>Ga0256406_1000100_pt1 | contig 157481 bp, 130 predicted proteins | sample RumenRJG_03DNA_FD_185986 | JGI IMG/M metagenome (GOLD analysis project Ga0256406, IMG submission 185986) | Bovine rumen microbial communities from Lethbridge, Alberta, Canada - RJG_03 | ecosystem: Host-associated > Mammals > Digestive system > Stomach > Rumen | place: Canada: Alberta... | reverse complement strand
CCTGGCTTTCAACAGCCTTTGTAATATTCGAGACTGTTGCCGGTGAGTAATAATGACCATACAGCTTCTCGATCAAATCAGTGATCTCCCTTGTGGTGATTCCTTTCTTATAGAGAGTGATGATGGTCGTTTCCAGATCATCAGTTCTCCTGGCGTAGTCCGGGATCAGCTTTTGATCAAAGGTTCCATTACGGTCGCGCGGAACAGAGATGTGGAGCTTTCCATACTTTGTATCCAGATCCCGTTCGTAATAGCCGTTGCGGCTGTTTCCGGTGTTGTAGCCTTCTGTACTATGTTTCTCGTATCCGAGAAAAGCAGTCAGCTCGTTCTTCAGGAGATCGTTAATGGCCGTCTCGAGATGGGAACGGAAGAACTCATCAAGAGATTCATTATTTAATAGCGCTGCAGTCAGTTCTGTGTTAAGCTGTGACATAGAGGGAACTCCTTTCTCAGATGTGTTTTGTGTGGTGCTTAACACTTTACAGGAAATCGGTTCCCTTTTCCATACCTGAGGAACTATCGTTTACACAAGATATTTTACACTATCGATGCAGGATTTTCGGCTTTTCGCCGGGAGATATGCATCTCTTGTATAGATGCTCCGTAAAATGGCGGAGCTGATATTTAGAGGGAACGGACAATGTCCGGACTATTTCTGGAGGAAGCTGTATGAGAAAGAGAGGTTTTTTTGCGGGACTTGCCGCGGGGCTCGCGGCGTTTGCCACTGTGCTTGCGATGGCGGCGCCGGTCATGGCGGATTATCCGACGGTTGACACCTCGCAGGCAGGCACGCTTACCATTGAGAATTATCCCGTGGAGGGAGCGCAGTTCCGCGCGTACGAGGTGGCTTCATTTTCAGGCGGGGAACTTACGCTGATGGATGAATTCAAGGACGCGAAGGTCACGGGGCTGGACAGTCTCGATCTGAATGATATGACGAACAGCGACTGGAGCACGCTCGCGACGTCGCTTGCCAATTATGAGGGGCTCGCGTCGATGACGCCGGTTCTTAGCTCCACGAATGCCGACGGGAATCCGAAGTTTGACTTCGGGACGAACCTCGGTCTCTACCTCGTCGAGGGCGATAAGGCAGCGGTCGGTGAGGATGAAAACAAGGTTGTGTACACGCCGCAGACATTTCTCGTGTCGGTTCCGTCGTATGTGAACGGAGATCCGACACAGGGCTATACCTACGACGTGGTCGCGGACATGGCCAATAAGTTCAGCACGCAGAATTACAAGGGCTACGAGGTCAAGAAGGTCTGGAAGGACACGCCGGATGAGAAGCGGCCGGTGTCGATCACGGTTGATATCGTTGCGGTGAAGGACGGCGTCGAGACGCCGTATCAGACGGTTACGCTCAGCGATAAGAACAACTGGACTTACAAGTGGGTCGTGGACGGGGACGATGAGACGACGTTCAAGATCCACGAGGAGATGAATGACAGCTCATTTACCTGGTCTCTCGACTGGGATACGGGCTCGGATAATCTTGAGGTCGCGACGCTCACGAATACGTATGTGACGCCGCCGGAGACGCCGACACCGACGCCGACGCTTACGCCGCCGACTCCGACACCGAAGACTCCGACTCCGACCGTGAAGGTGCCTACGCCGACGGTCAAGACACCTACGCCGAAGGCTCCGACACCAACCGTCAAGACGCCGACGCACACGACGACAGCGAAGACTGGCGATACATCGCACGCAGCGCTCTGGATTGTGCTGATGGTGGCAGCTGTGGGTGTGATAGCGGTTGTGGCTGTCAGAGGAAGACGGAAGGATCAGTAAGGCTGGGAATTGTCATATAAGGTAATGAAGGCACTTGGCCGTCCACAACGAGGAACACGAAGCTTGTCCCGGCCCCGCATTCGCGGGACCGGGATTTTTCATCTGTCCTCAATGAAACATGGAAGCATGTAGATTGGGAGATAATTAATTCCGTTCGAATAACTCACATCCCTCTGGGATAATACGACAAGTCGCTTCAGATTTCTTCTGAAAACTTTTCCGAACTCAGTAAGAGACTCATGCTTTCCTGTTCCGGAAGATTTCACTTCAAGAGCATCAACTTTTTCACCGGCCGATATTAAGAAGTCCGTTTCAAAATAGTGTGTGCTTCCTTTTTTATTCCAGGTATGGTAATAGAGCTTCCTCTCGTAAGATACAATTATCTGCGCTGCGGCATTTTCATATAAATATCCAAGATTTGCCGGCAGCCGATCAGACAACATTGCTCCATAGATCTCATTTTGGACCTCCGGCCTGTCCATAAACATCAGCGTAAGAAAAAGCCCTGTATCAGCAATATAAAGCTTATAGCTCGAAAGGTCAGCCGTAAGTGAAAGACTGACTCTTGGATCTGTAGAGTTGTAGCAAATATTTACGGTCTGTGAATCTATTAGATCAAACAACAGACGATCCGTATTAAGCGGTTTGTTCACCTGCTTTACTGCGCCTGTAATGTAGTATCTCCGAACATCCTTCGAAAGCTGCGCCGGTATATAGTGAAACATTGAAGATATTCTTCCGGAAGGGTCTATTTTCCTGAAATCATCCTCGTACAAGTTGATGATTGAGCGTTTTACAGAATCAATTTCTGCAAAATTTTTCTTTTCAATATATGCCTCTACAGCCTGCGGCATGCCGCCGACAGCCATATAGAGTCTGAAATCCCGCATTAGCTTCCGGTTGAGCGCCTGCCCCGCAGGTTTTCCGGTCTTGTATAATTGACGTACCAGGTCATAGGTTCCATTTCCGCAAGCCCAAAGGAACTCTTCATAATCCATGGGATATAATTTTATTTTCTTTTCCTCGGATGGAATCAGAATATCCTTGACATTTCGTTTGATCGATATCAGCGATCCTGTTTCGATATAGCTATACCTTCCATCCTTAACAAGATGTTTCATTGCCTGTCGTGCACGCGGAAAAAGCTGAACCTCATCAAAAATCACAAGAGATTCATGCGGATAAAGAGTTTTTCCTGTGGCGTTCTGAAGGCGCAGAAAAAATAGATCAATATTTTCTATATCATCAAAGCATTGTTTTACCTCGCTGGACATATGGGCGAAATCTATCATTATGTAAGAACGATATTCATTTCGCGCAAATTCCTCTACTAAAGTAGATTTCCCTACCCGCCTTGCTCCTTCAATCAATAAGCTATATCGATCAGAGTCTTGTTGTTTCCATTTCAATAATTTCTCATATGCTTTTCTCTTGAAAATACGCATGATCAGCCATTCCTCTTTTTGAATAGGACATTTCTTCAAAATTATATTAGCATTAATTATGGGTTTCTTCAATGTTCAAATTGGGAATACTCTGGGTTTCTTCAAGATTTATATGCTGGGTATTTCAGATTTCTTCAAAATTAGCGAACCGGATATTTCAGGCTTCTTCAGGATTTTCCGATCTTATCGGAAAATCGCGGACGTTCTTAGGAATCTTCTCAAGGCGCAACAAGCTGGAAAATGGGAGGTTGAGCCTGACACCCACTCACACAGAAATTTGTTTCTCAACAAGCATTTTACTCGGCAGTTCCTTCGATCAAGGCGGTTTGGTTTTGACTATTTTCTGCGTTTATTCTATCTGCCGAATTTAGTTGAAATTATCTTTGAAATACGGTACACTTCGAATTGAAGAGGTAATGCATATGCATGTGACCACGCTTGACACAAACCAGAAATATTACACAACCAATGAACTGAAGGCCATGGGCTATTCTTACTATAAAATCGGTCAGATGGAAGAATGCAGCAAGCTGCACCGTATCAACCGCACTACATATGAAAATACCGCCTATACAGGAGACGAGAACGATTTCATCAACGCAGCCGCATATGCCCCGAATGGTGTGATCTGCCTGATGAGTGCGGCTCGGTACTATGAGCTCACGAATTTTCTGCCTGATGTTGTGGACATAGCCATTGGCCGGAAGAAAAAAGTCAGCACGCTTCCCGCCTGGCCGGAAATTAAAGTGTTCTATTTTGATCCGAAACGCATAAGCACAGGTGTGGTTGAGGTCACGGAAGGCGGTGATTCGTTCCGCATCTTTGATATCGAGAAGACCGTTGTAGATATCATTTATTACCGCAATAAAATCGGCATAGAAGAAACATCAGAGATACTTCATAACTACCTGAGGAGACAGGATCGGCGTATAGACCGTCTGTATACGTATGCCAAAATGCTGCGGTGTGAATCCATTGTAAGAACTTATCTGGAGGTGCTCATTTCATGAATGTAAATTCTGTAAAGGCAAGGATGAAGCTATGACTCGGATCAGGAAATTTGTGGAACCGCTCCTAAACGAATCTGACAATTCATATACGACATGGGATCCGAAATCCGGCAGCTGGGTTTAAGCGAACTGGGCAGAAGGGGCTAAGATGAAAAATTGGATGAACTATAAAGGGTATATTGGAAGCATGGAATTCTCAGAAGAGGATAACGTGTTCTACGGAAAAGTTCAGGGGATCCGTTCGCTGATTTCTTATGAGGGGACAAACGTGAATGAATTGGCCGGTGATTTCCACAATGCCGTAGACGAGTATCTGGAGAGTTGCAGGCAGGATGGTACGAAGCCGGAAAGGATATTTCACGTGTGAACCGTAACTGAAGGGCAGCTTTCCTATTGCGTTATTTTGGAACAGATAATATAATTATTACGACAAAAATGTGTCGTAATAACAAGCGAAATGTCGTAATAAAGAGGGCGCCATGAGATATATAGAATCTGAAGCGGTGGAACTGAAGGAAAAATTTACGGATGTGATCTGTAAAGATATTGTGGCTTTTCTTAATACCTCCGGTGGAATTTTGATCCTTGGAGTCAGGGATGACGGAACCGTTGTGGGTGTTAAGAAGATTGATGAGACCATGAAAAAAATCTCAGATGTTATTACAATGCAGATTGAGCCGAATCCGCAGGATGAGATCCGTTCGGAGTTGAAATTTGAAGATGGAAAAACTCTGATAGTTGTATATGTCAATAAAGGAATCAGGAATATATATTGCCAGAAAAGGTATGGATTTTCCTCTTCGGGATGCGTCGTTCGGGTGGGGACGACCTGCAGGGAAATGACTCCGGAACAGATCCGTATTCGGTATGAACAGAATTTTATTGATTCCGAATACATGCTAAAAAAACGTTCATCTTTTGCAGAACTAACTTTCAGAGAACTCAAAGTATATTATTCAGAGAAAGGGTACCATACGGATGAAAAAAACTTTGAGGCTAATCTTAACCTTCGAAATGAGATGGGAGAGTACAACCTTTTAGCCGAGCTGCTTTCAGATCACAATAATATACCGTTTATATTTGTCAAATTTCAAGGAAAAGACAAGTCATCGATATCTGAAAGAAATGATTATGGTGAAGGATGTCTGCTGACTACTTACAACAAGATAAAAACCAGACTTGAGGCAGAAAATATCTGTATTTCAGATACTACTGTGCGGCCGAGAAAAGACAGATATCTCTTTGATTATGATTCAGTAAATGAAGCTGTACTTAATGCACTGGTCCATAACGACTGGACAATTACGGAACCACAGATTTCGATGTTCAGCGACAGAATTGAAATCATCTCACATGGCGGCCTGCCGCGCGGGCTGAGTGAAAAACAGTTTTTTGAAGGTATAAGCAAACCAAGGAATGCCACTTTGATGAGAATCTTTCTTTCCATGGGACTGACAGAGCATACAGGACATGGAATACCGACCATTGTCAGTCATTATGGAACAAGCGCCTTTTACATTGAGGAAAATCTCATCCGCTGTGTTATTCCGTTTGATCCTGATGTGATGGAAAAGTCACAAAAAAATGTCAGGATAAATGTCGGGATAAATGTCAGGATAAATGCTACACAGAAAAAAGTGCTGAGACTTCTGATAGAGGATCCTGGAAGCACGGCTGCTTCCATGTCATTAAATTTAGGCTTGTCAGCGAGAACCATTCAAAGAGCTCTTTCAGCATTGCGGGATAAGGGTTTAATAGAAAGAGATGGCTCCAACCGAAATGGAACATGGAAGGTGTTGAAGCAGATATAATCGCAAAGATAAGTTTGGAGAACTATGATCTTGAAGGAGAAGGGAAATGAAACAGGGAAAGATTGAATCTTATAGATATGAAATCATTGCTCTGGCCATAACCATTCTTCATATCACGGCCTCCACCCTTGCTGTGAAATCAGACTTCCATAGTGCCGTAGACGAGTATCTGGAGAGTTACAGACAAGATGGTATGAAGCCGGAAAGAGTTTGTATCGATATTTGACATAAGGGAAGCTATAGAGCATTTGAGGTGATAAATTTCGTTGCAACTACGCGCCCTATGGGTTAAAAGAGATGCAGGAGCGGCGACGCCTGCCCAATGCTTTTAGCATATGGGAGCCGGTAGAAATACCGGCTCCTTTTTTATGGCAAGAGAAAACATGAAATACCATGATACATTACTTTCACACGTTAATTGTGATTGAATGACGTGTGAAAGTGAAGATATTTGTTCCGTGTTGGCGGGTAGGAGTTCAGAAGATTCTTGTGCCGTCGGGCCCTACGCGAGTAGGGGATGGCGGCAGGAAGTTAAGGTGAGACGCTACGATCTGGCTCGGGCATAGGGGATATGGCGGATTTTCGTCCGCACGCGCTACAGGAGTAGGTTTTGAAAGCAAGATTGGGTCGCGAGACGCTACGAATTGACCGGGGCGTAGGGTCTCAGGGACTTCTAGTGCTGCCGGACCCTACGTGAGTAGGGTCTGGCGGCAAGAAATTGACATGGGGCGCTACAGGTTGGCCGGAGCGTAGGGAATATGGCGGATTCTTGTCCGCACGCGCTACAAGAGTAGGTGCTGAAGCAAGACTGGGTCGAGAGACGCTACGGTTTTACTGAAGGCGTAGGGGATGAAGCAAGATTGGGCCATGAAGCACTACGTTTTGCTCATCACATTGCCCCTCAGGGTGCAGAAAACCGGGATTATGCGTGTATACAGCGGGGCGGGGCTTGCGGTATAATTTGTACCGTATGAGTCCTTCGGGCTAGTCATGATTCAGCACTTCACGGAGAATTGAGAGAGATGATGGAGAGTTTGCTCACACGAAGTCTTTTTCAATTCTCCGTGGGGCGGAGCATTACGAAGTTACGGGAATAATAGAGCGAGGGTATCCATGGAATTTTTCGATGTTTACAATGATAAAAAAGAGAAGACCGGTGAGAAGCTTCCGCGGAAGGGCAGCTTCCTTAAGGAGGGGCAGTATCAGCTGATCGTGCTCGCTCTTCTTGAGCGGCCGGACCACAAGTTTCTTATTACGCGCCGCGCGATGAACAAGAAATGGGCGGCCGGCGACTGGGAGGTTTCGGGCGGCGGCGTGCAGTCCGGAGAGACTTCATTTGAAGGCGTGTGCCGCGAGGTCCGCGAGGAGACGGGACTTGACGTGTCGCACGCGGAGGGCGGCTGCGTCTACACGTATTCGAATATTGATATTAAGCGGGGCGACAACTACTTCGTCGACATCTATCATTTCCATCTTGATTTTGATGAGAAGGACGTCTGCCTGCAGAAGTCCGAGGCGATCGGCTTTCAGATCGTGCCGTTTGCGGAGATCCGGAAGCTCGCGGAGGCAGGGAAGTTCCTGCACTACACGCGGATCCTCGAGGCATTCGACTCGGAGGGGTATGTTCCCGAGCTGTAAGCCGCGGATGTCCGAAGTTCAACGGGCAACATTGTTCGGCCGATGATGGACAGTCTGTTCCTGAACTGTAAGCCGCAGATGTCCGAAGCCGCTGCAGGTATCGGCGGAGGATGCCTGTATGCCGGGTGAGCGAAGATAGAGGGTACGTATGGATAGTTTGTACAGAGGTGTCGTCACAGCTGACGCGTTCTCTTCATTTGAAATTAATATCACGCAGAATCGGGTCATCTCGGCCGTCTGCCGCAACCCGGATGTCTTCTATCCGGTCGAGGGCGTGCCAGTGCCGGGACCGCTTGACGCGAACACGAGATACTGGGCGGGGCGCGTCATGTCGGACAACCGGGATGATTTTATTCGGATGATGGACCGCGAGAACCTGCTTGTCATGTATGAGGTCGGCGAGAGAAGCCCGTGGATCGAGTACATGGTCTACGACCTGAACGGAAATGAAGTGTACCTCCGCGAGAGTCTTTCTCTCACGAAGGACGAGGACAGCGGCGATATCGTGGGCATCATCATTATGCGCGATATCACCGAGCAGAAGCTGGTCGAGAAGGAAAATATGAGGCGGCTCCGCGTGATCGAGGGCCTGTCCGTCGACTACGAGTCCGTCTATTTTGTGGACCTCGACAGCGACACATATGACATTTACCGGAGAAATTCTTATATCACGCGGCGCTACGGCGACTGCTTCCGGGAGACCTACTCCGAGTCGATCCGGGTCTTTGCGGAGACGGGCGTTTTTCCGGAGGACCGCGAGCATTTTTTGCGGGAAATGCAGGCAGACACGATACGGAGGAAGCTGAAGAGCCAGGTCGCGACGCGGTTCATTTTCAGAGTTCAGACGGACCGGAGATTTCCGCCGCGGCGCTATCGGGTCAAGCTCGTCCGAACCGGGCAGGGGGAGCAGCACATCTCGAACGTGCTGCTCGGCTTTGCGTGCGTCGAGGAGGAAATGCAGGCCGAGAGCGCGCAGCGGGAGGCGCTTGAGTCCGCGCTCCGTCAGGCTAGACAGGCGGCGGAGGCGAAGACGCTCTTTCTCAGCAATATGTCGCACGACATCCGCACGCCGCTCAACGCGATCATCGGGTTTACGGCCCTCGCGAAGGAGCATGTGTCGGAGCCGGAGGTTATGCAGGACTATCTGAATAAGATCACAGAGTCGAGCAATCATCTCTTGGCGCTGATCAGTGACGTCCTTGACATCACGCACATCGAGAGCGGACGGTTTTCGATGGAGGAGTCGCCGCATGAGATCCGCGAGTTGATCACGCAGGCTGTCGATCTGATCCGGCCGCAGGCGGCAAGGAGACGGACAAGGCTCGCGATACTTGTCGATGACAGCCTGCCGAAGCGCATTTACTGCGACAGCATGCGCTTCTCCCAGGTCGTCTCCAATCTCCTCGGAAATGCAGTGAAATATACGCCGGAGGACGGGCGTGTGCGCCTCCGCGTGAAGCGGCGCACGCCCTCTCCGCGCGGCTATGTGTCCATGGAGATCACGGTGTCGGACAACGGCATCGGGATGTCCCAGGAGTTCATGAAGAAAATTTTCGATCCGTTTGAGCGCGAGAACCGGATCGCCGTGAGCCGTGTGGAGGGCAGCGGTCTCGGGCTCTCGATCTGCAAGGGCATTGTCGACGCGGCCGGAGGCACGATCTCGGTCCGCAGCGCGCCGGGCAAGGGCAGCCGCTTCACGGTCAATCTCGCGTTCCGGATCGCGCAGGAAAATGAAGAGCCTGAGGAGGAGTCCGCCGCGGGGAAGAAGTTCCACGTGTTTAAGAAGCAGAAGAGCGGAGAGGAGAAGAGCCTCGACGGGATCCGCGTGCTTGTCGCCGAGGACAATGAGCTGAACCGAGAGATCGCGGTCAGCATGCTTGAAAATATGCACATCGCGGCGGAGGCGGTGGAGAACGGAAAATTGGCCGTCGACCGCGTGGCGGAGATGGAACCGGGTTACTTTGACGCAGTCCTCATGGATGTCCGCATGCCGGTCATGGACGGCCATGCGGCCGCGAGGGCGATCCGCGCGCTTCCGGACGAGGAGCGCCGGAATGTCCCGATCATCGCGATGACGGCCAATGCCTTCGAGGAGGACGTGCTCGCGGCGAAGGAGGCCGGCATGGACGCGTATGTGTCGAAGCCGGTCGATGTGAAGAGCCTTCTTGCGGCGATCGAGGCGGTGATGCGCGAGACCAAATAACATTCGGCACCCACTCAGGAAATTTCAGAAATCGTCCGGCAAGCAGGCTTTCCGTTCGGATTTCAGCAGTTTTCTGAGTGGGTGCTGAATAGTTAATTAAATTTTCAGTAATGGTATCTTAATATCTTCATGGTACGCTGTGGGCATATTGGGACAGACTCCGCGTCAGGCGGACATTGCCACAGAGGAGAGAAGATTTATTATGAAGAAAAAAGGAATTGCGATCACGGTGTCGGTCGCCGCGGCTCTCGCGGCGGTTCTTGCAGGGGTCTATGTGTACGGCTCCGGCCATCTTCGCGTATCGGTCAACGGCTTTGACATGACAGGGCAGTCGGCGGCGCAGATTGCGGAAAGGTTCGCGGACGATTTCAATGCGGTCAGCGTCGAGCTCGACGAGGACGGCAAGGCGCAGCTGACCGGAACGATGCCGGATTACGGCTATTCGGTCGATCAGAATGATATTGAAAGTCAGGTCAGTAAGCAGCTCAGCGCGCAGACGGGAAGCTTCGTCAAGAATGTGCAGGCGATCGCAAAGGGCGTCACGATCAATGTCAGCCTCTCGAAGGAATTCGATGAGAATACCTTCGATTCATTTGTCACGGGCAGCTCATTTTCTACAGAGCGCGTCGCGGCGACGCCGGGGAGCGTGCAGTTCGACGACAGCACGGGCAAGTTCACCGTGACGGAGGCGACGGCGGGCAATACGATCGACGATGAGAAGCTGCAGAAGTACGTGCAGAAGCAGATCGACAGCGCGATCGAGGGCGGAAATCTCGAGGACAGCATGAAGATTGATCTGCCGGACTCGGTCTACACGGACGCTGACGTCACCTCGGACAATGAGGAGCTGAAGAAGGAGGCGGACGCGTACAATGCCTACGCGGGCTCATCGGTCACGTATACGTTCGGAAGCGCGACGGAGACCGTCAATGTGGACACGTTCCAGAGCTGGTTGACCTACGACGATTCGACCGGGACCGTCTCGCTCGACGACAGTCAGCTGGACGCGTACGTCGTGGGCCTCGCGTCGAAATACGACACCCAGTACAAGGCGCGGACATTTACATCGAGCCGCACCGGACAGCCGGTCACGATCGAGGCGTCGCGCAATGAGTACGGCTACACGATTGACCAGTCCTCTGAGGAGGCACAGCTGAAGTCGGACATTCTGTCGGGAACGGCGGTCACGAGAGAGCCGGTCTACATTTCACAGAATGACTACGGGAATCCGTATTATCTCGGGCGCAACGGCACGGACGACCTGAACGGCACGTACGTCGAGGTCGATATCACGGCGCAGCACGTCTGGTTCTATAAGAACGGCAGCCTTGTCATCGACAGTGACTGCGTGACGGGAAATGAATCAGCCGGCCACGGGACGACGACGGGTGCTTTCCCGCTCGCGTTCAAGAAGAGCCCGTCGACGCTGACCGGATCGCAGAACGGCTACCAGGTCGATGTCCAGTACTGGATGCCATTTTACGAGGGCGAGGGACTGCATGACGCGTGGTGGCGCTCGTCATTTGGCGGAACGATCTACCAGACGAACGGCTCGCACGGCTGCGTCAATCTTCCGTCGTCAGTCGCGCAGACGATCTATGACAATATCGATGTCGGTACCGCAATCCTCGTCTACAAGGAGTCGTGACACAGTCGCGGAGACGCAGAAAATATGATATGATGTAATTTGTAATTATTCAGCACCCCACGAAATGATCCGGAAATCGAGCAAAGAGCTTGCTCGTTGAGAGATTTCTGAAGCATTTCGTGGGGCGGACAAGCGGCGAAGCCGCTCTGTCCGCCCACAACGAGGAACGCGAAGCGTTCCGAGTCCGGGGTGCTGAATGGTTACCAGCACCCCCACAAAAAACGCGAAGCGTTCCGAGTCTGGGGTGCTATAGCTGCGAGATTTAATGATAGGGGAACATGCCGCCGAAGGCTGAAGGGGCGCCGGAGCGGCATTCATACGGAAAGGGGAGTTTTGCGTATGTACTGTCCGAATTGTGGACTTGATATTCCGGACGAGACCCGCTTCTGCCCGAGGTGCGGATTCCAGATTCCAGAAAATATGCGGCGTGAGAGCGAGGAAGAGGGCCCGCTCGGTGACACGAAGGTCATTTCGCCGTTCCTCAGGAATGAAAATGAGCGGCGCGGCAAGCCGGTGCGGCTGCCGGCCGGCGTTATGAACGAGGATACCGTGATCGCGTCCGTGAAGCATCATCGCGGAGAGAACAGCGATGATCCGGACAAGACAGTCGTTGCGTCTCCGAATGGAAGAGGCGCCTCCTACGGACAGGACGACGAGGATCAGACCGTCATCGCGACGCCGGACGGAAATGCCGACGGGCCGAAGAAGGCAAATCCATTTGATGTCTTTGATCAGCCGGGCGATCTCGTGAAGCCGGACGATATGTGGGGCATTCCGAATAATCCGGGAAATACGGACGAGACCAGGCCGATTCCGCCGGTGGACGACGAGCAGCCGTCAAAGAAAAATAAAAAGAAAAAAGATAAGCAGGACGATTACGACGATCTCTACGAGACGCAGACATACAGCCCGTTTGAGAACAACGATGACGAGTACAACCGCGATCCGGACGACGAGGATGACGAGGACGGCGGCAAGAAGAGTCTGTGGAGAAAATTCAGCAGCTTCGACGATGATGACGCAGATGACGATGACGACGGAGGCGGCGGAAAATCCGGTCCGAGTCCGGCCATCATTCTGCTCGTGTCGATCATTATTATCGTGATCATTCTCTTCGTGATCGCGGCCTCGAGCGGTGTGTTCAAGGGGATCAAGAGAAGCAGTTCCAATACGACGTCATCGAAGACGGCGTCTGAGATTGCGGCGGATGACCTCACGCTGACGCCGAAGCCGACAGCGACGGCGACACCGTCTGTGACGAGGAAGGCAACACCGACGCCGAAGCCGACCGCAACGGCAACGCCGACACCGACGGCAACACCGACGCCGACGGCGACACCGGAGCCGACAGCGACGCCGACGCCTGCACCGACCGCAACGCCGGTCCCGACGGCAACGCCTGAGCCGACGGCGACACCGGAGCCCACGGAGGCGCCGGCTGATAACAATAACGGCGGCGAGACCGATCAGAACAATAATCAGCTCGTCGGTGACGCGGGGCAGTAAACGGCGTCTGCCCGATACCGCTCTGATATTCGCGTCCGCATGCGATTTTGGATGGCGTGTGAACAGGAGACCGAGCGGTGTCCTGTCGGTTGACAGAAGGGCCGCGGAATGATACTGTATAGATGTCTTAGAGATAGAGGTTGCGTGTTTTATCAGTATTTTTTCGGATGCGGCAGGCGCAGTTGAAGGGAAATGAAAGGGAAACGCGCCGAAGGGTTTCGGCTCCATGCGGCCGGGATGCCTGGGCACACAGTCAAGAACTGCGTGACTGTCATCAGATGATGGGGCGCTATCCACCAGAAGAACAAGGTCTTCTTTTGATGCCGGCCGTCTCAGGCCGGCATTTTTATGCCCCGGCAATTTCAGCGGCAATTGCCGCATCGAATCACAAGGAGGAAGCTATGGCTATTTTCAAGGGAGCCGGCGTGGCGATTGCGACGCCGTTCAACGCAGATGGTTCTGTTAATTACGACGAGTTTGGCAGACTGATCGATTTCCAGATCGAGAACGGAACGGACGCAGTTATCGTCTGCGGCACGACCGGTGAGTCGGCAACGATGACGATGGAAGAGCATATGGATGTCATCCGCTACTGCATCAAGAAGGTTGCGGGACGGATTCCGGTTGTCGCGGGCACGGGCTCGAACGACACGGCGGCTGCGATTTCTCTTTCAAAGGATGCAGAGGCTGCCGGCGCAGACGCAGTTCTTCTTGTCACACCGTACTACAACAAGGCCACACAGAATGGTCTCTATGAGCACTACAAGGCGATCTGTTCAAAGATTGATATCCCGGCGATCATGTACAACGTGCCGAGCCGCACGGGCTGCTGCATTCAGCCAGAGACGGCCGTCCGGATCGCAAAGGAGATTCCGAACATGGTCGCAATCAAGGACGCGACGGGCAACATCGGCCAGACGATCAAGATGATGTCTCTCGCTGACGGCGCTCTTGACCTCTATTCCGGCAACGACGATCAGGTCATCCCGATCCTGTCTGTCGGCGGTCTGGGTGTCATTTCCGTTCTGTCCAATGTCGCACCGCGTCAGACACACGACATGTGCCAGAAGTTCTTCGACGGAGATATTGCAGGTGCGCGTGAGATCCAGTTCAAGGCGCTTCCGCTGATCAACGCGCTGTTCAGCGAGGTCAACCCGATTCCGGTCAAGACGGCGCTGAAGTATATCGGCTTCGAGGCGGGTCCGCTTCGCCTGCCGCTCACAGAGCTTGAGCCGGAGCATGCCGCTCAGCTGAAGAAGGCCATGCAGGACTTCGGACTGATCTGATCATGAATCAGCACCCCGCAGGAAACTGATGAAATCCGGACGGAGAGCTTGCTCGCCGGACGGTTTCAGAAGTTTTCTGCGGAGCGGACAAGCGGCGAAATTACTCCGCGATAAATGCCTTCAGCTCATCGTCCGTCGCCTTGTCGAGACGCTTTGCCTCTTTCCAGACGGCCTTGTCGGATACGAGCGCGTGCAGCTCCTCGTCGCTCTTCTCAGCCTTGCTGCCGCCGGATGTTGCGAACGGGCGGAGCGTCTTGCCTGCGAAGTCATAGGAGGAGACGAAGGTCTCGATGATTCTCGGAGCCTTGCCCCACCAGACCGGATAGCCGATGTAGACGGTGTCATAATCTGCCATGTTCTCGACCTTGCCGTCGATCTCCGGACGGCACTCCGGGTCGTTCATTTCCATTGTGCTGCGGCTTGCCGGATCAGTCCAGTTGAGATCGTCATCTGTATATGGCTTCAGGGCCTTGATTTCGTAGAGATCTGCGCCGGTCAGGGACGCGAGCTTCTCAGCGGTCTTTTCTGTTGCGGAACTTGTTGTAAAATATGCGACTAATGTCTTGCCCATAATTTTCCTCCTTGTCGGATGTGCATCAGTTTCTATGATTATACCATAATTGAGCGTGGATGAAAGAAAATGACCGCCTTACCCCTCGAAAGTTTGGCGGTCATTTTGACTGATAAATAACTTGGGCTAACCGTCTGCCGGTAGTACCCTCTCTTTTATAAAGATATTGTATCAGTCATGCGAAATTTCCGCAAGGGGCGATATCCTGGCGGTCTGTGACCTTTTCATAAAATCTCCATGAAATAAGTTGGCGGCATCTTGAGCCCGCCATTTTCTTCGTGTAAAATGTACAACAGAACGGGCGTTTTGACTGTGTAAAAAGCCAAAACGCACAAATTTTGGCGATTTCAGGACGGACAAGGAGGACAGACGATGGCGGATACGAAGAAGATTATCAAGGCGGCGGCCGGTGCTGCAGCGGCAGCGGCGGCAGGCATCGCGGGACTGACCGCGGCGGGAAGCTATTATTTTTACAAGCTTGCGATCCCGAAGAATTCGGGCATGACGATCAAGGGGCGGGAGACGGATCCGGAGACGCAGAAGAAATATGACGCGCGTCAGAAGCGCTACGACGACTGGATCGCCGGGCAGACATGCGAGGACTGGTTTGTCGAGTCCTCTGATCAGCTGAAGCTGCACGCGACGTTTCTTCCGGCGGATGTCCCGTCGAAAATGCTCATGATCGTCGTCCATGGCTACCGCTCCTCGGGCCTCTGGGACTTCGGCGAGATTCTGCCGGCCTACAAGGCGATGGGCTTTAATATTCTGATGCCGGATGACCGCGCGCACGGAAAGAGCGAGGGCGATTACATCGGCTTCGGCTGGCAGGACCATTTTGATGTGAACCGCTGGATCTACTACGCGATCACAAAGCTCGGAAGCGACGTGCAGATCTTCCTGCACGGCGTCTCGATGGGCGGCGCGACAGTCATGCTCTGCGCGGGCGATCCGCAGCCGCCGCAGGTGAAGGGCATCATCGAGGACTGCGGCTATTCCTCTCTCAACGCGGAAATGGAATACTGCATGAAGCACTACTACAAGCTTCCGGTCGAGCCGTTCCGCTCGGAAGTTGAATTTTTCGCGAAATTCAAGGCGAATTACTACGACTTCGAGGACTGCGACTGCCTGCGGGCCCTCGAGAAGGCGACGGTTCCGATGCTGTTCATCCATGGCTCCGCGGATACCTTCGTCCCGAAGGACATGGCGATCGAGAATTTCAGCGCCTGCAATTCCGAGAAGAAGGACCTCGTGATCTTCGAGGGCTCGGAGCACGCGGAGTCGATGCTCGATGACCTCGCGAAATATACGGCGGCTGTGAAGAAGTTCGTGGAGGAAAATAAGGATTGAAATTGCCGGCTGCCGTTTTGATCATGACCGGTGATTGTAACTGACTGCGTGTGAATTGTGATAGTTTCACATTTTCCGGAGCTGCTGTATACTGGACACATATGTAATTATTCAGCACCCCCCTTGGAAAACTGAGAAAATCCGGATGGAGAGCTTGCTTGACGAACGGTTTCAGAAGTTTTCCGAGCCCGGGGGCTGAATAGTGATTGTAATTTTAGATGGAGGAGTTTTGTATATGGCAGGCATGAAGGGTCTTCGGGACGAGGTTGTCTTCGATTTCGACGCGGATACATCGGCAAATGAAAAGAAGGGCGGGCCGGACGCACCGGTCTGCACCTACACGCTGTTTGACTCTGTGAGCGCGGAGGCGGACGCGGAGCACCCGATTCTCGTGCTCGAGGATCCGCACGGGGAGCTTGCGCACCATTTGAACGGGGCATTTTACAACCCGCACAGACGCACGGCATTTGAGTACGATCTGACCGACGACGTCGCAAGGGCGGACATTCTGCGGCTCGACCGCCGGTTTGTGCATTTGCTTGAGTGGCTCGGGGAGAACCATGTGCCGGTCAGACTGTCGGGAGCCCACACGGCGGGCGGCTATGCGGTCTACCGGATCCGCGCGCTCGATCCGACTGGTCAGACGAATATTCCGACGGCTGTCAACGGGTTCCTGCAGCTGGTCATCGAGCGTCTGCTCGAGAGCCGGCTCCCGGAAAATGAGACGGAGGACGAGGATCGGGAGGAGGACGAGCAGGAGCGCCTGCACATCACGGACATGTATGCGATGGTCGATTTTCTCAAATGCGCGGGCTCGACGCTCCCGGCCAATATCAGAAGCTGGGCGAAGCGGAATATCGCGCAGGCGAAATCGACATCGATCAGCCCTGAGGAGCGGCTTCACGCGCAGCGCGCGCTCGCGACGGTCCTCAATATCCGCTGGCAGAGCACGTATTTTGAGTCGATCGACCCGGTCAGAGCGCGCCGGATTCTTGACGAGGAGCTCTACGGCATGGAGCGCGTGAAGCAGAGAGTCATCGAGACGATCATTCAGATCAACCGCACGCACAAGCTTCCGGCCTACGGTCTTCTGCTCGCGGGGCCGGCCGGTGTCGGCAAGTCGCAGATCGCGTATGCGGTCGCGCGGATTCTTCATTTTCCGTGGACGTCGCTCGATATGAGCGCGATCCATGACGCCGAGCAGCTGACCGGTTCGCCCAGAATTTACTCAAATGCAAAGCCCGGCCGCATTATGGAGGCGTTCAGTCAGGCCGGCTCGTCGAATCTCGTCTTTATCATCAACGAGCTCGACAAGGCGGACTCGCAGGGAAATGGCGGAAATCCGGCCGATGCGCTGCTGACGCTGCTCGACAATCTCGGCTACACGGATAACTACATTGAGTGCATGATTCCGACCGGAGGTGTCTATCCGATCGCGACGGCAAATGACAAGAGCCGCATCAGTGCGCCGCTTATGTCCCGCTTTGCAGTGATCGATATTCCGGACTATACGCCGGACGAGAAGAAGGTCATTTTCAAGCGGTTCTCACTGCCGAAGGTGCTGAAGCGGCTCGGCATGGAGGAGAGCGAGATCACTGTGAAGGACGAGGCGGTTGATGTGATCGTCGAGCGCTTCGCCGGCGAGACCGGCGTCCGCGACCTCGAGCAGGCGGCGGAGCATCTGTGCGCAAACGCGCTCTTCCGCATCGAGACGACAGGCGTAGACCACGTGACATATGACCGAGAGGCAGCGGAAGAGCTGCTGGGGTGAGATCTGTGGGAGAATCTGCCAGATTCCCTACGCCCCGGCCAAGCTGTAGCGTCTCACGACCCAATCTTACTTTAACGCCTACGCGCGTAGTGTGTGCGGGTAAGAATCCGCCATATCCTCTACGCTCTGACCAATCTATAGCGTTTTATGTTAATTTCCTGCCGCCGGGCCCTACTCGCGTAGGGCTCGGCGGCATAAACGTCTCTACCCCCTACGTCCCGTCTAATTCGTAGCGCTTTACGATCCAATCTTACTTCAGCGCCTACTCCCGTAGCGCGTGCGGGCGGAAAACCGCCAGAGGCCCTACGCTTTGACTAATCTATAGCGTTCTATGTTAATTTCTTGCCGCCGGGCCCTACTTATGTAGGGTCCGGCGGCATTCAAATCCTCTGACGCGCTACGAGCCGGCTGATTCGTAGTGCTTCACGACCCAATCTTACTTTAACGCCTACTCATGTAGCGCATACGAACAAGAATTCATCATATCCCCTACGCTCCGGCTAACCTGTAGATAGTGAAACTTTATCGTAAGATATTATCGTATACACACGGAGATAAATATGATAGAGTTCATGTATCGGAAGCTTGGTTCTGGAGATTCCAATGAAGGCAAGGGGCTGCAGGCCCGGGAGAGTGGTATGCATTTTGAGACGGCGTATATCAATGAGCGGGGCAGGCGGCCGGGAAATCAGGACTCGCTGGTGCTTATGGCCGCGGAGACGCGGATTGGTCCGGTTCTTCTTGCCGGCATTTTTGACGGCATGGGAGGACTTGAGAAAGGGGAGCTCGCGAGCGGGGAGGTGGCGCGGGCCTTTGACACCTGGTTCCTCAGGGAGCTGCCGGACATTTTTGAAAAATGCGGGAAGCGTCTGCGGGACGAGGCGGTCTTTGAGTCGTGGGAAAGGCTTGTAGAGACGCAGAACAGGCGGCTCCTTTCGGGTGCGCAGAGGCAGGGGATCTGCCTCGGGACGACAGCCGCTGCCTTGTTGATCACGGAAAAGCGGCGGCTTGTGATGCATGTCGGGGACTCGCGCGTCTATGAGATGGATGCTGTGGAGAATGTGGGAGGCTGTCTTTCGCTTCTGACCCGTGACCACACGCTGGCGCAGCGGGCGGTTGAGCTCGGGGAGCTTGAAGAAGAGGAGGCCGGACGCGATCCGCGAAGTCATGTTCTGACGCGGTGCATCGGCGCATCAGAAGATGTGCGGCCGGAATTTTCTGCGGGACATGTTCTCCCGGGAACTGTTTTTCTCCTTTGCTCCGACGGGTTTCGGAACCGCATTTCCGTGAAGGAAATGCAGGAAGCGCTTCTGCCGTGTGATCTCGATGCCGGTCTCAGCCATCTCCAGAAAATGGCCTTTGCGAGAGGAGAGACCGACAATATGACGGCGGTGGCAGTGCGTGTCTGTATGTGACTCAAGCCCGGAGCGGGACAAATCAATGGACGGGGGATATGCACATGGGTGAGGCGAGTTTCGATGCGGCGCACGGGCAAAAGCCTGTAGATGGCATGGATCTGGAGAATGCCGGTGCGGAAAAGCGGTTTTCTGACGGCGGAGATGAGAAGGGGGATCCATGCATTGAGAAAAATGAGCGACGGCCGGGGACTGTCGTCGCGGGCAGGTACCGGATTTGCCGGCTGATCGGAAGGGGCGGGATGAGCTTCGTCTACCTGGCGCTTGATCTGGACAGCGGGGCAGAGCGCGCGCTCAAGGAGGTCCGGAGAGATGAAAACCGGAATTATGATGTTGTGAGGCGAGGTCTGCAGGTGGAGACTGCCATGCTGGGCCGTCTCAGTCATCCGCAGCTGCCGAGGATTTACGATGTGATCCGGGAGGAGGACTCCTGTTTTATCGTGATGGATTACATCGAGGGCCGGTCGCTGGGAAATATGCTGCGGGAGGAGGGCGCGCAGCCGCAGGAGCTTGTCATTTTCTGGGCGGTTCAGCTCTGCGGCGTACTCGGATACCTGCACGCGCAGGAGCCGCCGGTGATTTACCGGGACATGAAGCCGTCCAATGTCATGCTGCGCCCCGACGGGGAAGTCGTGCTGCTCGATTTCGGCATTGCGCGCCAGTTCAAGCGGTCGGGCTCGGCCGATACGACCTGTCTCGGGACGATCGGGTACGCGGCGCCGGAACAGTTCGGCGGCAGCGGCCAGAGCGACGCGCGGACGGATATCTACAGCCTTGGCGCGACGATGTATCATCTCCTGACCGGGAAAAAATCTGACGGTGCGCCATGTGATATGGCATCCATCTGCCGCGCCCGTCCGGATATTTCGCCGGGGCTCGGGATGATTGTGGCAAAATGCATGAGGCATGCTCCTGCGGAGCGGTACCAGACCTGTGAGGAGCTCGCGGATGCGCTGCGCCACTGCTCGAGGCTCGATGTGCGTGCGGCAAATGAGAGGCGCCGGCGGATCGCGCTGTTTCTGCTGCCCGCGGCAGCGGCACTTGTCGGACTTGTGATGAGCCTCGGTGCGCATTTGTCTCTTGTCTCGGAGCGGCGCAGCAACTATATGACTGCGATGACTGCCGCGTCGGGGCTTGCGGCGCAGAGTGCGCAGAGAGGGCAGTTCGACAGGAATGCATTTGACAGTCTGACGGCTGCGATCGACCTCGACCCATCAAGAAGTGAAGCATACCTGAAGCTCCTGGAATACTGCCGCCAGACCGACTCTGTCCGGGCCGGCCTGACGGCAGTGTGCTCGCGGATCGACGCGGGAGTCGGCGGAATTGACCGGTGCGACGCTGTGCTGACGGAGGTGGCGGAGCTGTATTTTGGCGGAGAGGGCAGTTCATTTGTCCCGGATTTTGCGAAGGCAGCCAGATATTACTCGATGGTTGACGGGAAGAAGGTGCCCGAGGCGAAGGCATTTGCGGCGCTGGCGGGAGCGCTCAGCGGAAGCTCGGGGATGAATCCTGCCGGGGTGGCGGAGGCCCTTGCGGATGTTGAGAGAATCGAGGACGGACAGATTCTGAATGAACAGAAGATCCGGAACTATATGCTCTGCGCGGACGTCTGGGTGACGAACCGCCGTGCATTTGCGGCGGAAAATATAGATGCCTATGCGGGCAGCATCGCGCTGCTGGAGAAGGCGAGAGCGGAGGCGGAGCAGCTGATGGAGGATGAAAGGGCAGCGGAAGGATATGCGGCAGGAGATGAGAATGCGCGTGCGGGCGGAGGAGATGTGGCGTCCGCGGGTGAGCTGAGCGCCGGAGATGGCGATGGGACTGGGAGCGAAGCCGGAGAATATGTGGCGTCCGCGGGTGAGCTGAGCGCAGAGGGTGAGGATGTGTACGGCATGTACCGAGAGATTATCAGAAATCTGGCGGCTCAGTATTACACGGCTCTGACTCTCGACAGTGCCGCCGCGGATCCGGAGAAATCGCTCGCATATTACGGGCAGCTTCGCGACATGACGAATGACGCAGCTGAGCTGCGGGACATCGATTTCCGGATGGCTGAGGTTACTGAGGCGACGGAAAATGACGGGCGCATCCGTGAAATGTACGCAGCTCTCGCGGAGCGCTACCCCGACGAGGCAGAGCCCCATCTCGCCTTCTGCGAGTATCTGCTCGAACATGGAGCGGGTGACGAGGCGGCCAGAGAATTTGCGCTGGCGAAGACAAAAAAGGATGTGGAGCTTGTGCCAAATTATGAGGCGCTTCGGGAGAGATTGGGAGGATGATCGGATAAGCTTTTGCAATGAATGTGACCGGGACTCTGATGTCTCAGAGAAGAGCTCGGAGGATGATCAGACGGAGTGTGTGAGCTGCTAGGACGGTGATGTGATTGTGACGGATGCGCCCAGCGGATAAAATTGCGAGCTGCAGGATTTGGAAGGAGGATGGAAGATGTTGAAATTCATGCTGTATGCAGGAATCAGTTTGGCTGCGTGCGGAACCGGCGCGGCAGTGATTTTGTTCATTTATCTGAATATTCCGGAGGCGGTCCGAGGGCTTTGCGCACGAAAGGAGAGATTTCTTCTGACGCGCCACACAGTAATCGTTCACACAGAGGAGAGAATCCGCGAAGAGGGCTGAGGCTCTATGAAGGCTTGCCTCATGTAGTGAGCCAGCCCCAATCTTGCCATGAAACGCTACAATACCAACCATCCGTAGGGTGTGAGGCCCGGAAACGCTGATTAAGCCCTACTTATGTAGCGGGCCAGCCCGGTTTTCTTCTAGAAGCTCTACATTTCCTGGAACGGAGGTCATGAAAATGAGAAAAAGACGATATAGCCGCGCGCACAGACTTCTGCTCAGCACAGTACTCACCGTGTGCGTAACAGCAGGATGTGTATTTTCTGCCGGCGCGGAGCCTCTTCACGAAAGCAGCGCAGAATCCGGCGCAGGTGGTATCGGGGCAAGCCGTGCAGATTCATCTGGGAATGATGGTCTATCCATGGCAGGTGGAACTGGGCATTCTATGCCGAGCGGAGATAACCGCTCCGAAGCGGGCGGAGACAGTACAGCTTCGACTAGCGGGAACAATGCTTCTTTGGCCGGTGAGGATACCCCCTCTGCGCCCGGAGGAAATACTTCTTCTTCAACCGGCGCTGCCAGTTCCTCCTCGAACAGTGGGGATGTTTCTTCCCTGACTGGCGATAGCAGTTCTTTTCCCGCGGGCGGAGACGGCAGTCCTGAAGAAGATTCTTCTCCCGCGAGCGGAGACGACAGTCCTGAAGGTGGTTCTTCTCCCTCCGGCGGAGATGATCGTTCTGTAGACGGTTCCTCTCCCACCGGTGGAGACGACCGCTCTGAAGATGCCCCCGGTGAGGCTGATCATTCCGAGGCAGATACAGAAGATGCAGGAAAGGCTCCGGTCATTACGGCGGTTATGACAGGGACGCATCCCTATTTGGGACGCTATTACACGAATGCCAGGTCCGCGAGCCTCACGATCACATTTTCCGGGACAGGTCTCAGACCGGAGCTCTGCACGGCGACGGTCGGAGAGCTTGAGACGAAATGCGCGGAGGATTTCGGTGAGCGGGAGAAACCGGGGAGGGAAGATCCGCCGGTCGCTTTCCTGCGGCTTGCCCGCGTCGGATCCGGGGTAGATTCGTCGCCAGATACCTCGGCAGATCCGGAGCAGAGCCATCTGGAAAGCCTGTCCTCTGACACGTCCACGAACGCAGATCAGAGAGCCTCATCGAATTCGTCTCAGAGTCATCCGGAAAACCTGTCCTCTGACACGTCCACGAACGCAGATCAGAACGCCGCGTCGAAGCCATCTCAGAGTCATCCGGAAAATCTGTCCTCTGACACGTCCGCGAACGCAGATCAGAGAGCCTCGTCGAATCCATCTCAGAGTCATCCGGAAAGTCTGTCCTCGAATACGTCCGCAGACGCAGATCAGAGCACCTCGTCGGACCCGTCCTCGGGCAACCCTTCAGACCCGAACCCCGGCACTCCGGGGAAATACGAGGATCCTCAGTCGTACAGCATCTCATTTTCAGAGGAGGAGCTGCGTTCCTTAAATGACGGGGAGGTGAGGATCACAGTCTCGGCGGAGGATTCCGCGGGCCGCGTGACGAGGTCTTTCTCGGACGATTCAGAAGGACTGGAACTAAGCGGCGGCACAGACCGTGCCGGGTCTCATCCTGCACAAGACTCGGATTCGGAAGGGAGGGAGATAAGCGGCGGCACAGACAAGGCGTGCGCATTCTTCGTGCTTGACCGGACGGCACCGGTCTGCGCGGTGAATGTCATTTCGCCGGAATCCGCAAATCAGGAGCTGCAGGGCGCCGGAAACCGGTATTATTTCAACCGCGCTTTTCTTGTGCGTGTGACTGTGACGGATGACACGGCGATCGCGCGGGAGACTCTGTCGATCGGGCGGGCGTCGCAAAGAAATGTGACCGGAAGCAATGCGGATGTGACATTTGGAAGTGGAGACTATCTGGCGGAGGACCTCTCGGGCCTGAAAACCGGCGACGGACAGCTGTGGTCCGATTTTGAGGCGCAGTGGGAGGCATTAAACAAGGCGCACTCAGGCAGCCGTCCCGATGGATTTCCGGGCACAGTGTCCGCGTCGTGGACAGAGACCGTGTCACCTGACCCGGCGGGGTCAAATGAGATCTTCCAGTATCTGGTCACGGGCAGGGACTGCGCAGGAAATGAGATCAGCCCTCTGTATTCGGCCCCGATCGTTCTCGATACGGAAGCTCCGCGGGGAACGGTCACCATCTCAGGCAATGGAAGTCCATTTTATGCGGCATCGACTGACGGAGGCGTATCTGTTCTGGAGCCATACAGGAAGGAGACGACAGCATCCGTGCGTCTTGCAGCAGACAGCTCGGAGCATTCGCCCGTGCACATGACTTGGCGGGTGGAGGCCTCGCCGCGCGCAAATTCTCTGTCGGGACAGAGCGAAGGGTATGCTTTCGGGCAGACTGCGGAATTCCGGCAGACAGGGAGGCAGCAGTTCCGGCTGACCTCATTTGTCATCTCGGATCTGGCCGGAAATCAGACGGTTTTCAGAAGTGCCCCTGAGATTTTCCTTGATGCGGACCCGCCCGACACCGATGTGCTGGGGCCGGCTGTTTCCGTGCGGGTGGAGACGGATGGGGCCGGCAGTGATGGCAGATACGCTTTGTACAACGAAAGTGTTCCGGTTCGCGTGCAGGTGAAGGATCCGTACGAGGGAGAGGGCGGATCAGGTCTCGGCGACGTGACGATGACGGTATCGATGGACGGCCAGGTGCTTGAGAAGGAGACAAAGGCTCTTCGCCGCGCGGGAGATGCGGACCGCTTCGGAGGGCGCAGCTTTGAGCTGACACGCACGGAGACGATTGACGCGAAACAGCATGAAGGCGGAACTGTCTGCGTGCGCGTTAAGGCCCGCGATTATGCCGGAAATGAGTCGGAGGCTTTCGTGAATTTCCGGATCGACGCGACTCCGCCGTCTGTCTCGGTCCGTTACCTGGATGATACGGCCAGGAACGGCAAATATTTCCGGGAGGCGCGCACAGCGGAGATTACGGTTTCTGACCGAAGCTTTGACCCGTCAGGAATCAGGATTGATACGGGCGCCGGCGCCGTCCGGGGCGTGTGGAAGCGGGTGATTCCCACGAATACATGGGTATCTGCGCTCACCTTTCGCGAGGACGGCAGGTACAGTCTCGCCGTGAGCGGCAGGGACCTCGCTGGAAATGAATCGCCGAAGACCGATTACATCGGGGCTGCCCCGAGAGAGTTCATTATCGATACGAAGGCGCCCCGGATCACGCTGGCGTATGACCGGACGGAGCATGCGGGAGGCCGCTATTTTCATTCGTCGAGAATCGGCTTTATTTCCGTGGAGGACGAGAATTTCGGCGGAGAGAACGCGCTGACCGTCAGCGGAGGAGACAATTCCGGCCAGGCGGGCATCTCATTTTCCGATGGAAAATGCACAGTCGTCTTCAGAAAGGACGGAGCATACCGGCTGTCCGGGACGGTGACGGACCTGGCCGGCAATGTCTCGAAGCCGCTGGCAGGAGAAGAATTTGTTATTGATACAAAGAAGCCGGAGCTGACCATAAGCGGAGTGAAGGACCGATCCTCGAACAGAGAGCCGGTCAGCATAGAGATCAGCGCAGCGGACCCGAATATGAGCGGAAGCTCGCTGTCGTATACCCTGTCGCGGCAGAGACCGGGAGAAGAGAGCCGGGTGATCCGGGAAGGAATCTCGACCGGATTTGTGCGCATGTCCTCATTGGATAAGGATGGGTTATATGTGCTGAAGGCGCAGGCGGAGGACCTCGCGGGAAACCGGACCGAGAAGAGCATCTCATTTACAGAAAATCAGGCGGGGACGAGTTTTACCTTCGTCCAGGAGGAAATGCGGGATGCCTGCACGAACCGTCTGTTCAGGCCCGCGTTTATTCTTCACAATATCGATGCGGTGAAGGTGCTGTCTGTGACGGTCAATGGAAGAGAGACCTCGTACAAGTTCCAAAAAAACAGGCTGACGGTGACGGGAGGGATCAGAAAGGACGGGAGATACGTCATTAATATCGATACAAGAGATGCTGCCGGGAACCGCGATTCGATGAGCCCGGTGTCCTTTACGCTGGACCGGACGCCTCCGACTCTGACAGTCCGCGGACTGAAGCACGGCGCGCAGATCTATTATGAGCCATTTGCTGTCACGCTTGTCCGGGAGAGCCCTGACGATGAGTTTTCGGAGCTTGTGGTTGACGGCAGACAGGTGAAGAATCCGGAAATGAACGGTGACGGGTCCGTGACATTCCGGATTGATACGCCCGGAGCGCATACAATCCGAGCGGGGCTTACGGACAAAGCGGGCAATACAGGTCCTGTGCGGACACTGCGGGTCGTCCTCACGGACAATGCCGCGCTCCGCTGGATCATGAACAGGGCCGGATTCTGCGCGTCGATCGCGGCGGCAGCGGCTCTTCTTGTGTGGCTCCTGCTCCGGAGGAAGACACGATGATTGATACCGCCCTGATATTCGCGACCGCATGCGACTTTGGATGGCGTGTGAACAGTAACCCGGCGGAGAGCGTGATGAAACCCGCGCGTGGAAGCCCCTTGTGGATTTTTACGGAGAAGTGTAGAATAAAAATAACTATTCAGCACCCCAGACTCGGAACACTTCGCGTTCCTCGTTGTGGACGGACAGAGCAGCTTCGCTGCTTGTCCGCCCCTCGGAAAACTTCTGAAACCGTCCGGCGAGCAAGCTCTCCGTCCGGATTTCATCAGTTTTCCAAGGGGTGCTGAATAATTACAAAAAAGATTACGCGCAGGAGGAATCCAGCATGAGCCGTGAACCGAACAGTTCACTTGTTGACAGGAAGTATAAACTTGAGCAGAGGAGAACGAGACAGAGAGTGATTGCCATCGCGATGATCAGCATGTTCATCGGAGTGGCGATGGTTCCATTTTCTCTGATCCGGGATCATATCTACTATGGCTCTGTCTTCGGAAATAAAATCTCCATGATGATCACGTCCATGTGGATCGCGTTCGGTCTGTTCTGGATCATTGCGGGATACCTGATTGTACTGAGACAGTATCAGGCCGCGAGAGTTTTTTATTTCATTGTATTTGCACTCCATATCATTCACATCATAGGATCCTTCTATCTTATTTTCGCTGTCAATGTTCTGACCGATACGGGCTGGTTCTCAGACTGGATGAGACTTGCGTGGCCATCAGTCATAGGCGCGATACTCGCCATGCTGTTTACGAGACTGCTGTATGTCCGTATCAGCAGGGGTACGCGCGTGCGCAGACAGTGAGCATATGCTGACTGAATTGTGCAATCGGGCAGGTTAAGGCGCAGGGCCTGGAACGCGCGCAGACAGTGAGGATAGAGAAGATAACCGGCCGCCTGACAGCTGTGCAGTCTTGCAGCTTCTGAGTCTGGCCTGGTGGTGCGGCAATTGCCATGGAGGGTTCCTGCATTGGAAACGGAAGCGTGGATTGTCCCAGATTGGATTCTGAAGGACAGGATGTTTTCGGAAACAAGCATGTATCGCCGTATGGAGGAATTTGCCAGAACGGAACATCTTGTGGAGACGCAGAAGGCCCTCGTCTATATGAAAGAAAAACATGAGGGTCAGTACAGAAAGTCCGGACAGGCTTCCGGCGCGCGGATTCCGTATATTATTCATCCATTGATGATGGCCTGTCATGCGCATGCCCTGCATATCCGCGATGACAGAACGCTGGCTGCGGTTCTGCTCCACGATGTCTGTGAGGACTGCGGGGTGCTCCCGGAGGAGCTTCCGTTCAGCAGCCGGGTGAGAGAGCTCGTCGATCTTCTGACGTTCCGTATTCCTGAGGGAATGATCAAGCGGGAGGCGACGGAGGAATATTACAGAAGAATTCGTGGAGACAGCACGGCTGTTCTGATCAAGGCTCTTGACCGCTGCAACAATGTATCGACGATGGCGCATGCATTTTCCGTCGAAAAAATGGTTGAGTATATTGAGGAGACGGAGACCTACGTTCTTCCGATGCTGAAAACCGTGAAGAGCGTCAGCAGCGAGTATGATGACTCGGCATTTGTTCTGAAATATCACATGGTCAGTGTGCTGGAGAGCCTGAAAAATGTGCTTGCCATGCGCAGGGCGCATTGACCGGATGCTTTCAGAACTGATATAAGACGATGAATAACCTTCCATCTGCTGCGGCGGCTGGGAGGTTTTTTGGAATGATTATGAGGAGCAGCAGCCACTGCCTTCAGGCACAGAAATATTCGCCGAGGGGAGTGTTCATTTTCAGCAGAAACCGGGGGTGGCCTATGACTATCAAGGAAATAGCCAGACTCTCGGGATACGGTGTCGGAACCGTCTCCCGGGTACTTAATAACAATCCGAATGTGAGCGACAAGGCGCGCAGAGCGATCATGGAGGTCGTGGAGGCAAACAATTTTCAGCCGAACGAAAATGCGAGGCGCCTCCGCATTCAGACTCATTCGGGCATCGCGATCATCATCAAGGGCCGGCAGAATATGCTCTTCGAGGAGATTCTCGAGCGGATGCAGATTGCATTTGAGAACGCGGACTACAGCTGTTCTGTGTACTACATCGATGAGGAGGATGACGAGACCGCTGAGGCGGCCCGGATTCAGAAGGAGCAGAAGCCGTACGGCTTCGTCATGCTCGGCTCCAATCCGGAGGTGTGCAATTTCCTGAGCGGCGGAGATGCGCCGGTTATTTTCGTGACGAACAGTGCGGACTCCATGAATATGCCGAACCTTTCAAGTATTTCGACGGATGACTATGGTGCGGCAATCTGCATGATCAATTATCTGTTTGACAAGGGACACACGCGGATCGGCATCATCGGAGGCGACCCGCAGAAGTCGAAGCCGTCATTGATGCGCCTTTCGGGCTGCCAGGCTGCTTTTATGAGACATGGGCAGGCAATTGACATGCAGAAGCAGTACGCGTATTCGCGCTTTTCATTTGAAGGGGGCTATGCCGCGACGGAGAAGCTCCTGCAGAATAATCCGGATCTGACGGCTATTTTTGCCATGTCGGACATCATGGCGATCGGTGCGATCCGCGCACTGTATGATCACGGAAAACGGGTGCCGGCAGATGTATCGGTCACAGGCTTCGATGGAATTGAGATTTCGCGGTTCTGCAATCCGGTGCTCACGACCATCTGGCAGAATACGGAGCGCATGGCGGAGCGCGGAGCGGAGATTCTGATTCAGTGCATCGAGGAGGAGACGCCGGCGATCTATGAGACGGTCCCATTCAGCCTGCAGGAGGGCGGGAGTGTGCGGGACATCCGTGAAGCGTAAGCGGAATGAATCCGGTGAGTGACAAAGACGGGACACCACTTGTAATATTCCAAGCACTGCTGAAACTATTCAGCACCCCAGACTCGGAACGCTCCGCGTTCCTCGTTGTGGACGGCCATACTGGAATCGGGCAATGCATTTCCAACCTGATTTTCCAAGGGAAAACCCGGAAATGGATGAGAAACAGAAAAAAACGGCCTGTATTTAAGAAATAACGGGCCGACCTGTCAGCATACAGCCCGGAATGTGTAAACCTGATGTTAAAAATAGACAATTTTTAAATCTCTAATTTGTGAGATATTGCCAGTTGCAATGCTGACAGTTTATGATAATATAGAACCATCAAAGGAAACGATTCCAGACAAAAGCAAACATTTTATGAAAAACGGATCGCCCTTTGTCAATCACATCGGTATTAACATTCTTCATAGAATGGAATAATACAAGCCATCCCCCATTAATGGCGAATGAGCGCCCGGACTGCCAGCCGGACGCTCCTTTTCTTGTTATCCGGCACGCCGCAGAATCTGGAGCGCCGAATCGTTCCTTTTTTCGCTGAAAGAAAACACGCGGGGAGCGCCGCCTTTCGGTGACACTCCCCGCATATGATGAAGGATAAGGTATAAGGCAATCCGCGCTTTACAGCACGTCGTTTCTCTTGATGTATCCGGGCTTGTCCGCGTCCGCGATCAGCTTCGCCTCGTGTCCGATCTTCGCCCACTTATCAATGACCTGATTCTCAAGCTCGACATTCTTGCCGATGTCCGAGTAAGCAAGGATGACACAGTTCCGGACGACCGCGCCCTCATTGATGTTGACGCCACGGCCGATGACGGAATTCTCGACGGTGCCCTTGATCGTGCAGCCGTTGGAGATCAGAGAGTTCCGGACGACTGCGCCGTCGCAGTACTTTGTCGGGCAGGAATCCGTTGTTCTCGTGTAGATCGGCGCATCGCCGTTGAACAGCTGGTCTGCCTGCTCCGGCTTGATCAGCTCAAGGTTTGCGTCGAAGTAGCTCTTCAGATCTGTGATGGCAGCGCAGAAGCCCTTGTGCTGGATGCCTCTGACATCGAGCTCATTGAATTTCTCACTGATGATCTGAGACAGCGTGTACATCGAGGAGATCTTGGAGGCCTCCTTGACGAGCGTGATGAACAGGTCCTTTTTCATGACATAAGTGTCCATGAAGATCGTCTTGTTGTTGGCTGTGCCCAGGTTCGGCTCGATGGAAAGAACACCCTTCTGCTTGTTCAACGTCAGAACGTCGCAGTCGAGATAGTGCTCCTTCGCGTTGTCCACTCTCTGATAGAGCAGAGAAATGTCGGCGCCGGATTCGATGTGGTCGTTCAGAAGTGCGTCATAGTCCTGCGCGAAGACCATGTAGCTCGGTGCGATCACAACATATTCCTGGTTCATTCTCTGGATGATCTCGATGTTGTCCATGTAGGAGCGGACATCCGTGTTATAAATGTCGTTCTCCGAGCTTGCCGTCGAGAAGAGAAGCTGAAGCTTGCCGTGCTTGGAGTTGATGTTGTAGTGACGGCCGGACCCCAGATGCTCTGCCAGAGAGCGCGGGTTGCTGGTGACATAGACCTGGATGTGGTCGATGCCGCTGTTGCTCATGCAGGAGATCGGGAAGTCGATGATCCTGTATCTTCCGAGAAATGAGAACGCCGCGAGCGGGCGGTAGTCCTGCATTCCTTCCACATGAATATTTCTCTTGGATGGTGCTACGATACCAAATGCATTTGCCATGTCAGTCGTCCCCCTTCACATTCTTGGCGACAAGTGTGATATTCTCGCTGTCTGCGGATCCGACTACGCAGTTCTTGCCGATCTTGACATTATTGGCGACCAGCGCGCGTGTGACGACGGCGCCGTCCTCAACTCTTGCGCCGGGCATCAGGACAGAGTCGATGACCTTTGCTCCCTTACCGATGTAAGAACCGGTGAAAAGAACGGACTTCTTGACGGAGCCCTCAACATGAGCGCCCTGCGTGATATAAGCCACATCGACGCTGGCGTCCGGACCGATGTACTGCGGAAGTGCAGAAGCATCCTCTGTGTAGATCTTCCAGCCCGGATCGTTGAGGTTCAGCTCGTTCTTGCTGTCGAGGAGGTCCATGTTCGCCTCCCAGAGGGAATCGATGGTTCCGACATCCTTCCAGTAACCCTCAAATCTGTACGCAACCAGCTTTTTGCCTTCATTGAGGAAGGCCGGAATGACATCATTGCCGAAGTCATGGGAGGAATCAGGATTCTTCATGTCGGCGACCAGAGCCTTGCGGAGCGTCTTCCATGTGAAAATGTAGATGCCCATGGATGCCAGGTTGCTCTTCGGCTCCTTCGGTTTCTCCTGGAATTCAGTGATTCTGCCCTCGTCATCTGTGTTCATGATGCCGAAGCGCGGAGCCTCCTTCCACGGAACCGGACGGACGGCGACGGTAAGGTCTGCGTTCTGGTCCTTGTGATACTGGAGCATCTCCTCGTAGTTCATTTTGTAGATATGATCGCCGGAAAGAACGAGGATGTATTCCGGATTGTAGGAATCGACGAAATCGATGTTCTGTGAAATGGCGTCAGCCGTTCCGCGGTAGACATCAAGTCCGGTGTCTGCCTTCTCGCGCGGCGGCAGGACAAAGACACCGCTGTCTCTGGTATCGAGACCCCAGCGGCCGCCGCCTGCGACGTAGCTGTTCAGAAGAACGGACTCGTACTGTGTCAGAACACCTACGATGTCAATGTGGCTGTTCGCACAGTTACTGAGCGGGAAGTCGATAATCCGGTACTTGCCGCCGAATGACACTGCCGGCTTTGCGACCTTATTTGTCAGGTCCTTCAGACGGCTGCCACGTCCGCCGGCCAGAATCATTGCCAACATGTTGTTTTGACTCATGATAAAACCTCACTTTCCTATTTTTCACGAAAAAAACCATCACCGATTCCTGAATGTTTTGTCATAATAGTAAATGAAGATATTCCCAGTAAAGCCATCCTGCGGGAATTTCAATAAGCTAGCGAATGATTGCTGATGGGTTTTCGTTAATTTTATTCTACCACGAATCGCTGAAACATTGTATGAGATTCGTGCGAATTCGGGAGAATTTACAAAAAATCAACGCTGACAAAAATTCAGGGTTCGTCCTCAAATTGGGCGGTTTTATACCTGACGTTCCAAAATTCCATTGTGTTCACCGAGGAAATCCAGTATGTTTATCATACGTGCAGATTAACCTGCATGAGGTTTGTGCGCACATTTACTGGCGGAGGCAGTGCGGCAGGCTGGCTGAAGGATATCAGCATAACCTATAACGACGGAGGTAAGGGAATGCAGAAAGCACTGCAGGAAGAAACGCTTCGCCTGACCGGGGAAATTCTGAGAACATATTGGAGCGGGGACATCACAGCTCTTCAGACATATGCGCATCCAGACATACAGTGGATCGGAACGAGAGATCAGGAGTACACACACGGCGTTGAGGAATTTCTGGACTATCTCGGACGCAAGAGAGTTCAGATGCCGAAGCTTAAGATGGAGGATGAGCAGTTCGAGATCGTCTGGAGCGATGAGAATGCATGTGCAGTGGCAGGAAGGTATGTTCTGAAGACTGATTCGGGAGAGGAAGAAAGAGGACTGGTTGACCGGCATCGGGTCACCTTCATCTGGGAAGGATCGGCTTCTGAACTGAAAATCATTCATATTCATATGTCGAGCATTCTCTATATTCAGGATTCCGGTGATGACTTTGCACAGAAGGCCGAAAAAGAGGCCATGCAGTATATGCAGAAGTATTTCCCGGACAGAGAGATGGTCCCGCGCGTGTCCTTCAAGGATACGAAGAATACGACCTATCTTCTGGATTTCGCGGATATCTACTATGTTGAAGCCGATCGGAACTACACGGTGATCCACCGCGCGGACAAGGGAAGCGACATACGAATCCGGGAGAGTCTGACAAAGGTCATGTCGAGACTTTCCGATGACTTCTTTATGATCAGCAGAAGCTGCGCGGTCAATCTTTTTTATGCACAGCGGCTGGACGGAACGATTCTTACTATGGTCGAGGGAACACAGCTGCAGGTATCAAACAGCAAGCGTCAGCAGCTGGCTGAGATGATGCAGAGACAGTTTGCATCTGATCATCCGGAGGACTAAAAGGGAAAAAGGCGATACATCAGAGCAGGACAGATCCATGATTATTCATGAGCCATCTGCCTGTGGCTGATGTGTTGCCTTTTTTTTGTGCGGCGTTACTGTTCACACCGAATCGGAACTTTGGAAGCCATAAGCGATATCAGATACGTTGGAGGGCATTAAGTGGAGGAGTCCGAAGATCACCCTGAGCCGCTGTGTCAGCGGCGAAGGGAAGCTGAGGGGGACGGAACGTGCCCGACAACGTATTGATATTCGCTATGGCATCCAACTGTACATATGGTGTGAACTGTAACTGTGCGGCCGGTATGAGGGAATCACCCATCCCATCTGCATTGAGAAATATCCATTCGTCTGGTATACTTAGCCGGATGAAAGACCGCGGGATGTGAAGGCGCGGTCTTATTTTGGCGTGTAAAGGAGAACATATGTATATCATCGCAGGACTCGGCAATCCGGGAAGACAGTACGACGGAACAAGGCACAACATGGGCTTTGACGTGGCAGACAGGCTGATCGACGAGTATCGGATCCCTCAGTCTGGACAGAAATTTCACTCCCTCTGTGGGACGGGCATGATCGGCAGCGAGAAGGTCCTGGTCATGAAGCCGCTGACCTATATGAACCTGAGTGGAAATGCCATTCGGGAGGCCGTGGACTTTTATAAAATTGACCCGGAGACACAGCTCATCGTGATCAGCGATGACATCGATCTGGAGCCGGGGCACCTCCGCATCCGGAAGAAGGGGAGCGCGGGCGGACAGAACGGGCTGAAGAATATTATTCAACAGCTGGGGACAGACTGCTTTGTCCGCGTGAGAGTCGGAACGGGCGCAAAGCCGCAGGGCTGGGACCTCGCGGATTGGGTGCTTGCCCATCCGTCGAAGGAGGACCGGGCGCTGATCGATGAGGCGCAGGAGCGGGCGATGAAGGCAGTCGCCTGCATCGTGACGGACGGAGCAGACGCGGCGATGAACCGCTATAACGGCTGATCAGCTGCGCCTGCTGCGAAAGAGAAGACGGTATGAGCTGATATGAATCGATATAACAGCTTATGACCCCGACGGAGTCGATTCGGGGCAGACAGGAGCGTATGAAGAAGAATCTGATATTTACGGAGCCTCTGAAGGAGCTCGCGGATTATGAGGCGGTCCGTGAAAAAATGAGACGCGTGACGGGTATTATCGCGGTCTCCGGCTGTGTGGAGGCACAGAAGGCGGAGATGATCGCAGGCCTCAGCGCAGGTGTGCCCGTGTCGCTCGTCGTATCTGAGAACGATCTCACGGCGAGGACCATCTATGAGAATGTCCGCTTCTATGATCCGGACGCGCTCCTGTATCCGGCCAAGGACCTGCTCTTCTATCAGGCGGACATTGCCTCGAATGAGCTTGACCGGCAGCGCATGGAGGTGTTCCGGGCGCTGACGGAGCGGGAGAGCGTGACGGTTGTCATGCCGGTGACGGCTCTGATGGACTTTGTCACGACGAGGTCGGCCCTCGGCGCGCAGCTGATTTCATTTGCGGTGGGAGATACGCATGACTTCGAGAAAGTGAAGAAGGAGCTCGTCATGCTCGGCTATGAGCGCTGCGCGGCGGCGGAAATGCCGGGGCAGTTCTCATTTCGCGGGGATATTCTGGACATCTGGCCGCTGACGGAGACCCATCCGGTCCGGATCGAGTACTTCGGGGACGAGCTCGACGGCATGCGGATCTTTGATCCGGAGACGCAGCGGTCGATCGAGAACATTGAACAGATAACGGTTTATCCGGCAAATGACCACACGGGCGCCGCGGCACCGTTCATTTCCTGGTTTGGCGTGAAGGACACAGAGGTCTTTCTCGATGATCCGAACCGTATATCGGACGCGGCGCACGCGGCCGTGACGGAGCTTGCGGAGAGTGTGAAGAACCGGGCGGAGCAGGGCGGCTTCGATATGAAATCGGTACCACAGATGCTCACGGACAATGAGCTCCGCGCGCGGCTTTCGGGCATGCACTGCGTCGCGATGTCAACGCTCGATATGCGCCGCGAGGGCTGGGAGATCGCAGGTGAGTATGCCCTCTCCGTGCAGGCGGTCGCGACGTACAACAACAGCGTCGAGCTCCTCGCGGATGACCTGCGCCGGTACATGAAGAAGAATTACCGCGTCATTGTGCTGTCGTCGTCGCCCTCACGGGCAAGGCGCCTTGCGCAGGGACTTTCTGACATGGACCTGCCGGCGGTATTTCTCTCGATGGAATCGGACCCGGAGCCGCTGAAGCCCGGGCAGATCGCCGTCATGTACGGGCACGCGTCGCGCGGCTTTGAGTACCCGCAGATCCGCTTCGCGGTGATCTCGGACTCGGATATTTTCGGCGGAAAGCACAGGAAGAAGCGCAGAAAGCGCCAGGAGTACAGCGGAAAGAAAATTTCGAGCTTCTCCGATCTGTCTGTCGGCGACTATGTCGTACACGAGGACCACGGACTCGGCATTTACCGGGGCATCGAGAAGGTAGAAGTGGACGGCGCGCTCCGCGACTACATCAAGATCGAGTACAGCGGGAGCAATCTCTACATCCTTGCGACGCAGCTCGACAAGCTGCAGAAATACGCGGGCTCCGAGGCCGCGAAGCCGAAGCTGAACAAGCTCGGCGGACAGGAGTGGGAGAAGACGCGAAGCCGCGTGAAGGCGTCCGTGCAGGGAATCGCGAAGGAGCTTGTCGCGCTCTACGCGGCGCGCGGACAGAAGAACGGCTTCGTCTACAGCCCGGACACCGAGTGGCAGCGGGAATTCGAGGAAATGTTCCCGTACGAGGAGACGGAGGACCAGCTGAAGGCGATTGAAGACACGAAGCGGGACATGGAGAGCACGAAGATCATGGACCGCCTGATCTGCGGAGATGTCGGCTACGGCAAGACGGAGATCGCGCTGCGCGCGGCATTCAAGGCCGTGCAGGACGGCAAGCAGGTCGCGGTGCTCGCGCCGACGACGATCCTCGCGCAGCAGCATTTTAATACATTTACGCAGCGGATGAAGGAGTTTCCGGTCCGGGTGGACCTCGTCTGCCGGTTCCGGACAAAGCAGCAGATCGACCGGTCGCTGAAGGACCTGAAGAACGGACAGGTCGACATCGTGATCGGCACGCACCGCCTGCTCTCGAAGGACGTCAAATTCAAGGACCTCGGGCTTCTTGTCGTCGACGAGGAGCAGCGCTTCGGCGTGAAGCACAAGGAGCGGATCAAGCAGATTCGCAACAATGTCGATGTGCTGACGCTGACGGCGACTCCGATCCCGCGGACACTTCACATGAGTCTCATCGGCATCCGCGACATGAGTATTCTGGAGGAGCCGCCGCAGGACCGCGTCCCGATTCAGACCTATGTCATGGAATTCAATCCGGAAATGGTCCGCGAGGCCATTTCGCGCGAGATGGCGCGCGGCGGTCAGGTCTACTATGTCTATAACCGCGTGAAGGATATCGCGGACATGGCAAAGCGTATCCAGGACCTCGTGCCGGAGGCGAGCGTCGCCTACGCGGACGGCCAGATGACCCGCGAGCGGCTCGAATCGGTCATGGTTGATTTCATAAACGGCGATATCGATGTGCTGGTCACGACGACGATCATCGAGACGGGTCTCGATATAGGAAATGTAAACACCATGATCATTCACGACGCGGACAAGCTCGGCCTCTCGCAGCTCTATCAGCTGCGCGGACGCGTCGGACGGACAAACCGGACGGCATACGCATTCCTCATGTACCGAAGAGACAAGATGCTGAAGGAGGTCGCGGAGAAGCGGCTCTCGGCCATCCGTGAGTTCACGGAGCTCGGCAGCGGCTTCAAGATCGCGATGCGAGACCTCGAGATCCGCGGTGCGGGTTCTCTGCTCGGTGCGGAGCAGTCGGGCCACATCGAGTCGGTCGGCTATGATCTCTACTGCAAGATGCTGAGTGAGGCCGTCGCGGAGGCGAAGGGCGAGGAGCCGGAGACCGAGACGGAGACCGTTGTCGATCTCAATATCAGCGCCTACATCCCGGATCGCTACATCCCGGACGAGTTCCAGAAGCTTGATTTTTACAAGCGCATCGCCGGCATCGCAGACGAGGCGGACCTCGAGGACATTCAGGACGAGCTGCTTGACCGCTACGGAGACCTTCCGCGGGCAGTTGCCTCGCTCCTTAAGATTGCTGATCTCAAGGCGACGGCGCGCCGCGCGGGAATTACCGAGATCAAGCAGACGGGCCGCGAGGTGAGGCTCACGGTGGGAGAGAAGCCGGGCTTTGATGTGTCGCAGGTCCCGGTCATCATCGGCCACTATGCGGGACAGTTCACGGTCATGGCTGCAAGGAGCGGAACGGGGTTCATTTATCATGGACCGCAGGACGAGGAAACCATGCTGAAGGCGCTGAAAACATTCACCGCCGCGCTTGCCGAAACCATGAAATGAGCTTATACTGTATCTATTCAGCACCTCGCGAAATGATCCAGAAACCGAACAAGGAGCTTGCTCATTGTGAGATTTCTGGATCATTTCGTGAGGCGGACAAGCGGCGAAGCCGCTCTGTCCGCTTCACAACGAGGAACGCGAAGCGTTCCGAGTATGGAGGTGCTGCAGCATTACCTTAATTGCATCAAAAGACGAAATAATCCCCTTCGGCAGCGGACATGCCGGCGCCGGAGGGATGAGTGGAGGATCGATTTTATGAATATGGGTAAGAAAATCTCAGCGGCGGTTCTCGCGGCGGTTGTCGGCTGCGGTCTGCTCGCAGGCTGCGGAAGCAGCCGGACGAAGGTTGACGGCACGAAGACGCTGCTCACGGTCAATGACGACAGCATTGACGTCGGTGTCGGAAGCTTCTACGTCAAATACCAGCAGGCCAGCATGTACAAGGCGTACGGCTCCTACTTCGGGTCCACGGGACTCTTCGATTACGTGACGAATTCCTCGACGGGGGAGACATACGGCGAGTCCATGAAGGAAAGCGCCATTGAGGACCTCGAGCAGATGATGCTCTGCAAGCAGCACGCGTCGGACTACAATGTAGCCCTCACGGACGATCAGAAGACGCAGATCGAAAATGCGGCCCAGAGCTATATTGACGGCAACAGTGAATCCGTCCAGAATATGGTCGGCGCCTCAAAGGATGACGTCGTCACGCTGCTCGAGCTGCAGACCATTTCCTCTGAGATGATGGATCCGATGGTCGCCGATACGGACACGACTGTCACGGACGATGAGGCACAGCAGACGTCAGTCACCTACGTCGCCGTCACGGCGGACACGACATCCTCCTCTTCTTCCTCGGAGTCGGCGGCATCCTCCACGGAGAGCACAAGCTCTGAGGACGCATCGGCAGCAGCTCTGAGCAAGGCGCAGGCTGTGCTCGCCGCAGTCAAGGGACAGAGCGATGTCGCAAATGCAGACATGAATACGCTCGCGTCGGGCGTTGATTCGTCACTCTCCGCGACGACCGGCCATTTCACGACGAATGATACGACGGACGGAACCGTCGATTCCGCCATTGTCTCCGCGGTCAAGGGACTTTCGGACGGAACGCTGGTTGACCATGTCGTCACGAGTTCAGACGGCAAGACCTATTATGTCGTCCGCCTCGACAAGAACTTCGATCAGGACCAGACGGACAGCAAGAAGTCAGAGCTCGTCACATCGAAGAAGCAGGATGCGTACAATGCGCTGATTGAAAAATGGAAGAAGGATGCGACGATCAAGGTCAATGAGAGCGCATGGAGCGATGTCAAGATCACGGACGATTACGGCGTGACACTGAAGACGGCAAGCTCCGCGGCCTCATCCACAGAGGCGGCGGCAGAATCCGCAGCATCGTCCACGGAGGCAGCGGCATCATCCACAGAGACAGCAGCGTCTGCTGCATCTTCTGCAGGCTGACACAGCTGCGCAGGCTTAAGCCGCGGGCAGCTGTGCCCGGACACGGGGAGAGCGCGTAAAGCCGATCGTAAAATACCGGCCGGCACGTTTTCCCTCTGCGTAAAATCACATAACGATCACACAAGGCAGCCGGCTCTGACCGGCTGCTTTTCATATACGGATCGCCAAAATGATGAAAAGATACGGTAAAATAAGGATAGTTTGTCGATTGCAATAGAAGACATTTTTCTGTAAACTGAATAAGAATTGGTGATTTTTCCGTTCGCGGGCCGAAGGCGCGCGGACGTTTGCATATATATCTACTGTCCGGCGGGATTTCCGCTGGAGTTAAAACTATAACTGACATTAAGGAGCCGCCTGAGAAAGCGGATTAGGGGGCATTTTGAATATGACACTGCAGGAAATGAAAAATAAATTCGAGAAGATTTTTGGTGAACATGATCAGGCCGGAGAGATCCGTGCATTTTTTGCACCGGGCCGCATCAACCTGATCGGAGAACATACAGATTATAATGGAGGACACGCACTGCCCTGTGCGCTGAGTCTCGGTACATACGGAATTGCAAGGCTGACTAATGATAAGAAGGTGTCGGTCGTCTCTTTGAATATAGATGAAACAGATGTCCGGAGCTTTGATCCGGACCAGATCGTCATGTACGACCCGGCCGGTGACGGCTGGACAGGGTACGTGAAGGGCGTCTTCTGGGCGTACAGACAGCACGGAAATGAGTTCCCGACGGGCTGCCAGATCCTGTTCTGGGGCAATCTGCCGGTTGGCTCAAGCCTTGCATCCTCTGCCACACTCGGTGTCCTGACGGCGGAGATCATCCGGGAGCTCTACCAGGTGTCAAATGTAGACAATATAGAGCTGGCGGTCCTCGCCCAGCGGGCGGAGAGTAAGTTCGTCGGCACGAACTGCGGAATCATGGATCAGTTCGCGTCGGCGATGGGAAAGAAGGACAACGCGATCTTCCTCGACGCGGAGCACATCAAATATGAATATGTGCCGCTGAAGCTGGGCACGGCGAGAATTGTGATCACGAACAGTCAGGTGAAGCACGAGCTCAGTGTCGAGGAGTACAATAAGCGCCGGAAGGAGTGCGAGAAGGCTCTGAAGAAGCTGAAGACAGTCGTCAATATCAATAATCTCTGCGATCTCGGCTGGGACCAGTTCGAGTCGTGCAAGGATGTTATCATGGACGACACGCTGATCCGGCGGGCGCGCCACGCGGTCTATGAGAATGCGCGTACGATCCGCGCCGTCAACGCGCTGCGTGTCAACAATATCCGGCGCTTCGGCGCGCTGATGAATGAATCGCACGCCTCGCTCCGGGACGACTATGAGGTGTCCTGTCCCGAGATTGATTTCCTTGTGGAGACGGCGCAGTCTCTGCCGGGGACCATCGGAAGCCGCATGACGGGAGGCGGCTTCGGCGGCTGCACGGTCAGCCTCGTCGAGGAAGCCTCGATCCCTGAATTTAAGGAGAAACTCTATAGCGGCTACAAGGAAAAATACGGGCTTGAGGCGGCGTTCTATGTCGTCGACGCAGGAGACGGAGTCCGGGAGCTGCCGCTCGAGTGAGTGCGTTCGACGTTCGCGGTATGTTCGCATGACACAATGAGAGGATATGCATGACCGCGCGTGCCTGATACCTGTGGGATGCTCGCATGACACACTGGAGGGATATGCATGACCGCGCGTGCCTGATATCTGCGGAATGCTTAGAGAAAAAACGTGGAAAAGGTGCAGGGGGAGATCTGCGCCTTTTTTATGTACGCGGTTTTATACAGAAAGAACACCCGTGTATGCAGAAAAATCAGGCCCGGAGAAATTTTAAGGGAGCTTTCGTTCATTTTCTGCGTAAAATGCATGAAATCAGGCCCGGGCCGGAAAAGGAACGCGCGCCTGCCGGAATGGACGTGTTCCATTGTCTGTTTCCACAGACATGTTCACATATCCACAAAAGTTATCCACATAGAAACACGGCTCTTACAGCTCGGAAACGGGCATTTTTGCCATATTCACACGAGTTAACCACCGACTTATCCACTTTATCCACCGAATTTTACCTGCCTGTTACAGAAGCCGCCTGTTTGTAACTGGCAGGAAAAAAACGTAAATTCCACATCATATCAAAGGCTTATCCTGGCGATATCGATATCACATTTTTGGTAAAAATGCGCAAAAAAACGGTGAACATTTCATTAACTTCGGCAGATGTGTGTTTTACATATGGTACAAAAAGTAGTAAGGTGTGACGTGGTAGCGGAGAATCAGCCTCATCTGACAGCTCTGACCGATTCCGGAAATGTGGATGTTCCGTGAGATTTTCGGAAGGTGCCGGATCAGATTCCGACATCGGACAGGTCGGAGTGGGCAGATGCGGCTGATTTGAGACTATACAAATAAAGAGGAGGCAGAATATGGACGTAGCGGTTCTGAACCAACTGGCAAATATAGAGACAGCGGCTGAGAATGTGCTCGGGCAGACGGCCGGTAAGAAGGCTGAGCTTGCGAAGGCGATGAATGCCAGGACTGCTGAGTTCGACAAGACGACAGACGCAGATTCCGCCAGACAGATCGCCGAGCAGAAGGATATCCTGCAGAAAAGACTCGACGCTCAGCTTCAGAAACTGCAGGACGACACAGACCGTCAGCTGAGTGCGATGGACGCGCGCTTCCGGGACGGGGAAGACGAACAGGCGGACGCGATAGTCCGGGCAATATTAAAATAAGGATGTGAGTGACAATGAAGGGACTTCTTTCTTACAGCGGCGTCACGACGAAGATCAGGGCCATGGAGGGACGGTTCTTCACCGACAAGGAATTTGAAGAGATTGTCCAGCTGCCCGATGTTCCGGCTGTCGCCGAGTACCTGAAAAAGAATCCCGGATATGCGAACGCGCTCTCTGAGATTCCTGACAACATGCTTCACCGCGGCATGATCGAACGCTACATGGAGAATTCACTGTTCAGGGATTACGAGAAGATTTACCGCTTTGCGAAAGAGGACCAGCAGATCTTCCTCAGGCGGTATGCGAGACGCTACGAGGTAAGACTCCTGAAACAGATTCTCTCGGCGATTATGCAGGGCGAGCATGTTTCAGAGGATGTGCTCATTTTCCGGAATTTCTTCGACAACTACACGGACCTCTCTATGCAGCCGCTTTACGAGGCCCGCACCGTGGAGGATTTCATCAAGGCACTGGCAAAGACACCGTATTACGATACGGTGAAGGGCGTATATAACCGCCCCGAGCCGACTCTGTTCAAGTACGAGACGGCACTTGATCTTTATCACTTCAGTACAATCTGGCATGACAAGGACGAGATCGGTGGCGATAAGGGCAGCGCAGCGATTCTGACGAAATTCTACGGAACAAAATTTGATATGCTGAATCTCTGGTACATCCACCGCGCCAAGGCTTATTTCCATATGAGCGGCGTCGATGTCTACGCGCTGACGATTCCGGCTCTCTACAAGCTGAAGAAGTCGGACATCCGGGCGCTGGTCGAGGCGGAGAACAGAGAGACCTATGCCAAGGCCCTGCGTGCGACCTGGTACGGAAAGGTTTATCCGGACCTCAATCTGGACAATCTTCAGTATATGTACACAAAGATCTGCAAGCACGTCATTGCCAGAGAGGCAGAAAAGCAGCCGTATTCTATCGCGACTCTCTATTATTACTTGTACTGGAAGGAACACGAGCTCTACAGACTGACAACCGCTCTGGAGTGCGTCCGTTACGGACTGAAACCGGAAGAATCATTACGTTATGTTACTCGCAGGTAACCGGAGGAAGTTATGATTGAGAAAATGAAATTCATCACTCTCACCGGTCCGAAGGATGACATCGACAGGGTCACGGAGACGTATCTCAGAAAGTACGAGATCCATCTCGAAAATGCGATGACTGAGCTGTCCGATGTCAAGAATCTGGTGCCATTTCAGGAGCCGAATCCATACAAGGAGCTCCTCACAAGGGTCAAAAACCTTACGGACCAGATGGGAGACGCTGCCGCAGGCGTGAAGCCGGCAGATGTCACGCTCGAGGAAGTGCAGCAGGTCCTCGACCGCGTGAGCAGCGGCATGAATGAGATGAACGCCCAGAAGAAGGGGCTCGAGGAGAAGATCGCGGATTACGACGGTCGGATGGCTACGCTCGCGCCGTTCCGAAGCCTCCCCGAAGACTTCACACAGCTGCTGAACTATCACTTCGTCGATTTCCGGTTCGGCAGAATGCCAAAGAGCTTCTATTCGAAGTTCAAGGATTATGTCTATGATAATTTCGACACAATCTTCATGGTGACAAAGCAGGATGATCAGTACGTCTACGGTATTTATTTCGCACCGATCCGCGAGTCCCACAAGATCGACGCCGTGTACTCCTCGATGCATTTCGAGCGGGTCTTCATTCCGGCCGGATACAAGGGAACACCAGAGGACGCGTACGATCTGCTGAAGAAGGAGAGCGACTCCGCGGCATCTGAGCTGAAGCTGCTGAAGAAGGAGATCCGCGACGGCCTGCGCGATGAGGCATCGAGACTGCTCGGAGCAGAGAAGCTTCTCTCGGAGCTCTCGCAGGACTTCGACATCCGCAAGGATGCGGCGGTCATGAGCACGAAGACCGACCGGTACTATATCATCTGCGGATGGATGGGTGAGAGCGACTTCCCGAAGTTCGAGAAGGCGATCGAAAATGATCCGAAGATCGTCTGTGTTCCGGAGAACGCGGAGGACACGGGCGAGACGCCGCCGACAAAGCTGAAGAATCCGAAGCTCTTCAAGCCGTATGAGATGTATGTGAAAATGTACGGCCTGCCGAACTACAAGGAGCTGGATCCGACAATTTTCGTCGCGATCACATATTCGTTCATTTTCGGAGCGATGTTTGGAGACTGGGGCCAGGGCCTCTGCCTGCTGATTCTCGGAGGAATCCTGTATAAGATCAAGAAGGCGCCGCTGTTCGGAATTATTTCCTGCGCGGGCGTGTTCTCGACGCTCTTCGGATTCCTGTTCGGCTCATGCTTCGGATTTGAGAATGTGACACCGGCACTGTGGCTGAGACCACGGACCTCGAAGATTACGCTTCCGGGCATCGGATCGATCAACACGGTCCTCGTTGTCGCGGTCGTCTTCGGCATGTTCCTGATCCTCACGACGATGATCCTGAACATCATCAACTCGAAGAGGCTGGGAGACAAGGAAGGCGAGCTGTTCGGAACGAACTCGCTGACGGGCTTCATTTTTTACACGGGCGTGGTGATCTTCATCATCTGCTCGTTTACGAACCACAAGCAGTTCCTGGGCGCGGCGTTTATTATTATCTTCTTCGTGGTACCGCTCGCCGTCATGTTCCTGAAGGAGCCGCTGACAGCGAAGCTTACACACAAGGAGCCGAAGGAGAAGGTCGGCGTCGGCATGTTTATCGTCCAGAGCTTCTTTGAGATGTTCGAGACACTGCTCTCGTTCTTCTCCAACACACTTTCCTTCATCCGTATCGGTGCGTTCGCTGTATCGCATGCGGCGATGATGGAGGTCGTGCTTATGCTCGCAAATGGCGGAAAGAATATCGGCGTCGTGATCGGCGGAAATATTTTCGTCATGGGCATGGAAGGCCTGATCGTTGGTATTCAGGTCCTTCGTCTCGAGTACTACGAAATGTTCTCCCGCTTCTACAGAGGTGACGGCAAGGAGTTCAAGCCGTTCCTGAAGCAGGAAAAGAACGCGTAAGACCTGCGGCCGTTCCGGACCGGCGGCCGCGGCATCTGCCGCGCCGGAGGGGAATGGGAACAGATCGCTTAAGGGAATATACAGTCTATTTACAGTCTACTTTTACAGGAGGTCATAATTATGGCTATGGCAGTTGAAATTACAATGGTTATCGCACTTGTTCTTTCCATCATCGTTCCGGGTGTTTCATTTCTCAAGGGACAGCGCACGAAGAGCAGATTCAAGTCTCATCTGGCAGTAAATGTCGTTACATTCTTCGGTCTTCTTATTGTCGCGACGGTCTCCATCCTCGCCGGCAACACAAGCGCACTTGCAGCAACAGCTTCCTCAGGCAGCGGCTTTGCAACAGGTATGGGCTATATCGCAGCAGCTCTTTCCGTTGGTATCTCCTGCATCGGCGGTGGTATCGCAGTCGCATCTGCAGCATCCGCAGCACTCGGTGCAATCAGCGAAGACCAGTCTATTCTTGGTAAATCTCTTATCTATGTCGGCCTTGCAGAAGGTGTCTGCCTCTACGGTCTGATCATCGCATTCATGATCATCGGTTCTCTGTAATCTTCGACATCCGGAGGCCACTCCATGAAAATGTACTTAATATCTGACAACGTCGATACCCTCACAGGCATGCGCCTCGCGGGTATCGAGGGCGTCGTCGTTCACGAAAAGGACGAGCTGAAGGAAGCTCTGGACAAGGCGTTTGCAGACACCGATATCGGAATTCTCCTTCTCACGGAGAAATTCGGCCGGGAGTTTCCTGACGTCGTCAACGCTGCGAAACTGCAGCACAAGCTGCCGCTCATCATTGATGTTCCGGACCGCCACGGCTCAGGCCGCCGGCCGGACTTCATTACTGCCTATGTCGGTGAGGCCATCGGGCTTAAGCTGTGACCTGACCGGAGCGGCGGGTCTCATTTTCTGATATAAAAGGAAAAGATACATTATGACACAGGACGAAAAATTAGAGAATTTCCTGCATATGTCCGTCGAGACGGCACAGCAGGAGAGCCAGAAGGCGCTGGACGAATATCAGGCGCAGCTGGACCGCTCATTTGAGGAGCACAAGGCAGTCCGCAGACAGCAGGCGGCCGATGCGGTCAGAGATGAGAAGGTCCGGACTGAGCGTGAGATTAACCGGCAGCTCTCCTCCCGTGAGATTGATATCCGTCAGACGATCGCACAGAGGCAGGATGAACTGAAGAAGCACCTCTTTGAGCGCGTGGCGGAAAAGCTGCAGGCGTTCAAGGGTACGAAGGATTATGAGGAGTTCCTTGTCCGCAAGATCAACGAGGCAAAGAAGTTCGCGGGCAAGGATGAAATGACGGTTTACATCGATCCGTCTGACGCGGCATTAGCAGATTCACTTGCGAAGGAGACCGGTGTTACACCGCAGATTTCGAAGGAAGAGTTCGTCGGAGGTATGCGCGCCGTTATCCGCTCGAGAAATGTTCTGATCGACAACTCGTTCAAGACGCTGATGGCCGATCAGAGGGACAACTATTCATTCGAGGGGGGTGTCCAGGAATGAGCGAGAAAACTGGTGTAATTTACGGCATCAACGGCCCGATCATTTATATGAAGAATGCGGTCGGGTTCAAGATGTCTGAAATGGTCTATGTCGGAAAGGAAAAGCTGGTAGGCGAGGTCATCTCCCTTCAGGGAGATACGACGATGGTCCAGGTCTACGAGGAGACATCCGGCATGAAGCCGGGCGAGCTCGTCTACGGCACGGATTCAGCAGTCTCCGTTCTTCTCGGCCCTGGCATTCTGAACAATATCTACGATGGTATTCAGAGACCGCTCGAGAAGATCGCAGAGCAGTCCGGCAAATATATTACCCGCGGCGTCTCCGCATCGGGTCTCGATGAGGAGAAGAAGTGGGACGTCACGATCGTTGTGAAGCCGGGCGACAAGCTCCACGGCGGCGATATCATCGCGACATGCCCGGAGACTCCGTCCATTGTTCACAAGAGCATGATGACTCCGCTCATCGAGTCCGCGACGGTCAAGTCCGTGAAGCCGGACGGCCGCTACACAGTTCTCGAGCCGATCATCACGGTCGAGCTTCCGGATGGCACGACACAGGACCTCACACTCGCGCAGAAGTGGCCGATTCGTGTCCCGAGACCGTCACTCAAGCGTCTCCCGGCATCTGAGCCGCTTGTCACGGGCCAGCGAGTCCTCGATACGATCTTCCCGATCGCGCGCGGAGGCACGGCTGCGATCCCGGGTGGTTTCGGTACCGGAAAGACCATGACGCAGCACTCCATCGCGAAGTTCTCGAACGCGAACGTCATCATCTACATCGGATGCGGCGAGCGTGGAAATGAGATGACTGAGGTCTTGGAGGACTTCTCAAAGCTGGAGGATCCGCAGACAGGCAACAAGCTGATGGCGCGTACTACTCTGATCGCGAATACATCGAACATGCCGGTTGCGGCCCGTGAGGCTTCTATTTATACAGGTATCACACTGGCTGAGTACTACAGAGACATGGGCTATGATGTCGCAATCATGGCAGACTCCACGTCCCGCTGGGCTGAGGCTCTGCGTGAGCTGTCAGGCCGTATGGAGGAAATGCCGGCCGAGGAAGGCTTCCCGGCTTACCTGGCATCGAGACTGTCTGCATTTTACGAGAGAGCCGGCATGGTCACGACATTAAACGGCCTGCAGGGCTCTGTATCGATCATCGGCGCTGTCTCTCCGCAGGGCGGTGATTTCTCCGAGCCGGTCACAATGAACACGAAGCGCTTCGTTCGCTGCTTCTGGGGACTTGATAAGGCGCTCGCTTATGCGCGTCATTATCCGGCCATCAACTGGATGCAGTCCTACTCCGAGTATGTCGGTGATATGAGCCCGTGGTACAAGGAGCATGTCGATCCGAAGTTCATTTCCGACAGAACAGAAATCGTCGCTATCCTGAACGCAGAGGACAAGCTGAATGAGACGGTCAAGCTGATCGGTTCCGACGTTCTGCCGGACGACCAGAAGCTGACGCTTGAGATCGCGCGTGTCATCCGTCTCGGCTTCCTGCAGCAGAACGCGTTCCACAAGGACGACCAGAATGTCCCGCTGAAGAAGCAGTTCCTGATGATGGAGACGATCCTGAAGCTCTATCACGTCTCCCAGAAGCTCGTCCAGCAGGGTCATCCGATGTCCGTGCTGCGCGCGGAGGGCATTTACGACAAGGTCATCGCCATCAAGTACGATGTTCCGAATGACCATCTCGAAATGTTCGATGACTACAGCAAGATGATTGATGATTTCTATCAGACGGTGCTCGAGAAGAACGCATAAGGAGGCGCGAAATGGCAATTGAATATTTAGGCTTAAGCAGTATCAACGGCCCGCTCGTCATCCTCGAAGGCGTACAGAACGCCGCTTACGATGAAATTGTTGAGTTCACGGTGGACGGCAAGGAGAAGAAGCTCGGCCGTATCATCGAGTGCTATGAGGACTACGCCGTTATTCAGGTCTTCGAGGGAACGACGGGTATGTCCCTGACCAATACACATACGAGACTGACGGGTCATCCGATGGAGATCACACTCTCCGAGGACATCCTGGGCCGTACATTTGATGGTATCGGCCGTCCGATCGACGGCTTCGGTCCGATCGTCTCCGACACGAAGGTCAATGTCAACGGTCTTCCGCTGAACCCGTGCCGCCGCGAGTATCCGAGAAACTTCATTCAGACAGGTATTTCCGCTATCGACGGACTGACAACTCTGATTCGCGGCCAGAAGCTGCCGATTTTCTCCGGCAACGGTCTTCCGCATGATCAGCTGGCGGCACAGATTGTGCAGCAGGCGAACATCGGAAAGGACGCGGAGGGCAAGTTCGGTATCGTATTTGCCGCGATGGGCGTCAAGTACGATGTCGCGGAGTATTTCCGCAAGACATTTGAGGAGAGCGGCGTATCGAGCCACGTCACGATGTTCCTCAACCTGGCTAATGACCCGGTTGTCGAGCGTCTGATCACACCGAAGGTCGCGCTGACAGCTGCCGAGTATCTGGCATTTGAGAAGCACATGCACATCCTCGTCATCCTGACGGATATCACGTCCTACTGCGAGGCAATGCGTGAGGTTTCCTCATCAAAGGGCGAGATCCCGTCCAGAAAGGGCTATCCGGGCTACCTGTACTCCGATCTGGCTTCGCTCTATGAGCGCGCCGGTATCGTTGAGGGACAGGAGGGATCGGTCACACAGATCCCGATTCTGACCATGCCGAACGATGATATCACGCACCCGATCCCGGACCTTACAGGATACATCACAGAGGGCCAGATCGTTCTCGACAGAAACCTGCACGGCCAGGGCATCTACCCGCCGATCAGCGTTCTCCCGTCACTGTCCCGACTCATGAAGGACGGTATCGGCGAGGGCTACACGAGAGAGGACCATCAGGCGGTCGCAAACCAGCTGTTCTCCTCCTACGCGAAGGTTACGGACGCGAGATCACTTGCCTCCGTCATCGGCGAGGACGAGCTGTCTGAGACAGACCGTCAGTACCTCACATTCGGCAAGGCCTTCGAGAAGGAATTTGTCGGACAGGGACCGCAGGAGAACCGCTCGATTATCGAGACACTGGACCTCGGCTGGAAGCTGCTCGGCCTGCTGCCGAAGTCAGAGCTCGACCGTGTCGATACGAAGCTGCTTGACAAGTATTACAAGCCGGCAGATCCGAAGGATGTGGCAGCCGCAGCTGAATAATGCGGCGCCAGCCCTGATGAGAGAGGAAAATGTATGGATCCAAATGAGGTGCCTACAAAAGGCAATTTAATACGGGCAAAGAATTCCATGGTGCTGGCCCGTCAGGGCTATGACCTCATGGATAAAAAGCGGAATATTCTGATGCGCGAGCTGATGTCGCTCACGGACCAGGCCAAGGAGATCCAGACACAGATTGACCAGACCTACAAGGCCGCGTATCTGGACCTTCAGGCCGCCAACGTTGAGCTCGGTATTTCCAATGTCCAGATGATCGCGGCGTCGATCCCGGTCGAGGATTCGATCAAGATTCACACGCGTTCCATCATGGGCACGGAGATTCCGCTGGTCTGCTACGAAAAAGAGACAGACTCAAAGCCGCCGTATGCGTTCTACCGGACGCGCGACGCGCTCGACCGCGCAAGAAATTCATTTGAGAAGGTGAAGGAAATGACGATCCGCCTGTCGCAGGTCGAAATTTCCGCATACCGTCTCGCTGCCGACATTCAGAGAACGCAGAAGCGTGCGAACGCTCTGCAGAATATCACGATCCCGCGCTACGAGGCGCTGGTGAAGACGATTTCAAATGCACTTGAGGAGAAGGAGCGTGAGGAATTCACGCGCCTCAAGGTCATCAAGCGCCAGAAGGCGGACAAGGCGGCCAAGGAAAAGAAGGAAAAGAAGGCCTCCTGAGAAAAAACAGATAGAAAGGGTTCTCATGAGACTCAGAAATATTCCGGAAGCAAAGGGCATTGTCGAAAACAGCAAATACGTCATCCATGACCCCGCGTCGAAGAAGGGCGCGTGGCATGTGGACGGGCGGCCGCTCATGATTGAGATCGGCATGGGCAAGGGGCGCTTTATCATTGAGATGGCGCTTCGTCACCCGGAGTGCGACTATCTCGGCATGGAGATGTACGAGAGTGTCCTGTTCCGCGCGTGTGAGCGGATGGAGGGCATTCCGTACAGCACGCCGCTCGACAAGCTCGAGCAGGAGCATGAGGAAAATGAGCAGCCGCTCCCGGTTCCGCAGAATCTTCATTTTCTGCGGAATGACGCGCGCCTTCTGCCGGACATCTTCGCGGAGGGTGAGCTTGACCGCATCTACCTGAATTTTTCTGATCCGTGGCCGAAGGCGCGGCACGCAAAGCGCCGCCTGACGTCCCGCCAGTTTCTGGCCCGCTACGAGCAGGTGCTGAAGGACGGCGGCCGCATCGAGTTCAAGACGGACAACAACGGGCTCTTCGAGTTTTCGCTCGAGGAGATCGCGGCCTGCCCGAACTGGGAGCTCGTCGCGTCGACGCGGGACCTGCATCACGATTTGGCGATGAACGAGGGCAACATCATGACGGAGTACGAGAGGAAATTCTCGGCTCTCGGCAACAAGATCAATAAGCTGATCGCGGTCTATCATAAGCCGTGATGGGGTGCGCTGAATAAATTGTAACTATTCAGCATCTTCAGTCCCCCAGACTCGGAACGGGGTGCTGAAGAATCACAAAAAATTAAAAAAGTGCTTGCGTTATTGGTTCGCGGATCGTATAATATAACTTGCGTTCGAGAGAGCGACAAGTTATATGCGCTTCTAGCTCAGTTGGTAGAGCACCTGACTCTTAATCAGGGTGTCCAGGGTTCGAGTCCCTGGAGGCGCACGAGTGAGAGCTTCGGCAAATGCCGGAGCTTCTTCTTTTTTATTCAGCACTCCACGAAGTGATTAAGGCAAGAATTTTTGCGAAAATCTGAATTAATGCTTGCAATTCACGCGGAGGGCTGTTATACTATATTTTGCGTTCGCGAGAACGAAAGGATATGCGCTTCTAGCTCAGTTGGTAGAGCACCTGACTCTTAATCAGGGTGTCCAGGGTTCGAGTCCCTGGAGGCGCACGAATGAGAGCTTCGGCAAGTGCCGAAGCTCTTTTTGTATATGTATATCAACAGCACCCCACGAAATGATCCGGAAATCGAACAACGAGCTTGCTCGTTGGGAGATTTCTGAGTCATTTCGTGGGGCGGACAAGCGGCGAAGCCGCTCTGTCCGCCCACAACGAGGAACGCGAAGCGTTCCGAGTCTGGGGGTGCTGAACCACGCGACGACAACAGGTATGAGCAATGAATGCGAATGCCTGTAGGATTGCGCGAGCTGCAAAGCAGCGGAGCAATCCGTCGGGACTTATACGAAGTAGGGGCGGACAGGCGGCGAGAACCGGTCATTGACAAATGGATACGCATCGGCGAGAATTGAGCAAAACAGAATTCGAAAGGTCAAACTGCCATGAAAACATACCGCTCAGTCCTGACAATGCTTGCAACTGCTTCTGTGCTCGCAGCTCTGATCTGCGGCTGCGGAAGCTCCGGATCATCCTCTGCCGACTCCTCCGTCACAGACAAATACCAGACCGCTCAGGTCGTGGACAGTGATGTGCAGAGCGCCGCGAAGAAGGCGCTTGATATCGCGAAGTCCTACCAGTCCGGCGACATGAGTGCGAAGGACGCGAAGTCGAAGATCAAGTCGATCGTGGACTCGCTCAGCTCGGAATCCTTTGACTACGGGATGATGAACCGGCAGATCATTCTCTGCATGAATGATATGGTCATCAATCTCGGTACTGAGGCGTTAAATGAGATGACGGCGGGAACGGACGAGAGCGGCGCGTCGTCGGACACATCCTCCGCCGGCAGCGCGCTCGCGGACAATATCACGGAGCTTGAGCAGGAACTCGGACTGTCGACCGAGTCGTAACTCCTTCTGGCTCTTCAGCGATTGCGGCGCTGCCGTCAGCTGCGATCTACAATTTCAGGCCGTGCACAGCATAGGAACAGTCTCCGCACGTGTTTTCGTCATATCTTACAATGACAGATGGTTCATTTTGTGCTATGTTCTATAGGTTGGTTTTACAGTCATGATTCTGCACAAATGAAAAGTCAGGAGAATGCTTCATGAAGGATGAAAATGGTATGAGCGACAAAAGAAAGAAGAGCCACGGAAGAAAGAAAAAACGCTGGCTGATTCCGACGGTTATTCTCGTTGTATTTGCTCTGCTTCTGGGCGGGGCCTATGCGGTATTCTACAATTATTACAAGCTGAGCAATTATGCCGGAAAATCCGGCTCCATCTCTGATGACCCGAATGCTGTCGTCGACAGCACGGGACTCACATCGGACCAGGAGGCGGCTCTCGCCTCGGAGATCACGGACTCGACGGACGACATTGCACTGCCGAACGACAGCAACGTCTACAATCTGCTTCTTGTCGGCGTAGACCGCCGCGACACCTCGTGGTCCGGCAACTCCGACTCGATGATCCTGCTCTCGATCAACAAGAGCACAAAGACGATCCACATGGTCTCCTTTATGCGTGATCTTTACGCGAATATCGAGGGCCACGGCGTCCGCAAGCTGAACGCGGCCTGCGCATACGGCGGTCTGCCGCTTCTTGTCAAGACCATCGAGGACAACTACAAGGTCAATATCGATAATTACGCGTGGGTCGATTTTACGGACATGGTCAAGATTATCGACGCGATCGGCGGTGTCACGCTTGATATCAAGGATGATGAGGTTGCGCTCGTTAACAGCTACTCGAAGTCGATGTGCGATGCCGCAGGCGTCGATTACACGCAGCACCAGATTTCAGGCTCCGGGACGATCGCGTGCGACGGCTATGAGGCGGTCGCTTACGCCCGGATCCGTTATGTCGGCAAGTCCGACTACCAGCGCACAGAGCGCCAGAGAACCGTCCTCACGAAGATGATGGAGAAAATGAAGGGCATGAGCGCGACGGAGCTGAATTCATTTGTCAAGGAGATCCTTCCGTATGTGACACATGATATCAGCCAGACGACGCTCCTCGGCCTGATCACAGAGGTCCCGTCACTGCTGAAGTATTCGGTCGTCAAGGACCGCGTCCCGTTCGACGGACATTTTACGACGCAGGGCGAGATCCTCGTTCCGGATATGACGTATACGATCCAGAAGCTGCAGGATGAGCTGTACGGGGACGGCAAGAGCGCTCTCTCGGAGGAGACCGGCAGCGAGGGGTGACAGAACTCTCTGTGCGATCCTTGGGGGCCGCAGATCACGCGGGCTTCAGCGCCGTAGAGGAGGCTGACGCGACGAAATTGAAATGAAGCCGTAACAGATTTTCCGGGAAATCTTCAGATTTCTGTTATGGCTTTATCTCATCGGTGACAATATAATAACCATGCTTCACGGAAATGGGCGGGTCCGGAAGACGGACCCGCCCGCTTTTTACAAAATGCTGGATACAAAGGAAAGGTGAATTAAAATGAATAAAAAGTGGACTGCATTTCTTATGGCGGCTGTGACGGCACTGACAGCCGCGGTGACGCCTGTCGCCGCAATGGCGGACACGGTTACATCGGTCGTGTCGCTCGGCGCTGACCTCTCGGACAGTCAGAAGAGCACAGTTCTCAATCTGCTCGAGGTCAAGTCGTCGGATCTGACTTCCTCCAACACGGTTACGGTCACAAATGCCGAGGAGCATCAGTACCTCGACGGAAAGATCGCGTCGAGCTACATCGGGACCCGCGCACTCTCATCCTGCAAGGTCACGGAGACGAAGAGCGGCAGCGGTATCAAGGTCACGACGCACAATATCAATTATGTCACAGATAAAATGTACGAGAATGCGCTGGTTACGGCCGGCATGTCCGATGCAGACGTGATTGTCGCGGCGCCGACCTCGATTTCAGGCACGGCGGCGCTCGTTGGCGCGATGAAGGCCTACGCTGTGATCAGCGGCGACACAGTATCTGCGACGGAGATCGACACGGCGACCGATGAGCTGGTCACGACGAGCCAGATCGCCTCAGAGACCGGAGATTCCGATAAGACGACGCAGCTCGTCGCGGCGGTTAAGCAGGTTGTCGCGGAGAAGAACTACACAAGCGAGTCGGATATCACTAAGGTTATAAAGGATGTCGCAAATCAGCTCGGTATCACGCTGTCGGACGAGGAGGTCCAGGCTCTGGCCGATGTCATGCAGAAGATCGCGGCGCTCAATCTCGACCCGGACAAGCTGACTGAGCAGGTCAAGAGCGTCTATGAGGCGGCGGCCGCGAACGGACTTGATCTCAGCAAGTATGGAATTACAAATGACGACGTGAACGGCTTCTTCTCGAAGCTGTCCTCTGTGTTCCGGGCCGTCATCGACTGGATCAAGGGTCTGACATCGTAATAGGACTTATGCACAAAAAAATGAGGAGCGTAAAATAAAAACAGTACGTTTTAACAATATTTAACGCCGCGTTCATAGTTTGTTCACATTATTTTGCTATATTATTTTTCGACAAGTGATGAATGGTTGTTTAAAACGCTTGGCCGTGAGATAATCTCACAATAATCTTTCATAATAATCGCCCCGGCAGTTCGCAGCTGTCGGGGCACTCCTCTTTTTATGGGTAGCTTTTGTCTGAGTCCGCCTGTTTTCTTCGCCGTGTGGCACATTCTCTCATTTCTATGGTATAATTTTGGTAATTATTCAGCACCCATCGGAAAAACGATGAAATCCGGGTGGAGAGCTTGCTCGCCAGACGGTTTCATCATTTTTCCGATGGGCGGACAAGCGGCGAAGCCGCTCTGTCCGCCCACAACGAGGAACGCGAAGCGTTCCGAGTCTGGGGGGCTGAATCGTTACTGATTTTTTGGCATCATGAGATGAACGGAACATCTGCCCTGCTGCCGGATTATGGCGGCTGTCCGGCAGGCGGGTTTCCAGGCGATAATCGTCGGAAAATTACATATCAACCGATAGGAGACATATCAATGAAGAAAGGAACGATGGCGGGAACTTCGGGCGGCGCGCTTAAACGGGCGCTCAGAAGAATGCCGGAGGAGCTCCGAACTGAGGGCCCGGTGATTCTGGCGGCCGCGGTGACTGCGGCGCTGCTTGCGGCGCTGCTCACGCTGGTGCTGGTGAAGCCTGTATATGTGTCGAAGGCAGGCATCTATGTGTCGACGGAGGCTTCCGCAGACACTGCGCCGGCAGCAGGAAGCGGGACGGACGCGGGCACTACGCAGGCTGCAGAGAGCGGCGCTGCTGCGGCGACGGCTGCGGACCAGGCGGCTTCAGCGATTACAGAGACGGCCGGCGGGACAACTCCGGCAGCAAGTGATAAGAGCGAATCGGACTCCGATGCAAAGCTCGTGAATAACTGCCTCGAAATCACGACGGGAGATGATGTGCTGCAGGCTGCGCTGGCTTCAGTCACAGATGCCGGCATACCCTATCATACGTTTGCAAAGCATGTGACCGCGACAGCGGCGAAGAATGCACAGGTGATTTATGTGAAGGTTTCTGCGGACGATCCGTACAGCGCGGCGGACCTCTGCGAGGCGGTTGCTGAGGAGGCTGCGCGGCAGTACAGCTCAGTCGCGAAGGCAGGAACCGTTAAAATCGTTTCGAGGGCGAATATTCCGACGTCCGGCTCGGGTGTGCACGCGGTCCGGAACGGATTTCTGGCCGGGATCGCCGTGATCATTGCAGGAGTCATCGCGGTGTTCATTTTCTGCATGGCGGACAGAAAGCTTCGCACGGACAGCGAGATCCGGGAGATTCTGGGACTTGATACGTTCTGCATGATCCCGAAGGACCCGGATGAGCTGCGCTCACGCGTTCCGGAGGATATGGATGAGCCGGAAAATGGCAGTACGGGAGGTGCGGAATGAAGCGGATCAGAATCAGACTCCCTGAGATGCGGTGGGAGATCGACTCGGAATATGACGCGATGGCGGAACGTCTGATCGGGACGGAGACCGCGAAGATCATCTGTGTGTCGAGCTGTGCGAAGGAGGCGAGCCGTGGGGCCGTCTCCCTGCTTCTTGCGAGGAAGCTTGCGCAGAAGGGTTGCCGCGTGCTCCTTATGGACATGGACCTTCAGAAGATGATGCCGCTTTCGCGCATTCAGGTGAAAAATGAAGGCGGTACGGGCTTTTCCAAGTGGCTCACGAACAAATGTAAATTTTCGGAGGTTCTTCTCGAGACGAATATTGACGGCCTCTTCATGGTGCTTGCGGGAACGCCGACCAACGAAGGGACGAAGCTCCTCAAGGAGCGCCGCGTCGGGCTGCTTCTTGAATCTCTGGAAAAGTCCTTTGATTACATACTGATGGATATTCCGCCGATCACGGAGTCTGTTGACAGTGCGCTGGTCGCGGAGCTGTGTGACGGCGCCCTCCTCATCGTCGAGGCGGGAAAGACGGACGCGGACTTTGCGCAGAAGACTGCGGGCCGGTTCGAGTCAGCCGGCTGTCCGGTCCTCGGCGTCGTTCTGAATAATGCGGATGTCTGGCGCAATCGGCGGTACTTTTCCAAGTACGGGCCGGTGGAGAAGAAGTCCCCGAAGGACGCATACGCCGTCAGCGGGACGGACGATGATGTCCCTGATCCTGTGGAGCAGATTCTTTTTTCCAAGGTGAACGCGGGCATGCATGACGCAGGCTCTGCGTCGGAAGATGATGGCACGGAGGCGGAGAAACGGACATGAGAAGAAAAATCTGTATGATACTGGCAGCTGCGTCCGGGGTCCTCGCGGTCGTGATTCTGATTCTTGCTCTGTCGGCAGACAGAAAGGGACCGTCGATCACATTTCCGGACGACGGCTCGACCTACACGGATGGAGAGGCTGATTCTGACCTGCTCGAGTCGGTGACGGCCACGGATAAGCGCGACGGTGATGTCACGGACACGCTGAGAATTGTATCGGTTAGCAAGTCTGACGATGGGACAAGCGCGTCGCTTGTGTATGCGGCGAAGGACGACGCGGGCAATGTGACGACGAAGACGCGGGTCATGCCGGTGGCCGGTGCCGCGGAGCCTGCAAATACGCAGTCCGCGGCTGCTTCTGCGGAGCCTGCCGCTTCTGCGGCTGATTCGGCGGCCAGTACTGCTGCGCAGCCGGAACAGGAGACGGCCTCTGCATCCTCCGGCGAGGCGGCAGAGAGTACAGCTTCGGAGAGCGCGGCGACGCCGACTCCGGACCCGGAGACGCAGGCTGAGCAGGCGGACGAGGCAGTCCGCAATACACTCGCTGCGGATGCGCCGCGTCTCTACCTCAAGGTCCACTATGTGACGCTTTCTGTCGGCGAGAAATTCTCGTATATGTCCTATATTTCCCAGCTCACGGATGACAAGGACAGCAGCGCGACGCTCTCACAGCGGATCAATGTCGGCGGCGCCGCATCCAGCGGAAAGCTCGATACGAGCACGCCGGGCAATTACGATGTGGAATACAGCTGTGATGACAGCGACGGCAATAAGAGCAATGTCGCGATCCTGCACGTCACGGTTCAGTGAACCATGTTGCGGTGATATTCCGCGTTGATCTCGGCGATCTCCTTCTCCCCGTTGATGTAGGGGAGATAGAGCTCGTCGATGCTCCCTCCGCCGATATTGTCGCAGCCGTTGCAGAAATTACAGGCTCCGCCGCAGGAGCTTAAGGCCTGCTCGACGATGCGGATGCGGTCCTCTCTCGTTGTGTCTTTGATCAGAAGTGATTTCATGATGTGTCTCCTTTCGGGCATAGCGCCTGTCTGTATTGTATATCATGAAGGCTGGATTTGTACACAAGGGTGTGTTACTCTGCAAATGCTGTATGCGATTGGCGCAGCTGCGGCGATCAGGACGGCCCTGAGTTTAGATGGTGTGTGTACAGCAGCGCCACGCGGCGGAAACGGGAGACTGTCAAAAAGGGAAGGAAAACCGTCCGGAATGTCGTGCATTTGACAATTAGAAATCCGGTGGATAAACCGATATAATAGAGTAGTATATAAGTAAAGCGACTGCAAGGGCAGCCCGGTGTTGGAAGACATAACTCCAAGCCGGGCTGTTTTTTTGTGCTCGTGAGTCGCTGCACGGACGCAGCCGGCAGTGCTTTGACTGCACGGCCGCGGGGCTTCATGACCGGTCTGAACCGGCTCTGATGCATGGTGCCGTGTAACTTGAAAAATATTCAGGAGGCAGGAATGGAAAAGGCTGTAACTAACAAAATGGGTACGGAAAAAATATCGAAGGTCATGCTTTCGATGGGCATTCCGATTATTGTTTCGATGGTGCTGCAGGCCATGTACAACATCGTCGATTCCATGTTCGTCGCGAATATGGCGGATGAGCCGGGCATCGCACACACCGGTGAGTACGCGGTCAACGCGCTCACGCTTGCATTTCCGGTCCAGATGCTGATCGTCGCGTTCGGAATCGGAACCGGCGTCGGTGTCGGCGCGATGCTCTCGCGCATGCTCGGTCTCAAGGATACGGAGGAGGCGGCGAGGGTCGCCGGAAATGGCGTATTTCTTGGAATCGTGCTGTCGGCGGTGTTCTTTATTTTCGGACTGACGGGCATTGATGTCTATCTGAAGAGCCAGACGTCGGACCCGATCGTGCTCGGCATGGGCCGCACGTATCTCCGGATCTGTACGCTGCTGTGCTTCGGCAACCTGCTCTACGGCATCTATGAGAAGCTCCTGCAGTCGACGGGCAAGACGATTCTGTCGACGACCGCGCAGATCGCGGGTGCGCTCACGAATATCGTCTTCGACCCGATCATGATTTACGGCCTTCTCGGCTGCCCGAGAATGGGTATCGCGGGCGCGGCCTGGGCGACGGTCATGGGCCAGATGGTCTCGCTCGTCCTCGCGATGATCTTTCAGTACACGAAAAATAAGGAAATAAAGAGCGGCTTCCGCTATCTGAAGCCTGATGGAAGAACGATCCGCGGCATCTATAGCATTGGCATCAGCGCGATTATCATGCAGGCGCTGATGAGCTTCATGACCTATGGCGTCAATATTATTTTCGGCGCGGTGTCGGCGTCGGCCGTCACAGCATACGGCATCTTCTACAAGATCCAGCAGTTCATTTTCTTCGCGGGCTTTGGCCTTAGAGATGCGATCACGCCGATCATTTCCTACAACTACGGCATGGGCTCGCAGAAGCGCGTGAAGGAGGGTATTAAATGCGGCCTTATTGACACGACGGTCGTCATGCTCATTGGTCTTGTGCTCATGCAGCTTTTTGCGCACCCGCTCGCGCAGATCTTCGGTCTGACGCAGGAGACGGAGACGCTCTGTGTCAGGGCCATGCACATCATCAGCCTCGGCTTCGTGTTCGCGGGCATCAATATTGCGCTGCAGGGCGTCTTCCAGGCGCTTCAGTCCGGCAACAGCTCGCTCATCGTCTCGGTCCTAAGGCTTCTTGCGGTCCCGCTTCCGCTCGCCTATGTGTTCACGCGCATGGCAAATGCAGAGCAGCTCATTTTCTGGGCATTCCCGGCAGGTGAGCTTGTCGCGGCTGCTGTCGCGTTGATCCTCCTTAAGCGGTGCTATCGGAAGCGCGTGGTCCCGATGGCAAACTGGAAGCGGACGCGCGAGGAAGCGGCAGGGAACGCCGTATCATGACATCCGAAGGGTGCTGAATAATTATAAAAATTTCACGTTACAGTTCACACGCCACCAGACCTCGGTGAACGGTCAGCGATATCAGGAGCGGTGAGGGCGTTATACGGAGGAGTCCGAAGATCACCCTGAGCCGCTGTGTCAGCGGCGAAGGGAAGCTGAGGAGGACGGAGTCTGCCCGATACCGCCCTGATATTCGCGACCGCATGCGACTCTGAATAGCGTGTGAACAGTAACAATTTCACAGATAGAGTGTGTTGGCCTTGTTGACGAAAATTGCGCGAGTGGGTATCATACCTTGTAAACGAACCGGGCAATCCGTGTTCCATGACACAAGGAGGTATATACTATGGCGGATTTTGATACAAGGCAATATAAGCTCGCCCGCGTCCGTCAGTTTGACGGCGCGCCGCTCACAAGGACACAGTACAATCTCGTGATCGGAGGCATGCTCGTCTTCGGCACGCTGATCAATGTCGCCGAGGCGACGCTGCTGCGGAACTCGATTCTTCAGATTCCGGCGCTCGCGGTGCTTCTCATTTATCTGATCGGAAGCTTTGGAGGCATGGCGCTGGTCTATCGGAACCGGAGTGTCGGCGCAGGCGTCGCGGGCTTCACGGTCCTCGCCGCATCGATGGGGCTTCTGCTCACGTACTTCGTGTCATTTTATGACACGGGCTCGATCGCGCTCGCATTTATCTGCACGGCGTGCACGACGGGCATCATGATGGCGCTCGCGGCTCTTGCGCCGCAGGTGTTCCTCAGGATGGGACGGGTCCTCGGCATTTCGCTTCTCGTCTCCATCTTCGCAAGCCTTGTCGTTGCATTTCTTGCGCCCGCGCTGTGGACGGCCTTCGACTGGCTCATGGTCCTTCTGTTCTGCGGCTATATCGGCTTTGACTGGGCGAGAGCGCAGCGCTACCCGTCAAATGCGGTCAACGCCGTTCAGTGCGCGGCGGACATCTATGTCGATATCGTGAACCTGTTCATCCGGATTCTCGACATCATCGGCATCAGCCGCAATTGATTGCTTTTGGTACTGAAATGAAAAAGCCGCCGAAGACTGTGGCTGTATAAGATTTATGACAGGGCTGTTCTGCATATGCGGGACAGCCCTTGTGTATGGAAGGAAGATGCGTATATGGCTGAGAGAAATGCAGAGCTTCATACGGTGGAGCTGACCGGATTCCCACAGGTTGTGACGGAATCGGGAATCGCGTACGGCGGAGATCAGAACTGGTTCAAGCGGCCGAAATGGGCGAGAATTGCGGGCTGCGCGTCTGTCGCGGGCGCAAACCTCGCGGCGTACTACGGCATCGGGACGGAGCCGGACATCGCGGGGGCACCTGTCTACAGCCAGAAAAAGTATGTGGAGCTGCAGACACTGATGTACAGGCATTACATGCACCCCGGCTATATGGGCTTTCCGCATGTGACCGTGTTCTGCGACCATTTTGTGCAGTATGTGAAGGACAACGGCGCGTGGGCAAGCGGTGAGATCCGGACGGAGAAAGACTGGACGCACGCGAGGGACGCATTTGCGTATATTCGTCAGGCGATCGACGAGGACACGCCGGTTGCGCTTCTTATCCTCGGACACACCCGGGAGGAGGAGCTCGGCGACGACACCTGGCACTGGATGACGCTGACGGGATACGACGAGGACGGGAGCAGGGTCCTCATTTCCAATCACGGGAAGAAGCAGTGGCTCGATGTCCCGATGGTCTTTGAGCCGGATGCGAAAAATGAGGTGCGCCTCGCGAAGTTTACGGTAAGGAAATAACACGCCTGAAAAATCCCCATCTGCAGCTGCAGGTGGGGATTCTGACTGTCTGAGAAAGACTTTCCCGGCAGCCGCGCATTCTAACGGGATTATATATGGTTGCTCTAGATGCCGGCTGAGCCGCGAGAGCGGCTCTCCTCCCGGAACCGGGGAAGTCTGCGACAAGTATAGCACAGAGAGAGGGGCCGCGGCAAATCTGCCGCGGCCCCTCCCAGGTCGAAGCTCGTATGAGCCGGTTATTTGTACTTGTAGAAGCCTTCACCCGCGTTGACGCCGGTCTTGCCCTCGTCGAGGTATTTCTTCAGCATCGCGCAGATCCGTCCCATCGTGGAGTTCGGGTCCTTCGCCTGCGGGTTCATGCTGCAGATGTCGTACGCGGTCTTGAGGCCGACGACATCGAGGATGTGGAACGGACCGACAGGTGAGCCTGTCGCGAGCTTCCAGGTGAGGTCAATCGTCTCCGGTTCGGCGACGCCATTTGCGTAGAGCGCCTCGGCTGCCGTGAGGAACGGGACGAGCATCGTGTTCAGGATGTACCCCGGCTGCTCCTTCTTCAGGCAGAGCGGGATCATGCCGATCTCCTTCGCAAACTGGACGACCTCGTCGTAAACCTTCGGGTCAGTCCCGTCGTGGCCCATGACCTCGGCCGTATTGCCGTTCCAGATTTCATTTGCAAAATGAAGTGCCATATACTTCTCCGGGCGGCCCGTATAATCGCGGAACTGGCTCGGAATCATGGTGGAGGAGTTCGTGACGATGACAGTCTTCTCCGGGAGCAGGTCCTTCATTTTCGTGTAGACATCGATCTTTGCCTTCGGATCCTCTGTCATGGACTCGATGACAATGTCCGCGTCGGCGACTGCCTTTGCCATGTCGAGCTCGATCTTGATGCTGTCATAGGCCTTCTCGACCTGTGCTTTCAGCTCATCGATCTTCTCCGGTGTGAGGTCCTTCACGCCGTCGACGAGGCCGTGCGAGTACCGCTGCGTATCTGTGCCGCAGAGAGCCTTGTGCGCCTCCAGCGTGTTCAGGTAAATGCCCTTCAGCCGGTCAAGCTTCGGCTGGGTGCGGCCGATGGACCCTTCGCTGCGGAGCCAGAATGTCACGTTCTTACCCTTGTATGCTGCCTGAAAGCCGATCTGTGTGCCGAGGACGCCGCCGCCGGCAACGACTACATTTTGAAAGCTCATAAATAACCCTCCTTTGAATTTTGTGTTGGCGCAGGATGGCCTGCGATTTACACAAATCATACCACATGAAGGGCCCTTTCTGTGTGAAAAATTCATAAAGATTCTGCGCGAGTTTCAGTCCGTTCTGCACACAGACTGATTTCGAGAGCGGCCGCGTCTGATTACAGTTCCTGCGCTTTAAGTCTGACGCTGAGTGAACTGTAGGCTTCAAGAGGGCCGAGCGGGGATTCTCGGCCATTCAATGACTGAGTAGTTCACTCATTTGCAGTGCGCGCTGCGATCTTCTCTGTACTCCACGGGCGTCTTTCCCGTGCTTTCACGGAAGACTCGCGAGAAATGGCCGGGCGAGGAGTAGCCGAGATAGACGCTGATTGAGGTGACGGGCTTGTCGGTGTAGAGAAGGAGCCGCTTTGCCTCCTCAATCTTTTTGTCACGGATGTACTGCTGCAGTGTGACGCCGGCTTCCTTCCGGAAGCAGCGGCTTACATACGAGCGGCTCATGAAGAGGGCATCCGCAATGTCCTCTGTCGTGACCGGCTCGGAGAGGTGCTGCAGGATGTAGGCGTGGACCTTGAGAACCAGCGGGGACGGATGGCCGCCGCCTTGGAGAATCCGGACCCGGTCGCAGAAATCGAGAACCATGTGGTACTGCAGGTTCATGATCCGGTCCGGGTCGGGAAGAAGCTCCGCTTTCCGGATATACGCGTCGCTCAGCTGAAAGGCCTCCTCGACAGGGACGCCTCCTTCGATTGCCGCCCTTGAGACAATCGTCGCGGTTGTGACAAATGTATTTTTCTGTTGGCGCAGCTGATTTGGCGCCATGCTCCCGGGACGGATCGCCGGGGCCCTGTCTATCCATGCCTTGAGCGAGACCATATCCCCCTGGCGGATCATCCGCAGCATGAGCTGTTCCTGGCCGTAGGAATTGTGCTGCGTCTCCTCCGGCTGTGGGGCGTCTGCATTTGCGGCCTTTTGTGCAGGTTCGCAGGTTTCGTCGCTGTTATCAAAGAAGCGGTCCGCCTCCTCTGTTTTCAGCTCGGTCGCAATAGAGCCCTGCTCGCTGCCTGAGATAGTCAGATCCCTGAGACTCAGCTTCTGTCCGGTCAGAATAAAGCAGACCGGAAGCAGCATCTGTACCAGGTTCATGATCGGAAGACGGATGATGCTCTTCATGCCGCCGATCAGCTCCTCGATTTCGTTTCTGTCCGATAACCCTAAGCGGAAGGCCAGCCTCCGGAGGTCCTGGTCCGTGTCCGGCACCTGCCTTGTGGGGCCGATGACCATCCGGCGGCTTTCAAAGCGGACGATTCCGTAGTAATAGAAATCCTCCTCGGATGGAATCTGATGATTCATCTGTTTTTTGTCACATATAAGTAAAATATAACACATATAGGTAAGTCTGATGCACGACAATTTGATATTCTTCATCCTGACAGATGAAAACCAATCCTTAAAAAGGAACGGAGGCAGTACCGGCCTCGGCATGAAAGGAGAATGACAAATGAAGAACCTGAAGGTGCTGGTCACCGGAGCTGCCGGCGGCATGGGAATCGAGACGGTCCGTCAGATGGCGGAGGATGACGGATCCTACCGCATTGTCGCGACAGACCTTCCGGGTGAAAAGAGCAGAAAGAACCTCGAGCCGTTTCGAGGCAACCCACGATTTACGATCGCGTACGGGGACCTCACGAATTATGAGACGGTGAAGAAGCTCGTGAAGGACTGCGACATTGTGCTGCATATCGCTGCATTTGTCTCGCCGTTTGCGGATTACTACCCGGAGAAGGCGATGCAGGTCAACTGCGGGTCCACGAGAAATTTCATCCGGGCGATCCGGGAGCTTCATCAGGAGGAGACGACGCGGTTTGTTTCGATCGGAACGGTCGCGGAGACCGGAGACCGGATGCCGCCGATCCACTGGGGACGAGTCGGAGATCCGATCAAGCCGAGCATGTATGACTACTACGCGGTCTCGAAGGTCGCCGCGGAGCGGATGGTCGTCGAGAGTGGGCTGAAGTACTGGGTCAGCCTTCGGCAGACGGGCATCATCGGCCCCGCAATGGCGAAGATCCGCGACTCGATTCAGTTCCACAACTGCCTCGACAACGTGCTTGAATATGTGTCGGACCGCGATTCCGGGCGTCTCATGCGGAACATCGCGGGCTTTACGGAGGACGGAAGCCTTCCGGAAACCTTCTGGGGCCATATCTACAACATCGGCGGCGGAGAGCCCTGCCGGGTCAGCACAATTGATATGTACAGGGTCATGTACCGCGAGATGGGCTTTACGTCGCTCGATCCGGTGATCAATCCGAAATATGTCGCGACGCGGAATTTCCACGGTCAGTTTTATCTGGATTCCGACAAATTGGAAAATTACCTTCATTTCCGGAATGACTCCATGCAGTACTTCTACGACGCGTATCTCGAGGAAGTGAAGTCCGTGAAGGGACTGGCGCGCATGATCACGCGTCTTCCGGGCGGACAGAGCTTCATGGGCTGGATCATCCAGAGGAGCTTCGAGAAGTTGCTGATGGGTGAGCACGGCACAAAGCGCTGGCTGAAGGAGAACATGGAGGCGCAGATCGATGCCTACTGGGGCAGCCGGAAGGCGTGGGAGGCGATTCCGGAGAAGGTCAGCGACATGAAGCTCTTTACAGACTGGGACCATGTGGTCCGGATCGACCACGGCTACGACGAGTCGAAGCCGGAGAGCGAGCTCACGCTTGCGGACATGAAGGCAGCGGCGAGGTTCCGCGGCGGCGAGTGTCTCTCGGAATCGATGCAGAAGGGCGACTGGAGCACGAAGCTCCGCTTCCGCTGCGCGTTCGGCCATACATTTGAGGTGAGCCCGCGGCTTGTGCTCGAGGGCGGCCACTGGTGCTGTGAGTGTGAGCGGAAGAGCTGGAATTACGGGGCGCGGGCCAAGGTCGACCCGTTCTTCGCGCAGGTCTGGACGCCGCTCCACGAGCCGGATGAAATGAGAGAATATCCGAAGCTTGTATCGGACGAGCACTACAGCAGGATCTGAAGGCCGCAGGTTCTGTGCAAAATGACATGCGGATCGGGATGTGCTGCATGCAGGCCGAATCCCGGACGGCGGATTTAACGGCAGAGACGGAGGTTAATATGAAACGGAGCTTTTGGGACAATCCGGCGCTGGACAGCCGGATCCGGCACAGAAATGTAACAGGGAAAGAAAAATGGCTGGGCTATCTCATCGGTCCTTCGGGCGCGCTTCTTCTGAACGCGGTGCTCGCCACATATCTCAATGTCTTTTATACGGATGTTCTTCATCTGACGACGATCTGGGGCGGCATGTTTCTCGCGATCTTCCCGATCTGCAGCAAGATTCTGGATGCGTGCACGAATATCATCATGGGACAGATTATCGAGCGGACACACACGAGGCAGGGCAAGGCGAGACCGTGGCTGCTTGTCAGCGCGCCGCTCCTTACTGTGACGGGAATCCTGGCCTTTGCGGTGCCGAAAATGGATATACACGCGCAGGCGATCTGGGTTCTCATTTCCTACAACCTGTTCTGGTCCTTTGCCTATACGATCTACAACATGAGTCACAACCTCATGGTGCCTCTCTCGACGAGAATCACGCAGCAGTGCGGCGAGCTCTCCGTCTTTACGAATATCGCGACCACGATGGTCTCGGGCATTGTCGTTGCGCTGCTCTTCCCGATGCTCGTGCTGCCGGCAATCGGCGTCGATCAGAGCAAATGGATTATGGTGATGAGCTTTATTTCCGCGCTCGCCCTGCCGCTCACGCTGATGGAGTACTATTTCACGAAGGAGCGGATCACGGAGGAGCACAGGGATGAGCCGAAGGAGCGGATCTCCATGCGGAAGCAGATCGGCGCCGTCATTCACGACCGGTTCTGGGTCGTGATCATGCTGTATTTCCTGGTCTACAACTTCGGCGCAGGCATGAAGAATATTTCGCTCGTCTATTTCTGCAACTATGTGCTCGGCAGCTACAACGACGGACGCACGCAGATGCTCGTGTCGGTCATTGGCGGAATTCCGATGGGAATCGGCATCTTCGCGGTGTGGCCGCTCGCAAAGAAGTTCGGCAAGAGAAATGTGACGGCCGCCGGCTTTGTGCTCTACGGCATCGGGTCTTTCATCTGCCTTCTGAATCCGAAGAGCTACACGGTCGTCCTTGCGGGACAGTTTATCAAGAATATCGGCGGTCTGCCGTGCGCGTACGTCTTCCAGGCGCTGCTCGCGGACGTTCTCGACCACATGGAATGGAAATGTAATTTCCGCGTGGACGGTTTCTCCGCGTCGATCCAGACGATCATGAATACGGTCTGTCTGGGGCTCTCCTCAGGGCTTTTCAACCTGCTGCTCAGCAAGAGCGGCTACCGCGCGCCGGAGCTGATTGCAGGCAAAACGGTGGCCTACACGCAGAGCGCGGGCGTGCAGACCGTGATCACGGGATCATTTGTCGGACTTGAGGTCTTTACATCGGTTATCATGATTATTCTTCTCCTCTTCCTGAACGTGGAGAAGGTGATCGACAAGGAGCAGAAGGAAATTGCGGCGCGCCATCCGGAAGCGCACGAGGTCAATGAGTGAAGGAGGATCGCTATGAGGGCGGTGCATTTGCAGTGTGAATATATGACGGAGCCGATGGGGATCGACTGCCAGTTTCCGCTTCTTCTCTGGAACTGCGAGGACGGCGTGAGACAGAGCGCCTATGAGGTCCGCGCCTGCTCGGATGCGGGGGCGCTTCTCTGGGAGAGCGGGAGGATCAGCTCCTCCTCCATGCGGACGGTCTGGGGCGGACCTGCGGTGCCGGCGGAGACGCGCGTTATCTGGAGTGTTCGCCTCTATGACGAAAACGGAAGGTCCGGAGAGGAGACGACGGCCTCCTTTGAGACCGGGCTTCCGGCCGGGCAGAAGTGGCCGGCGGAGTGGATCACGGGCAATTACCGCGTGGACCCGAAGAAGCGCTATCCGGCGGACTGCTTCCAGAAGACCTTCCGTGTGCCGGAGGAGGGAATCGTGAAGGCCCGCCTCTATATCACGGCCTGCGGTCTCTATGAGGCAAGGATCAATGGGAAAAAGGCCGGCGATCTTATGATGACGCCGGGCATTACGGACTACCGGAAGCGGATCGCATATCAGACGATCGATGTGACAGGGCTTGTGCGCGGCGGAATGAACGTGATCGAGGCGGAGCTTGCAGACGGCTGGTACAGAGGAAGCTGCGGCGCCTGGGGACGGAAGAACCAGTACGGAAAGGAGACGGCGCTTCTTGCCATGCTGAAGCTCTATCTTAAGGACGGGACGGAGCGCATCGTCTCCACGAACGGGTCCTGGGAGTGGAGCTGCGACGGACCGGTCCGCTTTGCGGACAATAAGGACGGCGAGATCATTGAGGCGGGACGTGTGCCGTCCTACCGCGGGCGCGCGAAGGTGACGAGGCGCTCTGTAATCCCGTCGGCGGGCGACAATGTGCCGGTCCGCGCGAAGGAGCACCTGCGTGCGACGCTCCTTGTCACGCCGTCCGGGAAGAAGGTGCTTGATTTTCATCAGAATATCGCGGGGATTCTTGCATTTTCCATCGAGGCGGAGGAGGGGAAGACAATTATCTTTCGCTTCGGGGAAATGTTGGATGAGAACGGAGAATTTACGCAGAGAAATATCCAGTGTAAAAACAAGCACGTCACGACGCCCCTGCAGCGCGTCATTTATACGTGCAGGGCGGGGAGAAATGACTACCGGACAAGATTTGCGGTCTTCGGCTTTCAGTACGTGCTTGTGGAGGGCCTTGACGATGTTAATCCCGATGATTTCGAGGCGGTCTCTGTCCGCTCTGATCTTGAGGAGACGGGCGAGTTTTCCTGCGACAATGAGCTGCTGAATCAGTTCGTGAAGAATACGATCTGGAGCGCAAGGAACAACTCTCTCGATATCCCGACGGACTGCCCGACGAGAGAGCGTCACGGATGGACGGGCGACGCGCAGATTTTCGCGCCGACGGAGTGCTTCCTCTTTGAGGCGTATCCGTTTGAGAGAAAATTTCTGCGCGACATGTATGATCAGCAGAAGAGAAACGGCTGCCTTCCGCAGATCGCGCCGCCGGGCGGCGTCGACTTCTACATGAAGGCGATGGACGGCTCCGTCGGCTGGGCGGACGCGGGCGTTATCATCCCGTATGTGCTCTGGAAGCAGTACGGCGACGCGCGGATTCTGAAGGAATTCCTGCCGGGGATGAGACGATATTTTCATTTTATGCAGAGACGCTGCGGGAAATGGTATCCGACCGCGCAGAGGACGGGTCTTTCTCATGAGGAGAATAAATACATCTCGAATTTCGGACAGGCCTACGGCGAGTGGGCGGAGCCGGCGGATATTCACGCCATGACATGGAAGGACTGCGCGGTTCCGCACCCGGAGGTCGCGACGGCCTACACCGCATATATTGCGGGGCTTATGAGTGAGATTGAGACAGCGCTCGGGCATACGGATAAAGCGAAGGCGGCAGCGGATTTCCGCAGGCACTGCGTGAAGAGCTATGAGGCGCTTTCGGAGACAAAGGAGTTTACGCTTGATACGGACCGGCAGGCGCGCCTCGTGCGGCCGCTCGCGTTCGGGCTTCTTGATGAAAAGCAGACGGAATATGCCCGGAAGCGGCTCCTTGAGGCGCTCCGGCACTATGGCTTCCGCGTCGGCACGGGGTTCCTTTCGACGCCGCTTATTATGGATGTCCTCTCCGCGTACGACCTTGAGGCGGCCTATCGTCTTCTTGAAAATGAAGAGCTGCCTGGCTGGCTTTCTATGCCGAAGAACGGCGCGACGACGGTCTGGGAGGCCTGGGAGGGCCCTGCGTCAGGAGACAGCGGCATCGGCTCTCTCGACCACTACTCAAAGGGCGCCGTGGTCCGCTGGCTGTTCGATGGCATGTGCGGGATCCATGTGGCCGGAGAAAATCAGTTCCGGATCGAGCCGAGGCCGGGCGGCCATTTTAAGCAGGCGCGCGCGTCCTACCGGAGCGTGTACGGGACGGTCGTGTCCGGCTGGAAGAAAACGGATGAAGGGATTTCATTTCTTGTCACGGTTCCGGCGAACTGCGAGGCGGAGGTCGTTCTTCCGGACGGAAGGGCGGTCAGACAGACGGCCGGGACGAGAGAATACGCATGGAAGGAGCAGCTATGAAGAGTGATGCTGAGATCAGAAAGATTGTACAGTCGATGACGCTGGAGGAGCGGATCGCGCTCTGCTCCGGAAAGACTTTCTGGGAGACGAAGGCGTTCCCGAAGTATGGTATTCCGTCTCTCTTCATGAGTGACGGATCTCACGGCTTAAGGAAGCAGGAGCGCGAGGGCGGCGCGGATATGCTCGGCGTCAATGAATCGAATCCGGCGACCTGCTTTCCGGCCGAGGTGACGACATCGGGGAGCTGGGATCCGGAGCTGCTTGAGAAAATCGGACATGCGATTGCGGAGGAGGCCGTCTCGCAGCATGTCGGCATGGTCCTCGGCCCCGGGGAGAATATCAAGCGGAACCCGCTGTGCGGACGGAACTTTGAGTATTTCAGCGAGGACCCGTATCTGGCGGGAAAGCTGGCGGCGGGATATATCCGTGGCATGGAGAGGAGAGGCGTCTCCACGTCGCTCAAGCATTTCGCAGCCAACTCACAGGAGTATATGCGCTTTTCGTCCAACAGCGTCATGGACGAGCGGACGCTCCGGGAAATTTATCTGCGCGGCTTTGAGATCGCCGTGAAGGAGGGAAAGCCGTCGACCGTCATGTGCGCGTATCCGAAGCTGAACGGTGTGCACTGCAGTGATAGCCGGAAGCTCCTGACCGATATTTTAAGGAAGGACTGGGGCTTTGACGGCATGGTCGTGACGGACTGGGGTGCGATGAACGACCGGATCAAGGGCTTTCAGGCGGGCTGCGACCTCAATATGCCGGGAGGCAGCGCCTATATGGAAAATGAGTGTCTTGCGGCCGTGAAGGATGGGCGGCTCTCGGAGGAGGACATTAACCGCTCGGCAGAGCGCGTGCTGCGCGTCGTGTTCCGGGCGGCGGAGACGCTCGGCGCGGCAACTGACATAAGCGGAACGGATGCGGCCCTTGCCGCAAACGGAACAGCTGAGACCCTTGTCGCAAGCGAAACGGTTGCGACCCATGCTGCGGGTGAAGCGAATGTCACCGGCCAGTCTGCATCGGCTGACAGGGAGGGCGGGATATCCGTGGCCCCTGACATGACGAACCGTCACCATGAGCTTGCGCGCCTGGCCGCGGAGGAGGGCGCTGTCCTTCTTAAAAATGAAAACCACATCCTGCCGCTTGCCAGAGAGGAGCATATCGCTGTCATCGGCTATATGGCGAAGGACATGCATTTTCAGGGCGCAGGCTCAAGCCATATTCATGCGGCGCTCACGGATGAGCCGCTTCCTTATTTTTCCGGAACATGCGTCTATGCAGAGGGATACGCGGAGAACGGGAGCGCCTCAAAGGAGCAGATCGCGGAGGCTGTCCTCGCGGCAGAAAGGAGCGATAAGGCCGTGATTTTCGCGGGCCTTCCGACAAGCTGTGATTCCGAGGGCTTTGACCGCTCGGACATGAAGCTTCCGGAGGGAGAAAATAAGCTGATCTCTGCGGTTGCGGCAGCAAATCCGGACACGGTTGTTGTGCTCTTTTCGGGAAGCGCGGTGGAACTTCCGTGGAATGACGAGGTGCGCGCGATTCTCTACATGGGTCTTCCGGGACAGGCCGGAGGAAGTGCAGCCGTCCGCCTTCTCTACGGCGATGTGAACCCGTCGGGGAAGCTCGCGGAGAGCTGGCCGGTCCGCTATGAGGACTGCGTCTCCTCCTCGTGGTACGGAAAGGACAAGGACGCCGTCTACCGGGAGGGCATCTACGTCGGGTACCGGTATTACGACAAGGCAAATCTTGCGGTGCGGTATCCGTTCGGCTATGGCTTAAGCTATACGGATTTTGTGTATACGGATATAAAGCGTGACGGGATGGACATCTCATTTACGGTTGAAAATACGGGAGAGAGAGACGGGGCGGAGATCGCGGAGCTCTATATCGGGCAGACGGGCACGGGACTTTACCGGCCGATTCGCGAGCTGAAGCATTTTCAGAGAGTGGAGCTTCGCGCCGGAGAGAAGAAGACCGTTCATTTTTCGCTGGAAATGAGGGACTTTGCCATCTGGAAGGATGGCTGGATCGTACCGGAGGGCGAGTATGAGATCAGTGTCGGCCCGTCCTCGCGCGAGCTGCCGCTTACGGCAAGTATAAAGATTGATGCCAATACTGCGAGCCATGAGATGAGAGATGCTGATCGTGAAAGCATGAGTGAGTCAAACTGCGGTCCGCATGTCATGAGCGAAGGAATGAACAGATCGGCGGCAGGGAAGGAAGCTGTGGAGACCTGCGGTGTGCGCATCGCGCGTGAAGAAAATCAGACAGAACGGGATGGCGCTCCGGCAGATGACTGGTACAGAACCTGCCGCGGCATTCCGATGCTCGCTGATTTTGAACGTATGAGCGGCATTCATTATGAGCCGGTTCATCTTTCAAAGGGCAGCTACACAATGGACAGCACGGTCTCTGAGATGAAGAAGGATTCACTCGTGATGAAGATCATGTACAAGGCTGTGGAGAACACGGTCGCGAAGGGCTTCGGCGGAAAGAAGGACTACAATAATCCGGAGTTCCGCATGCTCATGGCCTCGTCTGCGGGAAGCCCGCTCCGCAGCATGCAGATCAGCGGCGGCATCAAAGGCGGCATCATGCAGGGACTTCTCGAGATGGCAAACGGTCATGGCCTGAAGGGTATCGTGACGATGATCCGCGGGAAATAAGAGCCCCGCGGACATGGACAGAACCCGCTGGCCTCAGCGCCCTGCGCCGCCTTCCATCATCCCTGCCTCCATCCGCGCGATGAGGTCGCCGCCATGCTCCCGGAGCCAGCGCTTCGGCTCCCTGTAATCCGGGAGCACGGCCTCCACATCGGCCCAGAACCTTGGTGAGTGGTTCATTTCAAGGCGGTGGCAGAGCTCATGGACGACGACGTAGTCGCGGACATTTTCCGGGCAGAGCATGAGCAGGCAGTTGAAGTTGAGATTTCCCTTCGCGGAGCAGCTGCCCCAGCGCGTCCGCTGGTTTCGGATCGTGACGCGGCCGACTGTGACGCCGACGATGGGCAGGAAATGACGGATGCGAGCGGGGATGTCCGTGCACGCCCTTCTGGTGAGCTTCTGAATGTCATCCGGCGTGAGCGAGGGCAGAAGCCGGCGGGCCTCATTTTTCTCCTCCATGCGCGAAAGGTGCTTGTTGATCCAGTCCTCGCGGCTCATGACGAAGCCGCGGATCTGTGAGGACGGCACAAAGTACGGCGCCCGCACGAGAAGCGTCCGGTCGGGACGGATCTCCAGCGCGATGCTGCGGCGGTTTGAACGTATAACTGAGTATGTATGCATTTTCTTATGCCCGGCGGGACGCCAGGCCCTTTCTTATGTTTTATGCTCTGTGTCAGCAATGCATGCGGCTCTGGATGCGTATGAGCTGAAACGGCAAGGGCGCAGCGCTTACTCCATCCCGAGCTTTTGCATTTCCTTGTCTAGATCTGTCTCGGAGAACGGTCCGGCCAGCGACCAGGCCGTATCGACATCGAGATCGTCAAGCGGCTCGAGATAGATGCCGTTCTCCTTCAGGAAAGCGATCGAGTGCGTGAACTCCGCGTAGACCGGGCAGTTGACCGACGAGGACGACGTGTCGGCGCTGCTTCCGAAGATGAGGCTGACCTTGCCGACCGGGACCCGGCTCTTGGCAAATGACCAGCTGAACTGTTTCAGGTCTGCCTCATAGGCATTTTTGAACGCGTCGTAGTATGTCTCCGCCGGCAGATCGTCCGAGATATTCTTTCCGTCTGTGTACTCAATGCGGATCTTGTCAAGCTTTTTTCTGATCGCGCCGTCGTGGTAGATCGGGAAATATCCCTCGCGGAAGGCGTCCGTCCCGAAGACATCGTCCATTACGGCGGCATTTGTCGTGTCCGGAAGGTACACCGAGCGCGTCACAAGGCGGCCGTCTCTCATGCGGAAGCCGACGACGAGCTGATACGAGATGTCGGTGTCAGGTGCGGTCAGGACAATATTGCCCGATTCGTTTTTGACATTTGCCTTCGTCCAGTTGTAGCCGGCCTCAAGCAGACGGTCTACCGCGTCGATATCCGTGAGGTGCATGTATGTCTCCTCGTATTTTCCGTTATAGGACGCGTCCGTGCCGTCCTCCAGATAGCGGTCGGTGATATAGCCGTTGTCATAGACGACGAAGGCGTCCACGGTGTCCTCCGCGCGCGGCAGCCAGCTGTCGTATCCGAAGGCGTCGTACCGGAAAATGAGAAACACGCAGACCGCGAGCAGCGCCGCGGCAACGGATCCCGCGGGATGCATGGTCAGGCGCCGGAAATCGAAGGTGTAGATGACCTCCATGATGCAGCCCGTGATCAGAGCGGCAAGCGCGGCGATCACGCAGCAGACCGGCGTCGACGGGGTCACGGAATACACGGCCGGAATCGCGATCATGGCGACGGCAAATGAGACCGCGATCTTCAGAATGATGCGGACCGGCTTGTACAGGACTGCGCGGCCGGCCATCTCATTTTTCCGCTTCCGGAATGCGAGCCATGCCAGCGCCATCGCGAGGATGCCAAGCAGAATGCCCATAAGGAGCGCACGCGGACCCGCCTTTACGGCAAACCAGAGGGTCGGCGAGTGATCCGCCTGCTGTCCGTAGGAGGCGTTCGTTACGTACGTCCGGAAAAATGTGACGCAGAAGTCGTGAATGAGATAGCGCATGAGCGGCTCATAGAGCAGCATGGCGCCGTCAAGAAACAGCGCGACGATGATATTTCCGGTCAGCATGACAGCGAGCACCGACAGGGCGTAGATGTCCACAAACAGAATGACCGAGCGCAGAAGCTGCATCATGCAGGACGCGAAGACAGAACCGGTCATTGCGCCCATGCCGGTTATAATAAGCATGCCGACAGCCCCTGTTGTTATATAGGCCGTCAGGAAAATGAACAGACTGTTCAGCGAGATTTTGATAAAGCGCGCCTTCCGTGAGACCGGCTGGCTCTCATAGAAGTCGAGCCGCTGCCGCGAGTCAACCCACGAGAAGCCCTGCATCGCGAGCAGCAGGCCGCAGATAATCGTGACGATCCAGTTCCAGCTCTCCGTCCCGAGGATACTGACTGCCGTGCTGTGCAGGTTCTGGATGTGCTTCGCCTTCTCGGATGCTGCCGTGTATGCGGCCATGGCGCCGGAAAGAAGGAGCACAGTCTCTATGATGTGGAAGATCGCGTACAGGAGCAGCGTGAGCGCAAGCGTCCACGAGCGCCGGCCTGTCAGCTCTCTCTGGCGGGACCAGAAGGAGACCGGGGAGGCTGCGCCTGTGCGCGCCTTCGCCGGCCCGCTCTCGTGGACCGAAGAGGAGTCTGAGGAGGCTGCGCCTGTGCGCGCCTTCACCGGCCCGCTCTCGTGGACCGAAGAGGAGTCTGAGGAGGCTGCGCCTGTGCGCGCCTTCGCCGGCCCGTTCTCGTGGACCGAAGAAAGAGAGTCCGGGCGCTTCTTACCCGAGGATGAGTTTTCTTGCGTCATAGCCTGCCACCTCCGTTTCACAGATGAATATTTCCTCCAGCGTGAGCGGAAGAATTTCGAAGAAGACCGGGTCAACTCCCTTGAAATGCTGGATAATCTCGTCGCGCTCGCCGCGCACGATCAGCGTGATCAGCCGCCCGCGGTCCTCGCGGTGAACGACGCGGAGGCCGGCGAGGGCGAATCTCATTTCCCGCTCATTCTTAAAGACGCACTGGACCTTCTGGATGCCGAGCTTCATGTCCGCGAGGTCTTCGGACAGAAGCAGACCGCCGCGGTGCAGAAGACCGATGTGGTCGCAGATGTCCTCGAGCTCGCGGAGATTGTGCGACGCGATGACGGGCGTAAGGCCGCGTCCGGTCATTTCCTGGGCGAAGAGGCTCTTCGTGCCCTGGCGCATGACGGGGTCGAGTCCGTCAAATGTCTCGTCGCAGAGCAGGTAATCCGTATTCGCCGCAATTCCGCAGATGACCGCGAGCTGCTTCTTCATGCCCTTCGAGTAGTGTGAGATCGGCCGCTTCGGGTCGAGTCCGAAGTCGCCGAGCAGCACGCGGAAGCGGTCCGCATCAAAATGCGGATAGGCTGTGCACATGTAACGGAGCATGTCCGCCGCGCTGCTGTTCGAAAAGAAGTACGGCTCATCGGAAATGAAATACACCTTCGATTTCGCGGCCGGGTTGTCGAAGACGGGCAGGTTGTCAATGGTGATACTTCCGCTGTCCGGCTCAAGAACGCCGGCCGTCATGCGCAGCAGCGTGCTCTTGCCGGCCCCGTTTGTGCCGACAAGGCCGAAGACCTGGCCTTTTTGTATGGTGAGGGAGAGGTCCGCGACGGCGGTGTCGCCGCCGAAGGACTTCCGGACTTTGTCAATCGTGATCATTGTGGTTTTTCTCCTGAAGCTTTATGTCGGAACCGGCCATATCTTGTACCGGTTTGTATCGCGTATGTTCCTGGTGTCTGAGTTATGAACGGAGCTCACTGAGGAGCTCACTTGCCGGGATGCCGCTGTCCTCCGATTCCTTCAGCAGCGCGCGAAGACGTTCCAGAAGCTCCTTCTTCTTCAAGTCCCGCAGGTGAGGATTGGGACTTACGAAGTTGCCCTTGCCCTTGACGGAGTAGAGAAAGCCCTGCCGCTCAAGCTCCGAGTAGGCGCGCTGGACCGTGTTCGGGTTCGTCGAGAGGTCCATCGCGAGCTGACGCACGGACGGCATCTTCTCATCGGGCTCGAGCACACCCTTCAGAATCAATATTTTATATTTTTCGGAGATCTGTTCATAGATCGGACGACTGTCCTGATAATCGATTAAGTCCACGGAAGGCAACCTCATGCATGCTAACAACTGTATTATTTAGATTAATACAGTTGGCGCCGTATGTCAATCTTCTGGGGCCTTCCGGACCTGATTCTGTCTCGAGTCATAGGGCATGTAGAGGAAATTAAGCCAGAGGCGCTACTGTGGTAGGGCGTGTGGGCGAGATTGGGGCTGAAACGATACAGGAGAGACGAGCCGTAGGGGTTGGTAGGGAAAATCAAGCCAGAGATTCTACTGCGGTAGGGCGTGTGGGCGAGATTGGGGCTGAAACGATACGGAAGAGACGAGCCGTAGAGCTTGGAGCGAAAATCAAGCCAGAGACTCTACTGCAGTAGGGCGCGTAGGCGAGATCAGGTCTGAAACGATACGGAAGAGACGAGCCGTAGGGTTTGGTAGGGAAAATCAAGCCAGAGGCGCTACTGTGGTAGGGCGTGTGGGTGAGATCGGGGCTGAAACGATACGAGAGAGACGAGCCGTAGGGTTTGGTAGGGAAAATCAAGCCAGAGGCGCTACTGTGGTAGGGCGTGTGGGCGAGATTGGGGCTGAAACGATACGGGAGGAACGAGCCGTAGGGCTTGGTAGGGAAAATCAAGCCAGAGACACTACTGCGGTAGGGCGTGTGGGTAAGATGGGGGACTGAGACGCTACGGCTGGAGAAAATCGTAGGGCTTGGGGAGAAAATCAAGCCTGAGACGCTACTTGGATAGGGCTTGTGAATGAGATTGGAGCTTGGGCGCTACCCACGGCGGCATGAATCAGGTATAGTAAGAATGCGGGAGGCATCAGCCATGGAAATAAGAAACGCGCTTGTGTATTGTGAGGACCACAAATTCAGGAAGGGAACGATCGAGATTCAAGGGGAGCGGATCAGCCGCGTGCGGACGGCGGAAAGTGAAATCAGCTCTTCTTCGAGAATGGATTGCGGGAATCCTGGCGGGGCTGCCCGAACTTCGGGCGGAAGCTGCGCAAACGGCTCGGGCGAGACGGGAACTGCTTCGGTAGTCGTACAGCTTGACAAGGGCGTCAGCTGCGCAAACGGCTCGGGCGAGACGGGACCTGCTTCTGCAGACGCCTCGGCACTCGACGCGCACGGCCTTTATGCTATCCCCGGCCTTGTCGATGTGCATTTTCATGGGGCGGACGGTTGTGACTTCTGCGACGGAAATGAGGAGAGCATCGATCGAATCGCGCGGTACGAGGCGGAGCACGGCGTGCTTGCGATCTGCCCGGCGACGATGACATTCTCGGAGGAGAAGCTCATGAAGGTCATGCGGGCGGCAGCCGCGCATAAAAATGGCAGCGGCGCGGATCTCGTCGGCATCCACATGGAGGGACCGTTTGTGAGCCCGAAGAAGCTCGGTGCGCAGAACCCTGCGTTCGCACACGCACCGGACATCGCGATGGTGCGGCGCCTTGCAGAGGCGGCAGATGGACTTCTTAAGATCGTGGACATCGCGCCGGAGCTGCCTGGCGCGAAAGGCTTCATTCGGGAGATCTCAAAGGATATCGTTATCTCCGTCTCACACACCTGCGCGGATTACGAGACGACGCGGATGGCATTCAAAAGCGGAGCTTCGCATCTCACGCACACATTTAACGCGATGCCGGGAATTCACCACAGGGCACCGGGTCCGATTCCGGCGGCCCTCGAGGCCGGCGCCGACGCAGAGCTGATCGCCGACGGCGTTCATATCCATCCGTCGATAGTGAGGCTTGCCTTCCGCCTCTTCGGGGAGGAGAGGATGATCCTCATTTCCGACAGTATGGAGGCGACGGGCCTCCCGGACGGCACGTACAGCCTCGGCGGACAGGCCGTCATAAAGCGCGGGCGCAGGGCAGCGCTGGCGTCTGATCCAGACACAATCGCCGGAAGCGTGACAAATCTCTTTGACTGCATGAAGACGGCAGTGCTCGACATGAAGGTTCCACTCGAGACAGCCGTCCGCGCCGCGGCGGAAAATCCGGCCCGGTCGATCGGGATAGAGAAGGATTACGGGTCCATCGCGCCGGGGCGGTACGCCAATGTGGTGCTTATGGATCGGGAGATGAATGTGCGGGGGATTGTGCAGAGGGGGCGGCTGGTCAAGCTGGATAATTGACGGCACGCTCTTTCACAGCTGATATTTCGTGCGGCTGACCCAAAGTATATGACGGAGCAGAAATGCCTGTTTTTTGTACTTATTCAGCATCTCTTGGAGAATAAAAAAGATGGAGGGAAAGTTCGCTCACCCGATGTCTGTTTCGATTCTTCGAGGCTGGTGAAGCAGAAACGCTTACTTTTGATCGTGGTCCGGCGCCTCCGGATCGCTGCTCCCCGCATAGATTTCCTGCTTCAGAAATACACTGTCCTTATCCTCAATTCCTCTCTTTCGCAGCTCCATCGGCGTGCAGCCGAATTTCTCCCGGAACAGACGGCGGAAGAGCTTGTAGTTCGTAAAGCCGTGCCGCTCGAGAATGACATTCAGATGGCCGTCCGTGTGGATCAGGTCCTCGTAGACATGCGTCATCCGCACATCATTCAGATAGCTGAGGTAGGTCTGTCCCATCAGACGCCGGAATTTCCGGCAGAAATATTCCGTCTGCAGATGCGTGAGTGCGGCGGCGTCCGCCGTGCTGATTGCCTCTGCATAGTGCGTATTGGTGTAATCGAGGACCGGGCTTATGGATTCAAGCTCCTCTCTGCTCCGTGCGGCAGGAGCCTCTCTCAGTGGAATCCGGAAATAGTGATGCACCAGGTACAGAAATTCAAAGAGTAGGCTGTGAAAGCGCAGGAGATATCCGTCCGGCTTCAGCTCCTCGAGCAGGGCCATTTTCTCCAGCGTCGCTTTTACCTGCGCAAGATGCGTCTGGTGGTGCATTTCCTGCAGATGCGTGTTGAAATCATAGTAGGAAGAATCGAAATCCGGGAGATACCTTCTCATCAGGTCCGCCGGTATCTGCAGAAGAATCGAGTCATTTCCGGGAGACCCGTCGGTGGAGTGTACGAACCGGGAATTCACGAGAATCAGGTCTCCGGCGCGCAGTGTGTCCCGGTGATTATTGATCGTAAAATGCAGACAGCCTCCGGTGATATAGAGGATCTCCACGTCGCCGTGCCAGTGCCGGTAGCACATATCATGGGAGTCATGATATGTCCGGAACAGGATGTCGAGGTCCTTGGTCGTGCGGACAATCTCGTGCGGAATGCCGATGTGGTCTGCAGAAGAAACTTCTCTTGTTGCCGGTGCTGACGAGTTATCTGAATTTTTATGTTCCATTTGATACTCCTTGATTGATACAGGGAAGACTTTTACGGGCGGCAAGTCATGTCTCAGCCTGCATCTGACGTCTGAACAAATCCAGCATATCATAAAAAGTCAGGATCGACCTGTAAATTCCACAGTTTTTCGCCTTATTTGGCCTCTTCATGGACAATATAATACTCTCAGAAACGGGAACGGAGAGAGCTCCTTGGCGGGAGAACATCGCATTCAGAGTGACAGCGGCATCAGTTCCCTGAGCGAAACGTCATGGTCAAATGAGGAGGTATCACAATGAAGGTAAAGGGTGTCAATCTCGGAAAATGGCTTGTCCTTGAAAAATGGATGAACCCGGCCCTCTTTGCGGGGACGGACGCGGAGGATGAGTACTGGCTTCCGAGAAGACTGGATCCGGCTGTCTATGAGGCGAGAATCAGAATGCACCGGAGCGAATATATCACGGAGCGGGATTTTGTCACGATCAGCTCCTGGGGCTTCAACACCGTCCGGATTCCGGTCCCGTACTTCATTTTCGGAGACAGAAAGCCCTTCATCGGCTGCATCGAGGAGCTGGACAGAGCATTTGCCTGGGCCGAAAAATACGGAATCAAGATCCTGATCGATCTTCACTCAGTTCCGGATTCACAGAACGGATCTGACAACGGGGGCTTAAGCGGCGTCTGCAAATGGGCGCAGGAGCCGGAGGAGGTTTCATTTGTCCTTGATCTTCTGGAGAAGCTCGCGGAGCGCTACGGTCATCGCCCGGGACTCTGGGGAATTCAGCCGCTCAATGAGCCGGCGACGCCGGAAATCTACAAGCTCTTCGATTTTGAGCACAGATATCCGGCCGTCGATCCGAAGATGGCTGAGGGCAACGCGCCTGTGTCCTGGGAATTCCTGTATCAGTTTTATCTCGACGCGTACGAGCGCATGCGCCCGCATCTCGCGGAGGACAAGGTCATCCTCTTCCACGACGGCTTTGACATCCATCACTGGAAGGACTTCTTTGCAAATGCAGATCTGAAGAACGTCGCGCTCGATACGCACCAGTACCTGATGATGGCGGAAATGTTCGGTTGCGAGCAGACGGTGGATGGATACCTTCATTATATTCGTGAGCACTACGCGAAGGACATGGAGGAGGTTCAGCAGTACGTGGATGTGTACTGCGGTGAGTGGTGCCTCTTCAATTCACTTGCGACCGGAAAGGACACGCACGGCGGCCAGTCCGTTCTGAACGGCGAGCAGGGAGGCAGCGGCGAAGGCGAGGTATTTACGCCGGAGGAGAAGCGGAAGATTTATCTGCCGATCGCGAAGGCGCAGCTTGAGGCCTGGGGCAAGGGCAGCGGCTTCTTCTACTGGAGCTATAAGCTGCTGACAGATACGGTCAATACGCCGGGCTGGATCGGCTGGGATTCATGGGACCTCGGCCGCTGCGTGGATTTCGGGTGGTTCCCGCTTGATACACTGAAGGATATGTGAGGAGGATAAGACATTGAGTAAAGAGAGAATTCATACCGCCACGGCGGTGAAGGACGCAAATGTAAAGCTTTCTTTCCTGGAGCGGCTGCGGCCTCGGTGATTGCAGTCTCCAAATTCCTTGATGGCATTTCCGACCTCATCATGGGCTATATCATTGACCACACGCACACAAAGCTCGGCAAGGCGAAGCCGTGGATCCAGCGGCTCTTTATTCCGCTCGCCGTCTGCCAGGTGCTGATGTTCACAGTGCCGTCAGGATGGGCTTCATCCGCGCAGCTGGTCTACATGTTCCTGACCTACAACCTGGTATCGACTGTGTTTTTCACGGGCATCAACGTTCCGTATGCCACGATGCAGGGCCTGATGACGACAAACCAGTATGAGCGCGGTCTTCTCGGCACATTCCGCAATCTTCTCGCAACAGCGGGCACGATGACGATCAACACAGTCACGCTGAAGCTGACGACCTTCTTCGGCGGCGGAGACCCGTACACACAGAGAGGCTGGACACTGACGACCGTTGTCCTGATGATTGCATTTATCGGCATCACCTGCTTCCAGCTCGCAGTCACGCACGAGAGAGTCGATTCTTATGAGTCGGAAGACGACAGCAAGCCGGAGCAGAAGGTCTCCTTCCTCCGCGGCCTGAAGGCGCTCGTGACGAATAAATACTGGGTCATGCTGGTGCTCCTCATTTTCTCGATGTACTTCATGATGTCGACCTTCTTTGGCTCCGCTGTCTATTTTGCGCAGTATGTGCTGGGCAATCCGGATTACTACACGCCGATTTCAAATGCGCTTTCCCTCGCACAGATCGCGACTCTGTTCTGCGCGCCGTTTATCATGAAGCGGATCGGAAAGAGAAATACAGCCCTCATCGGCATGGTTATCGCGACGGCAGGCTTCGCAGCGACAGGTCTTGCTCATTCCGTTGCAGCGGTCACGGCCCTCTCGGTTGTGAAGGGCATCGGCTTCGGCTTTGGCGGAGCGACGATGTTCGGCATGCTGCAGGATGCGATCACCTACGGCGAGTGGAAGCAGGGCTTCAACAATGCAGGTATGGGAAATGCAGCCTCCTCCTTCTGCATGAAGATCGGCTCCGGCATCGGAACGGCTGCTCTCGGCTGGATTCTCGGAGCAGGCGGCTTTGACGCGAAGCTCGCGTCCCAGACGGCAGGCGCCATTGCGTCGATCAACATGTCCTTCATCTGGGTCCCGACGATTGCGATGTGCGTTGCGGTCGTGTCACTCATTTTCTTTGATCTGGACAAGAAGTATGCGAAGATCGCGGCGGATCTCGCGGCTGGAAAGCATAAGGGCGAGGCTTGACTATGATGCACAATCCGATTCTTCCGGGCTTTAATCCGGATCCGTGCATCTGCAGAAAGGGAGACGACTATTATCTGGCCGTCTCCTCTTTTGAGTGGATGCCGGGTATACCAATTTACCACTCCAGAGACCTTGCGCACTGGGAGCTGCTGACGCATGTCCTGACGGACGATACGGCGGTGAACCTGAAAAATCTGCCGTCCGCGAAGGGAGTCTGGGCCCCGTGCCTGACATACTGCGCGGAGGAGGACCTCTTCTATGTCGTGTACGGCGTGATGAATTCAATGAACGCGCGGTTCTTCGATGTCGACAATTTCGTGATCACGTCCCGCTCGATTACAGGTCCGTGGTCGGAGCCTGTCTACCTTCACTCCGCAGGCTTTGACGCGTCGATACTGCACGACACGGACGGCAGAAAATATATTGTGTCGCTCATGTGGGAGACGAGAGACGGCTATGAGAAGCCGGGCGCAATCTGCGCCGTGGAATATGACCCGCTGAAGAAACAGATCATCGGATATCCGAAGCGGATCTGGCGGGGCGCGACCGACCGCGGCTGCATCGAGGCGCCGCACCTCACGAAGCGAAACGAGTATTATTACCTCATGTGCGCCGAGGGAGGGACAGGCTACAATCACGCGGTCACCATGGGGAGATCAAGGGATGTCTTCGGCCCGTACGAGCCGGATCCCGCGGGGCCGCTCGTCACGTCCCAGCCGGCTGCGTCAAATGAGAGGAAAGACGCGGACCACCTGAAGCCGAAATACTATAATCCGGAGTCTGTCCTCCAGAAATCCGGCCACGGGAGCTATGTGGACCTTCCGGACGGCGAGACGTATCTTGTTCATCTGACAGCACGCCCGCGAGTGATCCGTGATACGCCGGAGGAGAGGGCGCGTCTCAGCCCGTATGCGCCGGTCTGGCCTGATGGGTACATGCCGGATGGAATTCTTGATCTCCGCTGCACGCTTGGCAGAGAGACGGCCATTGAGAAAATGCACTGGACGGAGGACGGCTGGCTCCGCATGGCAGACGGCGGAAATCTCGCGCAGGAAGCTGTGCCTGAGCCGGCGCTCCCTTCTGTGAAAATGAAGGAAATTCCGGAACGTGATGATTTTAACGAAAGCAGCCTCGGGAATTTTTATTATGCGCCGCGCCGGATGCCGCAGCGCTTCTGCGATCTTACAAGCCGTCCGGGGTGGCTCCGCATGCGGGGCTGCGAGTCGCAGGCGAGCTTAAACCGCGTGAGTCTGCTTGCAAGAAAGCTCACGAATCTTGGCTGTATATTTACTACGAAGCTCGAATTCAGTCCGGACGTCTACCAGCAGGACGCGGGGCTCATGCTGTACTACGACAATATGAACAACCTCTATCTGCGAAAGTATTACAGCGAGACGATAGGCGGCGAGGCCCTCGGGATCGTGCAGCTTGAAAACGGGCACAAGACGGAGTATACAGAGAGCAGAGTGCCGCTGACAAAGGGCGCGCCGGTCTGGCTTCGTCTCACGGTCAGGGACCGCGACACGTTCTTTACGTGGAGCCTTGACGGTGAGAACTGGACGAGGATCGGCGGCATCTTCGATACTTCGATTTTCTCGGATGAATACTGCAAATTCGGGGAATTCACGGGGACCATGGCGGGGCTCTTCTGCCGGGACTCACTCCTCCACAGAAAATGCGCGGACTTTGATTTCTTCGAGGTGAAGGAAAGGACAAATGCATGATGGATCACTTACTTTACGGCGCGGCTTACTATGATGAATACATGCCCTGCGAGCGCCTCGAAAAGGATGCGGATATGCTCGAAAAGGCCGGCATGAATGTTGTGCGGATCGCGGAGTCGACGTGGGCGACGGAGGAGCCGCAGCCGGGCGTCTTTGATTTTTCGCATGTGACGCGCGTCCTTGACGAGATGGAGAAGCATGACATTTCCGTGATTATCGGGACGCCGACGTACGCGGTTCCCTCGTGGCTAGTAAATGCACACCCTGAGGTCCTCGCGGTGACGCACAAGGGCCCCGGTATGTACGGTGCGCGGCAGATCATGGACATCACGAGTCCGGCCTACCGGTTCTACGCGGAGCGGCTGATCCGAAAGCTCCTTGCGGTGACGGCGGGCAGGAAATGCGTGATCGGCTATCAGCTCGACAACGAGACGAAATATTACGACACGGCGGGTCCGAACGTGCAGAAGGCCTTCGTCCGCTACCTGCGAGATGAATTTCATGACGACATCGAGGCGATGAACAGGGAGTTCGGTCTCGACTACTGGAGCAACCGCATTAATCGCTGGGAGGACTTCCCGGACGTGCGCGGCACGATCAATGGGTCGCTTGCGGCGGAGTTCGACAAGTTCCGCCGCGGGCTCGTCGACGAGTTCCTTAAGTGGCAGGCAAATATCGTAAAGGAATACAAGCGGCCGGACCAGTTCGTCACACACAATTTTGACTTCGACTGGAGAGGGTATTCATTTGGCGTCCAGCCGTCTGTCAATCATTTTCATGCGGCAAATGCAGTGACCATCGCGGGGTGTGATATCTATCACCCGACGCAGGATGAGCTCACGGGCGCGGAGATCGCGTTCGGCGGGGACCTGACGCGGTCGATCAAAGGGGACGGCGCGGACGGAAATGGTGGGCGATGCGGCATGACAAGCTCCCGGAACTACCTCGTCCTCGAGACGGAGGCGCAGGGCTATCCGGACTGGACACCCTATCCTGGGCAGCTCCGTCTGCAGGCGTTCAGCCACCTCGCGTCCGGCGCGAACATGGTTGAGTACTGGCACTGGCACTCGATCCACAATTCATTTGAGACCTACTGGAAGGGCGTCTTAAGCCACGACCTCGCGGAAAATGCCATTTACCGCGAGTGCGAGACAATCGGCGCGGACTTTAAGCGCCTCGGCAGCCATCTTGTCAACTTAAAGAAGCACAATCAGGCGGCCATTCTCGTGAGCAACGAGGCGCTGACGGCACTCGAATATTTCCGGATCGACGCGACGGCGAAGGGTCCGGGGCAGCTCGCCTACAACGATGTCGTACGTCTCCTCTACGATGCGCTCTATAAAATGAACATCGAGTGCGATTTCCTCCCGCCGGAGGCCACGGCTGCGGACATGAACCGCTATAAGATGGTCGTCGCGCCGGCTCTCTACGCGGCGCCGGAGGACCTGCTTGAGAGACTGAATGGCTACGTCCGTGACGGCGGATATCTCGTCACGACATTTAAGAGCGGTTTTACGGATGAGCACGTGAAGGTGTATCACGACGCGCAGCCGCATATTCTGCGGGAGGCGGTCGGCGTCACGTACCAGCAGTTTACATTTCCGAAGAACTGCGGCCTCAGAGGGAAGCTGGTTGATGGTCTGTCAGAAGAGAACCTCCAGGCCTCCCTCTTCATGGAGCTCCTCATGCCGGACGAGGGCTGCGAGGTGCTCGCCTCGTACGACCACAGGTACTGGGGAGAATACGCCGCGGTCACGGAAAATGCGTATGGCCGTGGGAAGGCGATGTACATCGGCTGCGGGCTTTCGGAAAAGCTCCTGCGAAAGCTCCTTGCGCACGCCGCGGAGGAAGCCGGCATCGACTATCCTGCGGGCATCTCATTTCCGGTGATTGTGCGGAAAGGGACGAACGACGCGGGGCACATTGTTACGTACTATCTCAACTACTCGCCGGAGGATGTGACCGTGAAAAACAGTACCGGTGGGACGGAGCTTCTCAGTGGGCGCTATGTGGAGAAGAATGAAAAGCTCGCGCTCGGCAGTTGGGAATTTGCGATCATTGAGACGGAAGCATAATGAAAAATGCAGAACGCTCCGGCTTGTCATTATATGGCCGGGGCGTTCTGTTAGAATGCGGAGGATTCTGCATTTCATATATCGAGGCCGTACGTCTGGTTCTGAATGAAATTCCCGAAGCGTGGCAGTGTAAACATGATTTTTCCGTAGCCGCCGGCCTGAATCAGCCCCTGACGGATCAGGCGGCTGCGGTAGACGGAAAATTCCTGCGGGCTCATATGGATCTTCTCGCGAATTTCAGTGACCTGCCCGGAAGGCGTGTCGGCCATCGCGGTCAGAACAGTCCGCTTGACCGGCGACTGCTCGTCCCAGATTTTTCCGTAGACGTATTCGTCCATGTAGGTGTCAAACCGGGAGATAACCTCGTCTGTGACGGTCGTCACCTGCATGTCCCAGCAGAGATAACCGACCACCTGATACGCGTAGGAGTAGCCATTTGCAAGAGCGGCCATCCTGCGGGCATCCTGGATGGAATTGTGGAAAATGGACTGATAGCTCTCGGTGACTGCCGTGGCATTCAGAGGGGCAAGGGTGATTTTCGGGGCCCGGTACAGGAACGTCAGCGTCTTTTCGTTTTGGAGCTCATACAGATTTTCGTACAGACCGGTCATCAGCAGGTAAACCGGGTACCGGTTTCGGAGAAGAATCTGAAATTCACTGGCAAACTGACGCATGGACGCGGAATTGACCGCCTCGTCGATGGCGATCAGAACCTTCTTCCCCTGCTTCTGCACGATGGCGAGCATACGCTCGATGGCTGTGCCGAGGTCTGTAATCGGCGGCGCGCCCTGTATTTCGACGCCGAGTCCGAAAAATGAAAGGTTAATTTTCGCTCCCGCAAAGAGGCTATGCAGCTTCTCGTCGTTGTACAGCTTGGCCGCAAATGAGCGCAGCAGATCGGCCTCAATGCTGAGATCGTAGACGATCCAGCCGTCATCGCGAAAATGATCCTCCAGCTCCGAGAGCAGAACGGTTTTTCCGGATCCGCGGATTCCGGTGATCATGTACATATGAGACGGGGAGGGATCGGATGAAAAGCTGCGGATGACCTCGTCCGTCTGCTGACGCCTTGCGATGTAGCTGGCCGGCTCAAGTCCGAAGCTGAGGGTGAAAGGATTGTTCATAGGAAGCGCCTCCTTTGAGGAAGAATCATTTGTTACGCTCTGGAATGTGGGATACTTGTCATCCCATGTTCTCTATGAAAATTTCTTAGAGCTCACGTCTGATGTTATATCTTGTTATACCTGCAACCTCATGTTATATCTTGTTATACTTCGTGTCAACAGGCAGGCGCACACTGATTTTTCGTAGGTAATGATTCAGCAACCACGGACTCGGAATGCTCTTCATTTTTTCTGTGAGCGGGCCTTGCTCGCCTTTGGGAAAACTTCTAAAACCATTTGGTATACAAGCTCTCCGTCCGGATTTCATCAGTTTTCTGAGCTGGCTGAATAGTTATCAAAGAATTGTGCCATAACACATGAATTTGTGATATCGAAATGCCATTCCTTCGTGTATGCTTCTGTATAAAGATGTGATTCTGACAAGAAGAATCATGCTGTCTTTCGCGGAGGGAGGCCTGAAAAATGAATACAAATCTGCGGGAGGACAATAAGATTGTCCGCATCATCGAGTATATCTCAGAGCTGTTCATTTTGAATATGCTGACGCTCCTGTGCTGCCTTCCGGTCATTACGGCCGGTGCGTCAATCACAGCGATGCACACTGTTCTTCAGAAAATGGTCCGCCACGAGGGCGGATATATTGTGAAGCCGTTTTTTGCTGCCTTTCGTGAAAACTTCAGGCAGGCGACGCTGATCTGGCTGATCTTCCTTGCGATTCTTCTTCCTGCAGGTATTGAGATTCTCGCGTACATGTACGATCCGTCTGTGCTTCCGAGAGCGATGGTCATCATCGCGGCGGTTGTTGCGATTTTCATGATGATGTTTCTCGTATATGTCTTTCCTCTGCAGGCTCATTTTAAAAATGATATCACCGGCACGCTGAAGCTTGCGATGACGCTCGCAGCAGCGCGGTTTCCGCGGACACTGTTGATGACGCTTCTTTGCATAGTGCCGGTTGCACTGGCTATGTTCGGCGGACTGATGCTTCTGCCATTTGTATTTCTCTATGGATTTTCGCTGCCGGGCTTTCTGTGCGCGAAGATCTATGATCCCGTGTTCCGTGAGCTCGAGTGAGAAGAGTCAGGAATCGGGGATGGGAGAAATATTCAGTGTATATCGATTCGAGAGCTTTTAGCAATACATGTATTTATTCGGTACAACGAGGGAGCGAAGTGTCTCGAGTCCCGAGGGTGCCGGATAGTTACAACATTATTACACATATATATGGAGGATTGCTGGTATGAATTACTATGTATCGGCCTCTGCATTTCGCAGCGGCTGCGGGACGAAGGAGAGCCCGTTCAAGACAATTCAGGAGGCTGCTAATATCGCGATGCCCGGTGACGAAGTAATCGTAGCTCCGGGCGTATACCGTGAATACGTGAACCCGAAGCACGCAGGTACGGAAAATGCACGCATCACCTACCGCTCTGAGGAAATGAGAGGCGCTGTGATTACAGGCGCGGAGCCGGTCAAGAATTGGGAGAGGTATCAGGGAGACGTATATGTCAGCCGGATTCCGAATGGAATCTTCGGGGATTATAATCCGTACACAGTTCCGGTCAGCGGCGACTGGTATTTTGCGCCGGACCCGGTCCATACAGGTGAGGTTTATCTGAATGGAAAGGCCATGTATGAGGTCCTGGACCTTGAAAAGGTGCTCCATCCGGTCGTCTACAGACGCTCCTGGGATCCGGAGGCGACGTTGAAGACCTGGTATACAAAGCAGGAGGACGGAGCGACTCTCATTTTCGCGAATTTCGGGGGAAAGAATCCGAATGAGGAAAATGTAGAGATCAACGTCAGAAGAAATGTTTTCTATCCGTCCGAGGAAGGAATCGGCTATATTACGGTCTCCGGCTTTGTTATTCGTCAGGCTGCGACACAGTGGGCCCCGCCGACCGCTTACCAGGACGGCATGATCGGCCCGCACTGGTCGAAGGGCTGGATTATCGAGGACTGCGAGATCTCGGATTCCCGCTGCAGCGGCATTACGCTTGGCAAATATCTGCAGCCGAACAATGACAATAAGTGGACGACGAAGTACACAAAGGACGGTACGCAGACAGAGCGTGACAACATCATGCAGGCACAGAATGAGGGGTGGACGAAGGAGAGAATCGGCTCCCATATCATTCGCCGCAATAATATCCACGACTGCGGACAGACCGGCATTGTCGGCCATCTGGGCGGCGTGTTCTCGATTATCGAGGACAATGAGATCCACCACATCAACAATAAGCAGGATCTGGCCGGCGCGGAGATCGGCGGCATCAAGATGCATGCGGCTATTGATGTGCAGATCCGCCGGAACCATATTCATCACTGCACGAGAGGTTTGTGGCTTGACTGGCAGGCACAGGGGACGCGCGTCACACAGAACCTGTTCCATGACAATACGCCGCCGGCCGGAACGGATATCACACCGCTCCTCGGACTCGGCGAAGATATTTTCATCGAGGTTTCACACGGCCCGACGCTTGTTGACAACAACCTGCTGCTCTCGAAGTGCTCCTCACGTATCAGCACAGAGGGAATTGCATTTGTCCATAACCTGATTGCGGGCTCGTTCACCTGGGTTGGTGACGGTGTTATGAATAATTCTGTCAGGCTGCCGTCGCCGCGCTACACGCCGTACCACGTGCCGCACCGCACGGAGGTCGCAGGCTTCATGACGATCCAGCACGGAGATGCCCGGTTCTACAACAACATTTTCGTGCAGCAGCCGGTCGATGAGGAGTATGTGGCGCACGCGAAGGAGTGCGGCACAGAGAAGCAGTATAACTTCATCTGCGGCACAAAGCCATATGACGGTTATCCGACGGCGAAGGCTTATTTTGAGCAGTTTGGTCCGTGGAACATTGAGGACGAATCATCTAAGGACAAGTTCTACGATCACATGCCGGTCTACACGGGCGGAAACGTCTATTTCAACGGCGCCGAGCCTTGCGATTCGGAGGAGGGCGCTTATGTCGATGAGACAGATCATGTCATGCTGAAGCTCATTTCCGAGGACGGGCATATGAAGCTTGAGACGAACCTCTATGATTTCCTGCCCGCAAGCAAAAATGAGACGATCTCGACAGCTGTACTTGGCGAGGCGTTTGAGCCGGAAGAGAAGTTCGAGAACCCGGACGGCAGTCCGATCACGTTCAATCAGGATTACTTCGGCGACCACCGCGCGGTCAATCCGGTGAGCGGTCCGTTTGAGGGCGCGGCGCAGAGCAGGAAGGTGCTGTTCTAAGGATACGCCCACGTCTTTGGAAGATCAGACCATTCGACGGTGTGCATTGCTTAAAAGCTGTCTGCGCACGCCGCCGGAACTTATGTGGAAGATGTGGACGAGCGTGCATTAAGCTCACTCGTCCAGACTTTCCCGGATGAAATCCTCCCTCTGGTACGCATTTCGGTACTGTCCGGGTGTCATCCCGGTTTCGAGCCGGAAGCATTTTGACATGTGGCTCTGCGATGCGAACCCGAGGTAGGCCGCGATCTTTGCGTACGGATACTGTGAGTAGACGAGAAGGTTCTTGATGAGATGGACCTTTTCGTGCATGATGTACGCTTTCAGCGTCGTGTGCTCTTCTTTTCGGAACAGGGCGGAGAGATAGTTCGGCTCAAGTCCGATTGCCTCCGCGATCTCCTGTACGGTGATCTTGCCGTGCAGGTGTGTGAAAATATAATCTTTGCAGCGGGAGATGTGACGGTTCTCTGGAACCTCATGATCTCCCGCTTTTTTCTGCGTCTTCGCGAGTCTTTTCTTCTCCTCTTCCTCGCGGCGGAGATCCTCTGTGAATTTCGGTGCATTTTCCGGAACCTTCGCCTGAAAATGAGAGACGTCCAGAGCTGATGTATCTGTGACGGTCTGCGGCAAAGGCTCCGCGGCACCTTCTGCCTTTTCATCCTCTGCTTTCCGGGTCTTTGCTGCAAGTCTCGCTTCCTCTGTCTTCAGGCCGTGCACGAGTGATGCATACTGGTATTCTGCGTTGTGATAGATGTGCTTGATGGTTTCGACGTCATTGCATTTCTCCATCTGCTGAATTGTGATATCACTGATTGAGAACGCGGTCTCAAAATGAAGCCCTCCCTGAATCGCGGCGCGGCTTGCAATCGTGACAGCGACAATGCCGATGTTCCGCTCCTGGCGGACCGGATCGCTGCCGAGTTTTCCGTATCTTCCGGTGAAATCTTCCTCAAGAACGCGGTGCAGTCCATCGACGTCGCCGGTCATGACGCAGTGGCGCTCGCGCAGCTCATGATTGTACGGGTTGTGGACGACGCCGTCCTCGACGCGGTCGAAAATCATCCTAGAGAGCTCCTTCTGCGCGTCCGTTACGCGCTCCTTGTCCACGCAGTTTTCGTCGATGACGTCCTTGCGGAGAATATAGGGCTCTGCGTCGCTCCCGTCGCGTTCGAGATTGACAGGAAGCAGGATATCTGTGGCAAAGGCGTCCAGATCGCAGACCGGCACAGAGCGGAGCCAGTAGGTATATTTTTCTGATTCAACCGATATGCCGAGATCTTTGAATTTAAACACAGTCCGGAACCATGTTGGCGTGCTGAAACGGACCGGTCCGATAATCACAGTTCCGGTGTTAAGCGTGATGAGAGCATACGCGAATTGATTTTCCATAGAAAAAATCAGAGGCCTGAGGCGGGCTCTCATGAAGAGCTCTGTCTGGGACAGGATTGGTTTGATGAATTTCTCGTCAGTGAAGTCGACAATGGAATCCTGTGAGGCCAGAGTCTTCTGACTGGCCATGACGACTGAACGTGGGTTTTCTGTGCCGGGCGGGAGCTCAGACGGATCTGCTTCCCGCGCATATCGCACGAAGGTATGCAGATTATAAGAAATATGCATCAGTGAGTAGTCAATTTCCATAGGGTCTCCTCCGCAAATAAAAATACAGACTGAGATTTATGCCAAATGAATCCTGTAAAAACCGCCTGTATACGGTATTATTACCAGTTATGCATCTACAATTTATTCTGTACAACGTACAACTTGTATGTTTCAAAGAAACGTAATAATTATAGCAGAAATTTGATATAAGCGCTGGCTGCATGACGATATAGTTTAAGTACAGCAGGCGGGAAGCGGAAAGAAAGACAGCGCGCGGGTCGTTCATTTTCCGGTCACCGCAATGACGGGCATCCGGGAGGTGAGTGGTTGTCAGAGAACAGTTCATTTTTCGGACATGGCAGATACGCACAGAAATGATTTTCAGGAAGGAATGAGAATTATGAAGAAACAGATTGCGTTAGCGCTTACGGCAGCTATGACAGTCGGTATGCTGGCAGGCTGCAGCGGCAAGACCCCGACAGCAGCGGGCGGTTCTACAGTGACATCAACAGGCTCTGAGACAACGGCAGCGGCCGGTGACGACAAAACGATCACATTCTGGAACATCGCAACGGATGAGCCGGATAAGACGATCTGGTCTTACGCGGTTGATCAGTACAACAAGAATGATTCACCGACGTCAGGCTACACGATCGATCAGGTAGCAACAGCGAACGATCAGTACAAGCAGAAGTTGTCCGTCGCGATGAGCGCGGGACAGTGCCCGGATATGTACATTCACTGGACCGGCGGTCCGATGAGAGAGTACATCAAATCAGGTTATGCGCAGGATATCACGGATATCGTTGATGAGCTCGGACTTCGTGACAAGTACCTTCCGGCGGCACTTGATCAGTGCACGGTCGATGGCAAGATCTACGCCCTGCCGGTCAAGAACCAGTCCGTTGCAGTCTTCTTCTATGACAAGAGCCTCTGGGCTGAAAAAGGCTATGAGGTTCCGAAGACGCTCGATGATCTTGAAACTCTCTGCGACAAGATGGTGTCCGACGGAATTACGCCGTTTGCTCTCGCAAACAGCTCACAGTGGACAGGCTCCATGTATTACTGCTATCTGGTCGCGCGTTATGGCGGATCCGATATCATCACAAATGCATACAACCAGACAGGGTCTCTTGTAAATGACGCGACAAAGTTCGCCGGCGAGAAGATTGAAGACTGGGTCAGCAAGGGATACTTCCCGGACGGCGTCAACTCTCTGTCAGCAGATGACGGCGAGGACCGAGCACTCCTTTATCAGGGTGCCGGCATGATGCTCCAGGGCTCCTGGCAGGTCGCTTCGATCAAGTCTGAGAACCCGGATTTCTACAAGAACCTCGGCGCATTCGCATTCCCGACAATGACAGATTCCAGCGCAGATCAGACGACTGTCCTTGGAACACTCGGTGATAACTTCATTTCCTTCAACTGCACAGGTGAGAAGCTGAAGGAAGCTGTCAAGATGGCTGCTTATTACACGACGGATGAATGGATGAAGCTCGATGAGGACAGCGGCAACCTTCCGCCTCTTGTAGACGCATCGTCCAGCGAGCCGGCATGGCAGGATATCACATCGATCATCAAGGGCGCTTCGAGCGTACAGCTCTGGTGGGATCAGTACCTGCCGTCCTCTGTAGCTGAGGTCCACAAGTCTGCGACACAGACTCTGTTCGACGGAACAGGTGATCCGACGAAGGTCGCACAGGAGCAGCAGGATGCTCTCGATGAGTATTTCAAGGAGAACGGCTCATCTACTGCGGCATCTACCGCATCGTAAAAGATACGTAACGATTCAGCACTCAGACTCGAAACGCTTTAGTGGGTGCTGAATGATTAACAAAATGCAAACCATACAGAGGCTGCCGATGAGGCAGCCTTCTGTATAAGAAAAATCGTGGAGACTGCGTGCGAATCTGGCTTCGCACAGGTCTTATCAGGTCCGAAAGGAGTGGGAGAACGTGACTAAGAAGACATCCCTCGCGGCTGTCCGCCAGAGAAAAATAGCGCTCTGCGCGGCGGTCTTTCTGATTCCGGTTATTATTCTCATGGCCGTCTATATTCTGTATCCGATCATTGCGACATTTGTGAACAGCTTCACGCAGTGGAACGGTATCTCGACAAATAAGAAGTTCATCGGCTTTTACAACTGGAACAAGCTGATTCATGACACAAAGTTCTGGCAGGCATTTCTCAACAACATCAAGGTCATGCTTCTGTCTCTCGTGATTCAGATGCCGATCGGCATTCTGCTTGCGACATTTCTCGACGCGGGCGGACGCAAGTTGAATTTCTTCAAGATCATCTGGTTCCTTCCACTTCTCATGAGCTCGGTTGCTGTCGGCTATCTGTTCCACTACGCACTTGCGACAAACGGCGGACTGTTTACATCCATTTCGCAGATCTTCGGAGGCGGAAAGATCGATCTTCTGGGAAATCAGAAGACGGCGCTCTACGCGGTCATCGGCGTCATCTGCTGGCAGTTCATTCCATTTTACATGGTCTATTACATGGCGGGATATTCCAGCATCGATGAGTCGCTCTATGAGGCAGCTATTGTCGACGGTGCGACGAGAGGCCAGTATGTCCGCAAGATCGCGCTTCCGCTCCTCGTTCCGACGATCAAGAGTGCGGTTGTCCTGTCTGTCACGGGCTCACTCAAATATTTTGATCTCGTCTATGTCATGACGGGAGGCGGTCCCGGAAGCTCAACAGAACTCATGGCGACCTACATGTACAAGGAGTCTTTTTCAAAATACAACATGGGATATGGATCTGCAATCGCGGGTGGCATGTTCATACTGATCACGGCGATCGCCGGACTTCTCATGTTCCTGATGAACAGAAAGGGGGATAAAGAATAATGGCTAATACGTCTGTTGCAACGATCAGTCATTCGAAGCGGGTCGGCCGCATCAAGTGGACTGTCGCGATTATTCTTGCCGTCTTCTGGCTCCTTGTGACGTTTGTTCCGTTCCTGTTCATGGTCATTACAGGTTTCAAGCAGAAGCTTGAGACGATCATGTACAATGCATTCCACATGCCGGAGAAGTTCTATCCGGACAATTACATCTCGATTCTTACGGATCCGGCCTTCTGGACATATTTTAAGAACTCCGTCATCGTTCTTGTGCTTTCGCTTGTGCTTCTTCTGTTCATCTCCGCGTGTGCCGCGTATCCGCTCTCACGCTTTAAATTCAAAATGAGAGCCCCGATCTACGGTGCGATCGTGGCAGCGATGTCCGTTCCGATGCACGTCACGCTGATCCCGGTCTTTAACATGACAATCAACATGGGCCTTTATGATACGATCTGGGCGCTGATTCCGGTCAATGTCGCGTTTGCGACTCCGATTTCTGTCTTCATTCTGACAGGTTTCATGCAGGGAATCCCGAAGGAGCTTGAGGAGGCGGCTGACATCGATGGCTGCGGCAGATACGGCCGATTCTTCAAGGTTATCCTTCCGCTGTCGACGCCGGGGCTTTCGACACTGGCAATTTATAACGGCGTCAACATCTGGAATGAATTCATTTTCGCCTTTACACTGACCCAGTCCGAAGAGAATAGAACACTCCCGCTCGCTCTCTGGAATTATCAGGGCCAGTATTCCACCAACACGGCGATGATCATGGCGTGCCTTACGCTTTCAGTACTGCCGATGATTATTCTCTTCGCGATCATGCAGGACAAGCTCGTCAAGGGCATGATGGCAGGTGCCGTGAAGGGCTGACGCAGACAGCCCTCTGGCTGAGTCGGAGGAAGAAGGACTCCGTACAGGCAGAACCTCAGATTTCTGCGAATAATGCCGGCGTGGCTTGCCAGGACCACGCCGGCATATTTATGCCCTTATGGAATGCTTGCCGCACTCGTTCGGCCTGTGCAGGCCTGCCCAACTCTCTCAGGCCACACTGCCATATTGATGTTCATGGGCGTGACAGCTATACTTGACAGCATACGATGAAAAACATACCGCCCCGATATTCGCGATTGTATGCGATTCCAGGTGCGTGAGGATTTCTGTGACGGAAGAAGGATTTAATTTATGGCGCTGAGTCTTGCGTTAATGAAGAACCTGATCTCGATGATGCTGATGGTCATCATCGGGTATGTGATCGTGAAAATAAAATTCTTAAAGAGCCGTGACGCGCAGCCGCTCTCGATGCTGACCGCCTATGTGCTGACGCCATGCCTCATTCTTGAGGCATTTCAGCGGGACATCACGGCGGAGCAGATGAAGGGCTTCTTTGTGGCGATGATCGCGGCGACGCTGTGCGTGCTGCTCTTTATCGTGCTGGCGGCCCTCCTTAAGAAGCCGTTTAAGCTTGATGCCGTCGACCAGGCGACGCTCATTTACATGAACTGCGGAAATTTGCTGCTTCCGCTCATTAGCATGACACTCGGCGACGACATGGTCTTCTACTGCGTCGCGTTTCAGGTGCCGTTCAACCTGCTGTGCTGGAGCCACGGGCAGGCGATTATCCGCGGGAAGGGGAGCCTTCGGCCCGCGCAGATGTTCCTCAACCCGAATGTCCTGGCGCTCGGTGCCGCGCTCCTTCTTATGGCGCTCGGCATCCGCTTCCCGTCCGTCCTTGCGACAACCGTGACGAGCCTCGGAAATATGGTCGGACCGGCCTCGATGATCGTCATCGGCATGTCGATCGCGGAGAGTGACCTCGGCGCGGTCCTCCGGAGCCGGCGGACGTGGCTCATCAATTTCGGGAGGCTCATCGCATTTCCATTTATTGCGATGCTGATTCTCTATGCGACGGGCTTTCTCCGCGTCCATCCGGAGTTTAAGGATGCCCTCATGGTCACGATGATGTGCGCGGCGGCGCCGCCGGCGGCCACGGTGACTCAGATCGCCGTCGCCTGCGGCAATGAGCCGTTCCGCGCGAGCTTCTACAATGTGCTCGGGACGCTTCTGTGCGTCGCGACCCTGCCGGTCATGATCTACCTGTTCCAGGTGATGTTTGCGTAGAAGGCTTCCGCCCGTTCACGGAAATGAGCGTGAGCATGAGAAAGACCGCGAGGAATCCCACCGCGTCCCAGATCGTGAAGGGTGAGCCGAGGAGCGCCGTGCCGATGACGGCGGCTGTGACCGGCTCCGCGAAGCCGTAGAGAATGCCCCGCGACGGGCCGATGAGGCTTACACCTGTGATATAGAGCGTGAACGCGAGGACATTTCCGACGACAACGACAAATGCGATGCCCACAAGTCCCATGGGTCCCGGCACATATCCGAATTGCCACGGCCGGAAAATGAGCGCGAGCCCCGCGCCGCCCATGAGAAATGACCACGCCTGCAGCACGACGACCGGATAGCGGTACGTGAGCGGCGCCGTCAGCATGTTGTAGACTGTGACGCACACGGCGCTGATCACGCCGGAAATGAGCGCACCCTCGGAGACGGCCAGTGAGCCGAAATCCCCGTGTGTCACGATGAGCGTGACGCCGGCGAGCGCGAGCGCAATACAGATGATCTCATATGGCTTCGGCGCGCGGCGCCCCGCGATGCACGCGCAGACAAGAATCATGACGGGCGAGAGGTCCTGAAGAATCGTTCCGACGCCGGCGCTTGAGAGCTGGATCGTCAGGAAATACGTGAACTGACAGGCCGATACGCCCGCGAGACCGTAGGCGAGCAGAAGCAGCGCGTCGCGCCTCTTCGTCCAGATCTGAAACAAGGGCTTCCTGTGCTTCACAAAGCAGAAAATGAAGAGAATCACGCCGGCCAGAAAGAGCCGGATCGGGACGAGCCAGCGGGAATCCATACCCTCGTGCTGAAAGAGAAACTGCCCCATCGAGCCGGATAAGCCCCAGCACATACCGCCGCCAAGCGTCATGAAGGCGCCTCATATACTTCTGTTCATGCCATAAACCTTCTTTTCTTCTAATACAACTATTCAGACTCCGAACATTGTCGGGCTGAATAATACAATAAATCGTAAATCGCAGTCTGTACAGTTTGATTAGGCTGTGCACGCATGCCTGTACAATCTGATTTCAAATAGACGATGCCGCTTTCGATTTTATATAATGCAGAATGAAGAAACGTCCCCATTGTAACAACCTGGCAGATGGATCGTCAATGGGCGAAGAAAAGATCTGAGTCCCATACCTGATGGAAGGAGGCAAGCCCATGCCTGAAGAACGCGCTTACCAGAAGACTATCTACGCCTGCTTCACAGGCTATATCGTGCAGGCGGTCGTGAACAATTTCGTGCCGCTGCTCTTTCTGACCTTTCAGTCGGAATTTGGCATTCCGCTCTCGAAGATCACCTTTCTCATTACGTTTAATTTTGCGGTGCAGCTGCTCGTCGATCTCGGCTCGACGCCCGTCGTCGAGCGGCTCGGCGTCCGCGCGTCGATGGTGCTTGCGCATCTCTTTGCGGCAGCGGGCCTCATTTTGCTCACGGTTCTTCCGGAGCTTACGCCCGATCCGTTCGCCGGGATTCTCATTTCCGTCATGATCTATGCGCTCGGCGGCGGTCTGCTCGAGGTGCTTGTGAGCCCGGTCGTCGAGTCATGTCCGACGGACAACAAGGAGACGGCGATGAGCCTTCTGCACTCGTTCTATTGCTGGGGGCAGGCCGGCGTCGTACTTTTATCGACTGTATTTTTTGCGCTGGCCGGGATCCGGAACTGGCGGATTCTCGCCGTCATCTGGTCGGTTCTTCCTGTCATCAATATGATCGCGTTCATGCGCGTGCCGCTCCGGCCGTTTGTCGAGGAGGGCGAGAAGGGAAAGACGATTGGCGAGCTCTTCAGAAATGGCAGCTTTTGGATGCTGTTTGTGATGATGCTCTGTGCCGGCGCGAGCGAGCAGGCCGTCAGCCAGTGGGCCTCGGAATTTGCGGAGGCCGGGCTCGGCGTCACGAAGACGCTCGGCGATCTCATGGGCCCGATGCTGTTCGCCCTCCTTATGGGCAGTGCGCGTCTCATTTTCGGAAAATGCGGGGCGCGTCTTGATCTTCACCGATATATGATGTTCAGCGGTCTGCTCTGCGTCATCGGGTATCTCATGATCGCATTTGTCCCGAACCCGGTCATCGCGCTTCTCGGCTGCGGCGTCACCGGCTTTGCGGTCGGCATTTTCTGGCCGGGCACGTTCAGTCTCGCGTCCGCGGGCATTAAAAATGGCGGCACGCTGATGTTTGCGCTCCTTGCGCTCGCGGGCGATCTCGGCTGCGGCGGAGGTCCGACGCTGGCCGGGCAGGTCGCGGCATTTGCCGGAGACAACCTCAGGATCGGAATCCTCTCGGCGATCATATTCCCGGCGGGCATGTGCGTGTGCCTGCTGATGAGAAAAGGGCGCAGGGCATAGCGGACCTGGCAGGATCTGCGGATCAGGCGATACGGAAGTAGGCGTTCCTGCAAGATTTGATGCTTAAGCGCTGCGGTTTCCGCCTTCTTGTATTCACCGCGACAGCGTGCTAGAATACAGTCGTTTTGCGGCCCTTGCCGCACACGAAGGGGGAAATTATGCATTCAAAATCATCTGAAGTCCGAGCCTACCTCGGGCTGATTCTTACATTTATCATCTGGGGCAGTCTCTATGTCGTCAGCAACATTCTGCTGAAGAGCCTGCCGACCTTCTTCATCGCGTTCATGCGCTACGCGATCGCATTTATCACGATGAGCGTTATGTTTCGCGTCCACGTCTCAAAAATGAAGGGCGCGAAAACTTCAAAAAAGCTCCATCTCGACCGCATGGGCCGCCGGTACGTCTTCATCCTCGGCTTCTGCGGGTATGTCATTTCCGTGGGACTGCAGCTTCTCGGCACGAAATACGCCGGTTCGACGATGGCTTCCCTGATCAACGCACTGAATCCCGTCGCGATCTCGCTCTGCGCAGTTCCGGCCCTTAAGGAGAAGCTCACGGGAAATAAGATCATCGGCATTATTCTCGCGGTCTTCGGCATCTACCTGATCGTCGGCACAGGCGGATCGATCAATGTCCCGGGCATCGTGCTCTCGCTTCTGTCCGTCCTCACATGGGCGCTCGTCTCCGTCTTCACACGCGAGGGTCTCTCCACCTATGACACTTATGCTGTGACGCGCGCGGCAGCGGGACTCGCTGCCGCGTGCAATTTCGTCCTGTTCCTCATCGAGCATTTCGCGGAGCACACCGTCATCCGCCTGAACGCGCCGGCCGTGCTCGGCATCCTCTACATCGGAATCGTGTGCACAGGTCTTGCGCACATTCTCTGGAACCAGGGGCTCGCGACGCTTCCTGCCTCAAACTGCTCGGCGCTCTATCCCGTGCAGCCGCTCACCTCGGCCGTCATGGGTGTCATTTTCTTCCACGAAGTCATCGGGCTTTCATTTGTTGCAGGGGCCGCGTGCATCATCGCAGGCGTGCTGATCTGCCTACTGCTCACGGGCGCAGGCCGGTCGGGCGCGACGGAGCGTGCCTGACACCATCACAGGCAAATTAAGGTTGACTAATGCACAAGGCGGCTGATAGACTCTTGAAGAAATGAGGGAGTAGCAAGCACCCGTTGCAGTAAGTCAACATACTGGCCGTGAAGGTCTGGCTTACTTTAATATGCGAGACTCATGGATAGCGGATTCGCTGTGCATGGGTATATTGGAAAATGAACTTTCAGCCACAGCGGAAACGCTGTGGCTTTTTTACTGTATAAATCCCGGTCTCAACGAAGCAATTCATCGGGACTTATACATGCCTTGCGAAGCAGGGCATGAAGGTTTTGTTCTCAGTTTCCAGGGAGGAAAAAGACAATGGATGCATTTTTCTTTATCAGCAGCATCGGGCTCGGCGTCGGGCTCGCGATGGACGCATTTTCCGTATCAATTGCAAATGGGCTTGGCGAGCCGGACATGTCCCGCAAAAAGACCTACGGGATCGCCGGATGTTACGCCTTCTTCCAGTGGGCCATGCCAATGATCGGCTGGTTCTGCGTTCACCAGATCGCGAAGGCGTTCAAGGCATTTCAGCCGTTTATTCCGTGGATCGCACTCGCGCTTCTTCTTTACATCGGCGGCGGCATGCTGATCGAGGGCATCCGCAAGGTCCGCGGCCTTGAAAAGGACGAGGAAGCAGTGACACGCCTCACAATCCGAACCTTGATCATTCAGGGCATTGCGACCTCGATCGACGCACTCTCCGTCGGATTCACGATTGCCGGCTACGGCCCGCTCGAGGCGTTCATTTCCTCGCTGATCATCGCCATCGTCACGTTCTTCATCTGCATGGCCGGACTTATCTTCGGCAAGAAGTTCGGTGAGCGTCTGGCGGACAAGGCGACCATCATCGGCGGCGTGATTCTGATCGCGATCGGACTTGAGATCTTCATCCGAGGGGTTTTCTGAGAGCAGGATCGGGTCAAAAGTGCTACGCTCGAGCAGAATCGTAGCGCCTGAGCCTCGAATCTTGCCAGAACACCTACAACAGTATCGTTCAATGGGAAAATTAGGGATGAAACCCTACTATTCGCTCAGTGTGAGGCTTTTGAAAGTGTGACGACATCCACAGAGCAGTGCATATGGAAAAGAAAGGCGGATCAGTGCTATACTTGCGGAAGTGAAGCCCTACAATCAAGGACTTCTGGCAAGAGAGATGGCTCATGCAAGAGCCGCGAGAGGAGGAACCTATGCCCTCAACTTATGCTCATGAACGATTCGGTAAAAAAGTCCTCGAGACGCTGCCCGACGCGCTCCGCGCCGACATTCTCGAGGAGAAGGATTTGTACTATATCGGTGTCCAGGGACCGGACATTTTCTTTTATTATAACCCGCTGACGAACAATGAGATCGGGAAGGTCGGGACGGCCTGCCACGAAATGAGCGGCCGCGTCTTTTTTGACCCGCGCATCCAGCACCTCATGACGCTGAGCGGCGAGCGGGAGACGGCCGCGCATTCGTACCTCGCGGGGTGCCTCACGCATTTTGTGCTCGACGCGACCTGCCATGGGTACATTTTCGGGTATACGGAGAGGACCGGGACGAGCCACGCGGCGATCGAGGGCGATTTCGACCGCGCGCTGCTCGAGGCGGACGGGTACAATCCGGTGAAGCACAACCTGTGCAGGCGCTTCGTGCCGACGCACCGCGCCGCACATATCATCGCCGGCTTCTATCCGGACGTGAATCCCATGCAGGTCTACAAGTCTCTGGAGGGATTTAAAAAGAATCACCGCCTTCTCTACTGCCCGAATGACGCGAAGCGGAACGTGCTCTACGGCGCAATGAAGGTGATCGGCAAATACGATGAGCTGAGCGGCCACATCATAAGCCCCAAAGCAAATCCCGCGTGCGCTGAGAGCACCGCGAGGCTCATGCGCTTCTTTGACGAGGCCATTCCTTCGGCAAATGAAGCCATCTGCCACATGGAGGACATGCTCGCGGGCGATTTCAGCTCGGACATCACGATGATGGACCTCTTTTCCAGAAACTTCGACGGGAGCCAGCCCTGAGTATCCCGGAAAACCATCGTGAGATCGAGCTTTGTGAGGGCTGTCGTAAGCAGCCGGAAAAATCCGCTGCAGGCCATTTTACACGAAGGGACAGAGAGTGATCATGGATATCAGACCGATTCACGATATTTGATTCGGAGGGATTTGCAGCGAGAGCTCACCCGCACCACGAGAGGAACATCTCGTGGACTCTCGGGTCTGTCCCGAGCTCAGGGTGAAATGCAAGCCCGAGCTGGTGCCCGTACTGCGCGGCGACGATCTTTCCGTCCACCCGCGCGAGCACATGCACGCCCTAGCCGACGGACTCGATGTACGGGGCCCGGATGAAGGTCATCGTGAAGGGCTCACCCACGAGTTTTCCCCTTGTCTCAAAGCTCCCGGATTGGCGGCCGTACGCGTTGCGTCTGACCTTTACCGGAAGCGTGCCGAGATATTCGGACGGGTCATTGACTGCGCCCTGCGAGAGCAAAATGAGACCCGCGCAGGTGCCGAGAGCGGGCAGCCCGCTTCGTATCATATCTCTTATTTTCTCAAACATGCCGAGGCTCCGGAGGAGCTTTCCCTGAACGGTGCTCTCGCCGCCGGGAAGGACGATGCCGTCGATCCCGGCGAGATCCTTCGCCTCTCTTATTTCCACTGTGTCGGCCCCGAGGGAGCGGAGCATATGCTCGTGCTCGATAAATGCTCCCTGAACCGCCAGTACGCCAATCTTACTCATCATCTGCGCCTCCCTGAATCTGAAATCCACGCTGCGGCATTTACTGCCCGCGCTCCTCCATGATGACCTTGATTTCATTTTCATTGATGCCGACCATCGCCTCGCCGAGATTTTCGGAGAGCCTTGCGATGAGAGAAGCGTCGCGGTAGTTTGTCGTCGCCTGGACGATCGCGGCCGCGCGCTTTGCGGGATTGCCCGACTTGAAAATACCGGACCCGACGAAGACGCCTTCTGCGCCGAGCTGCATCATGAGGGCCGCATCCGCAGGCGTCGCGATGCCGCCGGCCGCGAAATTGACGACCGGAAGGCGGCCTGTGTCGTGGACCTGGAGAAGAAGATCATAGGGAACCTGGAGGCGCTTCGCCTCTTCGAAGAGCTCATCGACGCGGAGAGACGTGACGTGTGCGATCTGGGAGTTCATTTTCCGCATGTGGCGGACGGCCTGCACGACATCGCCGGTGCCGGGCTCGCCCTTCGTGCGGATCATTGATGCGCCCTCAGCGATGCGGCGGAGCGCCTCGCCGAGATCACGCGCGCCGCAGACGAACGGGACCTTGAAATTTCGCTTGTCGATGTGATAGGTGTCGTCCGCGGGCGAGAGCACCTCGGACTCGTCGATGTAATCGATGTCGATGGCCTGCAGGATCTGCGCCTCGACAAAATGGCCGATGCGGCATTTGGCCATGACGGGGATCGAGACCGCATCCTGAATACTGCGGATCATGGCCGGGTCGCTCATGCGGGACACGCCGCCTGCGGCGCGGATGTCGGCCGGAATGCGCTCGAGCGCCATGACCGCGCACGCGCCTGCATCCTCGGCGATCTTTGCCTGATCCGGAGTCGTGACGTCCATGATGACGCCGCCCTTCAGCATTCGGGCGAGTCCCTTGTTCAGCTCATACTGTGTCTGTTCATTTCCGTACTGTGTCTTTTCATCTGCCATAAATAGCCTTCTTCCTGCCGGAATGTGTGAATAATTCTGTCTTCAAATGAAAATCCTGTACGAAACCGCGGTAAGTACAATGTCCGTCAGCTATAAACCTGAAAAACGGATAGATTAAAAATAATTAATGCAAATCTGCCTTGATGTTTCCGACAAGGCACACTATACCCGCGAACTGGCATTTTGAGAACGGCCAATATATGATATTTTTATGGGGCCAGACATTTCGCAGGCAGCTCGTGCGCAGCTGCCTGTGCGGGCATTCACGCGAGTGATTCCGATGAGGCGTGACAGTGTCTGCTATATGGGAAGGATATCTACTCCGACGCACTGGCCCCGCAGCTCTTCCGGAGCTCTCCGATATAGGCCCTGCCGATTTTGCTGATAATGTTCTGCTTTTTGGTGAGATAGCCGATTTCCATCGAGCCGTTCCTGTCCTCCCCCTCGTCGCGGAACGGGACCGCGACATAGCCGCTGCCGTTCAGCTCTTCGCAGACGATGCCGGGACAGAGCGTGTAGCCGTCGAGTCCGGTCATGAGGTTCAGCGTGGTCGCCCGGTCGCTGGTCCGGATCAGCCGGGGATAAATATTGTCGGGGAGAATTTCCTCCGCAAAATAGAAGGAGCCGCCGTCGCCCTGCTCGAAGGCGATGCACGGGTAAGGCTCGAGCTCCTTCAGGGAGAGGGAGGGCCTGTCTGCGAGTGGATGCCCCTTGCGGAGGTAGACGAAGGCCCGGCAGCTTACGAGCGGGTGGAACTGAAGGTGCTCATCGGCCAGGTATCGGGAAATGATCCTGCGGTTGTAGTCGCTGATATGAAGAATGCCGATCTCGCTCCGAAGCGAGCCGACATCACGGATGACGTCGAGCGTGCGCGTCTCGCGGATCGCGAGCTCATATTTCGAGATCCCGAAGGCGCGGACGGTCTCGACAAATGCACGGACCGCGAAGGAGTAGTGTTGGGTCGACACGCAGAACCGGCGTCTTGTGCTGTTTGTGCCGTGGTACTTGTCCTCGAGCAGGTCGCACATCTGCCGGATCTGGGCCGCGTAGGAGAGAAATTCGGCCCCTTCATTTGTCGGGACCATGCCCCTGCCGGTGCGCAGAAAGATACAGATGCCGAGCTCGCGCTCAAGCTCCTTGATGGCGCTCGTCAGAGTCGGCTGGGAAATGAACAGCTTCTCGGTCGCTTTATTCATGGAATGCGTCTGCGCGATTGTCAGCGCGTAGCGTATCTGCTGCAGTGTCATGTCCGCACCTCTCTCCACAAAACATATATTTCATACCAAAATACTAGAAAAATAGATATCTGGACTATACACCAAAGTGCGGATCCTGTCAAACGGAGGAGTCTTAAGCAGCTGAAAATGCCGAGGAAAAGCCGGTGAGAACGTAGTCTGCCTGACACAGCTCTGATATTCGCGAACGCATGCGATTACGAATGTGTGCAAACCGTAAACGGCGCAAAAAAGGAGCCGCACCTCCTGTGGTGCGGCTCCTCGCGGCTGTGAGTATCAGCCAGCCTTGTTTGCGTCTGACATCATGAAATTCAGGACCTTCTTCATGTCCTCCGGCTCATGGACGATCAGCTCGAGCTCCTTGATGTATGCTTTGTCGAGAAGCTTGGACATCATGAGCATCTGGGAGAGCTTGGAATTCATGTTGATCCGGTCGCCCTCATCGGATACGAGCTCAACCTTGCCCTTGCACTCGCTGAGCACCTTCATCAGGCCCTCTACGTTGTTTACATTTTCAATTTTCATCTGCCATTACCTCCAGTCATTCCCCATCCGTGGGTAGTACCCCGCGCTGCCGGCAATTTTCACAAGAACCGGCCGCATTTCTGCGCAGGCTTATGCATAAATCATAGACCGCCCGCGCAGGAAAAACAAGTCGGAAAACCAGAATACCTGCAAGAAGATTTTCCATTGACAATCGAGGTTAGATGCGATAAACTCTCGCAGGAAATGGAGAACAGCTATGTTTGATTTTCTAAAGAAAAAACATGATATTGTGGCAATTACCAAGACCCCGTCGACGAAGCTCCTTGCGGTCGCCTACACGGGAAAGGGATTGGTCCCGTATTTTGAGCAGGCGGACTACTACGAGGTCTATGTCTTCGAGAACGGGCGCAAGGTCCGGAAGCAGATGCTCTCAATGCCTGTCAATCGCGTCGACGACTCCGTCGATCTTTTCCGGAAAATGAAGATTGACGCCGTCATCTGCCGCGGCTTCAGTCCGCGTGCCCTGCATGAGCTGAAGCGGTTCGGGATCCGCACCGGCGTCTTCGAGGGAGGACCGGGCGCGGCGCTGAAGGCGTACAGGGCGGATACAATTCAATACATCTGAAGCCGGGAAAATGCTTGCATTTGCAAAATAGTGATGGTACCATGCAGTTAGACACAAGTAACTAAAGAAAAACTTCTGCAACTATTTAGCACTCTGGACTCGGAGAGCTTCTGAAGCTGTCTGGTGAGTAAACTCTCCATTCAGATTTCATCAATTTTCGAAGGAGTGCTGAATCCTTATATTTTGGAGGCTGTATAGATGTACAAGACAACAGTAAAGATCAATGGAATGGCCTGCGGAATGTGCGAGTCGCATATTTGCGACGTGATTCGGAAGCAGTTCCCGGACGCGAAAAAGGTCAGCGCATCTCACACAAAAAATGAGGCGACCTTCCTCACAGAGAACCAGGTTGACGGCGGCGTCCTTGCGGACGCGATCGAGAAGACCGGGTACCACTACGTGTCGGCATCGACAGAGCCGTACGAGAAGAAGAAGCACGGCCTGTTCGGTTTCGGGCGCTGAGAGGCGGAAAGGAGAAGCCTATGATGAATCTTGCATCGATTATTATTCTTGCACTTATTATTGCTGCGGTCGTATTTGCCATCCGCTATACATCCAAGCACGGAACATGCGAGACCTGCGGCCTCGATGGAAAGGCGCACTGCGGAAGCGGCAGCTGCGGGACCTGCGCGTACCACGACCAGGAGGTGCAGTTCGACAAGGAAATGATGAAGAAGGTCGAAGAAATGAAGAAATTCGTGCCGCGTGGTTGACAATCTCTGTCAACCACGTTAATATTTGACCTGGAGTTAGTTAAAGCTAATATTTTTTCACAGAGACAAATTAGGCTTTAATTATATAAACCATAGAACAACGACAACAACGTGACTCACATGTACTTAATCAGAGATAGACATGTGAGACAAAAGCGTGCGTGCAGACAGGAGGAAGATATGATTCCATTAGCGATGGCAAGTGCCGGGGACAAGGTCCTTGTGGCAAGAATCGGAGGAAATGATGAAGCCAAGAAGCATCTGGAGGATCTCGGCTTTGTGGTCGGTGCGCAGGTGACCGTTGTTGCTGATACGGGCGACGGCAATATCATCGTCAATCTCAAGGACTCCCGCCTGGCGATCACGAGCCAGATGGCGACTAAAATCATGGTAGACTGAGTTTTTGTCTGCGCATAAGTTAGCTAATGCTAACTTTGAGACATGCACATGAATCCGAGTGCATGGACAAAAACTTTAGCAAGATATATATGAGGAGGATGCATTATGAAAACACTGAGGGATGTCCCGGTTGGCTCCACGTCGACCGTCCTGAAAATTCATGGCAATGGGGCTTTGAAGCGCCGGATCATGGACATGGGAATCACGAAGGGCACAGAGATCTATGTCCGCAAGGTCGCTCCGCTTGGAGACCCGGTTGAAGTGACGGTCAGAGGCTATGAGCTTTCTGTCAGGAAGGAAGACGCGGACATTCTCGAGATGTCCTGAGGAAACCTGAAGACGCAGTGAAAGACTGCGCAGCATGCGGCCTGGCGCTTCAGTCTGGAAGACTCAGACAGAGAGCACACGTGGCCATGCGAAGAAAATGAGATGCGATAGAGCGTCAGAAGACCGGCGGCAGATGACATGAGCCGCACGGATTTCAGCAACAGAAAATGAGGAGGAATTATGTCAGAGATCAAAATTGCTCTTGCCGGAAACCCGAACTGCGGCAAGACAACGCTGTTCAACGACCTGACCGGCAGTACACAGTACGTCGGTAACTGGCCGGGTGTTACTGTCGAAAAAAAGGAAGGCCGTCTGAAGGGACACAAGGATGTCATCATTCAGGACCTTCCGGGTATTTATTCCCTGAGCCCGTACACGCTCGAGGAAGTCGTCACAAGAAATTACCTCGTCAATGATAAGCCCGATGTCATCCTGAATATCATCGATGGAACAAACATCGAGCGTAACCTTTATCTCACAACACAGCTCGTCGAGATCGGTCTTCCGATGGTCATCGCCGTCAACATGATGGACCTGGTCCGGAAGAACGGCGACAAGATCGACATCCAGAAGCTCGGCAAGGAGCTCGGCTGCAAGATCATCGAGATCTCCGCTCTTCACAGCGACAGCACGATGCAGGCCGCTGAGATGTGCATCGAGGCCGCAAAGGAAGGCAAGACGACGGAGCTGCCGCATGTCTTCAACGGAAGCCTTGAGCACGCGATCGCCCACATCGAGGAGTCCATTCAGGACAAGGTCGATCCGGTTAATCTCCGCTGGTTTGCAATCAAGCTCTTCGAGCGCGACCACAAGGCGACCGATCAGCTCCACCTCGATAAGGCCCTTCTTGATCACATCGAGCAGCACGTCAAGGACTGCGAGAAGGAAGAGGACGATGACGCGGAAGGTATCGTCACCGCGCAGCGCTACGATTACATTCAGAGACTCGTCGCAAGCACCGTAAAGAAAAAGTCAAAGGCCGGCGAAATGACAACCTCCGACAAGATCGACCGGATCGTCACGAACCGCTGGCTTGCACTTCCGATTTTCGCAGGCATCATGTGGCTGGTGTATTTCATTTCCGTCACGACGCTCGGCGCATTCCTCACAGACTGGACGAACGACACATTGTTCGGCGACTGGATCACAAATGCAGCAACGAACGGCCTCAACGCGATCGGCTGTGCGCCGTGGCTTGAGAGCCTCCTCGTTGATGGTATCATCGGCGGTGTCGGCACGGTCCTCGGCTTCGTCCCGCAGATGATCCTCCTGTTCCTCTGCCTGTCGATTCTTGAGGATTCCGGTTACATGGCGCGTGTCGCATTTATCATGGACCGTATCTTCAGAAGATTCGGTCTCTCCGGCAAGTCCTTCATCCCGATGCTGATCGGCACGGGCTGCGGTGTTCCGGCTATCATGGCGGCCCGCACGATTGAAAATGAGAAGGACCGCCACATGACGATTCTGCTTGCAACCTTCATGCCGTGCGGCGCGAAGATGGAAATCGTCGCGATGATGACACTGACCTTCTTCCCGGGCAGCAAGTTCGTCGCTCCGGGCATGTATTTCCTGGGTCTCGGCATTGTCGTATTCGCAGGCATCGCTCTTAAGAAGACAAAGTATTTCTCCGGTGATCCGGCTCCGTTCGTCATGGAGCTTCCGGCTTACCATATTCCGACGGTCAAGGGCGTCCTCATTCATGTATGGGAGCGTGCGAAGGCCTTCCTCATCAAGGCCGGCACGATCATCTTCACGGTCTGCATCATTATGTGGTTCCTGATGAACTTCAGCCCGTCCCTGCAGTATCTCGCAGGCGATCTTGATTACAGTATCCTCCGCTACATCGGCGAGGGCATCGCAGTGATCTTCCGTCCGCTGGGTCTCGGCACATGGCAGGCTGCCGTTGCGTCCGTATCCGCTGAGCTCGCAAAGGAGCAGGCGACAGCAACACTCGGTCTTCTCGCTCACGCAGCTTCTGACGGAGAGGCGGATGTCGCGGCATCGATCTTCAAGATGTTCGGCGGCAGCTCGCTTGCCGGCATGAGCTTCCTGCTCTTCAACATTTTCGATGCTCCGTGCCTCGTCGCGATTGCTACAGGCTTCCGTGAGCAGGGCACAAGAAAGTGGGGCTGGCTCACATTCGGCTTCCAGATGGGCATCGGCTATGCGCTTGCACTCTGCGTATACCAGATCGGCTCCTTCGTTTCCGGCAAGGGCTTCACTGTCGGAACAGCAGTTGCTTTCCTGCTCTGCGTCCTCGCAGCATACTTCATTTTCAGACCGAAGCCAAACTTCGAGAAGAAAGAGAACATCAGCGCAGTCGAAGCAAATGCATAAAGCAAAGGCTTTCTCCTGATATGCTTTCCATATAAAAAGATCCCCGATCCGGGTTGTCCGGGTCGGGGATCTTTTTTTTATGTTCTTCTTACTTTACGCGCCTCGCTTCCGGAGCACGAGCCGGCCGGAGAGCTTCAGGCTTATCATTTTCAGGATCCATGCGTACACGAGCGTGAGTATGAAGACCATGACGAGGAGCCAGAATTCCTGCACCTGTGTCAGGGAAAATTCCGCGAAGTTCCGGCACACCCAGTTGATGATCTGGTGCTGCAGCAGGAAGACCGGATAGGTGAGGCCGCTCAGGCCGACGGCGGCGTACTCGATCGGGCCGGCGAGGCTGATCCAGGAGCCGATGCAGAACAGCGCGACGAACATGACAAATGACATGATCAGTGTGCCAAGTTCGATCGGAATGTCCGTCGGCTGCACGAGCAGATAGATCATTCCGGCGATCGAAACGGGACCGAAGATCCAACTGTACTGTGTGATCTTCAGACGGATCTGCTCAAACAGCATGCCTGCGTAGAAGAGCAGGCAGCACGTCAGGATGTTCTGCTGGAAAGGAATCTTGAGATCGAACACGTTGAGCTGGTTCAGGTAAGCCAGCAGAATGAGGACGGCCAGCGTCACATACCGCATGCGATGGAAACAGAACAAAATGACCGGATAGAGCAGGTAGATCAGGATGATCGCGCCGAGGAACCACTCGCCGATCAAGTAGTAGGTCCGCCCCAGATAATTGAAATATCCATCGATTCCGAAGATGCTGAGCAGAAGACTCCAGGGCCTCCCGAAATAAAAGAAGCTGTGATTCATGATCACGTTCTGGAGATAAATATACGAAAATGCCATCCAGAACATCGGGTAGAGCTTCTTCGCCCTCGTCCAGTAGAACTGCAGGATGTTCCGGCGGTTCAGCCTGAAATCGTGCGTCATGACGATAGTCGCGCCGGAGAGAAGAAAGAACAGGCCGACTGCCGTTCCTCCCCAGCTCTTCCCCTGATAGTTGTAAAAATAAGGAAATGAGGCCCATCCGTTTTTTGCTGAGGCGGTGCTTGCGAAATGATAGGCGACCACGACAAATGCGGAGAAAATCCGGATGACGTCGTAGCCGATAATGCGTCTGCTTTTCATAAATATGTCTGTGCTCCGTCGGATATGGCTTCAGGTGTAAGAAACATAGTGATTGTGCAATAGCCATACTATCTTTAATTTTACGGAAGGGCAGATGTTTTGTCAATTGAAGGGGCAGCCAGCTTGTGGCCTGTAAAAGCTTTGTAACAGACGGCCTCTCAAGTTGCTATTTTTTGGGCTTTATGATACAGTGAGAAAGGTTACAAACACTGACTGGTTGTGCGCTTTGCTGTCCGTGCCGGATGGTTCGGCAGACACGCACAGCACTTTGAACACAAAAGGAGAAACTACTATGGCAAAATGGGTATGCAGCGTTTGTGGTTACGTATATGAAGGCGATCAGGCTCCGGCACAGTGTCCGGTCTGCAAGGCTCCGGCTTCCAAGTTCGTGAAGCAGGACGAGGAGATGACATGGGCAGCTGAGCATGTTGTCGGTGTAGCGGCTGACGCTCCGGAAGATATCAAGAAGGATCTCGAGGCAAACTTCACAGGTGAGTGCTCAGAAGTCGGTATGTATCTCGCAATGGCGCGCGTCGCGTTCCGCGAGGGCTATCCGGAAATCGGTCTGTACTATGAGAAGGCTGCTCACGAAGAGGCTGAGCATGCATCCAAGTTCGCTGAGCTTCTCGGTGAGGTTGTCACAGACAGCACAAAGAAGAACCTTGAGATGAGAATTGAGGCTGAGAACGGCGCTACAGCAGGCAAGACAGATCTTGCAAAGCGCGCGAAGGCTCTGAACCTCGACGCAATCCATGACACAGTTCATGAGATGGCTCGTGATGAGGCAAGACACGGCAAGGCATTCAAGGGCCTGCATGACAGATATTTCGGAAAGTGATTTCCGTATCTTTAGAAGGAAGAGGGAAGCGGCATGCGCCGCTTCCCTTTTTTACGCCTTTCAAAAGGACGCCGGTCGACATGCCTGTCCGGAACCGCTATACTATATCAATATAGAAGCAGTACTGGCAGAGAAGGGAGACTTTTATTCAGATGGGTATTGTTCTGCAGTGGTGGCTGATTTTCCTGCTTATGGGGCTGGGATTTCTGCCGCTCACCACATATGTGTTCCGGGGGTTCGATGACGGCGGATGGATGTTCGCGAAGACGATCGGCCTCTTCCTTGTGTCCTGGCTTGTCTGGACGCTGAACTGCACGGGCCTTGCTCTGTTTCAGCAGAGCACGATCGTGATTACGCTTCTTGTCCTCGCCGCCGTAAATTACGCGGCGCTCTTCATTTTCCGGAAAATGAGGACAAAGCGGAGAGGGACGAGTTCTTCAGCCTTCACGGAGCGTGCGGTCTCGGTTCCGACGATCCTCATCGAGGAGGCCGTTTTTCTCGCCCTGTTCGGGCTCTGGGTCTACATCATCGGCTTCAAGCCGGAGGCCTACGGGACGGAGAAGTTCATGGACTACGGCTTTATGACCGCGATGACGCGCTCGCTTACGATGCCATTTGAGGACATGTGGTTTGCGGGCAGCAAGGTCAACTACTACTACGGCGGCCAGTATATCGCGACGCTCCTCGTGAAAATGACAGGCGTGACGACGGGCGAGGGCTACAACCTGATGCGCGCGATCGTCGCGTCGCTCTCCTTCAGTCTGCCGGCTTCTCTCGGCTATCAGCTGATGCGCGACAAGCTGGAGGCGAGGTGTGCGGACCATGCGGGAGCCTTTTCTCACGGGAGGGCCGGCGCTGCATCAGAAAAGCATACGGGTCATGCCGCGTCAGCCGGCGCTGAGTCAAAGAAGCGCGCAGGCCAGTCCGGCCGTGCGGACAGGCGCTCGAAGCTTCCGTACCTTACGGGCGCTCTTGCGGGGGCGGCTGTCGCCTACTGTGGAAATGGCCACTATATTATTTACGGCATCATTAAGCCGATCATCGCGAAAATTACGGGTCAGAGCTACAGCTACTGGTTCCCGGATTCGACGCGCTACATCGGCTACAACCCGGATGTCGGCGACAAGACGATCCACGAGTTTCCGGCGTACTCAACGGTGCTCGGCGATCTGCACGCTCACTACGTGAATATCATTTTCGTCGTGACAGTCATCGCGATTGTCTACGCGTGGGCGCGGAAGGTGAAGATGCCGGAGGCGAACCCGTTCTCTGCGGCCGCGGTGCGCGCAGGTGCAGTGACTGGTGGGAGGCCTGCGGCGGAGAAGAACCAGGCGGCGCATGGTGGGAACTACGCCAGGGTGAGAAGCTCTGTGACTGGTGGGAGGCCTGCGGCGGAGAAGAACCAGGCGGCATCCGCGGTGAATAGCGCTTCAGAGAAATCCGCGGCGGACAGGAGCCTCCTCGAGTCGGGTATTCTCGCGGCGAAGAAGCATTTCGGGAAAGGCGGAAAGGCGCAGGGCGGATTTCATTTTACGACGGAGGAGGTCCTGCAGATTATCTCGCCGGAGATTCTGCTTGTCGGTCTGATGACGGGTGTGTTCCGCTGGACGAACTTCTGGGATTTCCCGATCTACTATGTGACGTGCGGATCAATTATCTTCTTCGTGAACCTCCGGACATACAGGCGGAACCTGCCGAAATTCATTCTCATCATGGTGCTGGAGGCGCTCGTGATGCTCGCGGTCGGGGCCGTGTGCGCGCTTCCGTTTACGGCGAATTTCGATATGATCTCGTCGCACGTCGGCTTCACGCACAGCCACACCGCGTTCTACCAGCTCGTCGTTCTGTGGGGCCTGCCATTTGCCTGCTGCATCGCGTATATCGTGGGTCTGGTGCTTGACCGCAGGCAGGAGCGCCATCACCTCGACACGCCGGACCTCGCGGTCCTCATGTGGAGTCTCTGCGCAATGGGCCTCGTGTTCCTGCCGGAGGTCATCTACGTGAAGGACATTTACGGCGGCGACTACTACCGCGCGAACACGATGTTCAAGCTGACGTATCAGGCGTTCATTCTCTTCGGCGTCTGCATGGCCTATATCATCACGCGGGCGCTCGCGGGAGCCTCGCTCAGGGCTCATATGTCAGCCATGCGCGGGCGCGTCGTCCGCGTCATCAGCGTGGCGGCCCTCATTTGCCTGATCCTCACGGGCGGGTATATCTTCAAGGCGTGCTCCTCGTGGTTCGGAAATGTCCTGAAGCCGGAAAACCGCGTCAGCACAGACGCATCGGTCTTCGTGTCGGAGTCGTTCTCGTCTGATTTCGAGGCGATCAGCTGGCTGAACACGCACGTCAGCGGCACGCCGACGATTCTCGAGGCGCCGGGCGACAGCTACTCGGACTATGAGCGCGTGTCGGTCGCGACAGGCCTTCCGACCGTCGCGGGCTGGTACGTCCACGAGTGGCTGTGGCGGTCAGACACGACAGAGCTGAATCAGCGGCTCGCGGACATCGAGACGATCTACACATCGACGGACGCGGACACAGTGAAGTCGTTAATTGAAAAATACAATATCACCTACATTTATATCGGCCAGCTCGAGCGCGAGAAATACTCGTCCTTAAACGACACGCTCCTGCAGAGCCTCGGCGAGACCGTGTACTCGAACGGAGAGGACACCTATATCCTCAAGGTGCAGTAAGGGACATTTACTTTATGGTTATTTTCAGTTACAATCGTACTGTTGCCGGATCGGACCTGTGCGCCGTCATCCACGGCGCGGCAGAACCGGAACAGCGGACAAGCCGTTTCCAGACGATATGCGGAGGGGACAGTGAGGTTCCGCGTGGCGACAGATATTCCCGCATCATCAGCGGTTCAGGAGGAAGCTATGACCAAGAGAGGAAAGTACTACATTACGACTGCCATCGCGTACGCGTCAGGCAAGCCGCACATCGGAAACACATATGAGATCATCCTGGCGGACGCGATCGCCAGATACAAGCGCCAGATGGGGTACGACGTTCATTTCCAGACAGGAACGGACGAGCACGGACAGAAGATCGAGGAGCGCGCAAAGAAGGCGGGCATGACGCCGAAGGAATTCGTCGACAAGACGTCCGCGGAGGTCAGACGGATCTGGGACAAGATGAACACGTCCTACGATTTCTTCATCCGCACGACAGATGATTTCCACGAGAAGCAGGTCCAGAAAATCTTCCGGAAGCTGTATGACCAGGGCGATATCTACAAGGGCAGCTACGAGGGAATGTACTGCACAGAGTGCGAGTCCTTCTACACGGAGTCACAGCTTGTCGACGGCAAATGCCCGCTCGACGGATGTGAGGTCCATCCGGCGAAGGAGGAGGCGTACTTCTTTAAAATGAGCAAGTACGCGCCGAAGCTCATCGACTACATCAATACGCATCCGGATTTCATCCAGCCTGAGTCCAGGAAAAATGAGATGATGAACAACTTCCTGCTCCCGGGCCTTCAGGACCTTTGCGTATCGAGAACCTCATTTTCATGGGGAATTCCGGTCGACTTCGATCCGAAGCATGTCGTCTATGTGTGGCTCGACGCGCTCGCAAACTACGCGACGGGTGTCGGCTACGACGCGGACGGCCACTCCTCGGAGGAGTATTACAAGTGGTGGCCGGCGGACCTTCACCTTGTCGGCAAGGACATCATCCGCTTCCATACCATTTACTGGCCGATCTTCCTGATGGCGCTCGGCGAGCCGCTTCCGAAGCAGGTCTTCGGTCATCCGTGGCTCCTGCAGGCCGGCGGCAAGATGTCAAAGTCCAAGGGAAATGTCATTTACGCCGACGATCTCGCCGATGTATTCAACGTCGACGCGGTCCGCTACTTCTGCATCCACGAGATGCCGTTTGAGAATGACGGCGTGATCTCCTACGACCTCATGGTCGAGAGATGGAACTCCGAGCTTGCGAATACGCTCGGCAATCTCGTAAACCGCACGATTGCGATGAGCAACAAATATTTCGGCGGCAAGGTCGCAGACAAGGGCGTGGCGGATGAGAACGGAATCGACGACAATTTCAAGTCGGTCATCGCAGGTACGGTCTCTAAGGTTGAGGCAAAGGTCGACAAGCTCCGCATGGCGGACGCTGTGACGGAGGTCTTCAACCTCTTCAAGCGCTGCAACAAGTATATCGATGAGACGGAGCCGTGGAAGCTCGCGAAGGATCCGGCAAGCGCTGACCGTCTCGCAACAGTTCTCTACAACCTGTGCGACGGCATCCAGACGGGCGCGACGCTCCTTGTGTCCTTTATGCCGGAGACAGCGGAGAAGATCCTTAAGCAGATCAATGCGCCGCAGATCGATTACGACGAGCTCGGCCATGCGGGCAATTATCCGGCAGAGAACCAGGTCACAGACAAGCCGGAGATTCTTTTCCAGAGACTGAAGCTCGACGAGGTCATGGAGAAGGTCGACGCGCAGAGAAAGGCGCAGGGACTGAAGTCTCTGAAGGAGCTCGAGGAAGAGGCTGAGGCTGAGAAGAAGGCCGCTGAGAAGGCAAAGCAGGAGAAGACTTCTGAGAAGGAGGCTTCTGAGTACACGCACAAGCCTGAGTGCACGTACGACGATTTTGCAAAATGCGAATTCCGCGTCGGCACGATTGTGAAATGCGAGGAGGTCAAGAAGTCCAGAAAGCTGCTCTGCAGCCAGGTGGACCTCGGTGACAAGACGGTGCAGATCCTGTCGGGACTCAGACCGCAGTACACGCCGGAGATGATGACGGGCAAGAAGGTCATGGTCATCACGAACCTCGCGCCGCGGAAGATGGCCGGCCTCGAGTCGCAGGGCATGATCCTCTGCGCGGAGATGCCGGACGGGACGCTGAGCATCATGACGCCGGACAAGGCGGAGACGCCCGGAGGCTCAGAGATCGGGTGAGAATATAAGAAAGCTGGAGGGCCGCAGAAACGGTAGCGTTTCTGCGGCCCTTTTTTATGCAATGATTTGGTACAACGAAGCGCACGAAGCGTTCTGGCATGTGCGGCTGAACCGTTACTGTTTACGATAGCTGAAAGAGCTTCATCGCGTTGTTCCACGTCGCGTCCTCGACCTCGCGCTCCGTCATGCCCTTGATTTCGGCGATCGCCTTCACGACGAGCGGCAGATAGAGGGAGGAGTTGCGCTCGCCGCGGTGCGGTTCGGGGGCGAGGTACGGGCAGTCTGTCTCAAGCACAAGAAAATCGAGCGGGACCTGCTGAATAACCTTCTTCAGCTTCCGGGAGTTCCCGAAGGTTGAGACGCCGCCGATGCCGAGAAGAAAGCCCATCTTCGTGTAGATCTTCGCCTGCTCGGCGGAGTACGCGTAGCAGTGGATGATGCCCTTATTCTTCATGGCGTGACCGATCCCCGGGGAAATGAATTTCTTTCCGCCGGCGGCGTTTGTCAGTACACGCTTTGTCTCGCCGTCTCCTGTATGGATGGTCTTCGTGACGGGGGAAAATGCGCGCCCGTCCGCATTAAGGCCGGCCCAGGTCCCGTCGCCGTAGTATTCCTGGATGACGTCCATCGTGTCGGCAGCGGCGCTTCGGGAGTGAACGATGATCGGCTTTTCATTTGCGATTGCGATTTCGATCTGCTCACGGAAGGCTGCAATCTGCTCCTCCTTCGAGCGCACGAGCCAGTGGTAATCAAGGCCGATTTCTCCGACGGCGACAATCTTCGGGTCATGGAGACCGTCCTCGATGAAGGTGCGGCACGCGGGAAGGTCACCGATTTCATCGGGATGGAGGCCGAGCGCGCCGAAGAAGAAGTCGTACGTATCGGCGAGGGCCTTGACGCGGGGGAGACTTTCCTTCGAGGCTCCGACGTCGACGACATGGCCGATGCCGGCGGGCTTTAGAGATGCGATGACGGCCTCGCGGTCCTTGTCGAAGGCGTGGTCGTCATAATGTGCATGTGTGTCAAATATCATGTTATATCAAATCCTTTCTAATTGCGTTCAGGTTTTGTCTTTGGCTCATGTCCACCCGGCAGTAGATTGCTGAGAACTGATGATGCTATCAGGTATCCTGTGGATGGTCTGTCATTTATTATTCCGCGCGGCTCCGCGAGCGCTGCCTCGCCTCCCGCGGCGTACACCCGTAGATCTGCCGGAACGTTCGGCTGAAGAGCTTGTAGCTCGTGAAGCCGTGCTTCTCGATGAGTTCCATGACAGGCTCGTCCGTCGCGATGAGGTCGTGATAAATGTGCTCGATCCGGACCCGGTTCAGGTGCTGGATGAACGTGATGCCGAAGTTCTTTCGGAACAGCCGGCTGAAGTACGCCTCCGAGAGCCCGAAATGCTCCGCGGTGCCGCTCAGTGTGAGTTTTTCGCTGTAGTGCTCCCGGATAAATGAAGCGATCTTCTGGACTCGCTCGCGGTTCTCCGTCAGGGCGGGGATATCGTCCGCGCCGAGCGGGATCCGGAAATGCTGCACGAGCAGGTAGAGGATCCTCAGGATGCAGGCCTCGCTCATCAGGCGGTAGCCATCTCTCTGGCGGATATAGAACGGGACGATCGTGCGGAACATGTCGCAGATCTCGAGGTATGGCTGCAGCTGCTCATGAACAAGGTCCGAGCGGCTGCAGCGGATCAGGAACGGCTGCGTGCCGCCCGCGCGCGAGCGCAGGTAATCGCGCTTCACGTGTACGGAGATCATCATGAGCGACGTCACGCACTGTGTCTCATGCAGGAGGTTGGAGTCGATCACGATACACTCACCGGGGACGAGCACGTGCCTGATTCCGTCGGCGATGACGGTCGCGGTGCCGTTTAAGATGTAGAGCATTTCGAGATCCTCATGCCAGTGGGCGGGCGTGTAGCGGCCGCTGTCCGTCAGGTACTCGATGGAGATCGGCTCATCTATTGCTGTCAGTGAACCTGTGTATGCGTTCCTCTCTTCCATACGCTGCGTGACCTCTCTTTCTGTCAGGCGATGCGTTGCTTCTATGTGTCCTAATCATGAACCGGAAAATCACGAATTTCAATAGAAAAATGTCAAAATCGACATAAAAGCGGTCAAAATCCGGCCTTATACGAATGGAGCGCAGGCTGTATGATAGCTCATGTAATCGAGAAGCGGTTACACAACAGACTGAAATATGAAATCGATTGCAAGTACGGGCGCAAGTTTTTGATACAGAGAGCGCCGGCCTCCGGTGTACGGAGACGGGGCGCATGATCCGGAAAGCACTTACATACGCAACTCATTTGAAAGGAGATGTTCATTATGACATCATCACAGGCTCTTACTTCTTACAACCGCATGAACGGTTTTGAGGCAATTCACCAGGACGGCAACACGCTTGGTGCAAGATTCAAGAAATATGTTCAGGACAACGCGTATTATTTCGCGGCTGCAGCGCCCTTCATGACAGGCGCTCCGCTGAACACAGCAACAGTCAAGCTTCTTCTTGAGGGCCAGGCTGACTGATTATTGACATGATGGCGAGCCCGTTCATAGCCGGGCTTTGCTGATACTTATATTTGACAACTTTCCTATACATCCGTTTTACCTCCCGCTTCAATTCCCGGGAAACCGGGAGACCGTCGTGCCAGGACGGTCTGTCGCATGGTGTTCCGTTTGCACTGTGCAGATTCTTTGCCAGAGAATCCTATGACAAGAATGCGTACCTGCCAAATACGCATGGAAGCGAAGAAAAGAGCCGCCTTGCCAGGGCGGCTCTTTTCTTTTTAAAATTTTTGTAAACAATTCGCCGCTTACCGTTCATTTGATACCGTGCAGAAACGAAAACTGATATAATATTAATTATTCAGCGTCCACAACGAGGAACGCTTCGCGTTCCGAGTCTGAGGGGTGCTGTTCGTTGCATCAAATGAGAACACAGCATCGGTGCAGAAGGGAGGCAGCGATTTGAAGGGATATACATTGCCGCAGGGCATGCTGCTCGGCGTCGCCATGTCGGCGGCCCAGACGGAGGGAGGAGCGGTCGATTCAAGCTGGAACTACTGGTACAGAAAGGGCCGGATCAAAGACGGCTCAGATATCACCGTGGAGGACGACCACTGGAACCGCTGGAAGAGCGATGCGGACCTTTTGCTGGCTCTCGGCGTGCAGACCGTGCGCGTGAGCGTGGACTGGACGCGCCTGCAGCCGGAGCCGGGGACGGTCGACAGGTCTGCTGTCGCCCACTACCGGAAGGAGCTGGAATATCTCGTGTCGCACGGGATCAGGCCGCTTCTCACGATCCATCATTTCTCGGAGCCGATGTGGTTTATGGAGCGAGGCGGCTTCATGAAGCCGGAAAATGCGAAGCACTATCTGCGTTTTGTCGGCCTCGTTGTCCGCGCGTTCGGCGATCTGGTCTCAGACTATGTGACATTTCATGAACCGAATTACTATGCGATGGCGGCCTACGGCGGCCTCGGGTTCCCGCCGGGAGATGACAACATCGTCACGGTCCGGCGTGTGATGAGTGTCATGGCCGGATGTCACATCCGCGCCTATGAGAAGATTCACCGCATGCGGGAGAAGATGGGATACGACGACACGCGCGTCGGAGTGGCATTGAACGCGCAGGTTTTTGCGGCTGTGAACCCGCTCAGTTTTGTGGAATCGAGATCCGCCCTGCTCGGGCAGGCGGTCCTCCAGACGAGGCCGGCGGAGGCGTTTCTGAAGGGAGAATTTCATTTTCCGATGCAGAATCTCGGCGGCTTTGAGAAGGGCGTCTACGCGGATTTCATCGGCATCGATTATTTTACGCGGACACACTGCAAGAGACCGGGAGATGACATCACGCGTGAGTACGACGCGAAGGATGATATCCGCCATGAGATTTACCCGCAGGGGCTTGAGGAGTGCATGCAGGCACTGACGCAGATCCTCGACCGCCCGATCTGGATCACGGCAAATGGCGTCGCGGACAATAAGGACAAATTCCATTCGCTCTATCTCTATGACCAGCTGGCCGTGCTCGCGGCGACGAAGGTCCCCGTCGAGCGGTACTATCACTGGACATTCCTCGATGATTTCGAGTGGCTGGAGGGAACGTCGAAGCGGTTCGGACTCGTGCATGTAGATTTCGAGACGCAGGAGCGGACCGTGAAGAAGAGCGGACATTTTTACCGCGAGATTATCCGGAACCATGGTGTGACGGAGGACATGATCGGGCGGTACCTCACGGATGAGCGGTATCATCGTTGAGGGACGGGTTGTGCATTTCTCACGAAAATGACGACACGAACGACGGCCTGTATATGAACATTGCATTTACAGAAGGGCTCGAAAAGAATATAATGACTTTGTAAATCCGAATGTGTCTCTGTCCATATTTGGCAGGACAGGGACATCAGTGGAACGATTAATATATGCGGGGTATAGTGATGGTAAACCAGTACGAATTTACAAAGACGGACCAGTACTATTTTGGTCATGCGACACACTATGATCTTTACAAGAAGCTTGGCGCGCATCCGACGACGATCGATGGTGTGGAAGGAACCTATTTCGCTGTGTGGGCACCGAACGCGAAGAGCGTATCTGTCATCGGTGATTTTAATGGCTGGAATACGGAGGCAAATGTAATTTCTGATCACGATGAAATTGGTGTCTGGCAGACCTTCATTCCGGGCGTTCGTCCGGGATGCCTCTACAAATATTTTATCATCGGCGCGCAGGATCAGCGTCTCTACAAGGCGGATCCGTACGGCAACGAGGCGGAGCTTCGTCCGGGGACGGCGTCACGCGTGACCGACATCTCCCACCTGAAGTGGACGGATGACAAGTGGATGAAGAAGCGGACTACATTTGACGTCAACAAGGACGCGATGATCATCTACGAGTGCCATATCGGATCGTGGATGAAGCATCCGGAGTGCGACGGCAGAGTCGAGGGCTTCTACACATACATGGAGTTCGCAAAGCGCGCAGTTCCGTATCTGAAGGACATGGGCTACACGCACATCGAGCTCATGGGCATCGCGGAGCATCCGTTCGACGGGTCCTGGGGCTATCAGGTCACGGGATATTTCGCTCCGACGTCCCGCTACGGCACGGCGCAGGAGTTCGCGCAGATGGTCGACTATTTCCATAACAACGGAATCGGCGTCATCCTCGACTGGGTGCCGGCGCATTTCCCGAAGGATGAGTGCGGACTGGCGAACTTCGACGGAGATCCGGAGTATGAGCACAAGGATCCGCGCCAGGGCGAGCATCCGGACTGGGGCACGAAGATCTTCAATTACGGCAGACCGGAGGTCAAGAACTTCCTGATCGCGAATGCGCTCTTCTGGGTCGAGTACATGCATGTCGATGGTCTCCGCGTCGATGCGGTCGCGTCGATGCTGTACCTCGATTATGGCAAGAAGGACGGCGAGTGGGTCGCGAACAAGTACGGTGAGAACAAGAACCTTGAGGCGATCGAGCTCTTCAAGCACCTGAACACGCTGATCCGCGGAAGAAATCCGGGCGTCGTCACGATCGCCGAGGAGTCGACGGCGTGGCCACATGTTACGGGCGATGTCGAGAAGGAGAACGGCCTCGGCTTTACGCTGAAGTGGAACATGGGCTGGATGAACGACTTCCTCGAGTACATGAAGCTTGATCCGCTGTTCCGCAAGGGCAATCACTATAAAATGACATTCTCCACATCCTATGCATGGAGTGAGCGGTATGTCCTCGTTCTTTCTCACGACGAGGTCGTTCATTTGAAGTGCTCGATGTGGTCGAAGATGCCGGGCATCTATGAGGACAAGTTCAGCAACCTGAAGGCCGGATACGCATATATGGCCGGTCATCCGGGCAAGAAGCTTCTCTTCATGGGTCAGGAGTTCGGCCAGCAGCGTGAGTGGAGCGAGGAGCGGGAGCTCGACTGGTTCCTGCTTGAGAATCCGCTGAACGCGAAGCTGAAGGATTATGTGCGTGATCTGTGGCATATGTGCCAGAAATATCCGGCCATCTATGCGACGGACACGACGCCGGAGGGCTTTGAGTGGATCAACGCGGACGATGCGACGAGATCGATCTACAGCTTTGTCCGGAAGTCACCGGACGGCAAGAAGAACCTTCTGTTCGTCCTCAACTACACGCCGATGGAGCGCGACGACTACCGCGTCGGCTGCTTCGTACCGGGTACATACAAGCTGATCATGAACTCGATGGATCCGAAGTACGGCGGAAACTTTACGTTCCCGAAGAAGAGCTTCAAGGCGGTTGAGTCTGAGTGCGATGGCAAGCCGTACAGCTTCGGATTCGTGCTTCCGGCTTACGGGGCCTGCATTTTCGAGTATAACAATCCGGAGCCGAAGAAGCCGGCTGCAAAGAAAACCACGGCGAAGAAGACGGCTGTGAGGAAGACAGCGGCGAAAAAGACGGCGAAGACTGCAGAGGCCGTAAAGGCTGAGGGCGCAGCTGTGACAGAGCCTGTGAAGGAAGAGCCGAAGAAAGTCGAGACAAAGAAAACAGAGCCGAAGAAGGTCACGACGACGAAGACGGAGCCGAAGAAGGTCACAACGGCAAAGGAAGAGCCGAAAAAGGTGACGACGGCAAAGGAAGAGCCGAAGAAGGTGACGACGGCGAAGACGGAACCGAAGAAGGTGACAACGGCAAAGACGGAGCCGAAGAAGGTCACAACGAGAAAGAAGACCACAAAGAAGCTTGCAACTGAGGCTGATCCGAAGAAGACGATCGAAGAGAAGAAGTGAAGCTGCCTGAGGCGGTCTGAGCAAGAATGAAATTTCGGAGAGGGAGAGCGAGCCCGCAGGGGCTGCTCTCCCTCTCTTGCGTCAGGCGATACAGAAAGGGAAAAACGTAGGGTTTCAGAGCAAGATCTAGCCTTCAAACGCCACAGATGGGAAGAACTGTAGATTTTTTGGACAAGATCATTTTTTAAGCGCTACACGGCCTGCGGCGGATACGGTATACTGGAAGCAGAGATTATTCCGCGGCGGCACGCGGAGGGAAACGGGAGGAAAAGGTATGAAGCATGCAAAATTGCTCAGCCTGCTGATTGCGGCATCGCTCACGGTCAGCACGGCACCGGCGACTGTTTGGGCATCGTCGGGCACGGAATCGGTTGAAGGTACACAGGATGGGCTTGTCGGCGCTGCGGAAGGCACAGCACAGACGACAGAAAATACGGAGAATTCTGCGGGTTCTGAGGAAGCAGGAGCTTCTGCAGGCTCCAGCGGGAATGAGGCAGTAGCAGAAGCCACTGGGGATACGAACGGGAGTGGCGCTGCATCTCAGAACGATGCAGGCGCGACAGGTGGAAGCTCCGGGGACGCAATAGACGCAGGTGCAGCGAGCGAAAGCTCTGCTGAGTCAGGCAATGCATCTGCGGAAGGGGAGGAAGCTTCCGCAGGCGGCGCTGAGACTGCTTCCACGAGTGAGACAGTCAAAGCGGAGTCTTCCTTAAGTGACGCTGACTCTGCTGCATCCTCTGCAGCCAGCGCAGAGACGACGCTCGTCGGCGCGGCGGCATCCTCTGCGGATTTTTATTTCACGACAGATGACGGGCAGACCGTAAACGCGTACAAGAATTCGTCCGGCACCTACTATCTGTTCCTGCCGTCGGATGTTTCGTCTGTCAGCGCCATTCACTATAACGGCGATATCAGCGCAGTTTCCGAGGGAACGGTCGATGAGACCCAGAAGGAGCTGATCGGCCCGTATACGGTGGACGCGACGCTCACGGTCACAAGGGCTGACGGCACGACGGCGACAATCGTTGCGGAGCAGTCAACGCTTCCGAGCCTTTCGCTCACGCTGAACGGCACGACGCTCGATACGGTCAAGACAAACGGGAAGGATGCAAAGTATGCGGGCAATTCTGTTGTCCTGACTGACCCGTCAGATTCATCGCAGGACATCAATGCGAAAAATGTCGAGTTCAAGGGCCGTGGCAACACGTCCTGGACGATGTACGACAAGAAGGGCTACCAGATCAAATTTGCGAAGAAGACCAATGTCCTCGGCATGGGCAAGGCCAAGAAGTGGGTCCTTCTTTCGAACGGCTCTGACCCGACGATGGTCCGCAACGCGACGGCCTTCAACATGGCGAAGAAAATGGGCCTCGCCTACACGCCGGACTACCAGTTCGTCGATTTCTGGGTCGATGGCGAGTACCAGGGAACCTACATGGTCACGGAGAAGATCGAGATCGGCTCTGACCGCGTGGACCTCGGGGACGGCGGCATCGTCGCTGAATATGACAATGCATTTTATGCGCAGGAGACATATTTCAGAGACTACTTCGGCAGCTATATCACGTTGAAGGATCCCGATGCCGATGAGGTGGGGACCCGCTTCTCAGAATTTGAAAATGCATTTGACGCAGTCGAGAAGAAGATTGATACAAATGCAAAGACAGATGCCGGATGGAATGACCTCTGCCAGTATCTCGACGTCGAGTCGGTCGCGAAGCTGATGATGCTGAACGACTACACGGCAAATGTCGAGTGCTGGTACACGAGCCTCTACTTCTATCAGGACGGATCGGATGGAAAGATCTGTGCGGGTCCGGCATGGGACTTTGATTCCGCGGCGGAGGGTGCCTACAAGGGTGAGAATTATTCCTATTATCAGAAGAACAACCCGATCTACAAGGGCCCCTGCGCTTACCCGCAGTTCCGCTCTCTGTACCGGAAGCTTTATCAGCAGTACAAGTCTGATTTTGCGGCGATGGCGTCCGATGTACAGAACACAGCGGCATCTCTCGGCAAGTCCGTCACGATGAATTACCAGAGATGGGAAGTACTCGGGACGACAGATCCGAAGGGCAACTCATTTGCAGGTACCTATGACGCAAATGTCAGCTCCTATGTGAGCTGGCTTACGAATCGCGCGGCGTCGTTCAGCAGCCTCAGAAGCTGCAATGACTGCTATGACATGTACCGCATGTACAATCCGAACAGCGGCGAGCATTTCTACACGGGCAACAAGGACGAGCGCGACCATCTGATTTCCGTCGGCTGGAGGTACGAGGGCATCGCGTGGACCGCACCGGCTGAGGGCGCGCCGATCTACCGTCTGTACAACCCGAACGAGGGCGACCACCACTACACAGGAAGCACGGAGGAGAGAGACGGCCTTGTGAAGAAGGGCTGGAAATACGAGGGCATCGGCTGGTATACGCTCGGGAGCGGCGCGCCGCAGTACCGTATGTACAACCCGAACGCGCGGACAGGCGCTCATCATTATACGGGCAGCACGGAAGAAAGAGATATCCTGAAGAAGCTCGGCTGGAGATATGAGGGCATCGGCTGGTACGGTTATCTGTCTGCAGTTGAGTGATGACGGGATTCATACCTGTGTCGAAGCGCTGGCAGCTGATGTCGCTGATATTTTCGCCGGCATCGCGGCGTATGTGCGGAGCTAATGTAACATCTGACGATTTTTTCGCCGGAAATTTGGTAGATTTTGCATAGTTGACAAGAGGATGCTGTGTTACACTGATTACGGTGCCGGCGGAATGCCGGTGTAATGGAATGATCAGACAGGAGGGAAATTATGCAGGTACTTGTTACTGGCGGAACAGGATTTATCGGAAGTCATACGTGCGTCGAGCTGCTGAATGCAGGCTATGACGTTGTGATCGCGGATAATCTGTACAACTCAAAGGCACTCGTCGTGGACCGGATCGAGACGATCACGGGCAAGCGTCCGAAGTTCTATGAGATTGATGTCACAGACCGCGCGGCTCTGACAGATCTGTTTGACAAGGAGCATATCGACGCTGTTATTCATTTTGCAGGATACAAGGCGGTCGGCGAGTCCACAAGAAAGCCGATTGAGTATTACTACAACAACCTCGTCTCCACGCTTATCCTCACGGATGTCATGAGAGCACACGGCTGCAAGAATTTCGTTTTCTCATCGTCTGCGACTGTGTACGGCGATCCGGCACAGATCCCGATCACAGAGGAGTGCCCGCTCGGCAAGACGACAAATCCGTACGGCGAGACAAAGGCGATGCAGGAGAGAATCCTGACAGATATCTGGAAGGCAGACAACGAGTGGAACGTCATGCTGCTCCGCTACTTCAACCCGATCGGCGCACACGAGAGCGGCCTCATCGGTGAGGACCCGAAGGGCATCCCGAACAACCTTCTGCCGTATGTCGCACAGGTTGCGGCCGGCAAGCTTGAGAAGGTCCACGTATTCGGAAATGATTACAACACACCGGACGGCACGGGTGTCCGCGATTACATCCATGTCGTTGACCTCGCGAAGGGCCATGTGAAGGCAATTGAGGGCCTCGCAAAGCTCGGCACAGGTGTTCACATTTTCAACCTCGGCACAGGTGTCGGCTACAGCGTTCTTGACATCATCAAGGCGTTCTCGAAGGCCTGCGGCAAGGAGATCCCGTATGTCATCGATCCGAGACGTCCGGGCGATATCGCGACATGCTACTCAGATCCGTCAAAGGCTGAGAAGGTCCTTGGCTGGAAGGCTGAGAAGAACCTCGATGATATGTGCCGCGATGGCTGGAACTGGCAGTCGAAGAACCCGAACGGGTATGGGGACTAAGCTCATCGAGACATAACAGCAGGCGAGCTGTTGCCATAGAAAAGGAACGGGTACGGGGACTGATCGGACGAGCTGTTGCCCTGGAAAAGGAACGGGTACGGCGACTAAGGCCGTTTGAAGCATAGCAGCCGACGAGTTGCTGCCATAGCTGACAGGCCGGTCTGACGGCCCAGAGAATTGAACGAGTGCGGGTATCTGGCGGATACCCGGAAATAAAAAGAGACACCTGCAGGGGTGCCTCTTTTTTATGACTGTCATTTATGAAAGCAGATGTGCCATTGGTTGGTGAATCTCTTGTTTTAGGCTTCAGCTCACGGACACTTCTCCGGCGAGGACCTTCTTGTAATCCTCGTAGTTCTTCTTCAGAAGCTCAGGTGTGCTGAGCTCGTACGGACACTTTTTCGTGCAGGCCCGGCAGTTTATGCATCCCTCGATTTTTTTCATTTCCTCCTGCCAGTAGGGGCTCAGCCAGTTCTTTGACGGCGCGCGCCGCAGCATGAGCGACATCCGCGCGCACTGGTTGATCTGGATGCCGGCGGGACATGGCATGCAGTAGCCGCAGCCTCTGCAGAAGTCGCCGGACAGTTCCTTCTTTTCCGTTTCGATATAATCTGCGATGGCGCCGCTCATTTCCGGCGTATGGTCCATATAGGAGAGCCATTCCTTAAGCTCGGACTCCCTCTGGATGCCCCAGATCGGCAGCACGTTGTCGTATTCTGTCATAAATGCCATCGCGGCGTCGGAGTGATTGATGAGACCGCCCGCGAGGCCCTTCATTGCGATGAAGCCGACGTTGTATTCCTTGCATTTGCGGACAAGCGCAATCTCCCGGTCGGATGCGAGATAGCTGAACGGGAACTGGACTGTCTCGTAGAGGCCGGAGGAGACGGCATCCTCCGCGACCTTGATCTTGTGGGCCGTGATGCCGATGTGCCGGATCTTTCCGGCGGCCTTCGCCTCGAGCATCGCCTCGTAGAGCCCCGTGCCGTCGCCCGGCGCGAAGACCTGGTCCGCGCAGTGGAACTGATAGATATCGATATAGTCCGTGCGCAGGTTCCGGAGGGACGTCGCGAGGTCCTTCTTAAATTCCTCCGGCGTTTTTGCCTTCGTCTTCGTTGCGATGAAGACCTTCTCGCGCATGCCGTCAAATGCCTCGCCGACCTTCTCCTCACTGTCTGAGTAGGCGCGGGCCGTGTCGAAAAATGTCATGCCGCCTTTGTACGCCTCTCTTAAAAGCTGAACAGCGGTTTCCCTGCTGTCCCTCTGGATCGGCAGTGCGCCGAACGCATTTTGCGGGACTGTGATACCGGTAGATCCGAGTGTGACTGTTCTCATTTTTTCTCCCTTTCTGACAGGGTGCCTATTCAGCGCCCTGTTGCTTGCTCATGTCGGTGCATGTTATAAAGTCTTTCCCACTGGTAAGCAAGCTTGCCATGGCTCAGACCTTTGACACTGTAATCAATCATCAGAGGCGGACCATGGAGCGCTTAATATCCTTCAGCGTATTTGCGCCGCACATGAACATCGTGTCGCGGAGCTCCTCCCTCAGCTTGTCGACATAGGTGGCGACACCCTCGCGGCCTCCGCCGTAGACGGCCGTCACGAACGGGCGCGCGATGAGGACGCCGTCCGCGCCGAGCGCCAGCGCCTTGAAGACGTCGATGCCGGAGCGGATGCCGCCGTCGACGAGAATCGTCATGCTGCCGCCGACTGCCTCGGCGATCTCCGGGAGAACCTCAGCGGTCGCCGGGACCTGGTCGAGCACGCGGCCGCCGTGGTTTGACACGACGATGGCTGCCGCGCCCGCGCGGCGGGCCTTGAGAGCGCCGGCGACGGTCATGACGCCCTTTACGATAAATGGTCTGCCCGCCTCCTCGATGATGTCGCTGAGCTCCTCCTCGGATTTCCGTCCGGCCGGCGGCACACAGTTCTTGAGGAACGGAAGGCCGGCGGCGTCAATGTCCATCGCAACGGCAAATGAACCGCTCTTCTTCACCTCATGCATTCTCTCGCCGAGCGTCGCGGCATCCCACGGCTTGACGGTCGGAACGCCCAGGCCGCCGCAGGCGCGGATCGCATCCGCAGCCGAGGCCATGATGGCCGGGTTTACGCCGTCGCCGGTGAAGGCGGCGATGCCGTTCTCCCTGCATGCGCGGACCAGGATATTGCTGTACTGCATGAAATCATATTTGTCACCGTAGTGCCGGCGCACGTCGCCGATCGGCCCCGCGAAGACCGGAATGTCGAATTCCTTACCGAAGGCGCGGAAGGTCGTGTCGACTGTCTTATTTTCCGTGATGGTGTCCATATTGATGCGGATCTTCTGCCAGGCGTCGTAGTTGCGGACCGCGACGTTGCCGGTTCCCTTCGCGCCGGGGCCCGGGATGTGGTTTCCGCAGGCTCTTCCGTCGCAGACCGGACACGCGTGGCAGTACCGGCCGACACAGTTCTTGGCGTTCATCAGTAATTCATCGTATGTCATAATCGTTCCCTCCATGTTTCATCAGTTTTCCAAGGGGTGCTGTATAATTACAAAAACTGTATCACTCGCAGAGGGAAAGTGCAAAGGGATGAAGAAAAAAGTGAAGACAGCTTCGATTCCGGACGGTATATGAACGAAAATATACGCCGGCTTGTGCCGGGGAAACTTTGATGGAATGGTTGAGAACCGGGTGCATTTTGCTGTATGATAGTTATATTAAGAACGTGAAATTCGTCAATACGCACAGAAAATGCGCGGCTCGTACCGGGTGTCCGATGTTCTGGCAGTGGGCAGCGTATTGTGCGGCGTGACGGGACTGGAGGACATGACAGATGAAACTGAGCGGGAAGAGCAGAGCCGCGTTCGGATTCGGAGCGTTCGGCAAGGATGTCGTGTATATGCTGATATCGGGCTACATGCTGTACTACTACAACGTGGTCCTCGGCATCAGCTCTGTATTTATCGGCGGAATGATGATGGCCGCGCGCATTTTTGATGCGCTGAATGATCCGTTCATGGGCATTATCGTCGCGAAGACGAAGACACGCTGGGGCCGGTTCCGCCCGTGGATTTTTACGGGCACGGTCCTCAATGCGGTCGTCATTTACGCGCTGTTCTCGGCGCCTTCTTCCGCTTCGACAAATGCAATGAAGGTCTGGTGCAGCGTCTTCTATGTCCTCTGGGGCGTGACCTACACGATGATGGACATCCCGTTCTGGTCGATGATTCCGGCGATCACGGAGCCGGGGAAGGACCGCGAGGGGCTGACGTCGCTTGCGCGCGCCTCCGCGGGTGTCGGTGACGCAGTCCCGACCGTCCTCACGATGGTCGTCGTGCCCGTCCTCGGAGGCGGCGCATCGCTCATGAATTACCGCATCGGCTTTCGCTGGTGGGCGATTCTGATCGCGGCGGTGTTCGTCATTTCCGAGGTCGTGTTCTGCGCCTTTGTGCCGGAGCCGGCGCAGGAGGAGGACATGAAGAGCGAGGGCCTCGGAGAGATGTTCCGGGCCCTGTTCCACAACGACCAGGCGGTGACGATCGTCGTGTCCATCATTTTCGTCTACACGGCGCTCAATATCGTTGGCAACCTGATCCTGTATTTCTTCCAGTTCGATGTCGGAAATACGGGCGCATACAGCGTGTTTACGGCCGTCTGCTTCCTTGCGCAGGTCCTTCTCATGGCAGCAGTTCCGCTGCTCCGCAGGAAGGCGGACAAGATCAGACTGTTCATGGCCGGCTTTATCCTGCAGCTCGCCGGCTTTCTCGTGATCCTTCTGATGTCCGCGGGCCGCGCGTACGACGGCGGCCGCTGGTGGATTCTCTGCGTCCCGGGCATCCTCGTCTACGGCGGCTACGGGATCCAGAACGTGCTCCTCACGGTCTTTCTCGCGGACTCCGTCGACTACGGGGAAATGATGCATGGCACGAGAGAGGATTCCGTCATTTTCTCGATGCAGACCTTCACGGTGAAGCTTGCCTCGGGACTTGCCGTCTTCATCGCGGGCATTGTGATCCGCGTGATTAACCTCGATCGGAACGCGGCCGTCCAGTCGGCGGGAACGCTCGGCGGTCTTCGCATGAGCATGACGGTTATGCCCGCCATCCTGCTTGTCGTCGGCATGATCATTTTCCGGAAATGCTTCCGCCTGGATGCGGCGCGCATGGAGGAAATTTCGGCGGAGCTTAAGAAGCGTCACACCTCACAAGAAAAATGAAGCTCCGGAAAGAGATAAAGCTTTCCTTAACGCAGAAACCGGCGTGGGCGGCAGAGGCCGCCCGCGCCGGTTTCTTTGCGTCATGCGACAAAAAAGCCATAGAGATTTTGGATGATTTTCCATATTGCATAAATCCAACCGCATTTCTTATACTACAATCACAACAAACAACCGCAACGAACAATCACAGGAATCATTTCAGAAACCAATCACTTCATGTTCCGGCGCCATCTCGGGCGCCTGAGAAAACCTTCTATTATCAGATCCAACTTCATTTGCCGCAGTACGCCTCCGGGCGTTAAACATAGCTGCGGGGAAGGAGGTGCGCTGATGGGTGAACTGTCCGAATTCTGGCTGGAGGAAGACGGAGTCGCAACGGTAGAGATCGTCCTGATCCTTCTCGTTCTGATCGCTCTCGTCCTGGTATTCAAGACCCAGATCTCAACTGTTCTCAGGAACATCCTCAGCAAGGTATCATCCCAGAGCAATAGTGTCTGATTGCTCACTCCCCACAACGTGAACCGAAGCGGCGTCTGTCCGGCGCAAAGAATAATCCTGATGGGTAAACCATGCCCGAAAATGGTGGCAGATCAGGTCAGGACTCTCAGAAGAGGACAGCGCATGGCAGGCGCTGCGGACGTTCACACACAGCAGGATTTATGTATGAAAAAGAGAACTGGCACGGCGAAAGCCGGCATCACAATCTATATGACGCTCACGCTCCTAGTCATGGTGTCCCTGATCACGGGCGCCATCAAGGCGGCAAAGGTCCAGGCGGGCCGCGCCGCAGCCGCGAACGGGGCCGATCAGGCGGTCTTTTCCGTGCTCGCCCACTACGACAGGCAGATGATGGAGAAATACGGCATTTTCTGCGTGAACGCGGGAGCCGCGGAGGCGCTCGGCCTTGGCGGCGTCACGGATATGCTGGATGATTCCATGAATTATCTGCTTGTGCCGAATAAAGGCAGGGCTGTATTTGGCGGAAAGAACCTCCTCTCTCTGGCAAATGAGGGGACGGCTCTCTCGGGCTATACGCTGCTCACAGACCAGCAGGGAAAGCCGTTCGAGGCGCAGGCCATTCAGTGCGTGAAGGACACGGCGGCCCTCTCTGTGATCGAGGCCCTGCAGAGGAAGGCCGCGGGGGCGAAGAGCACGGAGGCTGCCGGGGCAGGTGAGCTTGCGGAGGCGGAGAAGACAAGCTACGCGGATCTGAAGGCAAAGGCTGCGGAGGCGAAATCCGGGGAGGCGGCGGAGTCGGACACTCCCTCGGAGGTGCCGGATCCGCCGGCGGACTTTAAGGATCCGCTTCCCCTTTTTGAGACGATCAGGAGCAAGAGTCTGCTTGAATTTGTCGCACCGAATGGAATCTCGGATAAATCGGCGTCTGCGGACGATCTGTCCGGGGCATCGCCGAGGGAGTCCGGAATCGGCGTGATCGATGTGAGCGGCTGCGCGTCGGGAGGAACCGATTATCTCCTGTATGTCGAATATCTCCGGGAACATTTCAGCTCATACGGAGATCCGTCGGGACAGTCGGCCCTCGCCTATCAGCTCGAGTACATTCTCGGCGGGAAGGCGACCGATAAAAAGAATCTCGAGTCCGTTGTCCTGAGGCTCCTTCTTGTGAGGGAAGGCATCAATATCGCGTTCCTTTATGCGGATCCCGCAAAATGCAGGGAGCTGGATACAACCTCGCTCACGATCGCGGGCCTTATGGGAATCCCGGAGCTGTATCCGGCTGTCCGGCTGGTCCTGGCCGCAGGCTGGGCGTATGCGGAGAGCGTGATCGATGTGCGGGCGCTTCTCGAGGGAAAGCGGGTCGCGGCGGTGAAGACGCCGTCGAGCTGGCAGGTCGGTCTCGGCTCGCTCGAGACGCTCATTTCCAATCCGGGAGGACTGACAAAGGATATCCCCGGGGGACTCGGCTACGATGAATACCTCGGGATCTTTCTTCTGACAAAGAAAAATACAGAGCTGACCCCGCGGGCCCTGGCTATGATTCAGTCGGAGATACGCGGGAGCGGAAACGGCTATGAACAGTTCCGCGTCGACTGCTGCCTCGATTCCCTGAGCGTCAGGTACAAGGTGCGGTCCGAGTCTCTGGTGACCTTTGAGGTGGAAAAAACGGCCGGCTACAGAGATCTGTAGGGATCTCTGACCGGGGAAGGGAGGAAATGCTGTGAATGGCTGTGCCGCGGAGTATAAAAATCAGAAACCGTCTCAGGAAAACCGGCGAATCAGGGCCGCGGCGCAGGCATCTCTCACGCTGGAGGCCGCGCTCGTGCTGCCGCTGTACCTGATGGCCTGCGTGGTTCTCATTTCCGTGATGAACGCGGTGAGAATTCAGGGAGAGCGGAATCTCGAGCTGTCCAATAAGGCCCGGAAAATGGCGGCCGCAGCTTCCCTTGCAGGGGAGCGGGCGGACGGGTTCTGGATTGATATCAGCTCGAATTATTATTACCGGTATCCGTTTTCTGTTCCGGGAGCGGAGGGTGTCCGGATTGCGACAAGGGCGAGGGTGTATCCGTGGGTTGGAGCGGATGCGGACGCATTTTCAGAGGGGACGGGCGGCGCGGGCGCTTCTATGGTCTATGTGACTGAAAATGAAAGCGTATACCACACGCACGCGGACTGTTCGCACCTCGATCTCACGATTATAAAGACAACGACGGATGAGGTCGGAAGCCTACGGAATGCGGACGGCGGAAAATACAAGCCATGCAGCGGTTTCCCGAAGGGCTATGAGGGACCCGTCTATGTCTCGGAGAGCGGAGACTATTATTATCCGACGGAAAATTACGGGAGCCTCACGCGCCATGTCAGCATTGTGAGCGCGGATGAATGCGGGAATCTCCCGCTCTGCACAAGATGCGCCCAGATGGACGCGAGGGAAGGGAAAACACGATGACAAGAGCGGTTATTGCGGGAATTTATCTCGGCATCTGTGCGCTGACAGATATCAGGACGAGGCGTATATCGGTTTTACTTTCTATAGTTGCAGCGCTTGTTGGGGCCAGTCTTGCCATATACAGTCGCCGCGCGCCGCAGGAGGTGCTGCTCGGCGTGCTCCCCGGCCTTCTGATGATGGCCCTGTCATGGCTCACGCGGGGCGCGGTCGGAATCGGGGACGGAATCGTCATAACGGTTGCGGGCCTGTTCCTTGAGCCGGGGCAGCTGCTCGGGGCCTGGCTTGCCGGAAGCTTTTTTGCGGCAGTCGCGGCGGGCATTCTTTTTATCCGCACAAGGAAAGGAAAGAATGAGATCCCATATGTGCCGTTTCTGCTCGCGGGGTATCTTGCGGCGATGCTGGCCGGGGGAGGATAAGGGAGGACAGATATGTCAGTGAGAGAAAGAAAAAGAGAAAAAGAGAGGCGCAGGCGCCTTATGGCGCGGGCCTCATTTACCATCGAGACGGCCCTTCTCATGCCGGTCCTGATCTTTGCGATCATCATGTCTGTTTATCTCACTGTTCACGTGATGAACAGGACGGTGCTCGCGTCCTCGTGTGTGGAACAGGCTGTCAGCGGGCGCAGTCAGGAGGTGAATGTCCTGTTCGCGTCGGGGGCAGTCTCATGGAAGCGGGCGGATGATGAGAATGCCCGGACCGTGAGCGCGCAGGCGGCGACGCTCCACTACAGCGGGAGTGAGCTGTGGCAGTCGGAATCCACGGCGACCTATCAGAAAATCCGGCCGGTCACGGCCATACGCATCGCAAGAAAGGCATGGACGCTGAAACATGAACTACGCTGAGTACAGACGTGATCTCAATCACTGCTACATGATTCTGAAAACAGACGAAGAGGGAGAGGCGGCTCCGGAATGGCAGACGGGTATTCTGGAGGCGAACCGGATTCCGGGACTGCTGCCGATGGCAGAGGAGCACATCGACAATGAGACCTGCTACAGATATGACGTCACATCGGTACAGCCGTTTGATATCTTCTGCAGAATGAAGCGGATCGGAAAAGACGACCTGAAGAAGATGCTCGTGAGCCTCGTGACGTCGCTCGGTGCGCTCGATGATTACCTGCTCGATGCGGACCATCTGCTTCTGGACCCGGAGTATCTGTACATCGACGGTGTCGCAGAGGAGCTCCGGATTCCGTATGTGCCCTGCAGAAGTCGGGATATCCGCGAGTCGCTCCGTGAGCTGATGGAATACCTGCTTCTCCGCGTCGATCACGAGGACCAGGAGTGCGTCGTATTTGCGAGCAGAATCCTGCACGAGCTGAAGGAAGTGAACACAGAGCTCTCCGACCTGCCGGGACTCCTCACAAATGACGGCCTGCATCATCGCCCATCGGGCCCGGAGCATGCGGATCCGGAGGAGCTGCTTGCGGATGCGGCACGCACCGAGGCTGCCGGTTCGTCCCGGAGCCTATATGACGGCTTGGGTACGGATGGCGGGAATTTCACAGGAGAAAAGAGTGAACGAAGGCGGGACAGGAAACGTGGTCCTGTCAGGAAAATGAGAGGTGCCCATGGAACAGGAAGCGGTATGGGAGCTCGAGCAGGAGCTGCTGACGAGCGTCATGGCGGAAATCGAGGAACAGATCCGGCTGGAGCTGTCCGGCAGGATACTGTCCGAGCTGTGCTCGCGGAAGAAAAAAGAAAGCTGATCCCGGAGGCAAAGACCGTTCAAATCGCGCTTGCGGGGGCCGCCGTGGCAGCCGCGGTATATCTCTTCCTTCATGCCGGCATTCTGATCTACGCAAGCCCTGCGGAGGCGGCCCTGGCAGCCGCGGCTGCTGCTGCAGCTGTTCTTGCGGCGGGCCTTGCCCTTATTCGGAGACGCCGGAAGAAGGAAGCGGCAGGCGCGGCGTACGTCGCGGACCTTCGCGGGCAGCGGAGCGGAAGGACCGTCCAGGAAGTGCCCGAAATGAGCTCGCCTGCAGCACAGCGGAGCCGCCAGATGCAGAGAAACGAGGAGAACCTCCATGAAAAGCCGTCTGCGGCGTATCGGGAATACCAGCCCGGAGCCGGAGGACAGAATTCGGAAGCTTTACCGCCTGCGGCGCATCGGGGACATCAGATCGGAGCCGGAGGACAGAACCCGGAAGCTTCACCACCTGCGGAGTATTGGGGACGTCAAGGATCGGATTGTGCAGAGACAGCTTCAGATATGAGTCTGTGGGAGAAGCCCCATATGAACATGCAGAAAAGTCCGTCACAGGCTCGTTATGCAGAGCCAGAGATGGAATATAAAGAAGCGGGGGACGACGAAGAATTCCGCCCGGATTCTGTCCTGCAGAGTGCGGGAGCCGGAAATGGTCAGATATACGGAGATGACTCGGACGAGACCGTGCTTCTCGGAGCCGGCGGCATAGCGGATGCTTCGCCGCGCGGCATGAGCGCCGAGCTTGTCCCGGCGCACAGCGGAACGGACCTTCCGGTCATCCGCCTCGAGGGAAGGGAAGTCCTGGTCGGCAAGCACGCGCGGGCTGTTGATGTGGTTCTGCCATCTGGAACGGTCAGCAGAATCCACGCGAGACTCTTTATGAGTGGCGGCGAGTACTACCTGTCCGATCTCGGTTCAAAAAACGGGACGAGTGTCGACGGGCACATGGCCGTGGGCAATGAGGAAATCCGGCTGACGGACGGCGCTGGCGTAAAATTCGCGGATCTGGAATATGTGTTCAGAAGAAGCGGCGGGAGCAGGAGGTGAACGACTCGGTCATTGAATGGCTGAGAATTCCCGCACGGTCATCCCAAAAGACGCCCGGTCTTGCCTGACCGGGCGTCGAATTGCTGACTTGAAGGTGATCATAGGGTTTGCGAGCGGGGCAGCCGTACGCTGAAGAGATGCCTTCGAATCAGTCAGCGGCAGCATTGAACTTTGCAACGATGTCCGCCTTGTCCGCGTCTGTCAGCTCACCCTGCTTCCAGTTCGCAACGATCGGCTCTGTACCGGCGTAGCGCGGAATCAGGTGAATATGGAAATGAAATACGGTCTGGCCGGCAGCCTCTCCGTTGTTCTGGACAATGTTGAAGCCGTCGCAGTTCATCGCCTTTGTGAGGCGGGTCGCCATCTTCTTGGCAAGAACAAATGCTCTCGCGCAGACGTCCTCCGGAATTTCATAGATATTCGCGTAATGCTTCTTCGGAAGAATCAGCGCGTGCCCCTTGGAAGCCGGGCCTGCGTCCAGAATGACGGTGAATTCGTCATCCTCATAGAGCTTGGTTGTCGGAATGTCTCCGTTTGCGAGTTTGCAGAAAATGCAGTCTGACATAAGATTACCTCCCTTATGATGTTCTGTGGCGACGGAAAATACCGCCTTAGATGATGCTTCTGTATCTGTCATGTGGCTGATTCCCACGCGGCTTCCTGTAGAGAAGGACAGCGGCGATAAATCCGGAAATCAGGCCGGCGATGTGCGCGGTGGCCGCGATATTTGAGCCGACGAAGCTGAAATACACGGAGAAGGCGAGCATAACCAGCATCTGCCGTATACTGAGGCCGGCCGCCTGGCCCTTGTTGCGGATGACGATGTAAATGACAGCCCCCATGACGGCGAAGATCGCGCCGGACGCTCCGACGGATACGACGTTGGCGTCTGCAGCTGCGTAATACCGCCAGGCGGCGATGTTGGCGGCAAGCCCGCACAGGACGTACAGGACCGCGTATTTTACATGGCCGAGCAGGTACTCGAGACTGGTGCCGAGGACAAACAGCATGACCATGTTGTTCAGGAGATGCTGCATGCCGGAATGCATAAACATCGCCGTAAACAGTCTCCAGTACTGACCGGATGAGATATACGGGACATAGGCGCCTCCGGCCCTGATCAGGACACCGGTGTCAAGCGTGCTCCCGAAAAAGATTTCATCGAAGAAAAATACAGCCACATTGATGGCGATCAGCGCGTATGTGACGAAGGCGTTCCTGTTTCTCAAGCTGTCCTCCCTGTGACGCCCGGAAAAGCATCCGTTTTCTCGGTTTTCCGAGGGGTGCTGAATCATTATAAACTCCGTTTATTATAGCACAGATGTGCTATAATGTGGCACAGCAGCCGGCAAACTGCCGGAAGACCTACAAGGAACGGAGAACGATATGAAAATTTATAAGCATGCCGACAGGCTGGACCATTTTCAGACAGGAATCTTTGCCGCAATGGATGAGAAAAAGGACGAGCTCATCAGGCAGGGAAGAAAAGTATATAACCTTTCCATCGGAACTCCTGATTTCAAACCGATGAAGCATATCATGGACGCAGTCAGAGAATCGGTGGGGAGACCGGAGGACTACAAATATGCGCTCACGGACTCGGACGCCATGCTCGATGCGCTGATCGGATATTACAAGAGACGCTTTGGTGTTGAGCTTGAGAAGGATGAGATCACGGGCGTACACGGCACGCAGGAGGGCATGGGCCATCTCGGAATGGCCATGTGTAATCCTGGCGACTATGTGCTGCTTCCGGACCCGGGATATCCGATCTATGAGGCCGGCTCCTATTTCGGAGGAGCGGAGGTCTACTACTACGATCTTCTTGAGAAAAATGACTATCTTCCGGTCCTTGAGGACATTCCGGAGGAAATTCTGTACAAGACAAGATATATGGTCGTGTCCTATCCGTCGAACCCCGTCGGTGCGGCCGCGCCGAAATCCATGTACGAAAAGCTGATCGCGTACGCGCGCAAGTATGATTTCTTTATTATCAACGACATGGCCTATTCGGATATCATTTTCGACGGCAGAGAGTCATTCTCGATGCTTTCGCTTCCGGGCGGAAAAGAGGTCGGCGTCGAGTTCTTCTCGCTCTCGAAGTCCTTTAATCTCACCGGCCTCCGTCTGTCCTACCTGATTGGAAATCCGTCGATTGTCGGTGCGCTGAAGCTGCTCCGCAGCCAGTATGACTTCGGTATTTCTTATCCGGCGCAGAAGGCTGCGATCGCCGCTCTGACCGGCCCGATGGATGAGGTGAGAGCTCAGTGTGATGAATATCAGCGGCGCCGCGATGCGATCTGCGGCGGCCTGAGAAGGATCGGCTGGGACGCAAAGGACTCCCAGGGCACCATGTTCACATGGATCAAGGTGCCCGAGGGATATACGTCCGAGTCCTGCATTTCTACGCTTCTTGAGACCTGCGGCGTCGTGGGAACGCCCGGAACGGCCTTCGGTCCGAAGGGCGAGGGCTACATCCGGTTTGCTCTCGTGAAGCCGGTTGAGGAGCTGAACGAAATCGTCGATATCATCGGGAAGAATTTCCCGATGCATCCGGCGAAGTAATAAAAAGACGTCCGTTCGGAAAATCTCTTCCGGACGGACGTCTCTTTCACCAGATGTTTCTGAAGAGCGGATGATTGACGGACGCTCTGCTGAGGAATTACTTCCGGCGGTATGTCTCGATCAGGTTCGTGATGATGCCGATGGCATCCGTGTTCTTGCTGCCCTCCATGGCGGTGATATATTTGTCCTTGTCTGTATAAAGCTCATTGACTGCAGCTACAAGCTTTTCTGTCGTGAGGTCCTCTTCCTCGATGACGATGGAGAAGCCCTGCTTTTCAAAGGAGTGCGCGTTCAGGATCTGGTCGCCGCGGCTCGCCTTCGCAGAGAGCGGGATGAGCAGGTTCGGCTTCTTCAGGGCAAGCAGCTCACAGATCGCATTTGCTCCGGCGCGTGAGATCGCGACATCGGCTGCCGCAAACAGGTCCGGAAGCTCTTCCTTGATGTATTCGTACTGGCGGTACCCTTCTGTGCCCTTCAGAGACTCGTCGAGCTTGCCTTTTCCGCAGAGATGAATGACGTCGTAGGTCTTAAGGAGCTCCGGCAGAGCGGCGCGGACAGCGTTGTTGACGGCGACGGCGCCGAGCGATCCGCCGATGACGATGATGACCGGTTTGTTTCCGGAAAGTTTGGCAAATGCAAGGCCCTTCTCGCGACTTCCCGCAAGAAGCTCAGCGCGGATCGGCGTGCCGGTCAGGATGCCCTTGCCGTCTCTGATTTCACTCACGGTCTCCGGGAAGTTGCAGCAGACCTTTGTCGCCGCCGGGATGCAGAGCTTGTTCGCAAGGCCCGGGGTCATATCGGATTCATGACAGATGACCGGGATGTGAAGGCTCTTTGCGGCTCTGACGACCGGGACGGACACGAAGCCGCCCTTCGAGAAGACAATGTCGGGGTTTATTTTCTTCAGGGCCTTCTTCGCGTCACCGATTCCCTTGATGACGCGGAACGGGTCCGTGAAATTCTTGAGATCAAAATAGCGGCGGAACTTTCCTGTTGAAATTCCATAATACGGGATATCGAAATCCGCGATCAGCTTCTTTTCGATTCCATCATAGGAACCGATGTAGCTGATATCATATCCGAGCTCTCTGAGCTTCGGGATGAGCGCGATATTCGGGGTTACATGGCCGGCGGTGCCTCCGCCTGTCAGAACGATTTTCTTCATGTTGATCCGCGGCGAAGCCTCTTTCGCCGCCCTCCTTCCTGATGTGAGCTGAAGTACATATTGTCTGTGTCCGAGCGCGCTTCCGGCGCCGCCTGCCGGTCCGCGGACTTAGGCATAAAACACGCCGAGGCCCTCCATTTTCCGGGAGAAAATACATGTTTTATGCTATACTTCAGGTAGCGGTAACTATTTGCGCTCTCAGCTTCAGAACGCTTTGCGCTCCTCGCTGCGAGTGCTGAATAATTGCCAGATATGTACGAAACCTGTCTGCGGCAGGGCGAACAGTGTGGCCTGGCTGCCCTGTCAGCTGTCTCAGCTATCATAGTACGAACACGGCGGTTTGGCAAACCGGTCTTGAAGATCCTGAAAACAAATGCCGGATTTGTGAGCGGGCAGCATCGGGCAGAGATGGAAGGAGGCGCTTTACATGAGGCTTACATTTGTCGGAGCTGATCACGAGGTGACCGGAAGCTGCCATTACCTCGAGGCGGCGGGAAAGAAAATCCTGGTCGATTACGGAATGGAGCAGGGACGGAACGTATGGGAGAATGTGCCGCTTCCCGCAAAGGCTGCGGACATCGATTATGTCTTTGTGACCCACGCGCATATTGACCACACGGGTCTTCTGCCTCTTCTCGGCGCGCAGGGCTTTCACGGAAAAATTTTTGCGACACGCGCCACAACAGACCTGTGCGAGATTATGCTGCTCGATTCGGCGGGAATTCAGGAATTCGAGGCGGAGTGGAGAAACCGCAAGGGCAAGAGAAAGGGAGAGGCCCCGTATGTGCCGATTTACACGTCCGAGGACGCGACACGCATCATGAAGTACTTTGTTCCGTGCCCGTATAACATGGAGATTGATGTCTGCGACGGGATTCGGATCCGCTTCACAGATGTCGGCCATCTTCTCGGATCGGCGGCGATCGAGGTGTGGCTCACGGAGGAGGGAAAGACGAAGAAGATTGTCTTTTCGGGCGATATCGGAAATACGAACCAGCCGCTCATCCGCGATCCGGAGACCATCACCGATGCGGATTATCTCGTGACGGAGTCGACGTACGGTGACAGGAGTCACGGGCCGAGGACCGATTATGTCCGGGACCTCGCGGAGGTGATCCAGCGGACCTTTGACCGCGGCGGCAATGTCGTGATCCCTTCATTTGCCGTCGGACGCACGCAGGAAATGCTCTACTTCATCCGGCAGATCAAGGAGCAGCACCTGATTCAGAACCATGACGGGTTTGATGTCTATGTGGATTCTCCACTGGCTGTCCGCGCCACGAGCGTCTTCAATGAAAATGCGCGGGAGTGCTTTGATGACGAGGCGGAGTCACTTATCAATCAGGGAATCAACCCGATTTCATTTCCGGGACTGAAGCTTGCGACGACGCCGGATGAGTCGAAGAACATCAATTTTGTGGAGGAACCGAAGGTCATTATCTCAGCGAGCGGTATGTGCGACGCGGGACGGATCAAACACCATCTGAAGCACAATCTCTGGAGAGAGGAATCGACGATTCTGTTCGTCGGCTATCAGAGTGAGGGAACACTGGGAAGAAGACTTCTGGAAGGCGTAAAAGAGGTCACGCTGTTCGGCGAGGAAATTCATGTCGCGGCGGAGATTTGCGCGCTTCCGGGAATTTCCGGGCACGCGGACCAGCAGGGCCTTCTCAATTGGGCGGCAGGCTTTACGGGCACGCCGCCGCGGCGCGTCTTTGTCGTTCACGGCGAGGACTCGGTTGTCGATATTTACGCGGGTCTGCTCCATGAGCGGCTCGGCTACAGCGCAGTCGCACCGTATTCGGGAACGGTATGGAACCTTCTGACCGATAAATGTGAGTTCGAGGCGAAGCCGGTTCCATATGTGAAGCGCGATGCCAATGGAAATCCGGTCCGCGAGACAGAGAGCGGCGGCATGTCGACTCCGTACAGACGGCTCGAGAACACGGCGGAGCGGCTTCTCGCATTTGTGCATGAGGCGAGAGGCTTTACTAATAAGGACCTTGCCAAGTATACAGATCAGCTGACGGCGCTTCTCAATAAATGGGAGGGCATCGGGAGCAGCGGCAGAGACAAAAATTCAAGAAGAGATCAGGAAACATGCGGACGCTGAGCCGCTCTTTACAAAATAATTAAGAACCGTGGGAGAATGTCAAGGCCGAATGCGGGTGCAGGACGTTCTCAGATCTGCTGATAAACAAAAGGCGGCCCGCCGGAAATACCCCGGCGGACCGCTTACAGTTCACTCGTTCAGGGCTACCTTCAGCGCCTTTGCGAGCTGATCAGGACATGAGGTGTTCTTGAAGCCGCAGGTTGTGCCCTCGAGCTTGTCGATGACCTCGTGCGCGTCCATACCCTCGACCAGCTTGCCGATACCCTTCAGGTTTCCGTTGCAGCCGCCTGTGAAGCGCACATTGTGGACGGTGCTGCCGTCGAGATCAAATTCAATGAGCTGGGAGCAGGTGCCCTTTGTTTTATATTTCATATCATACCTCCATGATTTTATACGGGAATTTATTGTAATTACATCGCATTATAGCACAGTTGCGGTTCATACTGTATATACACAGTTGGCTGCTGCGGATATCAGTGCGCGTTTACACTCCATCAGACTTCGGTAAGCGGTCAGAGATACCAGAAGCGGTCAGCCCGCCACGCATATGACGGTTGGCGTTGGAACACGTCCGGCTCTGTGCTATAATGCACATCGACGTGAAAATGTATATGCACGGGTCCGGCTGCGACTGGAGACCGGAATGTTATTTCCGGCACAGATTCGTGTGCGCACGGGACCGGAACGGGTACGGGCTGCCCGTACAGATAAGGAGACATATTATGGAAAAAATTACGAGCTTTACAATCAACCACCTGAAGCTTGAGCCGGGCGTCTATGTATCCCGGAAGGACAAATACGGAGATGCGGTCATCACGACCTTCGATCTCCGCATGACAACTCCGAACAAGGAGCCGGTCATGAACACGGCTGAGGTTCATACGATCGAGCACCTCGGCGCCACCTATCTCCGCAACGATCCTGAGTTCGCGGACAAAACGGTCTATTTCGGACCGATGGGCTGCCGGACCGGCTTCTACATGTTGCTTGCGGGCGACTACAGCTCAAAGGACGTCGTTCCGCTTGTTACGAAGATGTTCGAGTTCATCCGCGATTTCCGCGGTGAGGTTCCGGGAGCGGCTCCGCGCGACTGCGGCAATTATCTGGATCAGAATCTCGGCATGGCCAATTGGCTTGCAAACCGGTATCTGAACAATGTGCTCTACAACATCGACGAGAAGCACCTCGTTTATCCGGAATAAATCCAACGAAACAGGCGCAGTCGTTGCGGCTGCGCAATTGAAAAACCGACAGGAGATAAGAAAATGAAAATCGGCATTATCGGCGCGATGTCCGCGGAGGTCGCCGCGCTCAAATCCAAGATGAAGCTGGCCGGCACGAAGAGAAGGGCCGGCATGGAATTCTGCGAGGGAACGATCGGAAATACGGACGTCGTCATCGTGCAGAGCGGTGTCGGCAAGGTCAACGCCGGATGCTGCGTGCAGATCCTGGCAGATCTCTTCGATGTGACACATATCATCAATACGGGCGTCGCCGGATCCCTGAACAACGACATCAATATCGGCGACATCGTCGTCTCGACGGATGCCCTCTACCATGATGTCGACGCGACTGTCTTCGGCTACGCGAAGGGCGAGGTGCCGCAGCTCGGCACAGCCTCCTTTACGGCTGATGAAATGCTGCGGGCGTCGGCTGTCCGTGCAATTCGCGAGGCGGACCCGGACATTCAGGTCTTCGAGGGAAGAGTCGCGAGCGGCGATCAGTTTATCTGTGACAGAGCGGTGAAGAACAGGATCCGCGACACCTTCCACGCGGACTGCTGTGAGATGGAGGGAGCTGCGATTGCCCAGGCATCCTGGATCAACGGGATCCCGTTCGTCATCGTCCGCGCTATTTCCGACAAGGCCGACGAGAGTGTGACGGTGTCCTACGATGAGTTTGAGGGCAAGGCGGCAGAGCACTGCGCAAGGCTCGTCGAATATATGGTGAGACATTTCTGAAGTCATGCGGGTCTGGGGAAAAATCTGTAAGGACAATCATCTCCTGCGGGACGCCGTCGTGGAAACCTTTGACGACACCCGCACGCACTGCATTTTTCATGCGCTGAGTGAAATCTGCATGCAGCTTGACCTCGCGGTGCCCGCGTGGCTCGACTCAAATGTGAAGGAATTCGGGCGGCGCGCAAAGACGAGATTCAGACAGGACAGCTTTATAGAAGAAATAGATTTTGACTACCTCGAGATCGAGATCCTCGAGGAGTGACGGAAACAGAGGTTGATAGAAACATGTACGACAGACTGACACAGGGCGACATTGACAAGATGAAGGCCGAGATCTACCACAGGAAAAATGTAGAGCGGCCGAAGCTGATCGAGGAGGTCAAGACCGCCGCGGCGCAGGGCGACCGCAGCGAGAACTTCGAGTACTATGCCGCAAAGCGTGCGAAGCGTCAGAACGACAGCCGGATCAACTATCTCGAAAATATGATCCGCACCGCGAAGATTGTCGAGGACACGGGCGCAGCCGATGAGGTCTCGATGGACAAGACGGTCGAGGTGTATTTTCCGGATGACGATGAGACGGAGACATACCGGATCGTGACGACCATCCGCGGAAATTCGCTGGAGGGACTCATTTCCATTGATTCGCCGATCGGAAAAGCGATCATGCACCACAAGGTCGGCGACACCTGTACGGTCCATGTGAACGATCAGGTGAGCTACGACGTCGTGATCCGGCACATCGGCGAGGCTGTGTCAGAGGACAACGACACGATCAAGAGCTTCTAATGTGGGCAGGCGCGGCTGTACTCTGCAAATCTGTCGGAGGACAACGATACGATCAAGAGCGTTTGACGAATGATACGCGGACTCTGAGTCCGGAGTGCATGTGCGATCGACTGCGAAAGGATACAGCATAATGAACAATGACAGCGTGATCAATACACTACTTAACTCCATGATCCTTTACAATGAGGCCGATCCGCTCCGGATCCAGCACTCGGTCAAGGTACACAGCTTCGCGAAGCTCATCGCGGAAAATGAAAAGCTCTCGGCGGAGACGGTACAGCTGATCGAGATTGCGGCGATTCTGCACGACGTCGGCATCCGTGCGGCGGAGAAAAAATACGGCCATCAGAACGGCAAGCTGCAGGAGCAGGAGGGCCCCGCAGTTGCGGAGGACCTGATGAGAAAAGCCGGCGTAGATGACGAGGAGCTGATCGGGCGCGTGAAGTACCTGATCGGCCATCACCACACCTACACGAACATCGATGGGGCCGACTATCAGATCCTCGTCGAGGCGGACTTCCTCGTCAATCTGTTTGAGGACAAGGAGCCGGTCAGCGCCGTGAAGCATGTGCGGGACCGCATTTTCAAGACAGCGTCCGGCATAAAGCTTATTGAGACGATGTACGGGATCTGAGAAGAAGCAGGTTCTGTCTGGCTGTGATACGTAAGCAAAGGCCAGCGGGGAGGCGCCCATTAACCAGAATGTCATTTGTGCGGAGCTGTCAGACGACCTGTCAGGCGGCGTTCGTCAATCTGCCCGAGGACCTGCCGGATGGTGTTCGTCAATTTGCTAATGAAACAGGGGAATCTTTGTGCGGCTCGAACATGGCGCCTGAGTCTCTCCTTCGATATACTGTAACCATAAGATAACAGCCGGCGGAAAACGGTGGCCGGCAGAGAGATGTATCAGGAGGAGAAGAGAAAATGGCAAGCCTTTCACTGGAGCATATTGATAAGACATACCCGAACGGATTCAAAGCTGTCAAGGATTTCAACCTTGATGTCAAAGATAAGGAATTCATCATTTTTGTCGGCCCGTCTGGCTGCGGAAAGTCCACAACACTTCGTATGATCGCTGGTCTTGAGGACATCACAGGCGGTACATTAAAGATCGACGGCAAGGTCATGAACGATGTTGAGCCGAAGGACCGTGATATCGCGATGGTCTTCCAGAACTACGCTCTGTATCCGCATATGACAGTTTATGATAACATGGCATTCGGCCTCAAGCTTCGTAAGGTTCCGAAGGACGAGATCGACAAGAAGGTCCGCGAGGCAGCAAAGATCCTCGACCTTGACAAGCTTCTTGATCGTAAGCCGAAGGCTCTTTCCGGTGGTCAGAGACAGCGTGTCGCGATGGGCCGTGCAATTGTCCGTAAGCCGAAGGTATTCCTCATGGACGAGCCGCTGTCCAACCTCGATGCAAAGCTTCGTGTCCAGATGAGAACTGAGATCTCCAAGCTTCATCAGAGACTGGGCGCAACAATCATCTACGTCACACATGACCAGACAGAGGCTATGACCCTCGGAACAAGAATCGTTGTCATGAAGGACGGCGTTGTTCAGCAGATCGATACACCGCAGAACCTGTATGATCACCCGATCAATCAGTTCGTCGCAGGCTTCATCGGCTCTCCGCAGATGAACTTCATGGACGCTGCAGTTTCCGTCAAGGGCCAGACAGTCACAGTCAAGGTCGGCGACCACACACTGACAGTTCCGGCAGACAAGTCCAAGAAGCTTGTTCCGTATGACGGCAAGACGGTCGTCCTCGGCATTCGTCCGGAGGATGTCCATGATGACGAGGAGTATGTCGCTGCTCATCAGGACAGCAAGATCTCTGCTCCGATCCGTGTCTACGAGCTTCTCGGCGCTGAAGTATTCCTGTACTTCGATTTCGCAGGCGCTCAGATGACAGCCCGCGTCATGCCGACAACACCGGCACGTGCTGGCGACACAGTCACATTCGCGCTCGATATGAACAAGACACATTATTTCGACAAGGACACACAGAAGACGATCACAGACTGATCGCCGGTCTGAGAGATATTTACAAGAGGGAGAGCTTCCGCGTGGAGGCTCTCCCTTTTTTGTATGCAGCCGGATAGATACCGCTCTGAGATTCACGGCCGCGTATGATTCTTGGCGCGTGTGAACGGCAACCCTTTGTCTGCTATACAGAATTCTGCTATTGGTGATTCTTTCAGAGAATGATATAATCGCAGTAGAGCGTGCTTTGCACGCGGATCCAGAAGCTGTATTTCTGCGTGGAAATTTTTCCGCGCCGGAACTATTTTCATGGGAGGAAAATGAAAATCATGATCAACTGGAAAAACTTTGATGAGCTTGCGGCATATGATGAGCTGAAAAAGACGACTCCTGTCAATCTGAAGGAAGTCATGTCCGGCGAGAACGGCGCTGAACGTGTCAAAAAGTACAGCGTTCCGATGGCTGAAGGCTTCACATACAACTACGCGGCAAAGGCAGTCGATGACGACATCCTCGCGGTCCTTGTCAAGCTTGCCGATGAGGCACAGCTCGCTAAAAAATATGAGGATCTTTACAACGGCGATGTGATCAACACAGGCGAGAAGCGCCTTGTTCTTCATCAGCTCTGCAGAGGCCAGCTCGGCAAGGACGTCATCGCGGACGGCGTGAACAAGAGAGACTTCTATGTTGAGCAGCAGAAGAGAATCGCTGATTTCGCAAATAAGGTCCATGCGGGCGAGATCGCAAATGAGAAGGGCGAGAAGTTCACGACGGCAGTTCAGATCGGTATCGGCGGTTCCGACCTCGGCCCGAGAGCTATGTACCTCGCACTTGAGAACTGGGCGAAGAAGAACGGCAAGTTCAAGATGGAAGCGAAGTTCATTTCCAATGTTGATCCGGACGATGCATCTGCTGTCCTCGCTTCGGTCGATGTTGAGCATTCCCTGTTCATTCTCGTCTCTAAGTCAGGAACGACACTTGAGACACTGACGAACCAGTCATTTGTCATGGATGCTCTGAAGAAGGCGGGCCTTGATCCGGCAAAGCACATGATCGCTGTCACATCCGAGACATCTCCGCTCGCACACAGCGACGCGTATCTCGATGCATTCTTTATGGATGACTATATCGGCGGCCGCTACTCCTCCTCTTCTGCAGTAGGCGGAGCAGTTCTCTCACTTGCCTTCGGTCCGGACGTCTTTGCGGACTTCCTCGAGGGCGCAGCTGCAGAGGACAGAATGGCAAAGGAAAAGGACCCGCTGAAGAACGCAGATATGCTTGATGCTCTGATCGGCGTCTATGAGCGCAATATTCTCGGTATGCCGGCGACAGCTGTTCTGCCGTACTCACAGGCACTGTCCCGCTTCCCGGCACATCTTCAGCAGCTCGACATGGAGTCGAACGGCAAGTCCGTCAACCGCTTCGGTCAGCCGGTCGACTATGTGACAGGACCGATCATCTTCGGTGAGCCCGGCACAAACGGCCAGCATTCCTTCTATCAGCTGCTTCATCAGGGCAAGACGATTGTCCCGCTTCAGTTCGTCGGCTACAAGAACAGCCAGCTCGCGAACGATGTCGTGATCGAGGGAACAACGAGCCAGCAGAAGCTGAAGGCAAATGTCGCCGCTCAGATCGTCGCATTCGCGTGCGGCAAGTCTGACGAGAACCTCAACAAGAACTTCGAGGGCGGCCGTCCGTCCAGCATCATCATCGGCGATCAGGTCAATCCGCGCACACTCGGCGCGCTGCTCGCTCATTTTGAGAACAAGGTCATGTTCCAGGGCTTCGTCTGGAATGTGAACAGCTTCGACCAGGAAGGCGTTCAGCTCGGCAAGAAGCTCGCGAAGAGAGTCCTTGCCCGTGACACAGAGGGTGCCCTCACAGTTTACAGCGATCTGCTTGGAATCTGATCAGGCAGACATGATATGTATGTACGGGACCGCCGCCTTACGCAGCGGTCCTGTCTGAAATTCGAGGTATTTCTATTGGCGGAAAATGCAAGTCTTGCGAACTCTCTCGCCGAGCTGAGGCGCCTGACAGGGCTCGATCTCAGACTGGCGGATGATTCGGACACAGATGAGGAGACCGGCGAGAGGCTGCGGATGCTCGTCGGCGCCTATCGTGAAAAATACGACCGCGGCAGCTTTGTCCGGTCTCTGCTGCGCGGTGAAATTCCGGAGGCGGACCTCTACACGAGGGCAGCTCATTTTCATCTGCAGGAGGATGGACGGTGGATCCTCTACGTCATCGAGTGCGAATCGGGCGTTGAGGATGCGGCCAAGGTCATGAAGCATCTGTTTGTCACACAGTCGTCGGACCTTCTGGTCACACTGGACAGCCATCGGCTTGCGCTTCTGAAGACGGCGCGGTCGAAAATGAAGCCCGGTCTGGAGGCGCACACGATTGTCGACATGCTGAACACGGAGGCGATGATCGCCGCGCGCGTCGGATTTGAGCCGGTGCCGCGGGCACTCGCGGATATGCCGCGGGCCTGCCGGGAGGCGGGGCTCTCCCTTGAGATCGGCCGGATTTTCTATGGCAATGAAACAGTGCTTCAGTACTCGAAGCTCGGAATCGGCCGGCTGATTCACGACCTTCCGGACGAGACGTGCCGGCTGTTCCTCAGTGAGGTGTTCGGGGACGGCAGCCCGGATGACTTCGATGATGAGACAGTCGCGATCATCAATGCATTTTTTGAAAATAATCTCAATATTTCCGAGACAGCAAGACAGCTGTACGTTCACCGCAATACGCTGGTCTACAGGCTCGAAAAGCTCCGCCAGGCGACGGGACTTGACCTCAGGGTCTTTGACGACGCGGTCGAGCTGAAGCTTGCGATGATGGTGAACGCCTGCATGAAAGAGCGGGAAGCCAAGAGAAAGAACTGACCCTACCTGATGGACAGGTTCTGGGGGCCATGAACACCTGTCTGCCGGACAGGCAGAGCAGGTCATAAGAGAATTCATTTGACAGAGACGATATAAAAAAAACGAGGAGGATAATTTATGAAACTTCACGACGGAGGCGTTTATCTTCTGCACGGCACGGAGCTTGCGGAAGAGAATCCGATCGGCGCGGCTGAGGCGAAGAAGGGCACGATGGCCTATGGAATCCTGAAGGCCCACAACACGTCGGATTCTATGACGGACCTTAAGATTAAATTCGATGCGCTGACTTCCCATGATATCACCTATGTCGGCATTATTCAGACGGCGAGAGCGTCGGGACTTGAGAAGTTCCCGCTGCCATATATCCTGACGAACTGTCACAATTCGCTGTGCGCAGTCGGCGGAACAATCAATGAGGATGATCACATGTTCGGCCTGACGGCCGCAAAGAAGTACGGCGGCGTCTATGTCCCGCCGATGCAGGCCGTGATCCATCAGTATGCGCGTGAGATGCTCGCCGGCGGCGGAAAGATGATCCTCGGCTCCGATTCCCACACCAGATACGGTGCGCTGGGAACCATGGCTATGGGCGAGGGCGGACCGGAGCTCGTCAAGCAGCTGCTGAACCGTACCTATGACATCAAGATGCCGGGCGTTGTCGCTGTCTATCTGACAGGCGATGTGCAGCCGGGCGTCGGTCCGCAGGATATCGCGCTCGCGATCATCGGCGCGGTCTTCAAGAACGGCTATGTCAAGAACAAGGTCATGGAGTTCGTCGGACCGGGCGTGAAGAACCTGTCCATGGATTACCGGATCGGCGTCGATGTCATGACGACGGAGACGACCTGCCTCTCCTCAATCTGGACGACGGATGCAAAGACGGAGGAGTACCTCGCGATCCACGGCCGTCCGGAGGACTACAAGGAGCTGGAGCCGGCTGACGTCGCGTACTACGACGGTTGCATCGAGATCGACCTCGGCACGATCAAGCCGATGATCGCTCTGCCGTATCATCCGAGCATGGCATTTACAATCGATGAGGTAAATGCAGATCCGTACGATTTCCTGAAGGCGACGGAAGAGCGCGCGAAGGTTTCATTTGGCGATAAGGTCAAGGTGGACCTCGTCTCCAAGATTCATAACGGAAAGATCCAGGTCGACCAGGGCATCATTGCAGGCTGCGCGGGCGGTGGCTTCGAGAACATCTGCGACGCCGCGGACATCCTGCGCGGAAAGAGCATCGGCTCCGGCGCGTTCACACTGAATGTCTACCCGGCATCCATGCCGATCTTCAAGGAGCTCGTGAAGAACGGCGTCTTCTCTGACCTGATCGAGACAGGCGCAGTCATCAAGACGGCCTTCTGCGGACCGTGCTTCGGCGCCGGCGACACACCGGCAAACAATGCGTTCTCGATCCGTCACTCGACGCGCAACTTCCCGAACCGCGAGGGCTCGAAGGTCCAGGAGGGTCAGATTTCCTCCGTCGCGCTGATGGACGCGCGCTCAATCGCAGCGACCGCAGCGAACAAGGGCATTCTGACCTCGGCTCAGGAGTACACGGGCGATTACACGAAGCCGAAGTATTTCTTCGATTCTCAGATCTATGCGAACCGCGTCTTCGACAGCCACGGCGTCGCGGATCCGGACACAGAGCTTCAGCTCGGCCCGAACATCAAGGACTGGCCGAATATGGCGGAGCTTCCGGAGAACCTTCTGCTCAAGGTTGTCTCTGAGATCCATGATCCGGTCACGACAACCGATGAGCTGATTCCGTCCGGTGAGACATCCTCCTACCGCTCGAACCCGCTCAGACTGGCATCCTTTGCCCTGTCCAGAAAGGACCCGGCTTATGTCGGCCGCGCGAAGGAGGTACAGAAGGGTGAGAAGGCAATCGAGGAAGGAAAGGACCCGGTCCAGGCAGTTCCGGAGGTCGGCGCTGTCGCCGAGACAGTCCGCGGTGCATTTGCAGATATGGATTTCTCGAACACGGGCATCGGCTCCACGATCTTTGCTGTGAAGCCGGGCGACGGCTCTGCGCGCGAGCAGGCCGCCTCCTGCCAGAAGGTCCTCGGCGGATGGGCGAATATCGCAAATGAATACGCGACGAAGCGCTATCGCTCGAACCTCATTAACTGGGGCATGCTGCCGTTCCTGTTCGCAGGCGACGACAAGGAACTTCCGTTCGCAAATGGCGACTGGCTGTTCATTCCGGGCGTGAAGAAGGCTGTCGAGGAGAAGGCGCCGGAAATTTCCGCATACACGGTCAGAGACGGGAAGCTTGAGAAATTCGCTCTGACGCTCGGTGATCTGACGGATGATGAGCGCGAGATCATCACGGACGGCTGCCTGATCAACTACTACAGAAAGCATCAGGTATAAATGGACAAGTTCATTCTGCTGTTCGGCTTTGATGATGAAAAGGGGCGGGAGCAGGCTTCCGCTCTTGCCTCGAAGGCGAAGATCCTCGATATCGGGATCCGGGCAGTCGGGCCGGACCGGTACGACGCTCCGCTGTTTTCGCTTACGGATGAGACTCCTGATAATCAGGCTTCATCAAACCATGCAGAAAGTATGCACGGCGCGGGAGGCCGGAGAAAGGGCCGCGGGACGCCTGTCCGCGGCTCACTTCCCTGCCGGATGCTGGTCCTCGGCGGGATCGAGGACGCCGATCTTGATTTTCTCCTTCCGATGATCGGCAGCTGCGGAATTACGCAGAACGACCTCAAGGCAATGCTCACGCCGACAAATGCGGTGTGGACGCCGCGCAGGCTCTGCACGGAGCTGGCCGGTGAGCACGCGGCCATGTGGAAGGACAGGCGGTAATTGTTACAAATCAGGTGCTGAATAATTACCAAATTAGAAAGCCTCTGTCATGCAGCTCAGACTGCCTGGCAGAGGCTTTTTTATGAGTGTGCTATGTATTTTTACACGAACAAAATTGTCCGAGTCGATCGAATTGTTGAAAAAATATCAGACAATATAAACAAATCAAGATTGTAGAAAGGAAAACGAAAAATTCTTGTAAAAATGACTTGACAATTGTGTTAAGCGGGGGTATAGTACAAGTAACAAAGGAAATGAAGAACAAATTCCTCATTTCCGAAACATCACCTGAAAGAGAAGCTTCAAGAAAAGATTTCGGATGTGGTTAATCCGAAAAGCTCCCAGGACTAGTTATAAGACGAGAAGGGAGAATCAGAAGGAAAAGCTTCCATCAGGAACCAGCAGAGAAAGGAGGGCGAAGTCCAGTGGATACGTTAGAAGATCCGATCTACAAAGCTCCCCAATATGATAAAGGCAGAATCGGCAGTTCCCGACAGTGAAAGCCTTTTCTCTGAACGGTATAGTGTATACCAGAAATAATCAGTGAGATTATAATTCATAACCGAAAAGGTAAATATCGAGCCGGTTAGTCATATTGTGGTACCTGCTGAAGAAAAACGAATTGTCTCAGCTATCTGACAGAAAGCCATGAGTCCAGATGATCCAGGAGATCGAGGTTACAGGCCGACGGTGTTCAGAAGCTGAAAGATATCAGTTCATTTTTCGGAATATCGATGATCGACGTTCAAGTAATCAACCTGACAGTTATCTTGAGAGGAAGATTTGAGGAAGAGCCGAAGAGGAAATATCAGAAGGAGAAATCCGATGAAGAGAATTCCGAAAAAGCTTTGAAGAATTGGAATCTGAAGAGGTCCTGGGACAGAAATTCCGATGAGTGATCGGAGGAAGAGAAATCCTGAGGATGGAATCCGAAGAGAAAATCCGAGGAAGATTCGAGGATGAGAAAATCGGAGGGTGTTATTTCAGAAGATCGATTTTATCGGTCCCGTGAACAATGGAAAGTCAGTACCGGTAGTATTGACGAGTGTGGTTGCGGAATTGGATGAAAGATTCGAGGAACAATATCCAAAGAATGATCAATCTGAAGAAAGAATCCGAAGAAAAGAATCGAAGTTCATGCTGAGAGCCGTAAAGAAGAGGAATCAGATGCAGTGTCTGGCGGATGAGGAATCAGGAAACGGTTGAAGTCAGGAAATGATGAATACAAGCGACATCGAAAAAGTGATATTAAATTTCTAAAATCTAAGAGATGAGCCGGGAATAAAAATAAACCTTCAGATATAGATTCAGAATCAATGCAGCGGATCCCGTAGTTAGACTCCTTCATAAGGAGATGCAAAAGGTCAGAGGAATCGGGAAACTTCGAGTACAGTCGCGAAAGCGAATAGTGAAAGAAGGCAGAACAGCCTGAGAAATCTGATATCCACAAGAAGCAAAGAAACGAGATTTCGAGTACGTGACGAGAATCTTACAAGGCAACATTGTTCAATGAGAAAGGAATTCTTAATTGAATAACGAAGAGAATTAGGCGGCCGCCGTATTTAGCAGATAAGAATGTTAAGTGCGACGGCCGTCTTCTTTTTTTTGTCTAATTCTGGTAAACAACGATATGAAAGTGTATTTGTGGTTCCGGATCGATCGCGTTAATATGTAGAGGGTGCATGACAGACAGCTGCCCTGCATGAAGAGGATAGAGAGTGGGAGAGGACATATGGCTGGTTTTGATCCGAAAAAAGATATTGTATATGAGGACGAGAGCATTCTCGTTGTGAACAAGCCTGCGGGACTGGCGGTCCAGACCCGGCGGGTGACAACCGATGACCTTGAGAGCGCGCTTCGCCGGTACCTCGGCGGAACGTGCTCTTTGTACGTTCTGCACCGTCTGGACCAGCCAGTCGAGGGCTTGCTTGTTTTTGCGAAGACAAAGAAGGCCGCTGCATCACTCAGCAGACAGCTGACGGATGGCCGGATGCACAAGGTTTACCGCGCAAGGGTTGACGGGACCATTCCGGCAGAAGAGGGGACGCTGACAGATTGGCTGATTCACGACGCGAGAAAGAATGTCACGCGAGTCGTGGACGAGAGGCTGGTCCGCGGCGCGAGAAAGAACGTCACACGGGTCGTGGATGAGAGGCTGATCCACGACACGGGAAAGAATGTCACGCGGATCGTGGATAAGAATGAAACTCCCGCGTGTGACACTGCGGGAACTGCAGATTATGCGCGCCGCAGCAAGAAGCCTGCAGGTGGAAGCGGCTCAGCTGTCCGCGGCGCAAAAAAGGCCGTCCTCACATACCGTAAGATCAGCGCTGATGAGGTGGAGATTGAGCTTCAGACGGGACGGCCGCACCAGATTCGGGCCCAGCTTGCGCACGCGGGCATGCCGATCCGCGGGGATCAGAAATACGGGCACGGCATGAACAAGTCGAAGCTGTATCTGAGCGCGTGCCGCCTCTCATTTGTCCATCCGGAGACAGGAGAGAAGAAAACCTTCGCGATCGAGCCATTTGAGCGCGGCTGATGCCGCTGATGAACACATCCGCGGATGCGCAGGTCAGCACATGTACTGAAAAAGTGCATAGTATATTGCGGGTAATTGTGGTAATATTAAACATATTGTTACTGACGTAATGAGCTAAGGAAGGCGGTAGGACAGATGATAGAAGAT
>Ga0256406_1000099_pt1 | contig 158644 bp, 129 predicted proteins | sample RumenRJG_03DNA_FD_185986 | JGI IMG/M metagenome (GOLD analysis project Ga0256406, IMG submission 185986) | Bovine rumen microbial communities from Lethbridge, Alberta, Canada - RJG_03 | ecosystem: Host-associated > Mammals > Digestive system > Stomach > Rumen | place: Canada: Alberta... | reverse complement strand
AAAAACCGGCGGCGAAGCTATTGCCACAGGCGATAAGATAAATTTAAACGGCAGAACATATGAAATCGCCGTTTTGGGAGACATAACCTGCGACGGAAAAGTAAACGCTTCTGACGCGAGGCTCGCTTTGAGATATTCCGCCAGACTTGAAAAGCTCTCCGGCATTCAGACGGAAGCGGCTAAAGTATCAAAATCAGAAAAAGTCTCCGCGTCCGAAGCGAGACAGATACTCAGATATTCCGCAAAACTTGAAAATAAATTCGGCAGACAAGGATAAAACTGTCATCCGCTTTAAACATCATTAATTTTATAAAACATTCCGGCTTCTCTTTTTTATGAGGGAAGCCGGGTTTTCATATTAAAAATTAAAAACGCCGATTATTTCGGCGCATTTTGGTTTTCTGTTTTTTAATTGCCGATTTTATTTGATATATATTCATTATTTTGATATACTTTAATTTATACAATTTTTTTTCGAGGGTTAATATGGACAGCGCGAAAATATTCGGATTCGATGAAAAACTTTTATCTCTCGCCGAGAAGGCGGAGGAAAATATAACCGGCAAATTTAAAGAAATTGAAAATATTACGAGGTTCAATCAAACTAAAGTTCTTAAAGCTTTTACAGACAATAAAACTGCGGAGACAGATCTCTGGGGCACTACGGGTTACGGCTATTCCGACGCCGGAAGGGAAAAGGCCGATAAGATTTTCGCTCAGATTTTCGGCGCGGAGGATGCTTTAATAAGATATGATTTTGCTTGCGGAACTCATACTTTGACTGTAGCTTTATTCGGAATACTCCGCCCGGGCGATACTGTGATTTCTGTCGCCGGAAGACCTTACGACACTATTTGCCCGGTGATAGGAATGGACGGCAGAGAAGGAAAAGGTTCGCTTTCCGACTTCGGCGTAAATTACGGCCAGATTGATTTTACTCCGGACGACGAGATCGATTTCAAGGCAATCGAAAACAGATTTAAAAACGGATCTTTCGTCAAAATGGCTTATATCCAAAGGTCAAGGGGATATTCTCTCAGGCACAGCCTGTCTGCAGCCGAGATCGGAAAAATATGCGATGTGGTTCACTCTGTTTCGCCAGACACTGTTGTCTTTGTCGACAACTGCTACGGCGAATTCGCGGAAAAAACCGAGCCTACCGAAGTCGGAGCAGACCTTATCGCCGGTTCCCTTATTAAAAATCCCGGCGGGGCAATAGCGAAAAAAGGCGGATATATCGCAGGCAGAAAAGATCTTGTCAAACTTTGCTCATACAGGATGACTGCGCCGTCTCTCGGCAGTGAGGTCGGCGCGTCCGTAGGCGCGAACAGGGATATTATCATGGGACTTTTCAACTCGCCTCACGTCGTTGGGGAAGCTTTGAAAACTGCTGTTTTTACATCGGAACTTTTCAGACTTCTCGGTTATAAAACACTTCCGATGCCCGACGATGAAAGACACGACATAGTTCAGGCCGTACTTCTTGAAAACAGAGAAAATCTTATCTCGTTTTGCAGAGGCCTTCAGGCCGGTTCGCCGGTGGATTCATATCTGACGCCCGAGCCGTGGGATATGCCGGGCTATGACAGTCAGGTTATTATGGCCGCCGGGACGTTTACATCCGGTTCGTCCATAGAAATTTCCGGCGACGCGCCTTTGAGAGAGCCGTTCGCCGTATGGATGCAGGGCGGAATTAATTTCGACTCCGCCCGCGTAGCGGTTTTGTCCGCCGCGAATGAAGTCGTAAAACGAAAAATCAACTGAAAAAATACGGTCGAATTATCGATTATTCGTATTTTGACGGGCATGATTCAAGGTGGTCGTTTATTATCCCGACTGCCTGAAGGTAAGAGTAAATTATCACAGGTCCGCAGAATTTAAATCCCCTATTTTTCAAGTCCGCGCTTATTTTTTCGGAAAGCTCCGATTTCACAGGAATATCCTCGGGTCTTTCCGGGTGGTTTATTATCTTTTTCCCGCCTGTGAAAGTTTTCAGATAATCACCAAACGAGCCGAATTCTTTTTGAACATTCAAAAAAGCCTTCGCGTTTGAAACTACGGAATTTATTTTATTTTTATTTCTTATTATTTTTTCGTCGGAGTAAAGCGGAATAAGATCTTTTTGAGTCATGACGGAGCATTTTTCAGGGTCTAAATCTCTGAAAGCTTTTCTGATATCTTTTTCCTTGAGGAGAACAAGATCCCATGAAAGACCTGCCTGCATTCCCTCAAGAACAAGCATTGCGAAAAGCTCGTTTTCGTCTGTTATTTCTCTGCACCATCTTTTATCGTGGTATATTTTAGCTTCTTTGCTTTTTGCCCACGAATGACACGCATTTATTTTATCTTTTTCCATTTGTTGTCTCCGTTATTTTCTTTTATCTTGACAGCCGCATTACAATGGTATTAATATCAGCCGGATTAAAATTAATTATATAATATTTTACTGAAGAAAGACATAAATTTTTTGGGAAGGAAAAAAATGAAAGGAAAGTTGAAAGTTGACATTTTTTCGGGCAGTCTTGACAGAAATCTGCTTGTTTTCGCTCTGCCGCTCGCTTTTACGGGCATATTGCAGCAGCTTTTCAACGCTGCCGACGTCGCCGTAGTCGGCAGGCTCGTATCGTCAGATGCGATGGCGGCGGTCGGTTCCAACAGTTCGATAATAGGGCTTATTATAAATCTATTTACGGGAATTGCACTCGGCTCAAATGTCGTCATAGCGAGACTGCTTGGACAGGGCAATAAGAAAAAAATAACGACGGTAATCGACGTTTCGCTGATTTTCGGAATAACTCTCGGAGCTGTCTTCGCAATTTTATGCCAGTTCGCCGCTGATCCCGTATTAAAACTTATGGGGGTTCCGGAGGAAGTTTTTGATATGGCGTCGGCATACCTTAAAATTTATCTTGCCGGTCTGCCGGTGATATTCGTCTACAATCTTGAAACCGCCGTATTCAGAGCGCAGGGCGATTCGGTTACTCCTCTTATAGCGCTTGTTATCGCCGGAGTTGTAAACGTTTTTTTGAATATATTTTTCGTTTTGGCTTTTAACATGTCTGCCGACGGCGTCGCGACTGCTACGGTTATATCTAACTTGATAAGTTCTGTAATTCTTTTTGTAATACTCAAAAAAACCGATAAAATAGTAGGACTGCCTAAACATAAAATCAGATTTGACTTATCTGTTCTCGGCATGATTCTGAGAATAGGTCTGCCTGCCGGAATACAGGGCTCGATGTTCTCCGTTTCAAACATTATTATTCAGTCGGCAATAAACTCGCTCGGCGCGGATATTATGGCGGCTTCTTCTGCGGCGTTCAACATAGAAATTTTTGTCTACTATATTTTGAACGCTTTAGGTCAGGCGTGCACGACGTTCGTAAGCGGAAATTTCGGCGCGGGAAACATAAAAAGGTGCAGGGAAGTCGTCAAAAAAAGTCTTGGCATAAATATCATTCTGTCGATAATCTGCACGTCATTCGTCCTGATTTTCTCAAAGCAGCTTTTGTTGGCGTTCAACGACGACCCGATTATCATTTCTTACGGTTCCGAAAGACTTAAATGGGTTGTCGGCGGTGAAATCCTGAACGCTTTTATGGAAATTTTCTCCGGAGCGATGAGAGGCTACGGATATTCCACGGTGCCTGCCGTGATAACGGTATTCGGCGTGTGCGTCGTAAGAATAGCATGGGTTTACACGGTATTTCAGGAAAAACAGGCGTTTTCTACCCTGCTTCAGTGTTATCCCATCTCCTGGGCCGTGACGTCCTTATTGCTCGTCATTTCGTATTTTTACTATATCAACAAAAAAATAATTCCGGTCTACGGAGAAAAAAATCAGTAAATCGCCAAAGTTTTTTGAATTTGTCGGGAAATTTTTTTAAAAGTTAATATATAATAAATATTTTAGAATATAGTGTACTGTTGGTAAAAGATTTGAATAAAGCCACGGCGTAAAAAATTGTTTTTTTGAAATAAAAAATTTTTTGATTTCAAAATATGTTTAATTTTCGCCGTCAGATGAAATTATTTATATTTGCCGGAGGGTAAAAATGAATATTATTATTGCCGGAATGGGAAAAGTCGGTTCTTCTCTCGCGGAAGTCCTTTCATCGGAGGATCACGATATTACGGTAATCGATTCAGATAAATCCGTGGTGAAAACGGCGTCGGAAAAATATGATGTTATGACTGTGTCCGGCAACTCGGCCACGTTGGAAGTATTGAAAAACGCCGGCGTTAAAAACGCGGATCTTTTAATAACGTCCACAGGTTCAGACGAGATAAACATGATATCTTGTATCACCGCGAAAAAATTAAACGAGAGAATACAGACGATATCGAGAATAAGAAATCCGGAATACTATGACCAGATTTACTCGATGAAGGACAGGTACGGCATTACTATGATCGTAAATCCCGAACTCGACGCGTCCGACGAAATAGAAAAACTTATAAGAGGACCGGGATTTTTAAAGAGGGATTCGTTCGCTAAAGGGAAAGTACAGCTCGCCGAGCTAAAAATAGAGTCAAACTCAAAATTGGCGGGCGTCACTTTAAATAAACTTTCTTCAGTGACGAAAGCGAATATACTTATTTGCCTTGTAAAAAGGAAAGATCAGGTATTTGTCCCCGACGGCGGTTTTACTTTGATGGCAGGCGACAGGATTTATATCGCCGGCAGTGTGAAAGACCTTGAAAATCTTCTAAGGGATTTGAATATTATTCCAAAAAAGGCGAGGAAAGTGATCATCTGCGGCGGCGGAAAGATAAGCTATTACCTTGCGTACAAATTGAGTTCCGATTCAAGCATTAATGTTAAAATAATAGAAAAGGACGAGGACAGATGCGTTTCTCTCGCGTCATCTCTTCCCAATGTAAATATCGTATGCGGCGACGCGTCAAATATTTCGTTCCTTGAAAGCGAATGGGTGTCCGACGCCGACGCTCTCGTAAACCTGACGGGTCTTGACGAGCTGAATATCATACTTTCAATCTACGGTCAGAGTGTCGGAGTCCCCAATGTAATAACAAAACTCGGCAGGGGAACCGCGAATATGAAATTTATATCCGACACCGCGAATATCGGCTCCGTCATAAGCCCTAAGGAACTTTGCTGCGACAGAATAGTAAGCCGTGTAACCGCTATGAAAAATCAGACGGGAGCCGCAAACGCGATTCACTTCATAGCCGACGGCAAGGCGCAGGCGATGGAATTCGACGTAAATTTGAATTTCAAGCATTTGTCAAAGCCTTTGAAAGATGTCAAGCTTAAAAAGGGAATACTTTTAGGCTGTATAATGAGAAAAGATCATACTATAATTCCAAACGGCGACACGACTGTCGAATATAAAGATACTTTGGTAGTAGTGTCTTCATCGGACAGAATAATCGAGGATTTAAACGATATTTTCGAAGATTGATTATTTGAAATTTGGATTTGTGCTTTAATGACTGATTGCTGATAAATTTTTGTCAGCTTAGGATTGAAACGGAGATAAATTTATCAAATGAATTATAAGAGAATGAGCCGTATTATTTCCTATGTTCTTTTTATAGGTGCGGCTTTTATGGTTCCGGCTGTTTTCGTCTCGCTCGGTTATTCGGAACATAATATTGTCATCGCTTTTTTGAAAACAATCGCCGTGACGGTTGTCGCCGGCGCCGTCTTTTATCTGCTTGGTTCGAAAGCTCAGAAAAAATTCTACGCGAGGGAAGGACTGGTATGCGTCGGTCTCGCGTGGGTGGCGCTGAGTTTAACCGGCGCGCTTCCATTTGTTTTTTCGGGAGAGATACCGCATTATATCGACGCCCTTTTTGAAATAGTGTCAGGTTTTACGACTACGGGAGCGTCTGTCGTGAAATCGGTTGAAGATTTGTCAAAGGGAATACTTTACTGGAGGTCTTTTTCCCACTGGATAGGAGGAATGGGAGTTTTAGTATTCGTCCTCGCCATAATACCCGTCTTTTCAAAATCGAGCGGTTCATCGTTTTACCTTTTGAGAGCGGAAAGCCCGGGCCCCGACGTAGGAAAGATGACCCCGAGAATACGTCAGACGGCAATGCTGTCTTATATTATGTATATCGTTTTGACCGTGCTCGACGTTATTTTTCTTTTAATAGGTCATATGCCGCTTTTTGATTCAATATGCGTGGCATTCGGCACGGCAGGAACAGGAGGATTCGGAGTAAGGAACGATTCAATAGCCTCTTATACTCCGTTTGCCCAAAATGTATGCACTGTATTTATGATAATGTTCGGCGTAAATTTCGGACTTTATTATCACCTTATAAGAGGAAAAGCGCTCACTGTTTTAAAGGACGAGGAGTTCAGATTTTACATATTTACTTACATTGCCGCATCGGCGGTTATCATTCTGAATATGAAGTCTGCCGGGACTGAAGTTGCAAATACCACGGTCAGAAATTCGTTTTTCACTGCCGCTTCTATAATGACAACAACCGGTTTCGCCACTACGGATTTTAATCTGTGGCCGTCTCTGTCAAAAGCCGTTCTTCTGTTTTTGATGTTCTGCGGCGCGTCTGCCGGTTCTACGGGCGGCGGAATAAAATGCTCAAGGGTTATTATCCTTTTCAAATCCCTAAGAAGAAACGTACACCATTACCTTCATCCGAACAGAGTTCAGACAGTGAGATACAACGGAAAGACCGTTGACGAAGAGGTCGTAACAAATACGAATATCTATCTTACCGCATATGTTATGATAGTCATTTGCTCAGTAATTCTTGTATCGATAGACGGTTTCTCGTTTGAGTCTAATTTTTCCGCCGTAATGGCAACGTTCAACAATATAGGCCCCGGCTTTGACGTCGTCGGTCCTACCGGTAATTTCGCGGCGTATTCTTATTTTTCAAAGATAATTTTTATCGCGGATATGCTCGCGGGCAGGCTTGAAATATTCCCGATACTTGTCTTTTTCTCGAGAAGCACATGGAAAAGATCGTAATATCCGCATTGCAACGATATCGCCGATTAAAAAACCTCCCGAAATACGGGAGGTTTTTTTTGTGTGACAAATTATTTGTTTTTCCAGATTTTTGAGACGGGCTTGTAGATAAAAAAGCACAGCGCCGCGTCTATTATTCCTTTTACAAATGTGAACGGAAGGTTGAATATTAAAAGGTCTTTCCATAAAGTATCAGCCGACGGCAGAATTGCCTGATACATTCCGACTATCGCCTCCTGAGAGAAATTCAGAACAGTTCCGTAAAGAGGATAGATAATATAGTAATTCGTTGCGAGAGAAATAAGAGCCATAGCGGCGGCGCCCGCGGCAGAGCCTGTAAGAGCGGTTTTTTTGGTTTTATGCTTTTTGTAGATTATTCCGGCGACAAATGCGAAAACAGCTCCTAAAATGAAGTTTGAAAGCTCTCCTATTCCCATAGTGGAACCTGACAAAAGGTGCAGAAGATTTTTTATCAGGCATACCAATACTCCCCACCACGGTCCGAATGCGAAAGATGTCAGAAGAGCGGGAAGTTCGGAGAAATCGAGCTTAATAAACGACGGTATTATCGGAATAGGAAATTCCACAAACATCAGCACCGCGCCGATAGCGCTCATGACTGCCGTGACCGCTACAGCCTTTACGTTCGCTTTTCTTTTTTTGTCTTGTTTCTTTGTCCGAACGCCGTGTTCTGCCTCAACGTTGTTTGAAACGGTCTTTTCATTTTCCTGCATTTTGTTTTCTTCCTTTGAAAAAATTATTTGCCAGGATCTTCAAATAAATTTTTTTCAATGAATAAAAAACGAACAATTCAGACTGCCGGATATAACGGAAAATCAACGGGAGAAAATAAAATAAGATCCCGGAATTTCCGAGACCCTGAACAGCTTTGTTTTTCACTGTTTCTTCTTTCATCCGGACTTTAACCGTCGGTAGGAGAATCTCACTCCTTCATGCCGCTGAAAATGCAGGCTCGCAGACTTATTATCACTGCCGGTGGAGACTTTCACTCCGCCCCGAAGATCCTTGGTATAAAAATATTATAATATCGCAAACGGTTATTGTCAATACCCGTCATATATAATATTCTTTCAAATCCGTTATTCTGAATTTATATATTTTAAATTTTGAGTGCTGATACGCATCGACAAAAGCCGCCTTTATCTCAAGTTTTTGAGTCGTAAGGAAAACGGTCATCTCAACCTCGGTGAAATGAAGCTGAACCACCTTGTCTCTCGCGGCGAGTTCGCAGTATTTTTCTCCTGTCTTGTTGTCCGTGTACATATAAAAATTGGAAATAGCGACCTCTTCGCCGCCGACCTCGATTTTTTCAAAAACGCCGGACGACGCATTTTTTCTCGTATTCTTTTTCTTTCCGAATGGCATTTATTATCACCTTAAATTTTATATAACAAATTTTACAGTTAATTTGACATATTGTCAACAGAATGACCGATAATTAAATGAACATAAATTTGTTTTGCTGTATTTTATTGTCATGCGCCGAATTTTATTTTATTACAGATATAAAAAATAATAATTTCCGCTTTTATTTTAATTTTATATATGATATAATTTATCCTATGTTATTGTAATCAGAAATATCAGATTGACAGGGAAAAATTTTTTTGTTTTTTTACGTCAATTAATCAGGTGAAAAACAATGAAAAAACTTACAATGATAGTCCCGTGCTACAACGAGGGGGAAGTTCTTCCGTTATTTTACGACGAGACTTCAAAAGTTTTAAAGGGTCTTGACTCAAAGTATGATTACGAGCTTTTGTTCGTAGACGACGGCAGCGGCGACGACACTTTAAAAAAGATAATGTCTTTTGCCGAAAAAGACGAAAAGGTAAAATACATATCATTTTCAAGAAATTTCGGAAAAGAGTCCGCTATGTACGCGGGTCTCAAGATGTCTGAAGGCGACTACGTAGGACTTATTGACGCCGACCTTCAACATTCTCCCGAACTTATTCCCGATATGCTCAAAGCGGTAGACGAAGAAGGGTACGACGTAGCCGCTTCGAGGAGAACGGACAGAAAAGGAGAGGGAGGAATAAAAAGTTTTCTTTCGTCTCAATTCTACAAGGTTATAAATAAGATTTCCGATACATATATAGACGACGGCGCTCAGGATTTCAGGATAATGTCGAGAAAAGTAGTTGACGCTATTCTTGAAATGACCGAAAAAGTCAGGTTCACGAAGGGAATTTTCAGCTGGGTAGGATTCAATACTAAATGGTTTGCTCACGAAAACAGGGAAAGAGCGGCAGGAACATCAAAATGGAGTCTCAGAAAACTTATTAAGTACGCGGGCGACGGAATACTCGGTTTCACGACTAAGCCTCTGAAATGGCCGATATATTTGGGACTTATTTCCCTTATACTTGCTTTGGCAGAGCTTATTGTGATTATCTGCCTTTCTGTCGGCGGAACGATTTCTGTTTTAAATCATCTGATATTGCTTTCGGTTTTGCTTATAGGCGGCGTGACGCTTGTTTCAATCGGAGTAGGCGGCATGTACCTTGCGAGAACTTACACCGAAACTCAGAACAGACCCGTATTCATAGTTTCAAAAACAAATATAGAAAAAATAACGATTAAGGCATATAATATTTTTTGAAAATAAATCGGAGGAAATAAAATGGCGGATGAAGTAAACACCAACCTTATAAAAATGGAACATGACGTTCTCAAATTTTGGGACGACAACGACTGTTTCGAAAAATTGAGAAAAAGGAACGAAGGAAATAAACGCTTCCGTTTCCTTGACGGTCCTATCACGGCGAATAACCCCATGGGAATACATCACGCATGGGGCAGATCTTTAAAGGATATTTTCATAAGATACCACGCTATGAAAGGCTATGACTGCAGGTATCAGAACGGATTTGATTCTCAGGGTCTATGGGTCGAGGTCGGTGTTGAAAAAGATCTCGGATTCAAGTCGAAAAGAGATATTGAAAAATACGGAATTGACAAATTTACAAGAGCATGCGAAGACAGAGTAAAGAAATATTCATCCGTCATCACAGAGCAGTCAAAGAGACTCGGTCAGTGGATGGATTGGGATAATTCCTATTTCACAAACACCGACGAAAATATTCAGGGAATATGGTACTTCCTTAAAAAATGTGACGACAACGGCTGGATAGAGCAGGAATACAAGCCTATGCCGTGGTGTCCGAGATGCGGAACGTCGCTTTCGGAACATGAGATGACAGGCTCCTACAAGATGATTACCCATAATTCGGTATTCTTCAAACTTCCGCTTGTCGAGCAGGATAAAAAAATACTTGTATGGACCACAACGCCGTGGACATTGTCGTCAAATGCGGCGCTCGCCGTAAATCCCGAAATAGATTATGTCGAGGTTAAAATCAAGTCGGACGACAAGCCAATATATCTCGCGAAAAATGCGATTAAATACCTCGGCGACGACAAGCTTGAAGTCGTCAGAGGACTGAAAGGCTCGGAGCTTGTCGGACTTCATTACGAAACATGCTTCCCCGAGTTTGAAAAACAGCAGGGCGTGGATCACAAGATAGTCGCCTGGGAGGACGTAGCCGCGGACGAAGGAACGGGAGTCGTCCACATAGCTCCCGGATGCGGACTCGAGGACTTCCAGTTAGGTCAGAGAGAAGGTATTTCCCTCATTATGCCTGTTGACGACCTCGGAATTTTCCTCCCCGGATTCGGCTTTATGACAGGCAAAGACAGCCATACGATAGCTCAGGAAGTTTTCGACGAGCTTGAAAAGAGAAATAAGCTTTACAAGATAATGCCTATAAATCACTCTTATCCCGTATGCTGGAGATGCAAATCCGAAGTTATTTTCCGCTGCGTACCCGCATGGTATATAAGAACGGAAGAGCTCAAGCCGAGACTTATAAAAGCCGCGAATACCGTAAAGTGGGAACCCGAGGCAAACGGAAAGAGAATGGTTGACTGGCTCACCAATATGGGCGACTGGAATATTTCAAGAAAACGTTATTACGGTCTTCCTCTGCCTTTCTATCATTGCGAATGCGGTCATACGACAGTCGTAGGCTCAAAAGAAGAACTCAGAAAACTTGCCGTTGATCCAAAGACCGTTGACGACCTTCCCGAACTCCACAGACCGTGGATTGACAATGTGAAAATCAGATGCCCCAAGTGCGGAAGAGAAGTGTCGAGAATTCCCGACATCGGCGACGTATGGATGGATGCGGGAATTGTTCCGTTCACTACTTTGGGCTACTTTAAAGACAAAGAGGAATGGAAGAAAAACTTCCCGGCGGAGTGGATAACCGAAATGAGAGAGCAGGTAAGACTCTGGTGGTACGCTATGCTTTTCATGTCCGTCGTAATCGAGGACAGAGCTCCTTATGAGAGAACTCTCGGATTCAATTCAGTCGTAGCCGAGGACGGTTCCAAATTCTCAAAAACCGGATTTATGATTAAATTCGACGAGGCCGCGGAGAAAATCGGCGCCGACACTATCAGATATATGTACGCCGGCGCTCCTATCACAAACGACGTCCGCTTCGGATATAATCTCGGCGACGAGGCGAGAAGAAAACTTCTCTCGTTTATGAATATATATACTTTCTTTGAGACGTACGCTTCAATAGATAAGCCCGACCTCACGAATTTCACTCCCGACGTAAATAAAATGACGCTTATTGATAAGTGGCTTGTACTAAGAACTAATCAGTTCGCCGATATTGCGGAAAAATATCTCGACGACTACAAGACATATCCTGTTGTAAAGGAATTTGAGACGTTTGTAGACGATGTGTCAAACTGGTACATCAGAACAAACAGAAGAAGATTCTGGAAAACGGAAAACGGCGAAGATAAGATGACGGCTTACTGGACATTGAAGTACGCTTTAATCACATCTTCGAGATGTATGGCTCCCATTATTCCGTTTATGACAGAATATATCTGGCAGAATGTCGAAAGAAAAGTAAATAAAAACGCGGAAATTTCCGTTCACCTCAGCGGATGGCCGGAAAAATTCGATAAAGTCGTTGACGACACAGTTCTCGAGAACACTAAGGTTTCAAGAGAAGTGATTTCCGTCGCCATGAGACTCAGAAACGAAAAACAGCTCAAGGTAAGACAGCCGCTTTCTACTATATATATCTGCTGCGGAAAAGAAACGGAAGATAAAATTAAGAATTTCGAGAAAAATATCCTCGACGAGCTCAACATCAGAAATATTGTTTACACAGAGGATAAATCAGTTCTTGAGGAAAATTATCTCACCGTAAACTTTAAGAAAGCCGGAGCCGTCCTCAAAAAAGACGTAAACAAAATGAAACAGACTTTGCTTGACCTGAGCGCGGAGGAAATGAAGGAAAAGACCGAAAAAGTCAAGGCGGGCGAAAAAGTCACTTTCGACGGATGGGACGGGGAGTACGATCCCGAGCTTTTCACAGTCGAGTCGAGACCCAAAAACAATATCGCATCGGCTGAATTTTCGGAAGGCGCTCTCGGACTTGACACCAACCTCACAGACGAGCTTATAAGAGACGGTGTAATAAGAGACGTCATTCGTCAGTGCCAGCTTGCGAGGAAAGAGGCCGGATTTGACGTAAACCAGAGAATTTTAATCTCCATAAACTCCGATGATTCCGGCATTGTCTCGTCATTGAACGGCGCCGAGGAAAAGCTTTCTTCCGAGCTTCTTGCCGACAGCGTAACAATCGGTTCTGACATTGAAGGCGATTTCACAAAGGTCGTCGGCGAGGAAAACCAGAACATCAAAATTACAGTAAAAAAATCATAATCAGACAAGTAAATTGACACGAAATTTTGAATTGTCACCAAGACTAAAAGCGGCGGAGAATATGATGCGTCTTCGCCGCAACGCAGCTGACGTCGGCACAGATCACGGATATCTGCCGGCGTTTCTTGCTATTAACGGACTTGCAGAAAAAATTTACGCCTCCGACGTAGCCGAAGGTCCGCTTGAAAATGCGAAAAAAACTTTTGAAAAACTGAATGTTTCAGATAAGATAAATTTAATAAAGTCTGACGGCCTTGAAAATATCCCGGATGACGCAGATGAAATTTTTATTTTGGGCATGGGAGGATTTCTTATTTCAGAAATACTTTTCGACTCGAAATTTATCAGAAACAGCAGCGTTCATCTTATTCTTCAGCCAATGACACGTTCCGAGGACGTGAGAAAATTTTTATGGGACAACTTATTTGAAATAGACCGGGAGTGCTGCGTCGAGGACGGCGGAAGGGTTTACGCCGTAATCAGCGCCTATTATACCGGCAAAAAAGAATATCACAGTTCTTTTTCTTATTACGTAGGCGAAAAGATGGATTTTTCGGGTTTGATTCCGTCTCCGGAAATAAAATACGCCGTAAAGCAGACGAAAATAGCGAAGGCGAGAATAGAAGGAATGAAACTTGAAAAAGACGGAAACTGCCGCGAAATCGAAGAGAACATAAAAAAATTTGAAAATATGTATCCCGCGGTCAAGGAAAATTTAAAATAATTCCCGAATAATAGAACATAAATATCAAACATGGTGAAAAAATGAAGCTAAAGGTAATTTACGATTATATTGACTCTTTTGCTCCTTATTCAACACAATGGTCAAGGGACAATTCCGGTCTTCAGACAGGTTCATTTGATGACGATATTTCCCGTATCGTGATAAGCCTTGACCTGACATTGGGAGCGGTCGCATTCGCAAGAGAAAAAGGCGCTCAGCTTATAATCAACCATCACCCCGTTCTCTTCAACAAAACAGGTTTTGTGGAAAGAGGAACGCCGCTTTACGAGGCCGTAAGAAATTCGATAGATGTTTTAGCGTCTCATACAAATCTTGATTTTGCAGAAGGCGGAGTGAACGATACTTTATGCAAAATGTTAAGTCTTGGCAACGTAAAAACTTTTTCGGACGGAGAATGCGACTGTCTGAGACTCGGCGAGCTTGATAATTTTATGACAGACACGGAATTTGCGTCATACGTTTCGGGCAAACTTTCGACCCACTGCGTCTACACTCCCACAGACAGAAAAATAAAAAAAGTCATGGTGTGCTCCGGCGCGGGCGGCGAATACGTCTCAAATGCCTACGATTTCGGCGCCGACGCGTTTGTCACGGGTGAGGCAAGACATCATGAGCTTCTTGAGGGAAAAAGGCTTGGTATATGTCTCGTGTCCGCCGGACATTACGAGACCGAGGACCCGATTGTACACGTATTAAAGAAAAATCTGGAAGAAAAATTCAGACGGCTCGAAATTTTTGAATACCACGAGAAGCCGGCGGAATATATTTGATAATTTTGAAAAGGAGGCTTAAATCAAATGGCGCTTGACGGAATTTTTCTGCACGATCTTTCAATAGAGCTTGCGAAAAAAATAATAGGTTCAAGAGTGGACAGAATAAATCAGACCCAGAAAACAGAGCTGATTTTCTCTCTGAGAACGAGAGACGACAGATTTAAGCTGCTCGTTTCCGCGTCTTCAAACAGTCCGAGGCTGAACATCACAGATGAAAAAATAGAAAATCCGCCCAAACCGCCGATGTTCTGCATGCTTATGAGGAAACATCTTCAGGGTGCGGTCATTGAAGAAATAAACCAGGTCGGACTTGACAGAATACTTATGATAAATTTCATCGCCGTCAGCGAATTGGGCGAACACGTCATGAAAACTCTTGTCGTAGAGATAATGGCGCAGTACTCAAATATTATTCTTCTGAACGGGGACGGAAAAATTATCGACTCGATAAAAAGAGTTGATGAGACAAAGTCGTCGGTTAGACAGATATTGCCCGGACTTAAATACGAATTGCCTCCGAGACCCGATAAAATCAATCTTGAAAATTCTACCGCAGAAAACGCGGCGGATAAAATCTGCATATCTCAAAGACCGCTTTCAAAGGCGATTCTTGACACGTTGGAAGGCGTCTCCCCGCTTGTCGCCCGCGAAATTCAGTCGAGGTGCGTGCCGGATGACATCTCCGCATCTGAATTGAACGTGAGAGAAAAGGAAAAACTTCTCTTTGAACTCGATATTTTAAAAAACAATATCAAAAAAGGGAAAAGCGCTTCATTGATGATACTCGATGAAAACGGAAAACCTAAGGATTTTTCGTATATGTTCATCACTATGTACGCGTCGGTATATAAGATGAAGGCGTACGTCGATATGTCAAGCCTTCTTGACGATTTCTATTCCGAGAGGGAGAGAATATCGAGAACGAAAGCTAAGGCGGAAGACCTTTTCAGAACAGTCGATTCACTTATAGAGCATTACTCGAGAAAACTTGATTACAGACTCGGCGACCTCGAAAAGTGCGGCGAAAAGGACGAAAAGAAAAAATACGCCGAATTGATAAACGCGAATTTATACGCGCTGAAAAAAGGCACCGGCGTTTACAAAGTGGAGGACTGGTACGACGACGGTAAAATAATCGAAATACCCGCAAGACCGGATAAAACGCCGGCTGAAAACTCTCGCATATATTTTAAGGAATACAGAAAATTAAAAACTGCCGAGATGAAACTCACGGAGCTTATTTCATCATCTAAGGAAGATATAGAATACCTAAAAACAGTAAAGGATGAACTTATGAGGTCTGAAACGGAGGCCGAAATAGCGGAGATAAGGCAGGAACTCACAGACGGCGGATATATAAAACAGTCTCAGAAAAACGGAAAAAATCAGAATTATAAAAAAAACACGAAAAAGCTTCCGCCTCTTAAATTCAAATCACCGTCGGGATTTGACGTTCTCGTAGGCAGAAACAATATCCAAAACGACAGACTGTCGCTCAAGATGTCGGAAAAATCCGACTACTGGTTCCACGTGCAGAAAGCTCCGGGGTCACATGTCATTCTTTCGCTGAACGGAAACGAGCCTGATGAAAAGGATATGGAATACGCCGCGCGCGTTGCGGTATATTTTTCTTCCGAAAGGGAATCGCCGTCGGCGGAGGTCGATTACACCAAAGTGAAAAATTTGAAAAAGCCAAACGGCGCAAAACCCGGATTTGTGATTTACCACGAATATTCATCTGTCCTTGAAAAACCTTTGAAACCGGACGATTACGACGAATAAAAGGGAGGTCCTTTTTTGAATAAAACGTCAAGACAGGCAAAGTTTAAATTTACTTGCGTTTTGCTTGCGCTTCTTTTTGCTGTTTCCTCATTTTTCCCAGTCATGACATCGGCGGCGTCGTTCAACGCGACAGTATACGCGGCTGTCGACATAATAATTCAAAACGAGGGAAATTACGGCACCGTTGTCAAAAAAGACGTAAACGCAGTAAGTCTCGGACTTTTGGGCTGGCACGCCACGAGAGCCCTTCAGCTGCTGCAGGAGATTGTCTCAAAAAACCCGGACAAGGCGCTTTCCGTTCTCGGTCCAGCTCTTTACAATGAGATAATAACAAAGTCGAATTGGGAGGGCAGAATATATAACGACGACGAGGCTGCGAGGACAGCTGTCCTTCTCACGTCCGCCGAAGGCGTCGAGGTGCAGAACGAAAATGCGATAAACGATATTTCGGGCTATGTATCGCACGGCGAAAGGCTTGGCATTACCGAGTCCGAGGCTCTTGTTTTTTTCGCCGACTATCAAAATCAAAACGGCTACACCGGAGCGGAAAATTTTTACTACGAAGTAGTCAGGGGTACCGGAGATTATTCTCCCAACCTATATGAACTTTACGAATTTTCCTCAAAAAATTCGAGAAGGACGAGGACGTATAATTTCTGCGCATCCATTAACTGGTCTGAATATTCTTCAAATCCTTTTGTTCCTCAGGACAGTACTCCGCCTAAAGTAAATAATTTAAAGCTCGTTTCCGTCACATCGGAAGGGTACGCCGTATCTTTCAGCTGCACGGATAACGTAAAAGTCGATAAGGTGTACGTACTTTCATATTACACCGATTCGGGCATGTCGTCCGCCAAATGGAAACAGCTTGAGGTTCAGTCGGGCGTTATGACGTCTTATGAGAAAATCTCCGATCTCGGCGGGCGTTACGGCAATTATACGACTGTGGTATACGCGATAGACAAGCAGGGAAATTACGGCTCTGCGTCCATAAGCCCTGTGACTGTATCCCAAAAAGGAAATCAAACTGCTGTAATTCCGCTTTCCGCTTCTGTTTCAATTTCTGCGTCAAAAGTAAATTTGGACGACGATATTGTATTCGCCGCGTCGGCGTCAAACGGTTCCGGAAATTACGAATATGAATTTACGCTTTACAAAGACGGTGTAAAAGCAGGCGAGAGAAAATCATCCGATTATCCTATTTTTACTGTTAAAGCAGACGAAAAAGGAAAATATTATGCCGTTGCGCAAGTAAAAGACAAGACCACGGGGAAAAGCTCCGAGGCAAAAAGCGACGAAATTGACGTATACAATTTGATAAATACAGGCGAATTGACGTCTGACAAGACGCAGTGCCATACGGGCGAAAACATCACATGGCAGCTGTATCCGTCCGGCGGGGAGGGAACTCTTGAATTTCAGTACGCCCTCTTGTCGGGCAACGAGCTTATAGAATCGACCGATTATACTTTTAATTCCTACTTTGAATACACGCCTGAAAAAAGCGGCGGCTATACTTTGTTCGTAAGGGTCAGGGATTCCGAAAAACACACCGAAATACAAAGAAGCTCGACAGTATTCGTTTTTGACCGCGTAAAAATGAACGGAGTCGAAATAAACAAAAAAAATTACTTTATCGGAATGAAGGTAACTTTATCTGCCGACGTCGAAGGCGGTTCAGACGAAAAACAGTATAGATTTTTTATCTACCGCGACGGCGCTTTATTGTCTGATTCCGGCTTTATATCAGAAAACGAATTTTCGTTTTATCTTGAAAAAGGCGAATATTTTGCGGAGGCTGAGGTAAAAGACGGAGATGACGATTTGAAAGCCGAATCGGATAAGTTTGAAGTCTTGAAAAAACCCGAGTTGGGAGACGCGAATCTTGACGGAAAAGTGAACGCCTCGGATGCGCGTCTTGTTCTCAGGATATCCGCGAAGCTTGACAAAGCGCCCGAAAATCTTGAATATATATGCGACGTAAATTTTGACGGAAAAATTAACGCGTCCGATGCGAGAAAAATACTCAGATATTCCGCGAGAATAGAAGAACTGATCGAAAAAGAGCCGGAGAGCAGTTCACTGAATCACTTCAATTCGATTATTTGACAATCGTATAAAGTGATTATATAATTTAAAAAAATAAATCGCCGTTCGTACGGCTTGGGGAAGTTATGAATACCAGAAAAATAGATGAGCTTAACATCGAGCTTAAAGAGGAAACGAAAAAACTTGAAAAAACGCTCGAAGATTTTGGGAGAAATACAGACCTCGGCAGGGAAAAGGAAATTGAATTTTTCAAGACTGACTGCAAATCTCTGAAAGACCTGAAAGTCGCCGCCATTATGGACACTTTCACTCTCGGCAATTTCAAACCCGAGTGCAGGCTGTTTGAGATAGAGGCGGATAAATGGAAAGCGCAGATGGATGAGTTTTCTCCTGATATGCTTTTCGTCGAATCGGCGTGGAACGGCAAAAACAATTCATGGTACAAGAAAATCGCGAACGGTTCCAAAGATCTTCTTGACGTGACCGATTATTGTCATGAAAGAAATATTCCCGTCGTTTTTTGGAACAAGGAAGATCCCGTCTGGACAGATGCGTTTATGTCCGCGGCGTCTACTGCCGATTTTGTGTTTACGACTGATTTCGACGTGATTGAAAGGTATAAAAGAACTCTTCAACACAACAACGTATATCTTCTTCATTTTTCGGCTCAGCCGAGGATTCACAATCCGCTTGAGATTCATGACAGAAAGGATAAATTCTGCTTCGCCGGCGCTTATTATCACAGGTACCGCGAAAGATGCAGGGTATTCGACTCGTTCGCGGATGTATTTGAAAGCGGCAGGGGACTTGAAATTTACGACAGAAATCTCAACAACGCCCGTCCCGAACATGCTTTTCCCGACAGGTACAAGTCAATGATAGTCGGCACTTTGAAACCGGACGAAATTCATATAGCTTACAAGGGTTACAATTACGGAATAAATATGAATTCCGTAACCGACAGTCAGAGCATGTTCGCACGCAGAGTTTACGAGCTTATGGCGTCAAACACGGTATGCGTCGGCAACTATGCGAGGGGACTGAAAAATATTCTCGGCGACCTCACAATTTCAACAGACAGCGCCGACGAATTGAAATCAAGATTGAATCTTTACTGTTCTACCACAGAAAAATACAGAAAATACAGACTTTCCGGACTCAGAAGAGTTTTATCTTCCGAATTGTGCGAAGACAGGCTCGGTTTTATTTGTGAATGTGTTTTCGGCAGGGACTTGAGAAAGAAGCTGCCGAAATTCAAAGTAATCGCGGAGGTAAAAACAGATGAAGAAAAAGAGAAAATCGAAAATTCTTTCTATAGCCAAAGCTATTGGAATAAGGAACTTTATTTTATCCCAAGCGGCTCTGATAATTCTGGCGGCAGTGTTGACTTGTGCGGTATTTTTGATGAATCCGACGAATTAGAAGAAGGCGAAACGTTCGTTTCGGCTATGTCGCCGAAAGATTACTACGGAAAAAATTATCTTTTGGATTTTGCTCTTTCCACAAGATATTCCTGCGCCGAAGGTTTTACAAAGGCGGGATATTATTCGTATAATGACGGAAAATTTTTCGATCCCGAATACGATGTTCAATATAAGAAAACAGAAAAAGCCTTTTCTTCGAGATCCGCCGTCAAAATCGGAAAGTTGAAACGAAGTGAGGAATTTGTCAGAAAATTTGCCGAAGGTGTCGAAATAAAAGGCGATTTCCTATGCACGGACGAGTTTAACTACTGCAAAAATTTTTCCGGCGGCGAATGTGAAAAGGCGGACGATATTTTTATCGCCGACAAGGGAATAGACCCCGATGTAATCAACAGCCTCGCGTCGTCAATCGACTGCGAAAATCTTTCGTCGGACGTCATGAGGCTGACGCCGAAGGATATGGCGGATATGTCGAGGGGCAGGATAAGAGGAGTGACATACAAGCTGGAAGGCTCAAAATTTGTCGTCTCGTCTCAGAAAAAGTCCGACAAACCGGAGTATCTGATATTTAAAAGAAAGTTTCTTCCCGAAGAATTTTATGCGTCAAACCAGGTTTCCGTTCTCTTCTCCTCCACGGGGGAACTTGATACAGAAAACCATATATTATTCTTTGACGGAGCAATGAAACAGCTCGGCGACTCGTATTCCGAAGGATCCGACGCCGTAACGGCCGACCTTCCGGAAGGCACAAAATTTATCGAGCTTGCCGTCAGGATAAAAGGAAAGGGAGTTCGCGAATATTCCTCAATCACAGCCGGAAAAGGAACCGACAGTTCCGCCGTTCCGTTTTTGTCGAGGTCCGATGTCCTTGTAGTCGCAGACCACTATCCTTCTTATTCAGATCTTTACAGATATATGTTTGTGCACAGGCGAATAAAAGGATATGAGAAACTTGGAGATATCGCCGACGTCGCCTGCATAAATATGTACAACAATAGAAAATATTACGAATTTGAGGGCGTCAACGTAACAGAGGGAAATGCCGCTACTCTTTCGTCTTTGCTTGAAAACGGCAGGATAAAAACAGTGTGCGTTCATTTTATGAACAGGTACATTTGGTCGGTTGTGAAAAATTATCTCAGCGATATTAAACTTGTCATTTGGAGCCACGGAAGCGATATTCAGCCATATGAAAGAAGAAAATTCAACTATACAGGCGAAAAAGAAACAGAAGAAGCCAAAATCGCGAGCGAGAAAAGGAAAGAACTCTGGAACGAGATTTTCTCAAATTTGGGCAGATACGATATCAGTATGGTATTCGTGTCCGATTTTTTCAGAAACCAGGTCGAGGAAGACTACAATGTGGATTTGAAAAATTACTCTTATGTGATTCATAATTTCATCGACTCGGATCTTTTCAATTACGTTCCTAAAAAAGCGGAAGACAGATTTAAAGTGATGACGGTAAAATCCTTCTCTTCCCTAACTTACGCCAACGACGTCACTCAGGACGCCATATTGAAGCTTTCGGCAGAGCCGGAGTTTTCAAGTATGACGTTCGATATTTTCGGCGACGGCGTCAGATTCGACCGTGACACCGAAAAAATCAAAAAATTTTCAAACGTGCATCTTCACAAAGGATTTCTGACACAGGCGCAGATAGCAGAAGAACATAAAAAACACGGTATTTACATCGCGACTACCAGAACTGACACGCAGGGCGTTTCAAGAGACGAAGCCATGTCGTCAGGACTTGTGCCTGTTGCGAATAAGGTGGCAGCCATACCGGAATTCTGCGACGAGACAAATACGATGCTGTGCCCGCCCGAGGACAGCGGCGCAGTTGCCGACGCGATATTGAAACTTGTCAGAAATCCCGAACTGTTTCTGAAAATGAGCGAAAATGCGTCAAATCACGTCAGAGAGTTTTCTCCGTTTGAAAAAACAATAAAAAGAGAAGCCGAACTTATTTTTCCCGACAAAAGACTTATGATTCTCTGAGAAAAACAATGTGATAAAACAATTTTAAAAACCACTTGATTTTTATATCAATAAGTGATATTATATGTAAGCTATATTAAACAAAGAGGTGACAATGAATGAAGAAAGGTATCCATCCCGACTATAAGCAGACAACTATCCGTTGCGCGTGCGGCGCTGTTTACGAGACAGGTTCAACAAAAGAGAATCTTCGTGTTGATGTTTGCGCAAAATGTCATCCTTTCTATACAGGCAAACAGAAGCTTGTAGATACCGGCGGACGTGTCGATAGATTCAACAAGAGATACAATCGTGACAAATAATTTCTCTGAAGAATTTTTTTCAAGCGGTATGCTAAATGCCGCTTGTTTTTGGTATCTAAAAAAATATATAATATAAATTAATTTCTTAGCTGATAGGTTTGTTGGAATATATTACATTAAAGAAAAGAGGCTCGGCAGAGTTTACCGAGAAAAAGTCGAGATTTATAGGCACAGGCGCGCCTGTCAAAAGTGAAGAGGAAGCGCTTGAGTTTGTTTCCGAAATAAGGAAAAAATATCCCGACGCAACGCACAACGTATACGCTTACATTCTCAGGAAAAACAATACGGAGCGTTTTTCGGACGATTCCGAGCCGGGCGGCACCGCCGGGGTTCCGTGTCTTGAGACGCTTAAAAAAAACGGGTTGAAAGACTGCGCCGTAGTGGCGACAAGATATTTCGGCGGCGTACTTCTTGGCGCGGGCGGTCTTGTCAGAGCTTACTCCAAAACGGCTTCTGCCGCAGTAGAGGCATGCGGAAAAAGCGTGATGACGTCATGCGTATGTCTGAAAACTACGATTTCATACGATTTTGTAAATTCGTTTGAGCGGCTTTCCGACAGGTACCGCGCGCGTATTTACGACACACGGTACGAAGAAAACGTCAGTTTTTCGCTGTATATAAAGGAAACAGACGTTGAAAAATTTTCATCGGAGCTTTTCGATATATCTAACGGAAGGTTTAAAGCCGAACAGGCGGGAAAAATTTTTGCGGAGGTTTGACGGTTTATGCCCGGTCTTTCGGATGAATTCATCAGGCGGATAAAAGACGAAAACGACATCAACGATGTAGTGTCGTCTTATGTTGATTTGAGAAATCACGGAAGATATTCTATGGGTCTGTGCCCTTTCCACAACGAAAAGACGCCTTCGTTCGCAGTATATTCGGACACTCAGTCTTTTTACTGCTTCGGCTGCGGGGCGGGCGGCGACGTAATCACATTTATAAGGGATATCGAAAATTTGGATTACCTTGACGCCGTAAAATTTCTTGCCGACAGAGTCGGACTCGCTCTTCCTCAGGACGGATTCGACGACGGAAAAGCTTCTTTAAGGCGGCAGATATACGACGCAAACAGGAAAGCCGCGAAATTTTATAATTCCGTTCTCTACACCGAAGAAGGGAAAAACGGTCTCGATTATTTTAAGAAAAGACAGCTGACTGAAAAGACGGTAACCCATTTCGGCTTGGGCTATGCGCCCGACAGATGGGACTTACTTACAAGGTATCTCAGAAAACAGGGCTTTACCGATACCGTCCTTCTCCAGGCGGATCTTGCGAAAAAATCAAGGTCCGGTTCGCTCATAGATGTTTTCAGAAACAGGGTAATGTTTCCCATAATCGACTTGAAAGGCAACGTCGTAGGCTTCGGCGGCAGAGTTCTTGACGACTCCAAACCCAAATACCTGAACACTTCGGACACATATGTATATAAAAAAAGCGACAATTTGTTCGCGCTGAATTTTGCGAAAAACGAAGGAAGCGGAAAGCTTATACTTTGCGAAGGATATATGGACGTAATTTCATATCATCAGGCGGGTTTTACAAACGCGGTAGCAGGTCTCGGCACGGCGTTCACTCCCGGGCAGGCGAAGCTTTTGAGCAGATACGCGGATGAAGTGATTTTGTCGTATGACGCGGATGAGGCCGGACAAAAAGCCACAAAAAGGACGCTCGGCATACTTTCGGACTCGTCTCTGTCCGTAAAAGTCGCGATTTTGACAGGCGGGAAAGATTCTGACGAGATTATAAAAAAATACGGCAGTGAAAAAATGCGCGAAATTCTCGATTCTGCCGTAAGCTCCGCCGGATACGAAATTCAGAGCGCATCTGAAAAAATAGACCGCTCAACACCGGAGGGAATGGCGAAATATATTAGTAATTCATGCAAAGTCATCGCGAATATGGCAAGCGCAGTATCAAGAGATCTTTATATTTCAAAGCTTTCTTCCGAAACGGGAGTTTTAAGACAGGCAATATCGTCCGAGGTCGACAAAATACGAAGAAGAAAAATAAACGACGGCAAAAAAAAGGAACAGCGGCAGGCGTCTTCTTTTAAAATACAAAATGACGCCGCGGTAAATCCCGACAGGCAGAGAAAACTCGCCTGGTACAAAGCGGAGGAAAATTTAATCGGCATGCTTGTTTCAAGCCCCGAGCTTTATAAAGATATCAAGGACAAAGCCGATAAAAACATGTTCGCGTCCGACGCCGATTCGAGGATTTTCTCGATTATCAAAACACGGCTCGACGACGGAAGAGGAGTTGAAATGTCTTATCTCAGCGCGGATCTTTCCCGTGAGGAGATGAGTCATCTTTCAAGACTTGTCGCCTCAAGAGCCGGATTGAAAAACACTTCCTCCGAGATTAGGGAGTGCCTGAATACAATGATAAGCGAAAAAAGAAAATTTGATATAGAATCCTCCGGAGTAGGGGATATGAGCGACGACGATTTTCTGAAATTATTCAATAGAAATAATTAAAGTTTTATTAAACTCAGGTGAATTAAATTTCGGATTTAATCATCGCGCTGTCATTTTTTTGATTTTGCGCATCATATATAAAAACTGCCTGAAAAAAATTTCTAACAGTTTTCAAAAGGAGAGTTTTTTATGAGTGAAAAGGAAAACAACGAATCAAAACAGCCTGTCTCCAAAAAAGACGCGCTGATACAAAGCCTCGTCAACAAGGGCAAACAGACGGGACATATTTCTACCCAGACGCTCGACGCATTTATAACCGACAATGATTTCGACATAGAGGAGCTTGACAGGGTTTATGAAATCCTCGAGCAAAACGGCGTCGATATAGTCGATGATTCGCAGGCTGATTACGACGATATCGATTTTGACGCGAACGAGGGAAGAGATGCGGAGTATGTATCCCCGGAAGACGAGGATATGAAAAACAGCGTTATAGACGATCCGGTCAAGGTCTACCTGAAGGACATCGGCAAGGTGCCTCTTCTCACGCCCGACGAGGAAATAAGCCTTGCAATCAGAATAAAAAACGGCGACGAGAATGCAAAAAAGCGTCTTGTCGAGGCAAATTTAAGACTTGTCGTTTCGATAGCAAAAAGGTACGGCGGAAGAGGAATGTCTTTTTTGGATCTTATCCAGGAAGGAAATCTCGGTCTTATCAAAGCAGTTGAAAAATTCGACTACACCAAAGGTTTTAAATTCTCCACATACGCGACGTGGTGGATAAGACAGGCGATTACAAGAGCTATAGCCGATCAGGCGAGAACTATCAGAATACCTGTTCATATGGTTGAAACCATAAACAAGGTGAAAAAAGCGTCAAGCTACCTTCTTCATCAAAACGGCAGAGACCCGACTCCGGAGGAAATCGCGAAGGAAATCGGAATGACTCCGGACAAAGTGAGGGAGATTATGAGGGTGTCGCAGGAGCCTGTATCACTTGAAACTCCCATAGGCGAGGAGGAAGATTCGCATCTCGGCGATTTCATCCCCGACGACGAGGCTCTCGCTCCGGCAGACGCAGCAAGCCAGGCTCTATTAAAAGAAGAGCTTGACAAGGTTCTGAAAACTTTGACGCCGAGAGAAGAGGAAGTTCTGAGAATGAGATTCGGTCTTGACGACGGCCATCCGAGAACTCTTGAGGACGTGGGCGACAGGTTCGGCGTCACAAGAGAGAGGATAAGACAGATTGAGGCGAAGGCGCTCAGAAAATTAAGACATCCTCAAAGAAGCAAAAAACTTAAGGATTTCCTCGACTGAAAAATTTTATTCGGCAAAAAATATTTCCTGCCTGAAAAGGCGGGAAATTTTTTTTAGCTGCTGTTTGATTTTTATTTCATAATTATGGTATTATAATTATAAATGAGAGACGGTGTAAAATCTATTTCCGCTTTTTTCAAAGCCAAGTTTTTCATACCATTTTGATGTAATAGGGCTCTTTGTAATAACATATATAAATTTCTGATTTAAAGATTTTACGAGAGTTAAAACGCATTCAGAGCCTAATCCCGAATGTCTGAAATCAATATCGGTAGTCACGGCTGAAATAAGCGCCGCTTTGCCCGATTCCCCTGACGTTGCGGCTGAAGAAACAATTTTGTCATCCGCCGTTATTTTCACTCCGTGTACAAAACCATGGCGCAGCTTGTGCGACAAATCCGTATACCAAAGCGGAAAATCCGGTTTTTCCCCGGGATATGAAAGATTAAAAAAAGAATATAAGTCATCTGAATAAAGCGGCGAAACCGAAAAATTTTTCGGCAGATGTTTTTGGAATTTTATATTTTCTCCGCGTTCTTTATTGTATTTTAATAAAACAGCTTCAGATACCGAATATTTATCTTCTGAAAAACATTCCGAAATTTCCTTTGAAATATCCGAATAAGAAGAAATCTCAATTTCGGCGGCGCCCGTAAATTCGGCGAATTCCTTCAATTCATCAATATCCGATTTTCCTTTCGAGACAGATACCGACAAAACGCCGTCAAAAAAACAGAGCCTGACGCAGTTTGAACCGTAATAAAAACGCGGATAAGAATTAAGACCGTATGTTTTTAAATCGGTTTCCATCCTCGCGCCTAACGGGTCATTTTCAACTGTTGAAAGAAAATCAACAATTTCTCGTTCATTTGATAATAATTTATACATAAATTTATGATATTATAAATAAAATAAAAATTCAACAGATATTATTTACAAAATACTTTGAAAATTTTGTGTGATTTGACGATTTTTCTTTCAAGTTAATTTTAAGTGTTGACAAATATTAGACTAAAGTATATTATTAGTATAGTCATATTTTTAAAAGTAGTTCTATAAATCAGACTTACTGATTGAAAGGATTGTAAGATAATGAAAAAAATAATAGCAATTTTACTTTCTGTTTTATTGGCGTTTTCTGTTGTACCTGCGGCTTTCGCAGCCGATACCGAAGCAGATGTTGAGTCGGGTGAAATTTCGGCGGCGTTCGCGGATTTTGATCCTTCTTCTCTGACGGATATATTCAACGGACTTGATTTGAGCTCTATAACGGATTTGTTCAAAAATTTCAATCTTGACTCTCTGAGTTCTCTTTTTGAAGGATTCGATATGAGCAAAATTACTAGCTTGTTCCAGAATTTTGATCTCGGAAGTCTTACCGACCTTTTCGGCGGTCTTGATATCTCAAGTCTTATAAGCGGAATTACGGGCGGAGATAAAAACAAAGACTCCTCGAATACAAACAATAATTCAAGCTCCGATTCCGGAAATTCAAATTCGTCAACAAACAATACAAGCACAACGACAACTACAACGACTACTAACGGAACGGGTTCTATTGCTCAGACAGGTTCTACAAAGACAGGACTTATCGTAGCTTTCGGAGTATGCGCTGCTGCTGCTGTTACATTCACAGCTGCAAGAAAGCATGACGACTGCTGATTTTAAATAAATCGGAATAAATATTATGTTCCGTATGAAATTTAATAAAGTTATTAATTGATGTGACATCGAGACGGTCAAAAATTTTTGGTCGTCTCTTTTTTGTCGGAAAATATTTTATATTCAGGCGGAATTATCGAACCGATGAATAAGCCGGCAGAATAAATCCGCATTAATTTGCCGTCAAAAAACGGGATATCTATAATAATATCAGATAAGATATTATTTTCTGAATTTTCTGAGGAGGTTTATTTGTGAAAGAGAATATAAAAACATTGTCGAAAAGTATAGGGGAATATAAAAAACAGGTAATTATGACTCCTTTTTTTGTTTTAATCGAAGTCGTAATGGAATGTATAATTCCGTTTTTTACGTCCGGCCTTGTAAACAACATCAGAGCCGGGTGCGGAATTGACGTTATTTTAAATTACTCAGTAAAGCTTGTGATCATGGCTCTGACGTCTTTCGCCGGCGGAACTGTTGCCGCCGTGACATGCGCGAAGGCGTCGGCAGGGTTTGCGAAAAACCTGAGAAACGATATCTTTCACAATATTCAGTCTTTTTCGTTTGAAAACATAGATTCATTTCTTCCGGCCTCCCTTGTCACAAGACTCACAACCGACGTATCAAATATTCAAATGGCGTTTATGATGATAATCAGGACGGCTGTAAGATTCCCGTTTACGCTCGTTTTCGCCTTTGTTATGGCTTTTGTTATGGGCGGTAAACTCGCTTTTATATTTTTCTTTACAGTTCCGTTTCTCGCATTCGGTCTCATCGCAGTTATAAAAACCACTACGCCGCTTTTTAACGCCGTATTTAAAAAGTACGACAGAATGAATGAATCGGTCGAAGAAAACATTTCCGGAATAAGAGTCGTCAAATCATTTGTAAGAGAGAAATTTGAAAAGAGGAAATTTTCAAAGACGTCAGACGACGTGTGCAAAGATTTTACCAAGGCAGAAAAAATACTCGCTTGGAATAATCCTATGATGCAGTTTTGCATTTACGTAGTAATGGTTGTCGTTTTGATTTTTGGCTCCAATATAATAATCACTACAACCGGAGCCGATTTGGACGTAGGACAGCTTTCGGCGCTTCTCACTTATTCTTTTATGATGCTTCAAAGCCTTATGATGCTGTCTATGGTTTTCGTCATGATAATAATATCCGAGGAATCGGCGCAGAGAGTTTGCGAAGTACTTAATCAGAAATCAACGCTGACAAGTCCGGAAAACGCCGTTAAAACGGTCAATGACGGCTCTGTTGATTTTGATAAAGTATCATTCAAATATTCCGAAAAAGCCAAAAAATATGCTCTGTCCGACGTAAACTTTCATATATCATCAGGTGAAACTATAGGAATAATAGGCGGAACGGGTTCGTCAAAATCCACTTTGATACAGTTGATTCCGAGGCTTTACGACGTTTCGTCCGGCTCTGTCTCGGTTGGTGGAATAAATGTAAAAAAATACGACCTGAAAACTTTGAGGGATTCGGTTGCCGTCGTTCTTCAGAAAAATGTTCTTTTTTCCGGCACTGTAAGGGATAATCTTAAATGGGGCAATAAAGACGCCACCGAGGAACAGATTGAAAACGCTTGCCGTGCGTCGTGCGCCGATGAATTTATTTCGGAAATGCCTAAAGGTCTCGACACTTATATCGAACAGGGCGGAACAAACGTTTCCGGAGGACAGAAGCAGAGGCTTTGCATAGCAAGAGCTCTTCTGAAATCGCCTAAGATACTTATTCTCGACGACTCCACAAGCGCTGTCGATACCGCTACGGAGGCGAAAATAAATCTCGCCATGAAAAAATACATACCCGAAACCACAAAGATTATCATAGCGCAGAGAATTTCATCAGTCAAAAATGCGGACAGGATAATCGTAATGGACGGCGGAAAAATATCCGATATCGGCACGGATTCGGAACTTATGGAAAGGTCTGAAATTTACAGGGAGGTTTGCATATCACAGACGAAAGGAGCTGAAATCGATGAATAAAACAGGCAAAAGATCATCTGTCGGAAAAATGAAGATGATAAAAAAAGGGACTGCCGGAAGAATTATAAAAACGGTTTTTCACAATTACCCGGTTATGACGTCTCTTACAGTCGTATGTATTTTGATTTCTGCCGTAGTCTCCTCCATTCCGTCTGTTTTTATGCAGAATGTAATTGAAATAATCGAACAGTCATGGCGTCAGAAGCTCACATGGGCAGACGTCGGCGGCGAGATAATCAGAAAAGTTCTTCTTCTTATAGTAATGTACATAATCTCGCTTGCGGCAAGCATCGCCTACAACAGAATGATGGCAGTCATAACTCAGGGCTCTTTGAATAAATTGAGAAAAGATATGTTCGGCGTCATGCAGAGTCTTCCTATCAAATATTTTGACCAAAACGACCGAGGCGACATAATGAGTCGTTATACAAACGATATAGACGCTTTGAGAGAGATGATATCTCAGTCGTTTCCTCAGCTTCTTATGTCGGGGACTGTCGTAATATCTGTTTTCTTTATTATGATTTATTATTCCCTCTGGCTTACTCTTCTTATCATTTTGGGCTGTGTTATAATGTACCTTGCGATAAATAAATGCGGTTCTGTATCCGCCGGATATTTCTTCCGTCAGCAGGAGTCTCTCGGAAAAGTTGAGGCCTACGCCGAGGAGATAATGAACGGTCAAAAGGTAGTTAAAGTGTTCAGCCACGAGCCGGAGTGCGAAAAAGAGTTCAGAAAAAGAAATGAAAAGCTTTTCAGAGATTCCGATACGGCTAACAAGTACGCGAACATTTTAGGACCTATTCTTATGAATATCGGCAACTTGAATTATGTTCTTGTCGCTGTTATCGGCGGAATATTAATCGCCGCCAAAGCTAAAAATATTTCGCTTTCGGGCCTTCCTATAGGCATTTCAATCGTAGTCCCGTTTCTCAATATGACAAAGCAGTTCACCGGCAACATAAATCAGGTATCTCATCAGATAAATCCGATAGTCATGGGTCTTGCCGGCGCACAGAGAATATTTTCCCTGACAGACGAAAAGCCGGAGACGGACGATGGCTATGTCACTTTGGTCAACGTCGATGTTTCTCCCGACGGACAGATAACAGAAGCCGAAAAAAGAACGGGCAAATGGGCGTGGAAACATCCTCACTGCGCCGATTCCACCGTGACGTATAAATTGCTTGAGGGCGATGTCAGGTTAAATCACGTCGATTTTTCGTATGAACCGGGAAAGCAGATACTTCATGACATATCAGTCTATGCCAAACCCGGTCAGAAAGTCGCTTTTGTAGGAGCTACCGGCGCCGGAAAGACAACTATTACAAATCTTATAAACAGGTTCTACGATATTGAGGACGGCAAAATAAGGTACGATTCAATAAATATCAACAAGATAAAAAAGTCCGACCTCAGGCGCTCTATGGGAATAGTTCTTCAGGATGTAAATCTTTTTACCGGAACTGTCATGGAGAATATCCGCTACGGAAAAATCGACGCTTCGGACGAAGACTGCGTAAAAGCGGCTAAACTCGCGGGCGCGGACGATTTCATCACAAGGCTTCCGAAAGGATACGACACAATGCTCACCGGAAACGGCGCGAACCTCTCGCAGGGTCAGAGACAGCTTGTATCTATCGCAAGGGCGGCCGTCGCGGATCCTCCTGTAATGATAATGGATGAGGCGACCTCATCTATCGACACGAGAACAGAGCAGATAGTTCAGCGTGGAATGGACGCTCTGATGAAAGGCAGAACCGTCTTTGTAATAGCGCACAGACTTTCAACCGTCAGAAATTCCGATGTGATAATAGTTCTTGACCACGGCAGAATAATCGAAAAGGGAAATCACGAGGAGCTTATCAGGCAGAGAGGAATGTACTACCGGCTCTATACAGGCGCATTCGAGCTTGAATGAAAAAATACATTTCTTTTTTCTGTGTATTTATATCGATAAAATAAAATTTCGATATTATTGATTTATTTAAAAAAAATCCGCCCCATTGAGAGACGGATTTTTTTAGGAGAAAAATTAAAAAACGAAGTACACTAAACAAATGAGAATTGCTTTTTAAAATCGATACTATATAAATCATATTCATTTTTCGGGACTTATTCCTCCCGCCGCCTTTTTTTGAAAACGGCGGGCAAGGGAACAAGCCTGATGAAAAAAGAAAAGCAAATATGAAATCTATCGGAGAAAAATTTTTATCAGATATAGAAGAGAATTTTTGAATATGTGGGATAGGAAAGGTATTCCTCGGCCATCTCGTTTTCAATCTCGTCGCCTATTACTCTGAGTTCGTTCATGGCTGTTAAAACAGTGTCCTTGAAGTAGTTCGCGGCTTCCTGTCCCTCCGGAACGTCTTTTCCGGCTATTACGGCGTCATTCAGAGCGTCAACTTTCTCGTACATTATGTTAAGTTCTTTTGAAAGTTTGTCGGCGAGTTTGTAAGCCGCGTCATTCGTGACGTCAAGACCCGCTTCTTTCTTCTTTGTCTCCGTATCGGCGAGCATATTAATATACCTGAATACGCCGGGGATAATGTCCTTTTTCGCCATATCGAGCATTGTGAGTGCTTCGATGTTTATTTTCTTCGAATAATTTTCGAGCATTATCTCGGCTCTCGCCTCGACCTCGGGACGAGTGAGAATATGATGCTTCTCGAACAGAGCTATATTCTTTTCGCTCGTGTAGTAGGGGATTGCGTCAGCAGTTGTCTTGAGATTGAGAAGTCCTCTCTTTTCAGCCTCTGCTACCCACTCGTTGTCGTAGCCGTTGCCGTTGAAAATAATTCTCTTGTGAGCTTTAAATTCACGCTCGCAAATCTTCATTGCGTCCGCTTCCGGATTTTCGGAACCTTCAAGTTCGTCTGCGAAAATAGAAAGTGATTCGGCGACTATTGTGTTTATTATGAAGTTGGGACCCGCGAGAGAGAAAGCCGAACCGGGCATTCTGAACTCAAATTTATTTCCCGTGAACGCGAAAGGCGACGTCCTGTTTCTGTCTGTGTTGTCCTTTTTGAATTTGGGAAGAGTATTTACTCCGGTCTCGATAGAGCCTGCGGATTTTTCCTCAAATGTTTTGCCGTCGATAATTGCGTTAATTACCTTTTCAAGGTCATCGCCAACATAGATTGAAACTATTGCCGGAGGCGCTTCGTTAGCTCCGAGTCTGTGATCGTTTCCGGCGCTCGCCACTGAAATTCTGAGAAGATCCTGATAATCGTCTACGGCTTTGATTACAGCTGCGAGGAATATGAGGAATTTAGTATTTGACTCGGGATGTTTGCCGGGATCGAGAAGGTTTATTCCTGTGTCGGTCATTATTGACCAGTTGTTGTGCTTGCCCGAACCGTTGACGCCTGCAAACGGTTTTTCATGAAGAAGACACGCGAGACCGTGTCTGTCGGCAACCTTTTTCATTATTTCCATCGTCAGCTGATTCTGGTCGGTCTGTACGTTTGTTGTCGTGAATACGGGCGCGAGCTCGTGCTGAGCCGGAGCCACCTCGTTATGCTCCGTCTTAGCGTAAACGCCGACTTTCCAAAGTTCCTTGTTCAGGTCTTTCATGAACTCCATAACTCTCGGTTTTATAACTCCGAAATAATGGTCGCCCATTTCCTGTCCCTTAGGCGGTTTTGAACCGAAAAGAGTTCTGCCTGTAATGACGAGGTCTCTTCTCTGTTTATATGTTTCCTTGTCTATTAGGAAATATTCCTGCTCAGCGCCGACTGTGGTGCTTACCTTTTTGGCTTCAATTCCGAGTTCGGACAGAACTCTGACAGACTGTCTTGAAAGTTCCTCCATAGATCTCAGCAGAGGAGTCTTTTTGTCGAGAGCCTCGCCGGTGTATGAGCAAAACGCCGTAGGTATACATAATGAATCGTCCTTGATGAATGCGGGCGATGTGGGATCCCATGCGGTATATCCTCTTGCTTCAAATGTAGCTCTTATTCCTCCGGAGGGGAAAGAAGATGCGTCGGGTTCGCCTTTGATAAGCTCTTTTCCGGAAAATTCCATTATTACTTTTCCTCCGGGAGCCGGGCTGATGAATGAATCGTGCTTTTCGGCTGTTATGCCTGTCATGGGCTGGAACCAGTGAGTGAAGTGGGTCGCGCCTTTTTCGATAGCCCATTCTTTCATAGCGTGAGCTATGGCGTTGGCTGTGTCTTTGTCGAGGTCTTTGCCCTCGTCTATGATTTTGTGAAATGACTTGTACACGTCTTTCGGCAATCTCTGACGCATAGCGTCGTCATTGAATACAAGACTGCCGAACAGCTCCGGTACATTTACTTTTTCTTCTGACATAAAAATTTTCCTCCCTAAATAAAAACAAAAAGACGCCCGGGATAATTTAAAATCTCCGAGCGCCATTGCTTTGATTAATTTAGATTTTAGTCCGAAAAATCCATTTGTCAATACTTTTTTAATGAAATCGCTTTATTATATTAAAGTGCAAAGCGCCAAATTAATTTTTTTGGCAATCTTTTACATAAAAATTTCTGCCTGCTTCAGTGTGAGACATAATACTTTATTTAAATAAAATATGAAATAAAATTGATGTTGAAAAAAAGCAGCCGAGTTGATATAATAAGCAAAACATATCATAGGGAAAAATATGTTTATATGAAATAATAATAAATCATAACAGATAAATTATCAGTTTTCGGAGAGATATAAAATCTCTGAATTTTACGGGAGACAAAAATGAAAAAAAAGGAAAAGGATAAAAATACAGATATCGTTGCCGATATTGACGTCGATGACAAAAAAGATATTTCGTCCGATGAAGAAAAATCAGTATCCGCCGAAAGCGATACGGAAAAAGAAAAAGCCGAAAAATTATCGGAAGATACTGCCGCAGAAAACGACGCGGATGACAATTCCGACGATGAAATAAATCTGCCAGAAAATTTCATTCCGCCTTATATTCACAAGGAAATGCCTGTAATCTGTCTTCGCGGAACAGTTCTTTTCCCCGTGAGCGGAATAAGATTTGATGCGGCGCGTCCCCAGACATTAAGGGCGCTGAAACAATGCACCGATATGGACTCATCCGTATTGCTTGTGGCGCAGAAAGATTCGTCTGTGCAGGATCCGACGGATAGAGACCTTTATACTGTCGGTACGGTAGCCAAGATATCGCAGGTTATCAGGGGAAGGGATTTTATGGATCCGCTCACCGTATTCTGCGACGGAATGTACAGAGCGAAACTCGAATATATCAAACAGTATGATCCTTATGTAAAAGGCGTAGTTCAGATGGTATACGAGGACAAACCGGATGCTTGCAGTGCCGTAGAAAAGAAAAGAGTGAAGGCTCGCACACGTCTCGCCAAGGCAAAATACGACAGATATGCGGAACTTGCTCTTCATTTTGTGGACGGATATTTTCCGGATCCTGTCGACGATATTGACGACCTCAGCGCCGGACTTCTCGCCGATACTGTTGCCAATAATATGGTTACGCTCAGCGTCGAAATACGGCAGAATATTCTCGAGGAGCTTGACCAATATCGGAGACTTGAACAGGTTCTCAAATACCTTGAAAGTGAGATAAGCCTTCTTGAGGAGCAGAGCAGAATAGAAAAACAGGTTGAAACGGCTCTCGACAAGAGCCAGAGGGAATATTACCTCAGGGAAGAACTGCGAGCCATCTACTCGGAACTCGGCGAAACCGATGACGAGAGAAACGAGGCCGAGGAGTTCAAACAGCAGTTGAAAGATTCCTTGATGCCGCAGGAGAACAAAGATAAACTTCTGAAAGAAATTTCAAGATTTTCTAAAATCCCGTCGAGTTCGCCCGATTCGTCAGTTTCAAGAATATATATCGAAAAATGCCTCGCGCTGCCGTGGGGCAAGTACACCGACGATAATTTTAATATTACGAGCGCCAGAAAACAGCTTGACAAGGACCATTACGGACTTGAAAAGGTAAAAGAAAGAATTATAGAGACTCTCGCGGCAATCCACCTGTCGCCCGAAATGAAGGGACAGATTATCTGTCTCGCCGGCCCTCCCGGAGTAGGAAAAACATCAATCGCAAAATCAGTAGCTAAGGCTATGGGCAGAAAATACGCGCGAATTTCCCTCGGCGGCGTAAACGACGAGGCCGAGATAAGAGGCCACAGAAGAACTTACGTCGGCGCTATTCCGGGCAGAATAATTAACGCCGTGACAGATGCGGGTTCTCAAAACGCGCTTATTCTTCTCGACGAAATAGACAAGCTCAGCGGCGATTTCAGAGGAGATCCGGCGTCCGCTCTTCTTGAAGTTCTCGATCCGGAACAAAATTCCACGTTCACGGACCACTACATAGATATGCCTTTTGATTTGTCGAGGATATTGTTTATCACTACAGCGAACGACAAAAACTCAATTCCGGAGCCGCTTCTTGACAGAATGGAGATAATAGACCTTGACGGCTACACGTTCGGAGAAAAACTTCAGATTGCCAAACGCCACTTGGTTCCCAATAACCTTAAAGAATACGGAATACAGAAATCTCAGCTCAAAATTACCGACGGAGCCTTGAAATCCATAATAGATGGCTACACGAGAGAGGCGGGCGTCAGAGAGCTTGACAGAATAATTTCAAAAATATGCAGAAAATACGACGTCAGGTATCTCGAGGGCGATGAAAGTATGATGAAGGTATCTGAAAAAGATCTTTTCTCCCTTTTGGGACCTGTAAAATTCAGAGACGACGAAGACGGCAAATTCAAAAAAGCCGTAGGATGCGTGAACGGTTTGGCGTGGACGTCTGTAGGCGGCGTTTTGTTGAGAGTCGAAGTCGCCGTAATGGACGGAACGGGGAAAATTACTACGACCGGTTCTCTCGGCGACGTAATGAAGGAATCGGCGCAGATAGCCGTATCTGTAGTAAGACAGAGAGCGTCTGAATACGGCATAGATCCCGATTTCTATAAAAATAAAGATATTCATATTCATTTCCCCGACGGGGCTACGCCAAAGGACGGACCGAGCGCGGGCGTAACAATGACTACAGCCATTGTCTCCGCTTTAAGCGGTATCAGCGTCAGGGGCGATATAGCTATGACAGGCGAAATTTCACTCACGGGCAGAGTGCTGCCTATAGGCGGACTTAAAGAAAAGTCTATGGCGGCGTACAGACACGGTATCAGGGAAGTTATTATACCGGAAAGAAACGAGCCGGATATTTACGAATGTGACGAAAGTGTAAAAAATGAAATCACATTCATAAAAGCGGAAAAAATAGACGACGTTCTCAACGCCGCTTTAATCAGAAACGAAATTACGGAAAAAACTTCGAGGCCGAAACTTAAAAAGAAAGCCGGAACGAAAATATCTCCCGTAAAAAAAGAGCCCTCCGAAAGGGCTTATGACTGAAAAATTAGGCGGTAAAATCAATATGCCAAACCTGAGAAACGTTAAATTCCTGAAATCATACGGATTGTCAACGCAGCTTGATTTTTCGGACAGACCCGAGATAGTGTTCTCCGGCAGGTCAAATGTCGGCAAGTCTACTTTAATCAACAGTTTGTGCGGTCAGAAAAATCTGGCGAGAGTATCGTCATCGCCGGGAAAGACAGCTACTATAAATTTCTTTGAAGCGGACGGATTTTATCTTGTGGATCTGCCCGGCTACGGTTACGCCAAAAGAAGCGACGATGAAAAAAAGAGATGGGCAGAGCTTGTCGAGGGATATTTTTCGCAGGACAGAAACATATCTTTAGTCGTTCAGCTTGTCGATTCGAGGCGGGATCTGACTGACGACGACGCCGACATGATTAATTTTCTGATTGACGGCGGTTATAATTTTATAGCGGTTCTTACAAAATGGGATAAACTCAATAAAACAGAACAGACGGAAGCCGAAGAAAGATTTTCAAAATCTCTTCCCGGCATAAAGTCTATTCCGTTTTCTTCCATAAAAAAAATCGGAACCGACGAAACAATAAGGGAAATAATCAAAGCTGTAAAAAAATAAATAATATAATAAAAAGAAAGGTCGCAAAAAAATTATGTCGGGTAAAAGTGTTGCGGAGATTGTAGGAGGAGCAGTCTTTCTGGTCATAGGAGCCGCGGCGATTTTCCACCCCGCGTCTGCGTTCAGAACTATTCTAATAATTGCCGGAATATTGATTATTGTTTACGGCGTATTTCAAATCGCCGGCTGGTCTAAAAGAAAAAATATTGATTTTTTGTCTCCTGCCGATCTTGTTTCAGGCGTGATAAGTCTCGTGATAGGAATACTTTTCGTATTTTCTCTGAAATTCAGAAACGCCGTTTCGGATATCTATGCCGTCATTATGGGAATATCAGTTGCAGTCGGCGGAATCGCGCTTTTTATATCGGGCGTTTCCGATTTGAAGCAGATAAGCGGAGCCGGCAAAGCGGAATTTGTAAAATTCAGAAAGAACAGCGTTATTAAAGTTATTCTGGGAATTGTTTTTGCCGCGATAGGAATATTAATTATCGCAAAACCCGAATCGCTGATTATAATTATAGGATATTTCATCGGAATACTTATTTTGTCAGGCGGGATAGCACTTATAGCCGACGGCGTGTCAAAGAGAAACGAAGACAAAGACGTTGTCGAATAAAAATATCGGTTGGCCGTAAAAGCCCGGAATCAATTATTCTGGGCTGTTTTTTTGATTTTTTGCCTGTTGATTTTACTTTAGCTTTATGTTAATATTAATTCAAATTTACCCTTTTATATCGACGCTACAATGGGGCATAGAATATTTACAGGGGGAGACAAAAATGTTTGTATCTGACAGCCTTAATGTGAATAAAGAAGGTCATCTTACAATAGGCGGCGCTGACACTCTGGATCTTGCGAAAAATTTCGGAACTCCGCTTATTGTCTACAGCGAAGACGGAATAAGGAAAAATTTTAAATTTTTCAATTCGTCTATTCAGGAATATTACGGCGGAAACGGAAGAGTTTTATATGCGTCAAAGGCGTTCTGCTGCAAGGAAATGTGCAGAATAGCCGAGTCTGAAAACGCAGGTCTTGACGTTGTGTCGGGCGGAGAAATATACACTGCTCTTTCAGTCGGATTTCCAGAGGACAGATTATATTTTCACGGAAACAACAAAACATACAATGAGCTTGAATACGCTGTCAAATCAGGCGTAGGAAGAATTATCGCCGATAATATCGAGGAAATAAAAACTCTTGAGTCGCTCGCCGAAAAGTACGGCAAAAAAATTGACGTGTATCTAAGAGTAAAGCCCGGAATAGACGCGCATACTCATAAATTTATCAGGACAGGTCAGATTGATTCCAAATTCGGATTCGCTCTCGAAACGGGAGAGGCGATGGACGCCGTCAGGGAGTGCACCAAATCGAAAAAGCTGAATCTGTGCGGAATGCACTGTCATATCGGCTCGCAGATATTTGACCCGTCGCCGTTCGTTCTCGCTGCCGAGGTAATGATGAAATTTCTGTCCGACATACAGAGGGAAACAGGCATAACAATAACGGAGCTCGATTTGGGCGGCGGATTCGGAATTAAATACACGGAAAACGACAAGCCGGTTGGACTTGACGGATATATGCGCCCGGTTTCCGAACAAATAAAGAAATCTGCGGAAAAATATTCTCTTCCGGTGCCGTATATACTTCTTGAGCCGGGCAGATCCATTGCCGCTGCGGAGGCCGTCACGCTTTATACTGTAGGCGCTGTCAAAAAAATACCTAATATCAGAAATTACGTATCGATTGACGGCGGCATGACCGACAACCCGAGATATATACTTTATCAGGCGGAGTACACTGTTTTGAACGCAGGCAAAGCCGACGCGCTTCCGGATACAACGGTTACAGTAGCCGGAAAATGCTGCGAAACAGGCGACCTGATTCAGGAGAATGCGAAAATTAAAGAGGTCAAAGCGGGCGACATACTGGCCGTTCTTACGACAGGAGCTTACTGCTATTCAATGGCGTCAAACTACAACAGAGTTGAAAGACCCGAAGTTGTTTTTGTCACAGACGGCATTCCCAGAACCGTTATCAGAAGGGAAACTTATGAACAGATGGCGCAGAACGACATCTGACCGTAAAAAAAATTTCCGCCGGTTTCCCGCCGGCGGTTTTTAATAGACAGAGCCGAGTCATTGACCCGGCTCTGTTAAATAGAAGGCGTCATTGACAAACCATGATGTAAAACCTGTCAACGATATGTATGTGTATCGATATGTTTTTCTTCTTTTGTCAATATATTTTTCAAAAATTATTTGGGAAAATGCGGATCCGGATTACAGATTCTTTACTTTAAGACATCTCATGGCGTTAAGCACTGCCAATATCATTACTCCCGTATCGGCAAATATCGCAAGCCACATGTTGCCTATGCCGAATGCCGACAGAACGAGACAGATAAGCTTTATTCCAATGGCAAAATAAATATTCTCGTATACTATTTTCAGACATTTTTTTGAAATAGCTATGGCCTTTGGTATTTTCACCGGGTCGTCATCCATCAAAACAACGTCGGCGGCTTCTATTGCTGCGTCTGAGCCCATCGCTCCCATCGCTATTCCTATATCCGCCCTTGACAGAACAGGCGCGTCGTTTATTCCGTCCCCGGCGAACGCGAATATTTCCCTGCCGCCTTTATTTTTCATAAGCTCTTCCACTTTTTCCACCTTGTCGGCAGGAAGCAGTTCGGAATAAACAGCGTCAACGCCTGTTTTTTCTGCGACGTAATCGGCTGTTTTCTTTCTGTCGCCTGTAAGCATGACAGTCTTTTTTACGCCGATTTTTTTAAGCTTTTCAACGGCGAGAGGCGCATTTTCCTTAATCTCGTCGGAAATTATTATATAGCCGGAGTATTTTCCGTCTACGGCGACGTGAACGACGGTTCCGTAATCGTCCGCGTGCTCGCATTTAATCCCAAGTCCGTTCATCAATTTTTCGTTTCCGACATCAACTTTTACGTTGTCTACCTTCGCAGATACGCCGTGACCGCCTATTTCAACTACGTCGGCAACTTGAGGTTTGAATGAGCCGCCGTATTTTTTTATGTAATCGTCTCTGACAGCCTTAGCTATTGGATGCGTGGAAAAACTTTCCGCGGCGGCGGCGTACATTTCAAGCTTCTCTTCCCCGATAGAAGACTTGATTTTGTTTACTTTAAAAACTCCCTTTGTCATAGTGCCGGTCTTGTCAAAAGCCACGTATTTTGTGTTTGAAAGCTGTTCGAGATAATTTGCGCCCTTGACAAGTATTCCCTGCCTGCTCGCGCCTCCGATTCCCGCAAAAAAGCTTAGCGGTATTGAAATTACAAGAGCGCAAGGGCATGAAATTACAAGGAATGTAAGCGCTCTGTACACCCAGTCGCCCCAGTTCGCCGCGTTACCGGCGATTAAATTGATTACAGGGGGAAGAATACCGAGAACGAGAGCCGAAAGACATACCGCAGGAGTGTAGACTCTTGAGAATTTTGTTATGAATTTTTCGCTCTTCGCTTTTTTTGAACTTGAATTTTCTACAAGGTCAAGAATTTTTGACGCCGTTGATTCGCCGAACGCCTTTGTAGTCCTGATTTTGAGAAGTCCCGTCTCGTTGATGCAGCCGGAAATTACCTCGTCTCCCGTTTTTACGCTTCTCGGAACCGATTCGCCTGTGAGCGCCGACGTGTCAAGAGAAGACGAGCCGCTTTCAACAACTCCGTCTATCGGAATTTTCTCTCCCGGTTTTACGGCTATTATACTGCCTATTCCGACTTTTGACGGATCGGTTTTTATCAGTTTTCCGTCCGTTTCCACATTGGCGTAGTCTGGACGGATATCCATGAGTTCGGAAATATTTTTCCTCGATTTGCCGACGGCGTAGCTTTCAAAAAATTCCCCTATCTGATCAAATACGAGTACGGCGACAGCTTCCGTGAAACTCTCGTTTTTATAGACGGCGAGAGCGAAAGCGCCTATTGTGGCGACGCACATCAGAAAATTTTCATCAAAAACCTGACCGTGAAAAATTCCTCTGACAGCTTTCCATAAAATATCATAACCTATTGTCATGTACGGAACGAGGTACAGCAAAAATCTTATATACCTGTTCGGTATAATTTCCGCCGTAGCCGTGAACCGTAGAATTATCAGCATGATAATTGAGGCTGCTATTCTTGCGAGCAGAACTTTCTGCTTTTTTTTCATGATTCACACCGCCGTTAGAAAAAATTTATATTATTCAACAGAAAAATCAGAGTCAATCTTTCTGCCGGTTTTTTTGATTTTTTTGATAATATCCTTTTCGCTTACCGAATCGTCAAAATCAACAGTCATTTTAAGGGTCATAAAGTTTACAGTTGCGCTGTTGACCTCGTCCATTTTATTTACAGCTTCTTCAACTTTCTGAGCGCAGTTGGCGCAGTCGATGTCTATGTCGTAAGTTTTTGTCATTGTCTTTTCCTCCGCGAAATTTTTATCAAACAGTTGAGCAACTGTTCAACTGTTAATTTTATTATATCATCCGGTATATAAAAGTCAATAGATAATTTAAATAATTTGCCGTAATAACGAAAAAAAGACCGGTTTTTTACTCCGGTCTTTTTATAATTTTTATAAAAGAAAGAAGGCGGTGATTTCTGTTCAAAGAATAATTTTTTCAGTAATTTCTCATTTTTTTGAGATCTCTGTAATTTATAAGCTTTATTCCGAGGGAGTCGATGTGCTGTTTTGTCTGAGGGTCGGAGAAAAGCCTGTATTCCCATACTCTGCGGTTCCATTTGCCGGTTATCGCCTTTATCTCGTCCGATTCCACAGACGGGTGTATGTAAGTTTCAGTTATTCCGTTGTCAAACGTTCTGTAAAGCTCGTAAATATATTCCTTGTAGTTTTCGTAGCTTTTGTCCTGATCGCCCGCCCAGTCGCCGGGCATTAAGTAGTCGAGAAGCGCGACTTTCTTTTCGGCTGCATAGGAGTCGATTTCTCCGAGGAGCGACTCAACCATATCTTTCGGCACGTTTATGTCAAGCATCTTGTTGTTGAGCTGAGCGTCGTTTATTTTCGTCATCATTCTGAACGGAAAACCGTATTCGGCGCATACGTCTATTACGGTAGTAAGAAGCTCAAATCTTCCCGTGTATATTCCGTACAGCGAACCCATGTGATTGTCGCAGTGCGACGGCGTGAATCCCCATGATTTGAGTCTTTCTATCTGCGCTTTAATCTCCGCTTTGGTTTCGCCGAGATCCGCGTGCTTCTCGAAATCGTCCGACTCATGCCACATAAAACCTTCTTCGTCTCTGAGGCTCGACGTGTTTTCCGTGTTTACGGGCGACCAGCGGTAAAGGCTCCACTCCGACGTCGTAGTCAGATGCGCGCCTATTGCGAATTCAGGATTTTCCTTCGCGAATTTCACAGCTTCGGGCGCCCATTGACATGGAGTCATTATAGTTGACGACGTAATGCAACCTTTTTTTAATAAATCTTCTATCGCGACGTTCATGCTGTGGCACATTCCGAAATCATCGGCGTTTATTATCAAATATTTGTCCATAAATTCCTCCCGGGAGCAAAAAAATGATTGATATTAATTAAAATTCTGAAGCTCTACAAACTGTTCGACAAATATACAATATAATTGTTAATATATTATAAACAAATTTTTGTAAATTGAAAAATTTTTACATATTAAAAATAAATATACTTTTATAATTTTAATATATATTTTTTTCATCATTTGCAATAAAATGTAATATTGAAATTATTCATATTAAAATATTTCCGGACCGTAAAAATAAAGCATTAATTAAATTTAATAAATATATTCTTAAAAACAACAAGATATTTTTTTATTGAAAATTATTACAGTAATTTTTTATACAATACTTGATTTATTTTTTTTTTGATATAATAAAGTACAAAGAGAAAGATATGATAAAATAAGATAAATTATTAATTAACAGTAAAAAAAGAAAGGATAATTTGTGATGAAAATATTTTCAAAAAAATTTACAAAGATTTTAACTTTGGTATTAAGCGCGGTCTTAGTTTCGTCATGCCTTGGGATAATAACATTTGCCGACAAAGAACCTTCGGGCGATTCCAAAAAAGTTTATGACGGCGGCTTCCTTGATCCGGAACATCTCGTCAGAGTAGATGAAAACGGAGAATATGTCACAGTATATTCGCCGGAAGAGGTTGAGTCTATTCACAAAGTTATAGAGGAAGAAAGCTTAACAGGCTATAAATATTTAGAAGCCGGATCCGACGATTTTTCTTATGAGCCGATTGACAGTTATAAAAAGGAACAATATTCGGTTTATATGGAATTAGAAACATGGAAGGAAAATTACGACAGGGCGGTCGCGGATGCCCATATGGGAGATATAGACGGCGATAACGCCATTTCCGCAATGGACGCGAGAAAAGTATTAAGAGCTTCGGCTAAACTTGAAACTTTAAATAGTGAGCAGACAAAAAGAGCCGACGTATTGGGATATGGAAAGGTTAACGCTTCTGATGCCAGAAAAATTTTAAGAGTAAGCGCGAAGCTTGACCTTATTCCCTATGTAGTTAAAATCAAAATGGGAGAGAAATTTGTCTTCGGTCCTCTTTATAGCTCGAACGGATATTTATATACTGCGAAAGTCAGCGACGAGAAAAATCTGAAATTCGTCGAAAACTCGGAAGAAGAGCTCAGCCTTATTTCAGAAGTCCTAAAAAACATTCCGACGGACAGAATTCTTATAGGACCTTGGGGACCATATAAATTTATTTTTACTCCTGTAAAAGAAGGCAGATACGAAATCGAAATAATACATTACAGGTGTTTCCCGGCTGAAAAAACTCCGGAAGAAAGAATGGATACAAGTAATTCATACTCTGTTATTTTAATAGTCGAATGACATAGACGAAAAAATGTGGAAAACGAAAAAAAACATTAATTTCCGTGTATTAAATAATGTCGATTTCAAAAAAACGTTCCGTTTTTCGGAACGTTTTTTTAACCTTCTTATGAAGTCATTCGTCGGGCAGAATATAGTCCTTTATGTAATCGAGGAAAGACGCGGGAAGTATCGCCCTGAATTTCAAACCCTCCTCGGTGTATTCCTCTTTTAATATCGCGCCCTCTTTTCTGCATCTTGACGCCAGATTTCCCTCACTGTACGGGAAAAGGACTGTTACCTCGCGCCTGTTCTGCTCAAGGCAGGAGCAGATTGTTTTCAAAAGCACGTCGATATTTTTTCCGGTCTTTGCCGATATTCTGACCGTTTTGCCCTCGTAGCCGAAAAATCTGAGCCCTGGGGCGAGGTCTGTCTTGTTGAATACGGTTATCATCGGCGTTTTTTCCGCTCCGAGATCCGCGATTAGCTTTTTTGTCACATCTATCTGTTCGTTTACACGTCTGTCCGACGCGTCGCAGATATTTAATATGAGGTCGGCGTAAGTTACCTCTTCCAAAGTTGAGCGGAAGGCGTTGACAAGCTCCGTCGGCAGTTTTGAGATAAAACCTACCGTGTCGATTAATATCACGCTTCTTCCGTCCGGCAGTTTAAGACTTCTCGCCGTCGGGTCGAGAGTCGCGAAAAGCTTGTCCTCCGATAAAACGCCGGCTTTTGTAAGTGTGTTAAGAAGTGTCGATTTTCCCGCGTTTGTGTAGCCGACAATCGCCACCACCGTCGCTCCGTTTTTCCTTCGCCTGTCGTGAACTAATTTTCTCTGTTTTTTGATATTTTCGGTTTTTTGCTCGATAGATTTTATTGAAGATCTGATTTTTCTCTTGTCGGTTTCAAGCTGAGTTTCGCCGGGTCCTCTCGTACCTATTCCTCCGCCGAGCCTCGACATCTCTTTTCCTTTTCCGGAAAGCCTCGGCAGCTCGTATTTGAGCTGGGCTAATTCAACCTGAAGTTTGCCCTCGTTCGTCCTCGCGTTTTTCGCGAATATGTCGAGAATCAGCTGGGTGCGGTCGATAGTCCTCACATCTGTTATATTTTCTATATTTCTCTGCTGAGACGGCGTGAGTTCATCGTCGCAGATGATAAGATCTATCGAGTAGTCTTTGCAGAATCGGGCTACTTCAAAAATCTTTCCCGCGCCGAAATATAAAGCGTCGTCTGGCTTTTCCCTTTTCTGAATTACTTTCGTCACGGTCTTGCCTCCGGCAGTGTCGGTAAGACGTGAAAGCTCGTCGATAGAGTAATCCACGTCGCCTGTTCCCGTATCAATCGCCATAAGGAGGCATCTTTCCTTTTCATCGTTTCCGATTGAAAATTTTTCCATTTTCTCACCCGAAAATATTCTATCATAAGTTTAAGTTTTTTTCAACAAAGATAAATTAATATTAAAAAATATATATTACTTTATGTTAATATAAATTATCAGGTGTGTAAAAAAAATTATGAAAGGCGGAATAAAATATGCGCGAGTCGGGTGAGATGTATCTTGAGACGATACTTATTTTGTCCGAGCAGAAAGAAGGTGTTCATTCCATTGACGTCGCCGAATACATGAATTTCTCGAAGCCTTCCGTTTCGAGAGCTATGAGTCTTCTTAAAGATGGCGGATATATCACGATTGACGGAGAAAATCATATCCATCTGACGGACGCGGGCCGCGAGATAGCCGAAAAAATTTATGACAGACACCGCACGCTTACAAAGTTTTTTGTAAATCTCGGCGTAGACGAGGAGACCGCCGCCGACGATGCGTGTAAAATCGAGCACGTTATATCGGATAAATCGTTTTCTGCCATTAAAAATCATTGTATAAATAAAATTCCCTTAAAAAAGAAAAAGAATAATTAAGCTTTTATGGGAAAATAATAAACAATTTTTTTTATATTTGTTGCGCAATATCTGATATTATTTTGTAATGCTTGTAAAATGTTGCAAAAATGTTGAGTTTGTTGAAATAATCGTTTAATTTATTGACTAAGCACTTGATTTGAAAAAATCAATGTGCTATTATTTTGTCAGGTTGAAAAACCGATATTAATAAAAAGAGGTGTAAACAATGGACGCAAAGGGATTACAGAATCTTTTTGATTATCTTGCAACATGGATCAAGGCTTTTGCAGAGATGATTAAGCATATCGCTACATGGTTCAAGAAATCAACAGGTGAGTTTGAGTCAGCTAAAAAGGCAGACAAATAAGGATTAATTTAATTAAATCCTAAAATAATTTATTTTTGGAAAGAGGTGCAAAGATTAATGGAGACTCTTGATTTCGTAGTAAAGGCATTAAAGGAAATCGGTGAGTTCATCGCTGATTTCGTAGCTAATATCATGAAGTTCGCAGGTGGATTCAAGAAGAAATTCCACTATGAGGTTGAAGGTTCTGATGAATATCAGCCCAAGGCTGATGCAGTCTAATCTTTAGACTAATAGATAAAGCAGGTTGACTGTTTAGTTGACAATAATGGGAGTTCCGGCAAGAGCCGGAGCTCTTTTTTGTCTTTTTATCCGCTAAAATAAAAAAGTTGCGGAAATGTTGCAGAAAAAATAACAATAAGTAAAATTAAATCAAATTATATTGAATTTAAACGACACTTGTGGTATATTTTAAACATGTAAATGCAATATAAATAGGATTTTTTTTATATTGTAAATTCTAATAATATGAGGTGCGAAAATTATGGGCGCTAACACATTGGATTTTATTGTCAAGACAATAAAAGAGATTTTTGATTTTATCTGCGATTTCCTTGCTAATCTCCAGATATTCGGCGAGGGCTTCAATAAGGTTTTTGAGTACGAATACTCGGATTCCGATAAATATCAGCCGAATCCCAATGCAGTCTGACAATAATTTATTAAAAGCAGAAATTATCCGGTCTTAACAGATCGGATTATTTTTGTTATACTTAAGGAAAAACAAATATCGGGTCAATAACGGCTTAACTTTTGTTTTTATCGGAGGAACGTCAGGTCTGTAGAATAAATTTATACGAATAAAATGAAAATATAATGAATATTTTTTTGAAACGAATATCAATGCCACGGATTTTTTTTATTGAGTCAGCCGCTAAAAACTTGTAAATATAATAAATTTGTGATATTTATGACGAATGTTGTAACAATGTTGCGAAATATGTAACTTTCAGTTAATTTAAAGCCTGTTCTCTTGAATTGAATAATCTTGTGTGTTATAGTATGTTCGTAAGTTGAGGACGCCGATAAGGCAGACGAAACATATATTATTTAAGTGAGGTGTAAACAATGGACGCAAAGGGATTACAGAATCTTTTTGATTATCTTGCAACATGGATCAATGCTTTCGCAGAGATGGTTAAGCACATCGCTACATGGTTCAAGAAATCAACAGGTGAGTTTAAGTCGGCTACGGCAGACAAATAAGGATTAGTTTAATTAAATCCTAAATTATTTTATTATTGGAAAGAGGTGCAAAGGTTAATGGAGACTCTTGATTTCGTAGTAAAGGCATTAAAGGAAATCGCTGAGTTCATCGCTGATTTCGTAGCTAATATCATGAAGTTCGCAGGTGGATTCAAGAAGAAATTCAACTATGAGGTTGAAGGTTCTGATGAATATCAGCCCAAGGCTGACGCTGTCTAATCTTTAAATTAATCTCGGATTTTATTGCCGAGTAAAGAGTTAATCAGCTTCATTTATAATCGGGGAATTGCTTCGGCAGTTCCCCTTTTTTTGTTATCTTTTACAATAATCCTATTATTCTGATTTTTGTATCATTAAAACGGTTATGAAATTTTTCGTCGAAAAACCTATCATACAAATAAACAGCGGATAACCGCTGTCTTTTAACGATATAACCGCGCTGTCGTTATTAAAAAACGAGCCTGTTGTACAGCTTTACCCACCTGTCGACTTTTTCCGCGTCGTATTTTTCGGGCATCATGTTAGCTGCGGCTTTGAAACGGGCATATTCCGCCAACGCCTTGTTCGCTTTTAAAACTATTCCTTTTCTGACCGCGGCGTCAGCTGCTTTACTTAAAATATCTTTTGTTTTCAATCCTTCTCCGCCCATGAATGCGGTTTCAGAGTCGATAATTCCTGAGGAGAAGAGATAATTTACATCGTCCGGAGATAAAGTCTGAAGCAGCAGTCTGACTGTTCTGACGCCTGCGAACTTTTCTCCGAATTTCTTTTGATAGCGAAACTGGTAATTCCATAGATTTTTCGCGGAATAATCGCCGTCAGCGTTTATTATGACATCAGCCAAAATCTTTCCTGCCTTCATGGACAGTTCAATTCCCGAACCGTTGATAGGAACAGTCATGGAAGCGGAGTCCCCGACAACGGCGAAATTATCTGAAATGATTTTCTGATTTGTAAGAGAAATCGGTATTTTCGCCTCATATCCGCCTCGGATAATTTTGTCTCCTACGACTTTATTTGCGTTCCTGACAGACGTATGCGCGTTTTTTACCTGAAGGTCGGTTAGTGAACCGAACCCGCCGGATAAAACATCCGCGTATCCGGGATAAATCTGAAGCCAGTCAATGCCGAGCTTGCCGTTTAAGAAAAAGTAGAGCTTGTAAAAATCGGGAGTTTCGTCGTCATCTGTTCTGTCAAAGTAGCATCTTTTTATTATGAAGATGTCCTTTTCGGGATAATTTTTTGTGATTCCGAAATTATTCGGAAGGTTCATCCTGACAGGCGAATAAAGTCCTGCGGAGTCGATTATCATATCTCCGTATACAATAAATTTTTTTCCGTCTTTTTGAATATTCAGTCCGTATACTTTTTTTTCATAGCAGACAGGCGACAAGACCTCCGCCCCGAATACGAATTTGACCCCTGCTTTTTCACACTCCGAAATAAGGTAATCGGATAAAAATTTTCTGTCGAGATAATAACATGACCACGACGGCTTTTTGGGATTTTTTACAACGTGTTTCATGTCGGGAGAGATGAAATCGGGGTCGTATGCTTTTCTTAAAATTCCGCTCTCCTTTTTGACAGGGAACGGATCGGGAACGCCCGAACAATCAAACGTATCGGAGTTGAAAACGTCGTGCCAGTCGTGCCCGGTTTTTCCTCTTTCGCGCTTTTCAAAAATCGTGACGTCAAATCCGGCTGACGCGAGATTGTATCCGGCGGAAAGTCCTCCTTGACCCGCGCCGGCGATCAGAATTTTTTTCATAATAGTCTCCGTATGCTTTTTTTACTTATTTTAATAGAAAAATAAAATATTGTCAACAAACCGAATGCATTTCGTTGACATTTTTGCGATAAAAATATGAATATATGAAAAATCATTTAAAAAATCAGACAAAATCCGATTCCGTAAAAGAAAATAGTTTGGCGTAAAATTATTTGATTTTTAATTTTTTCCGCGGTAAAATAATATATACAAATCAATAAGTCGAGCAGCTTTTGCGTAAGTCCGGACTTGCGCAAAGGCTTTTTTTATGCTCCGAGTGAAAGGAAGATAAATATGGAAAATGAAAATAATGCTGTGGCCGAAACAGACTCGCCTGCGGCAAAAAACGATTTTCTCGAAAAACTGCCGGTCGGCAAATTGATGAGAATGTACGCAGTGCCGAATATAATAGCGATGGTGACAGCCGCGCTTTACAATATCGTTGACCAGCTTTTTATAGCTAACGCCGATTATCTTGGCTCTTACGGAAACGCCGCCAACACAGTTGTATACCCTTTGACAGTTGTAGCCCTGGCGTTTGCGGTAATGGTGGGAGACGGCGCGTGTACATTCATCGGTTTAAAACTCGGCGCGGGTGACTCGAAAAACGCCTCAAAAGCGGCGGGCGGCGCTGTGACGCTTTCTGTTCTGTCCGGAATTATAATTATGTTATTGTATTTCATATTTTCGGACAGTCTTTTATCTTTGTTCGGAGGTAAAGTCAACGCGGAAACTTACAGTAACGCAAAGGAATACTTTTTTTGGATTACCGTCGGCATTCCTTTTTACGTATTCGGGCAGGCGATGAATTCCATAATCAGAGCAGACGGAAGCCCTAAATTTGCAATGATCGCGACGCTTGCGGGAGCCGTAACAAATATTGTTCTTGACCCGATTTTCATATTTCCGATGAAAATGGGAATGGCGGGAGCCGCAATAGCCACAATACTCGGGCAGATACTTACCGCCGTTTTGTCTTGTTTTTATCTTTTTAAAATGAAAGCAATTAAACTTCATAAGGACTGTTTTATCCCCGACGGCAAAGTGGTCGGGAAATCGCTCTTTATGGGACTTACAAGTTTTCTGTCTCAGTTTTCGCTCGTCGTGTCTATGGCTGCTGTTCAGACAATGATAACAAAGTACGGCGCGCTTGACCCCGTATTCGGCATTGAGCAGTACAAGCAGATTCCTCTCGCCGTTTTGGGTATTGTCATGAAATATTTCGGCATTGCGATAGCAGTCGCGGTGGGACTCGCCGCCGGATGTATTCCAGTTGTTTCTTACAATATGGGAGCCGGAAGGAAAGACAGGGCATCCGAAATTTTGACAAAGATGATAATTTCCGAATTAATAGTAGGTTTTATAGGTTTAATCGGAGCGGAGATTTTCCCTCAGCAGATTGCCGACCTCTTCGGCGCGGCAAACGAGAGCGAGTACTATTCGGAATTTGCAGTAAAATGTTTCAGAATATATCTGTGCATGATGCCTCTCGCCACTCTTAACAAGGGCACTTTTATCTACCTTCAGGGACTTGGCAAACCGGTTCTTTCAACTTCTCTCGCGATGACAAGGGAAATTATCATGGGCGTATCTCTTCCTATTATTCTTCCCGTTTTCTTCGGACTTGACGGCGTTCTTTATTCGTTCCCCGCGGCCGATATACTCACTTTTATCTTCGCCCTTATTTTGATTATAATTACATACAGACAACTGTCGGGCGCAAAAAAGAAAGCCCGAATTAAAACCGCGGCGGAAAAAAAGAAAATTTTTCCGCGGTAATCTTGTTTAAATTAAAAATTCAGAAAAATATCGGTCAAAAAAAATCCCGGACAATAAAATTATCACAAAATTTTTGTTGATTTCTCATTTTGCGCATATTGATTTTAATATTCAAATTATCATAAAAAGACGCAGTATTTAGTGACTTTATCGTATGCTGTTTTCCGATATCGATTTAAATTTCCGCGTATTCAGACTGCCGGAGAAAAATAATACGTCTTGACATTGTTATAAATATATTTTATAATTATTAACAAATAATGCAAAAATATTATTAAGATAATAAAACGGTTGAGGACTCATATTTTTGAAGTCCGATATTAAACGGAATTAAATGTTGGATATTTCCGCTGTATGCCGGACATATGTTTAAGGGATTCTGAATTAGATGAAGAAGAGAAAAATTATCGCTTTAATACTGTCGCTGGTTCTGCTGTTGAGCTCGGCAATACCGGCGGCGGCTTATTCTGTGTTCAATACGCAGTACACTTATGATAAATCGGATTTTTCGTGGCTGAGAGATCTTATAGTCAAGGAGGATATGACGTCGCTGTCCGGACTTTCCAAACGTTCGCAGCTTAAAGCCGTCACAAATTATCCTTACACCGAAAATAAAGACACTTTTTCCGAAAAAATAAATAATTACGCGATTTTATATTCTCTTGATTCAACTATGACAGACGCAGCGTATCTTTACGCACTGTCGCTTGCGGAAAACTTTGCTCAAAATTCCGTAAGCAGCGATAAATCCGACGATTTCATCAAGGCTTACATAATTTCATCCGGGGTTGAATGGCCGGACGGCGAAAACGCCGATTCGTCTGAGACTAAAATAGCGGCTCGAATAGTATATGCGCTTATGACAGGAGACAGCGGTTTTACAGTCGCTCCCGGCACAGGACTTTACGACGCGTTCGAGGCGTATATATCAAAAATATTCGGCGTCGACAAATCGGTAATACTTAAAATGGCGTCGGGCGGCAGCGTTTCAAATTTGAAGGATTTCGTTTTCGCCGCGTGCAGATATGCTCTTTACAGAGCGGGATACGACGTTGACGCAAATACCTCCGACGAGGAGACCGCCAGGCTCGTAGCCGTAATGACCGTTAAAACTCAGGGCATTACGATTAACGAAAAGACCGCGACTGCCGACGAGATAAAATCGAAATACCTTGCGGCTGTGCTTGACAAAATCTACGGCGTGAACGCGGATCCCGACGAGGTTTGGAAAGCAAAAGAAAACGGGGATCTTCCGCTTTACATGATAAAAGTAATCGGCAAGGAAAACGGCGTGACTGTTTCTTCAAAATCTTCTTACGAGGACGCTTTCAACACCGTGCTCACCAAGACCGATGTTTTCAAAATTAAGGACGGCGATTTCTATTCTGATATTTTCGAGTACAATATAAGTCTTGAATATAAACGCTCGTCGATATGGATTAATCCCGAAACCGCATCTTCCGATTCGGTCGTCACTATAAACGGCGAGAGGGTCAATCAGAAAAATTACAGCAGGATAAGCATAGATCCGAAAAAAGAAAAACAGACTGTAGAAATCAAAGTTGATTACACGGGAACGGACAGCGGTTCAAAGACGTCTGTCTATAAGATAAATATCACTCAGGGCAAAAAAGAAGCGCCGGCGGTCAATACGATTTCATCTGCTCTTTCCTCGGTCAGCTCGCTTATAACAAATGTTTCAAACGACCTGACAGACGGCGGCAAGACAATAACGCCGACGTCAACCACATTCGCGTCTCTCGTGTCGTCAATTCCTTTCGCGCTGCCCGGCAGAGTCATTTCGATAGCGTCTCTTCTGATACCTAACACCGAAGACGTTCTCGATTTGGGAAGTGATTTTCTTACTACGTTTTTTGGATATTTCAATCAGATTTCTTCCGGAAAAACATCCGTCTCTTCAAATGTAAATTCAAATTCCATCGGAGGGGTCGGCGGACTTGACGCCTACAATAATTCATCGTCATCAGGCAATGTGCTTTCGGTAAACTTTGAAAAGAGCGGCATCCCCGGATATTCGGCGACAGTGGCGGCAGCAAACAGCGGCGCCGTGTCGTCTGACGCAAAGACAGCAAATCAGGTAATTATATCAAACGACGCGCTTCAGGCCGATGCAAATAAAACTCAAGCTGTACAACAGGCGGCTGCACAGACAAAATCATCGTCTTTGCTCATTTCGGATCCGAAAACCGCTACAGTTGTGATATGCTCTCTTATAGTTTTATTCGGAGCTTGCTTCTTTATCTTCTATAAGATAGTAGATATGAAAGCTCAGAACGGAGAGTTCAGGCTCGCTCCCATAAGAGGAGAGAGAAAAGAAAAACGAATTTCAAATCCACAGAAGCAGGTTGAAAAATACAGAAGATACAGAAAATCCGGCGGAGCGGTCGAGGGGAAGGTTCGCAAAGCCGCGAAAAAGAAAAAAGGACGGCAAAAATAATTTCACGCGCTGATTTTTTTCTGTAATTTCCATTAAGAACAGTTAATATCAAATTGCCATTTTCTTTTAAACTTTTGAATATATAATAATTGTATCTTGAAAATATTGGATTTCTCATCTCGTTTCAATTTTGGTGAAAAAAATAAAATGGTTAAGGAAAAGATTTTAATTGTCGATGACGACGCAAATATTTGCGAGTTGCTCAGACTTTATTTTGAAAAAGAAGGATATGACACGGAGATAATAAACGACGGCAGAGAGTGCATATCAAAGTTTCAATCCATAAGACCCGATATGATTCTTCTTGACGTAATGCTACCCGGACTTGACGGCTGGCAGGTATGCAGGAAGATTCGTTCCATGTCAAGTGTACCTATTATAATGATATCCGCAAAAGGAGAGACCTTCGACAAATGTTTAGGTCTTGAACTTGGCGCGGATGATTATATAGTTAAGCCGTTTGAGACAAAAGAAGTGCTTGCGAGAGTAAAAGCAGTTCTCAGAAGAACAAACGACGGAGATTCCAAAGCGTCAAAAATCCTTACATATGACAAGCTTGTTATTAATATGACTAATTATGAACTTGTAGTCGATGGCAAAGTTGTAAACACGCCGCCGAAGGAGCTTGAACTTCTTTATTATCTCGCTTCCAACCCGAATAAAGTCTTTACGAGAGATCAGCTTCTTGATAAAGTATGGGGTTTTGAATATTACGGCGATTCAAGAACCGTTGATGTTCATATCAAAAGACTCAGAGAAAAATTTGAAGGCGTATCGGATAAATGGGAATTGAAAACAATCTGGTCCGTCGGATATAAATTTGAGACGAAAGATTAAAAATATTATAAGACGGGCAATTTTTAATTTATTGTCCGTTTTTTTTGAAAATTAAAATATGGCAGCTCAGAAAGAAAAAAAAGACAAAAGATATAAAAAACGAACCGCGATAAAAACGTACATAACGTCAATCATAATTGTTCAAACTGTTTTATATTTAGTATTTACAGCAGTTATCGCGATTTTATATTATCAGTTCAGGAAAGACACTTATATTAATGTTCTCGACACGATTTCCGATGTAGGTTCCGATATTGTTTCGCAGGAACTGTCATCGGAAGGCGGACTAGATGAAAAATTGCTTTACTCCAAATTGGTCAGAACAGCGATAAATGAAGAACTGATTAATTCTCTTGATATTGTCTTTGTAAAAAACGACGGTAATGTGGTTTATTGCAAGGAAATGATTCAAAACGGAGAACTTTTTTCGGGAGTATGCACATGCGATATTCATAAAAATTCCGTATATTCGTCCGATTTTATAAAGGACGTTGAAAGCGGAAATCACAACGGAGTAAAAGTGCTTCCGGGCAGCAAAGAAAGGCAGTTTTATTCCGCGCGCCCCATATATAATGACAGCGCGAAAAAAAGTTCCGCCGGCATAATAATTTTCTCCGCGCCTGTTACAAAGGGCTATAAGCCGAGCTTTAACAAATTTCTCGCAGTAATAATCGTTTTCACTTTAGTCTATATAACATTTACAATTTCTATAAATACGTTTTTAGGGTATTACACATACAGACCGCTGAAAAGTATCGTCAAAGGCGTAAGAAAATACACGCAGGGTGATTTTTCGTACAGAATAAAATTCCCGTTTAAAATGATGGTCGGCGAGGAATATATCTATATGGCGGATCAACTCAACTCCATGGCGCAGTCAATCGAAAATTTGGACAGAGACCACGCCACATTTATTTCAAATGTCGCCCATGAACTGAAAACGCCAATGCAGACTATTTCGGGTTTTATAGATGGCATACTTGATTATACGATACCTAAAGAACAGACGGAGCATTACCTTGAAACAGTTTCGTCCGAGATAAAAAGGCTGTCTAAAATGGTAAACGAGATGCTGGCGTCGGCGAGAATGGATTCCGGTCAGGTTAAGATGAATATAGAAGATCTCAATTTAATTGAGATGATTCTCCGGGTAGTATTCCAATATGAGACGAGGATTGAGAAAAAAGGAATAACAATGATAGGCCTCGACTCGATGTCGGATATTCATATCAATGCCGATTACGATATGACTGAAAGAATATTTATAAACTTGATAGACAATGCGGTAAAGTACTGCCCCGAACACGGAGTTATCAAAATATCGCTTGAAAAGGTAAATGATAATCCCGTATTTTCGATTGCCAATACAGGTCATTTATCGGACGAGGACAAAGACAGAATTTTTGAGCGTTTCTACAAGGGAGATAAATCAAGGTCTCTCGATCCTCAATCATCCGGTCTCGGACTTTTCATAGTTCAAAAACTTGTCAGATTTCAGAAGGGAATTATCGATGTTGAAAATACCGATGACGGTCTGATTGAATTTAAAGTCATTTTTAACGGCAACCTTAACGGCGACAGCGAGTGACAACATAATTTATAATAAAAATAAAGCCGGATTTATCCGGCTTTATTTTTGTCATATACAGTTATTTTATGTCATTATACATAAGGTCTATATAATTTTGAATATCCTGCCTTGTCGCCTTTATAGGACCCGGTGTTTCCATCTTTAAGGATACGGTAGCCGTAGCCCATAGAAGTGATTCGGCTAAATCGTGATCAGTCCTCTCGTTTATGTACGCAGCAAAAGTCGTATCGCCTCTGCCTGTTCTTCCGGAAAGATTTCTTGACCTTATAGGACATGTCAGCATTTTATCGCCGTCGTATGCGAGAACTTCTGAATTGTGCGTTATAAGTATTTCCTTTGAACCCCACGAATAAAGAATTTCGGCGGCTTTTTTTCTGTCGTCTGTTCCGGTAAGTATTTCAGCCTCGGCGGCGTCTGTTTTAAGAAAATCTATGTATGGCAGCATTTCCTTTTTGTTCGCCCAGTCTTTGTAGTACATTTCGCCTGTTCCGTCGGTTTTAACATGCCTGAGACATTCCTGAACGTCAAAAGCGACTTTGGCTTTTTTTGAGGCCTCGATTATCATCTCATCGGGAAAATCGCCGTATACAAGTCCTCCGAAATGAATAATTTCTGCGTCGACGTCGGGAATATCCGATATTTCAAAAGGAGTTCCTACCGATAAACATTTGGAAATTCTTCTCTCCTTGTCCGGGGTCAGGTATCTGTTGTACATGCTCGTCGAACTTTCGCAATATACAGCCTTGATGTTCTCTTTAGGCAATGTAAAAGCGTCAAGTCTTTTCGCGTCTTTTATGTTAAGTCTCGTTACCGCCAGAACATTGTATCCGAGAGCGTATGCCGATGCAGATGAAAAAAGCACGGCACCGCCGGGAATGTGCATTCCGTTGCCGAGATGGTCAATGTTTTCGTCGTCTGAAACGTGTCCTATAATTATTGATGAATATTTCATGTGATTTCTCTCCGTAAAATTAAAATTCGTACGTCTTCATTTCCTGCGCGGTCTCGATTTTGTCAAACCCTTCGTAGTCGGGAGAAGGATCAAATCCCGGCGACAGATGTGAGGAAAGAAGAAACGCGCCGGCGTCTTTTTGAATTTTTTTGCCGTAATATGTAGTCATATGAGGACCTTTGAATGTCTCCGGCTTTGAGCAGTCGGCAATTATGAAATCGGCTTTTTCGATAAGTTTAGGTATGTTGTCGTTGTAAACGGTGTCGCCTGTGTATGATAAAACTTTGCTGCCTGTTATTTTTACTCCGAGAGTAGGCACAGTATGAACCATACTGTAAAACCCGAGAATAAATCCGCCTGCCTCGATTTCTTCTCCGTCGTGCGCGTCTATTACATTAATAAGCTTGTGAGACGTCAACAGCTTGTAATAATCCGAGTCGCTTTTTTCAAGAATAACATTTACTTTGTGGTCTAAATCCTCCAGTAAATACCTGAACGCGAGAAAATCTGCTGTGTGGTCGTAGTGAAGGTGCGAAATAAAAATATAATTAATCTCGTTTATGTCAGCTTTCGCGCTTAAGTGTGCAAGAGAGCCGGGACCCATATCAAGCACTATTTTATTATCTCCGTCCTCAACGAGATAACAGCTGCAGGCGGTATTGCCTGGAGCTTCGTAAGGTCCGTATTTGCCGAGAACAGTTACATTCATCTCAAGTTCCTCACGACAAGTCCGTCTTTGTACTCGTCCGATTTATCATCCATGACATTGCCCTTGTCGATGTTGAGTCTGAGAATATCAGATGATTTCTGATAATCCCTCGACATAAAGTCGCCTTCTACTATGTTTACCTTTTTAAGTCTTTCGGGATTTTCTCTTAATTTGTCGATTATCTGCCCGTAGTAAGGTCTTAGCCTGTCATCCAAAACTTTGGGAGTCACAACGCCTTGTTCCGTCCCTAAATTAGGCGTTTCCTGAGTTTGAAACCAGTAAAGTCCCTTTGTGGAATTTTCGTCAAATATTTTTATTGTTGCGTCAACGAATTTTTCCGGACTTAATCCGAATGATTTACTGTCCCACGGCAATATAGTCTCAACCGCCTTAGAACCCGAGTACGCCTGTTCGGAATTTACTATTAAATACCTTTTGCCCGATTTTCTGATGTCGCCCATTGTGACGTTTGAGATGTCTGTGAAATCGACAAACGCATATTTGACAGGGTCAATGTAGGATTTAAGCAGGGCGTTCACCTTAATCGGGTCGGCTTTGTATTTAAGAGTTATCGGTCCGAATTTCTGAGGATAATACTCTCTCATGTCGAGAATGAGAAATTCAGAATCGTTGTGTTTTATCATTCTCGAAATCTGACCGAGAACTTCCTCCAAAGGTCTGCCGAAACTCATGCCGTGCGCGAGGTAAACGACGCCTTTTTTCTCGTTAAGTCTTATGCAGAAATGTCTGACCCCGTGCATATACTGCTCATAAAGGTCATCCGATTGACATTTGGCAAGCGCGTTCATCGTATAGCTGCCTGCGTTGTGTGAACCGGGAATTACAAGTTCTGTAAGCTTCACGTCGTCCTTAATAAAGGACATCCATTTATCGTAAATCATTTTATTTTTCTCTTTCTAAAAAAATTAAATTTCAGGAATATTAATTTCTATTTCTTTTCCGGCTTTTGCCGATTTCGCTATTCCATCGATAATAGCCTGATTTATTATAATCTCGCTTGACGGAACAGGCGCAGGAAGATCGTTTTCAACAGCGTCTACGAAAGACCTGATTTTCGCCTCGAAATTGTCCATATCGTTGTCCTGAATAGGTATCTTTGTCTCAACCTGTTCGCCTGCGACTTCGTGGTAAATAGTCATAGGTCCGCCTATAGAGCCGTTCCAACATTCTGTGGAAGGTATTCTCAGTCCGGCCTTGTCGCCGAGAATAAGAGTATCACCGGCGGTGTCCATGTTCATCGCCCATGAAATTCTGAAATCAAGAGTTATGCCGCCCTCGAGTCTTATGAACGCGGCAGCGAAATCGTCAACCGAGAACACGTCGGCATATTCCGGATGACCGGGATAATATGAAGGTCTTTTGCCGAAAATATCAGATGTATAGCCCGAAACCGTGAGCGGTTTGGGGTATCCGACGGCGTTTAAAACCATATCAAGCGAATAGCATCCGATGTCCGCAAGGGCGCCGAGTCCTGCCGTTTTGTCGTCTATGAAAGACGTGCCGTAAGGGGTCGGTATTCCTCTTCTTCTTCCGCCGCCTGTCTGAATGTAATAGACCTTGCCGAGCTCGCCGGACCGGACTATCTTCTTTATCATTTTCATATTGTTGTCGCATCTGGGCTGAAAACCGATGGAAAGAATTCTGCCGCTTTTTTTCTCGGCTCTGACTATTTCTTCTGCTTCCTCCAAAGTGACGCACATCGGCTTTTCAAGAAGAACGTTTACGCCGTGTTCAAGGGCGTAAATTGCGCACGGAGCGTGCTGGCGGTTGTAAGTGCAGATTGATACCGCATCTATGTCCGGCTCGTTGTCAATAAGCTCCGCTCCCGAAGAATAAAATCTCACGTTTTTGACGTCATGATCCTTCGCGAATTTTTCCGCCTTGCCGGGAATAAGGTCGGCGAGAGCGACTACTTCGACGTCGTCAAATTTTTTGTAGCATCTAATGTGCTCTTCGGCTATCCATCCGGTGCCGATTATTCCGACTTTTATATGCTTTCCGGTCGAATCGGGTTTTTCTTCTATTATCGTTTTGAACCTGTCAAGAATTTCAGACATGAATTTTTCCTCCGTTTAAATGACTTTCTATAATTAAAAATTAAATTTTTTTGAACGATTTGAGTTAAAACAATAAACAACAATATTGATATTTTGTCTGTTTTTGATCAAAATTTATCTATTCATTAGTATATCAACAATTTTATCCGCGGTCAAGAAAAATAAAAAATAAGATGAGAATGAATAATTTTCAAAATGTTGAGTTTGTTTTTTCGCTTCGTAAAAACAGATGAAAAATAAAGCAAAAATTTTTTTGGACAAAAAAATCCGCCGTCGGAAGCGGCGGCGGACATATTCAATTATTAAAGTCAGTTGTCATCTGATGTAGCGCCCATAAGCTGAGCAAGCTGTAAGAGCGTCACTTTATTTTTTGAGAAGTTTGACGCATCGAAAAGCTTTGCAGTCACTTTGCTGCCGTAGAGGTATTCGCTGATTTCGATTTCGGAGTTTTCGTTTCCCTCTTTATCAACTGAAACAATGCTTGTCAAAGTGTCGTTTTTAAGGTTGAAAACAACTTCGCTACCGTCATCGGTTGTCATTATATATTTATAGTATACGTCGCCGTTTTCTTCTTTCTTGTAAGCTTTGTCCGGGTCTTTTTCAAGAGTCGGAATTGAAAGATCGCCCGTGAAATCCGAAATATTTATTCCGGAAGACGTTAATAGGGATTGCTGAATGTCGCAGTAAACTACCGAACCGTCATTGGCGGTCAAAATAACCTGAATTATCTTGTCGGACGATTTTGTTACAAATCCCATAGTCTGATTGTTTGTCTGGGCTACCATAATCGAGTCTTTGTTTCTTGCGCCGAAAACGAAGCTCATTTTTTCATCGTCTGTTTTCATAGAGCCTACGATGTAATATTTTCCGTCTTTGAGATATTTGAGCGCATCGGGGAGGGGAGTCGGATCTATTTCGGTCCACTCGGAAGCAGGCTCTTCAGATGACGGCTCTTCTGTTGCAGGTTCTTCTGTTGCAGGCTCTTCAGATGACGGTTCTTCCGATGTATCCTCCTCGGAAGATGGTTCTTCCGTAACTTCTACTTTTTCTACGAGTCCGGCTGCCATTCTCAAAATTGTTCTCGCATCTGTTGCGGTTATTTTTCCGTTGCCGTCGATATCGGCTCTTATTAACTGATCTTTGTCGAGCGTGATAAGGCTCGCGGCGCATCTTAAAACCGTTCTCGCGTCTATCGCTGTAACTTTGTCGTTTTTGTCGACGTCTCCCATGAAATATGCGAAAGAAGATACGGATAAAATTACCGCGACAATAACGGACAAAACCGCTGTCAATTTTTTCTTCATACTTTTTTCTCCTTGTTATTTTTTTATCTTTCTAATCTAATAATAATTATTTAACCTTGCAAATAACTTAAAACAACTGAAAAATTATATATAAAAAACCAAGCTTGAATCATTAAAATCCAAGCTTGAATAAAGGAAAAAATTATTTTATTATTCTGTATCTATTCCGAGATCCGAGAAAAAGCTGATTATTCCTTCCTTTTCATAGCCGTCTACTGAAAAATATGAATCGGGAAGATTGCCGCCGTAAATAAAATCGCTTATATATACTATTTCCTGACAGTTGCCGTACGCATCGTAAACTTCAATTCTTTTAAGATTGCCGTCCGAAGCCTTGAATAAAGCGTAGCTTTTGTCAACCGAACTTACGTATTTGTAAACTCTATGAATTTTTCCGTTTGACGCAGCCTCTGTTTCAACAGAATCATATGTCATTGAAGTTACTCCGCCGATAGAGCTTACCGATTCTGTCAGCTCGCTTAAATCTATTCCGGCTGCCTTTGCGATTGTTTCGCTCACTTCAAAATATATCTTTTTGCCACCGGAAGATATGCCGCGCATATAAAGTTTAGCAGTAGTTTTTTCCTTGCCGAGGATTTTTGAAGTTGTGGATTTAATCAATACAGTAACAGGTTTGCCGCTCATCTCTGTTTCGAGTACGAGGTCTTTTCCGTTTAACGCGTAATCAATGGCGTTGTTCGCGTTTGAATCTGTAATACTTCCTTTAAGTCTGTATCTCGATGAAAGGAACGCCTCAATCTGTTCTTTTTCCTTCTCCTCGTCTGTTTTTTCGGATTTTGTTGTTTCTTCTGTCGTTTTTTCCTCTGTTGAAGGTTCTTCAGTGACGGGTTCTTCTGTCGTGCTTTCTTCGGTTGTCGGCTGTTTTGTCGTATTTTCCTCGGACGAAGTTTCTTCGCCTACTTCTATAAAATCTTCGAGGTGAGCCGACATTCTCAAAGCTTTTCTCGCATCGCCCGCAGTTATTTTTCCGTTGCCGTCTACGTCAGCTCTTTTCATCTGCTCTTCGTTGTCAAACGTGCTCAGCTTCGCCGACACTCTGAGTATCGCCCTCGCGTCTACAGCGGTGACTTTTCCGTCGATATTTACGTCCCCCAAAAGATAAGCGTACGACGAAAACGCCGTAACCGCGGCAAGAATTAAAGATAAAGCAATCGCCGGTATTCTCTTTTTCATTTTTTTATCTCCTATTATTAAATTAAGTAATTTTATTTATTTTATTCATATTCTATCACTACTTGAATTTTATATCAAGCGTAATATTATGAGATTTCAGAAAATCAATTTGCGTGATTAAACTGAAAAATTTATAATAAAAAGAATTTTAATTTAAATTAAATATAATTTAAATCATATTTAAGTTTTCAATATTAATATTTGTCTTACAAAAAAATAAAGCAAAACGCTTAGGAGGAAAAAATATATGGATGACGATAAGTTCGCTAATGAAAATAACGAAATAAATAATAATCCTGATAACAATTCCGGAAATGGAAAACCTGCCGCTTCGGACGGCTCGGATACTGCAGAATTCAACGCTTATTCTTCATCAGACAATGAGCAGAATAACACAACGGCTGAAGAAAACGCAGAAAATGACAATCGTTCGCAAAATTACGGACAGACCGCGGACGAAAACAATAACGTACAATCGGAACAGCCGAATTACGGTCAGCCTCCTGTTGACGGCTCTTACAATTATCCGCCACAGAACAACAATCAGTATGGCGGCGAGTTCAGAAATCCTTACAGCAATAATCAATATCCGGGCAGCAGCGGCGCAAACGGCGGTGAGTTCAGAAATCCCTACAGCAATAATCCGTATTCGGGAAATAACGGCGGAAACGGCAATAACGGATATTATCCTCAAAACGGCAATAACGGTGACCCGAATAAACCCAAGACTAAAAAAAAGAATACCGGATTAAAAGTATTTATTATAGTAATTGCTGTTATCGCTGTCGCGGCAATAATTACAATGGTTGCTCTTTTCAACGGCAATGACAAATCCGGGAAAGATAATTCAAATTCCACGGAGGTTGTTTCATCCGAAGACAACGGAGGAAATTCGAGCGAGAAAAAAGGCACAGGCGACGGCGTCGGAATTTCGGCGAAATCTTCATCTTCAAATTCGACGGACGCGACAGGCGTTTATGAGAAAGCCTCAAAATACAACGTAGGCATTATGGTTTACCAGAACGGACAGCTCGGCGGAGAAGGCTCCGGCGTTCTTGCGGCGGAGAAAAACGGCAAGACATACGTTATCACCTGCGCGCATGTAATCAATTATTCAAATGTCTCTATAAAGGTTTTGATGTCGGACGGAACAGAGTACGATACAAAGACAGTCGGTCTTGATTCTAAGACTGATATCGGCGTGCTTTCAATAGAAAAGACAGGCCTTACAATAGCCGATTTTGCAGACTCCGATGACCTTGTCGTTGGACAAAAGGTTTATGCGATAGGCAACCCGGGAGGCTCTGAATTTTACGGCTCTTTCACAGACGGAATGATTTCCGCCATAGGAAGACCGATAAGCTCGGACTCGGGATATGTCAGAGAATGTATTCAGCACACTGCGGCTATCAACCCCGGAAACTCAGGCGGCGCTCTTGTAAATGAAAAAGGCGAGGTAATCGGAATTAATTCTGCTAAGATTGCCAGCACAGAATACGAAGGAATGGGTTTTGCGGTTCCGTCTAACGTAGTAATCGAAGTATTCAATTCCATAGTTAAAAACGGATATGTCACAGGCAGAGCAAAACTCGGCATAAGCTACACGACTCCTGCACAGTACAGCCAGTATTACTCAATGTACGTTCAGATGTCCGGACTTCCGTCGGGATCTATCGTAATCGCTGCCATCAATGACGATTCGGATCTTAAAAATTATGATGTACAGGTCGGCGACCTCATCACTCAGGTAAACGGAAAAGATCTTGACAATACGGACGCGTTGGCGGAAGCTATCGAGAAAGCATCGGTAGGCGACGAGATGGAGCTTACAATAGTCAGGATAAAACAGTCTGGCAACAAACTCACCCACTCTACAAATAAGATTAAAGTAAAGTTGGTTGAGGATACGTCAACAGGCGCTGCCGACGAAACAACGACAAAACAGCAGAGCGACGAGGAAGATTTCTACAATTATTTCAACCGTTACTTCAATCAGCAGGGCGGCTCTTCAGACTCGGGTTCCGGAACACTCGGATAAGTTGACGCTAAAGTACGGCTTGAAGATTAATTAATTTCAAATCACGCTTAAAAAATGAAGGCAGACAGGCTAATTGCCGGTCTGCTTTTTTTTTAAATTAATTCAAGATGAAAAATCGGGACTTCGGAAAGATAATCTTTTTCCGAAATCCCGTTATTTTATTTATTCGGCTTATTTATCGGATTGTAAACGCCTGTGAATTATCTGTTGTAAAGTCAAAGCGCGTTTTAATCCTTATGCTGATTACTCGTTTGTGGGTTCAAGAAGACCGTAGCCTCCGTTCGAGCGTTTGTAGACTACCGAAATCTCATCCGTCGCCGAATTTCTGAACATGTAAAACTCGTGTCCGAGCAGATTCATCTGAAGAATTGCTTCATCAACCGACTGCGGTTTGACCGCAATGTTTTTAGTTCTGACTACTTCGTAATCCGTCTCGTCAACTACGTTGTCCGGCGCGCCCTGCTCCGGCGTGATAAGATCGTCGATAGATCCGGATTTAAGTCTTTTTTCGAGCTTTGTCTTGTTCTTTCTGATCTGACGGATAAGCGTGTCAACGCATTTGTCAAGAGCTTCGGAGAGATCGTCGGCTTTTTCCTGAGCTCTGAAAATCATTCCCTTGTTGCTGATTGTAATCTCAACTTCTTTGAATTTTTTTTCAGCAGTGGCGACAATTTTCGCCGAAGCGTCAGGTCCGAAGAAACGCTCTATTTTTTTGAGCTTTTTCTCCGCTCTCTGCTTGAAATCTTCTCTTGGTGAACATTTTCTGCCGGTAATTGTAATATTCATACGTAAACCGCCTTTCCTTTTAGATTCAATTAAATTATACCACTAATTACCTTAAAAGTAAATAAAAAATTGGTAAAAATGTAAAAAATATCTCATGCGGATAAGCAGTTCTCCGCATTAAACATTCACTGTAAATTACAGCCCGGCAGGACTTTTTTATATCTTGACTTTAAATTTGGCGGATATTGATTTGCAGTTTAATTCGGATGAATATTTCATTCTGCCGGACGTAAAATTATCCGCTTTTATCTCATCTGAAAAAATTTTGTTTTTTATTGATTCCAGCGTTTTAAGCGCATCTGTTTCGGAATTTGCCATAGGTTCCAATAAATCTATTTTTATAACGGCGAAACTTTCTTCACTGGCGAACTCCGCGGAATAAAGCGTGAAAACGAGCGTTTCATTATCGATAAAATCGGATTTGCCGCCGGGGTAGCCTTCAATTATGACTTTGCCTGAAAATTGTTCGTCTGATTTGAAAACTGATATGTAATTTTGAATTAAATTCGATAAGTTCATTTTGTCCTTTCTAAAAAAATCAGAATTTTCTTATTACAGACCTGAAATATACCGCCTCTTGCCCGAAATACACGTTTTCGGTCTTGATAATTCTGTATTTTTCTCCGCCTGTAATAAGTGTTCCGTTTTCCGCCAGATTAATCGGAAGCGACGAAGGAGAGCGGACCTCTAAATATTTTTCTCCGTCAAGCCCGTTAATCAGGGCATTGGTTTTTACATACATCTTGTTTTTGTATCTGAGCGGTGAAATAATCGCTTTCCCTTCTCCGATTTTTTCGCCGCCGGAGACATATATTTCAACAGTTCTACCGTACTTTGTTGTCTCGATTTCAATAATTTTTTTTAAATCCATTGTAATGTGATTGTTTTTTTTAATGAAAGAGTTTTCCGACTGCCCGTAAATCAATAAATCAAGCCGTCCGAAATTTTACGTTTGACGGACGGCTCGAAATTAAAAAAACGGAAATAAATTATATTTTCGTCATACCGTTTTTATTTCAAATGAGTTTTTCATATATACGGCGGTTCTTTTGAAAGACTCGTTTTTTATTGATTCAAAATTTTTCAACTGCGCATTAATGTCTTTTTCTGCCGATACGTCGCCCGATTTGAATTTTACAACGCAGTCATCTTTTTCAGACTTCAAATAAAGACATACGGCGTCTGCGGCGGCTGCGAAAACAACCGGTTCGAGAGAAGAATATTCATCTTTAATAAGTTCTTCCGATAAAAACGCCGCGCTGAGCTCGCAGAAATTCATAAGTTTTGCGTTGTCATCAGCTGTGAAAAACGTCTGCGCCTTTGAAAATACTTTTTTACTGTCTATCATGCCAAAAGCAGTTTGACGGCCGCTCCTGAGAAAAGCTTTGAAAATCCGTACGTCGCCGTTATAGCCGTTCTCTCGAGCTGCCTTGAAATCAGTTTGTCATATTCCGTAGTTATTGAACCGGAGTCGACCTCTTCAAGCGCGCATGACGAGTCTATTCCGAGTATAACGTTATCGGAAACAGATGACGAGATGATCATTTTCGCTCCGAAAGGAGTTATCATTTTTCCCGTAGAAGTGAAATCAAACCCGGAGTGAGCATCCTTAAATTCATCAATATTCAGTACAGCCGCCGCAGTTGACGGGGAGACAATAATGGATGTGAGTTTGTATGGTCTCATATGAGTAAAAAGATTTATTAAATCAGAATATTTGAAATTATTTTCCGCGTAAATATCGGGTGCCGGATTTTCGTTTCCGTCGCCGAAAATAAGCGTATTTACGGCGCTCTTAGCCTTTGACACGGCAATGTATGCGCCTATTTGCCTGAGCATTACCGAAAATACGTCAAGGCGCTGTGTTCTGACAGCTTCGTAAGACGATACAAGCATTCTGCCGGATTTCTGAAGTTTTACAAGATTTTCCTTTGTTGTAATTTTCGTTTCAGGTATGAAAGAACCCTCCGTCACGGTTTTAAGCTCCATATCGCTGTCCGACGGCTCGGATGTTAGCGAACGGTAGTCAAGGCCGTTTATATCGGTTCTGACTGCGACGATATCGGGAAGAATATCATTTTCCTCGACCCCGGCTCTGACAGCGTTTGCGATAAATTCCGGAAAAAGGGCGGACGACTCGGATGTCTGAAAGAATTTTTCCACAAGATCCGAATTTCTTCCGGCGACTTTGATGTCAAATCTTTTCAGCTGTCTTTGAAAAGCCGTCGTGTTTTCAAGACTTGTGCCCTTGTAATTTTCATCCGGGTCAAGCTTGTTTAAAGTCTTTAAAAATCCGTCGTTTGACGAATAGAATGATTTATCGAGTTTTAAATTATCGTAAGACATCTTAAACCTCCTTGTTATTTTACATTAATATGTCGGACATTTCTCCGCCGGCGCCTAAATTTAACACAAAGCACGGTCTGCCGTTTTCGTCGGCTTTTACTTTGCCGTCGGATGAAATACTCAGTTTGTAATATCCCGGCGATTTTATTGAAGACGTATCTAAATCTACTTTTATTGCGCCTGCGGTCTGTACAGAACAACAGCCCGAGTTTTTGTCTATATAAATAGCTGTGCCGAATAAAGGTCCTGCCGAATTTGAAACCGTATCGGCAGCCGTGAGCGACAGCGGACATCCCACGCTCAGAGAACCCGAATATCTCATTGTGACCGCGTTTTCGCCGTAGCCCGAATAATCTAAATTAACTGACATTTTTTCCTCCTCTGATTTTCCGTAAATTAACGATTAAAAATAATTTCCTTACGGCTTTATTTGCCGGCGTCTTTTTTGTCATATTTTGTAGTCCGAAAGACTTGCGCCGCTGTCGGGTGATGTTTCCTTTTGAGGATAACATGATAAATTTTTCTTTTCATATTCTTCGGTCAAGAACTTTACGGAATTGCAGTCAAGATTTGATATAAAATCTTTTGTCTTGTCTAAATCGAATTCCGGCTCGAAAAACATCATGTACCTGAAAAGCTTTTTCCTGTCGGCGCTCGAATTACGGGCTTTTTCAAATCTCAGCTTTTCTATCTCTCTTTCGGCATTTTCAAGTTTTAAAAGAAGTTCCGGATATTCCGAGTCAGCCGTTTTTTCCTCGTACAAAACGGAATTTATGTTTTTCCCGTTTTTTTGTCTGCCTATGCTTTTGGTAACGCCTGCGTTTTTCTGCGCCGGCACAGCGACAAAAGAAAATTCATACGCATCCATCGGGTTTTTCATAATACCGGCCGAGTAGACGCCTTTGTAGATTTTGCCCGGGATATGGGAACATTCTCCGAAATTTTTTCCGCAGACGGAACACTCTATTTTTTCTACCGACAGTCCTACGCTGACCTCTTTTTTAATCCCTCCGTCGATATCCGAAATCAGGTTTTTATTCTCGTCTGTTCTGAGCATGTATGCCCACGCCTTCAGATATCGGTAATCCCTGCCGAATTTGTTCTTTTTCTCGGGAACCGTTACGACCTCTGTCTTGTAAATCCTGCAGAATTGATCTTCCGAAAGTCCCGAATGATTTTTTATCCCCGTGACGCCGAGAAAAAGATTTTTCATTTTTTCGAGCGCGCCGTCGTCGAACGCCTCAAAATCTCTGTCAACGTCGTTGTCGCAGAGTACAACCGAAAAAGTGTACACTTCGTTTTCATCAAGCTTTTTCTTTGAGTATTTGTTGATAAGCTCGATGTCTCCGCCGTCTTCTCTGCTGATGCTTAAATTTTTGCTTATCTGGAATTCCATTTCAACCCTCCCTGCAATTAAAGGCGGTACTGTATTTTAAATTTCCGTTTTTTGCGTCAATTTGAAACATTTTTTGAAAAATATTTCAAAAATTAAGATAAAAAGAAAACTGTCGGATTAAAGAATCTGACAGTCGAATTTTTTATTTGGACGAAACATAAAAAAAGCCGGGCGCCCTTTCGGACGTCCGACCTTTGTATTCTGTTTTTGCTTCGTTTAAAACTTATTTATTTTCTATTGGTAAGGACGAAATAAGTTTTGCGGATAATCTGAGGACTAATCTCGCGTCTACGGCATTTACTTTGCCGTCTCCGTTTACATCGCAGCGAACGATCTGATCCGCGTCAAATGTTACGAGTTTTGCAGAACATCTGAGCACAAGTCTCGCGTCTACGGCATTCACTTTGCCGTCGCCATTCGCGTCGCCGTAAAGTATATTGACAGGCTTATCCGAAGAGGGTTCTTCTTTTGAAGTCGGCTCTTTTTTGGAAGTGGGCTCATCTTTGGAAGTGGGCTCTTTTTTGGAAGTGGGCTCTTCTTTGGAATCTATAGCAAGAGGATCGCTTGTCTTTGTAGCGCTGAGATATTTGCCTGACTTAGCGTCGTAAGAAGATATTTTGTATCCTGCCGACCAGTAAGTAGCCTTATGCTCCGCGTTTGACTTAGTATTGTCTGTGTGCTCCAACAGAGCGAAGAGAAGAGAATCTACAGTCTTTATTGTGGAAGATACGAAAGGATTGTTGAACGGATTGTCCGCATTTGTATTTGTGTAGAATACCTTGAGGAGATCTTCCGACTTTACATCTGTGATAGCAGGGAAGAGCTTGTTCATGAAGAAGTTTTCGGTGTCGAATGTGAATGTAGCGTCATCGCCTGCGCCGTTGAGGAATGAGAGCGAGAAGAGTTCATTGAGAACTACGTCAAGTTTGTAGAACGGGCCGTAAGAAGAATCCGCAAGACCGTCGGCTACAGCGGGAACGCCTTTGATGTAGTTGAGAGCCCAGTTGACAATGTCATCAAGTTCTTCCGTCCATTCGGATTTGTACGAAGCCGTGTAGTTTGTGGATTTGTCAAGCCAGTATTCGGCAACTTTCATTCCGATGGAAGCTATCTCGTCATAATACTTCGCCTGACTTAAGTTCTTGACCACTCCGTTGTTCATTGTGGCTTTTTCAAAATCGGAAAGCTTAACTGTAGCAGCCTGATCGGGCATCCATTTTGATACCGCGGCGTCAACTGCGAGAACCGCCATTTTTTCAAGAGAATCCGCAGCCTTGAGTCCGTCGTTTGAGACATATGAGCCGAACCATCCGGGGTAGAACATCTTGAGAACTTCTACCGCCATCTGCTCGGATGTCATAGCGTTTACAGTAGCGTCATTTGCAAATTTGGAGAAATCATAGCCGTAGAATTTTCCGCCGTTTGTTGTGGCGAATGTCTTAAGGGCGTATCCCAATAATTTTCTGATGTTTGAGTCAAGCTTTGAGTTGTCGCCTTTTTCAAGAGCTGTAGCTTTCTTAGCGTCTGATGTGAGAAGAGTATTTACGAGGTCTACAAGTATGTTGTTGATTGACTCCGCTATGCCGGCGGACGCGTATGACGAGAAGTCAATGGTGCTGTTTGTGAATTTGTATCCTTTAACGTCTACTATCTTTTCAACGACAGCCTTTACCTCGGGAGCTTTTTCGAGAGCTTTTGTAAGAGTATCTTTTAAGTTTACGTTGAGAGCGTCAACTGCATATGTCTCGTAAGCTGCCTGACCGTATTTGCCGATGAGCTGAGCGAGATTCATTTTGAGAGCCGCATCGCACTCGTCTTTGGAAACAGTGAGAACTTTCTTGTCCGCTCCGCCCTTTGTGTAGTCCTTGTTGGTTGCAACGTTTACAAGAGCTGCGGCAAGAAGCTCGTCTGCTGTGTAAGAAGCGTAATCGGAATCCGCATAAGCCGTTTTAATAACGTACTTCGTCTTTCCGTCGTCCTGAACCTGAGCCGTCTTTTCAGCGAGAAGTCCCTCGTAGATAGCTTTCTTGATTAATGAACCGAGATTTGCGATCTGCTCGTTTACTTTTTTGATATCTACGGCTTTATCAATGGTTGATCCCATTGTAAAGTTGCCCGAAAGAGCATGCTCTACCAACGTCTTTGTTTTGCTTGAGCCGAGGAATTTGAACACGTCCATGATTATCGTGTAATCATTTGAACTGCTTCTCTGGATTGCGTTCTTTCCCGATTTGAACATTGTTACGTCGAGATACTGAAGGTCGCCGTATGTCTTTTTGCCTGAAACAAGGTTTCCTGCCAAGACAAGAGTGTTGAGTATTCCGTTTACGCTGTTGAGATCGATTTTCGGAATGAGTGTTCTTACGATGCTCGGAATCTTGGAGTTCAGATTTGCGTCAGCTAAAGCCTTGTCGGCGTAGTTGAGAAGCGAGGTGGCGAGCTGCTGGGAAGTGGCCGTGTTGTAGTCAATTCCGTCAGCTTTCGCCTGCTCCTGAAGAGCCTTGACGAATGTGAACGAGAGATTGAGAGCGGTGGGAGTTATTTCGTCGCCTCTGTCTGAAATATCGGTAAGAAGCTGTGTCGCGACAACTTGTAAGTTGTCGAGCGAAAGGTAAGCTTCAACCGATTCGGTGTTTCTGTCAGCCGCCATTGAACTCATCGGTACAGATGCTAACATCAAAACGACAGACATGATTACCGCAATGATTTTTGTGGATCTTTTCATGATTTAGTAGATCTTCCTTTCCCGGGCAAATGCCCAAAATATTATTTTTTTGTTTCCGTCCGTTTTTCTTCGGTGTGAAACCCGAGGCATAAAGCCTTTCCGAATTATATTTTCGTTCAGCAAACTTGATTTAATATTTAATCAAATCGGGAAAAATCCAAACGGACAAGCGAGACGGACAAGCGAGGCGATTTTTTCGCTCCGTCTTAATTACAATTTTAATATAAAATCTGTCCTGTGTCAATACTTCCAATTTGTTGAAAATGAGCCTTTTATTTTGGCTATTTTGACGAAAGTTCAGTACGGTGAGAAATCCTCTTGAAAAAACCTCATGAAAAATTTATAATTGCCTTAAATATAAAAAGGAAAGAGTGGAACTTTGATGAACTCGCTTGAACAGAGAATATTAAAGGACGGAATAGTCCTCGATTCGGATATATTGAAAGTCGATTCTTTTTTAAATCATCAGGTTGACGTAAAACTGCTCAAAGCGATGGGCTCGGAATTTCTTGAGCTTTTCAGCGATAAAAAAGATGAAATAAATAAAATTTTAACCATAGAAGCTTCCGGAATTGCCATTGCGGCTTTTGTTGCGGAGGCTTTTAATGTTCCCATGGTTTTCGCAAAAAAAGGCGAGCATAAAAATGTGGGAAACGACGTCTATACCGCCGATGTATATTCGTTTACAAAGGGCAGAACATACGAAATAGCAGTATCAAAAAAATATATCAACAAAGGCGATAAAATTTTAGTGATAGATGATTTTCTCGCAAACGGACAGGCTGTATTGGGGCTTAAATCCCTTATTGAGCAGGGAGGCGCTGAAATGGTCGGCGCAGGCATCGCAATCGAAAAAGCTTTTCAGCCCGGCAGACAGAAACTTAAAGAGGCGGGAATAGATCTGCGCGCACTCGCCGTAATAGAGTCTATGAGCCCCGAAACCGGTGTAAAATTCGGAACAAACTGAAATTTTTTGCCCCGCTTTGATTTGATAATATAAAATAATTAAAAAATTACAGTTTTGAAATATATTTGAAATGACTTGATTTAAGGTTCGTTTATGAATATAATTTCATTCGTAGCTGTGAAATTTGTTGATTCAAGCTTTTTACGGCGCTTTTGAAAGTTTTTTCATCATCGGCATTAAAATTAAATTAAACCGCGTTTTACTCAAGATATTTTTTGCCGGATTCATTTTCGTATATAAAGGTTTTGCGCCTGTTATATAAAATTTTGTTTACCGTCTTAGGAGGAAAAACGGTTATGAAAAAATCAGTCAAAATTATCAGCCTGATTCTCGCTGTCTGCATGGTTATTTTCGCATTCGCGTCATGCGGCAAGGGAGGCAAAGAGGAAGAGTCGTCTTCGGAAGCTGCTTCTGAAGGAGTATCTCAGTCTGCCGCAGCACTCAAACCCATTGCCAAAGAGAATCTTAAAATCGGATTCATCACTCTTCACGACAACAACTCCACCTACGACAAAAACTTCATCGATTCTATAGATGAGGTCAAGAAGTCCCTCGGACTTTTCGACGACCAGGTTCTTCTCAGAACAAACGTAGACGAATCAGACGCATGCCTTACGACTGCCGAGGAACTCGTAGATGCAGGCTGCAACCTTATATTTGCGGATTCATTCGGTCACGAGCCCTATCTTAAACAGTGCGCGGAAGAAAACCCCACGGTTCAGTTCTGCCACGCGTCGGGCGATCTCGCTCATACATCGGGACTTGCCAACTTCCACAACGCTTTCGCCGCTATCTACGAAGGCAGATATCTTGCAGGCGTTGCAGCAGGAATGAAACTCAACGAGATGATCTCCGAAGGAAAAATCACAGCCGACAAGGCTAAGATGGGCTATGTAGGCGCTTATCCCTACGCAGAGGTTAAATCCGGCTACACATCTTTCTATCTCGGAGCCAAGAGCCAGTGCCCGACAGTTACTATGGAGGTTAAATTCACAAACTCCTGGTATGACGAGGCTCTTGAGAAAGAGACGGCAAACGCTCTTATTTCCGACGGCTGCGTACTTATTTCCCAGCATGCCGACTCAATGGGCGCTCCCACGGCTTGCGAGGAAGCGGGCGTTCCGAATGTATCTTACAACGGTTCCACCATTGAAGCATGCCCCAACACATTTATCATCTCTTCAAGAATCAACTGGACACCTTACTATGAGTATATGATTAACTGCCTTATAAAGGGTCAGGCTATAGACACCGACTGGACAGGCACAATTTCTACCGGTTCCGTTGAAATCACGGCTTTGAACGACAAGGTTGCCGCTAAGGGCACGCAGGAAAAACTTGACGAGGTCAAGAAAGAACTTGAGGCGGGCACTCTTCACGTATTCGACACATCCACATTCACAGTAGACGGCAAGGCTCTTCCCGACGGCTACAAGGCTGATGTTGATTACGATGACAAATATACTCCGGATACGGCTGTTGTATCCGACGGCTACTTCCATGAGTCAGAGTACAGATCTGCTCCTTACTTCTTCGTAGACATCGACGGAATCGATGTTCCCGATCAGGCTTGACAACTTGACAGCATATAATTTAACTTAACGCAGGCGGGGCAGCAGTCCCGCCTGTTTTTTTTCGCGGAAAAATATTATCCGTAAAACCTTCCGGCGGAAAATTTCCGATTAAAAAAACCTTTTATGTTATATCTTAGAGCAATTTGAAAAATATCAATATTTAATTAATAAAAATTGTTTTATATTCCTTTTATGAATAATAATTTATATATATTCATTATATAATTAATAAATAAATTTTCTCGTATTAATTCAAATCGGCTTGTAAACAGGGGGTCAGGATTTGGAAAAAGAAGTTCCCGTATTGGAATTGAGGCATGTCACAAAAACTTTCGGCAAAGTTGTCGCAAACAGGGATGTGAGCATGTCTGTCAGGAAAGGCGAGATTTTGTCGGTTCTCGGCGAAAACGGGTCGGGCAAAACCACACTTATGAATATGATAGCCGGAATATATTATCCGGACGAAGGTCAGATTTTCATCAACGGCAGAGAAGTCTCGATAACGTCGCCAAAGGTGGCGTTTGACAACGGAATAGGCATGATACATCAGCATTTCAAGCTTGTAGATGTGTTCAACGCCACGGAAAATATCATTCTCGGTCTTAAAGGAAAGGGCAGATACAACCTTAAGGCGGCGGAAAAAAAGGTTTCCGAAATTACCGCAAAGTACGGTTTTGACTTGGATCCCGAAAAGAAAATATACAACATGTCCGTATCCGAAAAGCAGACCGTTGAAATCGTAAAGGTGCTTTACAGGGGAGCGGAAATATTCATTCTCGACGAGCCGACCGCCGTTTTGACGCCTCAGGAGACGGAAAAGCTTTTCGCCGTGCTCAGAAAAATGAGAGACGACGGAAAGACAATTATCATAATAACCCATAAGCTTCGTGAGGTTATGGAAATTTCCGACAGAGTAACTATTCTCAGAAAAGGCGAATATATCGACACGGTAAATACAAAAGACGCTACCGAAAAACTTCTGACCGATATGATGGTAGGTCAGTCTACCGATTTGAATATAGACCGCCCCGAACCCAAGAATGTCTGCGACAGACTGATTGTCAAAGACCTGAACGTCACGTCGTCTGACGGAGTCAAAAAGGTTGACGGAGTTTCTTTTGTCGCTAAGAGCGGAGAAATTCTCGGCATTGCCGGAATCGCGAATTCCGGTCAGAGGGAGCTTCTCGAGGCTATTGCCGGACTTCAGAAAATCGACTCCGGTGAAATTATCTACGTAGATCCGAAGACAAATGAAGAAATTGATCTGAGGGACAAAAACGTAGAACAAATCAGAAATCTCGGCGTCAGGCTTTCATTCGTTCCGGAGGACAGACTCGGAATGGGTCTTGTGGGCGATATGAATATCCCTTACAACATGATGCTCAGATCTTATAATAAAGGCAAATCGGAATTTCTTCATACCTCCGAACCGAAAAAGCTTGCGAAGGACGTCGTCGAACAGCTAAATGTCGTAACTCCGGGACTTGATACGCCCGTAAGAGAACTGTCCGGAGGAAATGTTCAGAAAGTTTTAGTCGGAAGAGAGATAGCGTCGTCCCCGACAGTTATGATGGCGGCGTATCCGGCGAGAGGACTTGATATTAATTCATCTTATCTTATCTACGATCTTTTGAATAAACAGAAGAAATCCGGCGCAGCTGTGATTTTCGTAGGCGAGGATCTCGATGTTCTTATAGCTTTATGCGACAGAATACTTGTACTCTGCGGCGGAAAGATAAGCGGTGTTGTAGACGGAAGAAAAGCCGACAAAAATGAGATAGGACTTCTTATGACAAATCTTCCGGAAAAAGAAAAAATCGAATCCGATTCGGGAAAGGACGTAAGCGGCAATGGCAGATAAATCTTTATCCGGCGAGAAAAAATTTCACGTTGTAAAAAGGGCGGGCATACCTGTCTGGAGAGCTTGGCTTATAAGAATAATAGCCGTCTTTTTGGCTTTAATAGTAGCAGGCATTTTCGTAATGGTCGTAACAAAACTCAACCCTATCGACGTGTACAAAACCATGTTTGACGGAGCGTTCGGAACAGGCAGAAAATTGTGGTCTCTCGCTCAAAATACGGCTATACTCCTCTGTATTTCACTTGCGGTGACGCCCGCGTTTAAAATGAAATTCTGGAATATCGGCGCCGAAGGTCAGGTAATGGCCGGATGCATCGCCACGGCGACGGTAATGATTCTTTTAGGCGGAAAGATGCCGACATGGGCGCTGATGATTGTGATGATTGTTTCGTCTGTTCTCGCAGGCGTTGTCTGGGGAATAATTCCGGCGTTTTTCAAAGCATATTGGAATACGAACGAGACGCTTTTTACCCTTATGATGAACTATATAGCCATTCAGCTTGCGTCTTATCTTTCAACTGTTTGGGAAAATCCCGCCGGTTCGGCTCATATCGGTATTATCAATTCGGCGTCCAAGGCCGGATGGTTCCCGACGCTTTTCGGTAAAAAATACCTTCTCAACATAATTATTGTAGCCGTAATCACGGTAGCTTTATACCTCTATTTTAAATTTTCAAAGCACGGATATGAAATAGCAGTCGTTGGCGAAAGCCAAAATACGGCGAGATACGTCGGAATGAACGTAAAAAAAATAATTATCAGGACTATGGCTCTGTCAGGCGCGCTCTGCGGAATCGCGGGACTTTTAATAGTAGCCGGAACAGATCACACTCTTTCTTCCTCATCTGTAGGCGGTCAGGGATTTACCGCCGTTATGGTATCGTGGCTCGCTAAATTCAATCCGTTTACCATGATTCTCACGTCGGGACTTATAGCGGCTCTCGGCAAGGGAGCGTCGGAAATAGCTCAGGAATTCAATCTGAACGACTCGATAGCGGACATAATAACGGGAATAATAATTTTCTTTATTATCGGCTGCGAATTTTTCATAAACTACAAGATAGTAAGATCTAACAGGGTGAATTCCAAAATAGTCAAAATTCAGCCGGAAAATGAAACGGCTCAATCTAATATTACGGAAGGAGAGAAGGCTTAAATGAACACAATAGCTCTTTTCATATCAAGGGCGGTAGTGCAGGGCATTCCTCTCGTCTACGGTTCTACCGGCGAAATTATCACCGAAAAAGCCGGACATCTTAACCTTGGAATCCCCGGCGTCATGTATGTCGGAGCCGTATCCGGGGTAATAGGCTCGTTCTTCTATGAGAAAAACAACCCCGGCGCGCTCAATCCGTTTCTCGCTATAATAATTCCTTTAATATGTTCGCTCTTCGGCTCTCTTGTTATGTCTCTTATATACGCGTTTCTTACGGTCACGCTCAGGGCGAATCAGAATGTTACGGGTCTTGCACTCACCACATTCGGCGTCGGATTTGGAAATTTCTTCGGCGGATCTCTCGCGACAATATACGGCTCGGGCGGATCTCTCGCTCTCAGAAGGACAAGTATAATTTTCAAAACTGCTCTGCCTTTTGCGTCAAAGCTCGGCAATTTCGGAACGATATTTTTCTCGTACAGCTTTCTTGCGTATCTCGCGATAATAATCGCGATACTCGCTCAGGTATTTTTGACAAAGACGAGAGCAGGACTTAATCTCAGAGCCGTCGGCGAAAGTCCCGCCACGGCGGACGCGGCAGGAATAAACGTCACAAAATACAAATACCTCGCAATAATAATCGGCGGAATGATCGCGGGTCTCGGCGGACTATACTTCACTATGGATTATACGTCAGGAGTATGGTCAAACGGCGGATTCGGCGACAGAGGATGGCTCGCTATCGCACTTGTAATTTTCGCCATTTGGAATCCCGACATCGGAATATTGGGCTCTATTCTTTTCGGCGGACTTTATGTAATTTATATCTTCATCCCCGGACTTTCGAGAAGTTCGCAGGAGCTTATCATGATGCTTCCGTATGTCGTAACACTCATTGTTCTTGTAATCACTTCAATGAGAAAGAAAAGAGAAAATCAGCCGCCCGCATCGCTCGGTCTTTCTTATTTCAGAGAGGAAAGGTAACGTTTAATATCTGGCAATCTTGCAGTCAAAAAAATTCAGACCGGTTTCAGCCGGTCTGTTTTTGTTTCGTATTTTTCAAAAAATACCCTTGCCTCTGCCACAGAATACTCGGAGCCGAGATAGTGATTGCCGAGAAGTTTCATTGTCGGCATATACAATCTGTTAAATTCCCGCACCTTTGAAATCAAATTAATCTGTTCCATTTTATCCCTCTCGATTTAGTGGAATTTGTCAACTTTTTTTGCAAAAAAAAACGGCAAAGATGTTATTCCCTGCCGTTATTTTATTTATCGGAAATCCGGCTGTTGTCAGAAAAATTCGGTATTTCCGGTTTATTGCAAAACATGACGGAAAAAATTGCTTTTTTCCCTCTCCGTTTCGTACGGTCTTTTTTATATCAGACTCTTTTCCATTTCGCGCCGTCTTTTGTATCTATTATCTCAATGCCTTTTGCCTTCAGCTCATCTCTGATTCTGTCGGCCTCGGCCCAGTTTTTATTTTTTCTCGCCTCTGCGCGCTCAAGAACGAGATTGTCTATTTCTTTGTCCTCTTCGGATTTGCCGCTTTCGTCAGTTTCCTTATGTTTTGATTTTTCGGCTTCTTCAATCAGCCCGAGAGAAAGAACGGAGTCAAATTTCTTTATAAGCTCAAGCTTTGTATGTCCGTTCGTGTCGAATTTCAATACGTCATAAATCGTTGTAAGTCCCAAAGATGTGTTCAGGTCGTTTCCGAGAGCGTCGTCAAACTCCATTTCAAGAGCCGTTGCCGCTTTTTCGTCATATCCGCCCTCGTCTTTTATCGCCGCTATTCTTGAAACTAATTTGTCGTATGCCGCCTGTGCGTTGTCGAGATTGTCGTAAGAAAATTCCTGTGTTTTTCTGTAATGAGACTGAAGGATGAACATTCTGTATGCGAGCGGATTGTAACCCTTGTTTTCGAGAGTAGATACGGTCAGAAATTCGCCTTTTGATTTTGACATCTTTCCCTCTGATGTGTTGAGGTGAAGGACGTGCATCCAGTAATTGCACCATTTGTGACCGAGATACGACTCGCTTTGAGCTATCTCGTTTGTGTGGTGCGGAAACTGATTGTCTATTCCGCCGCAGTGTATGTCGAGCTTTTCGCCGTTATATTTCATCGATATTGTAGAACACTCGATATGCCATCCGGGATAGCCCAAACCCCACGGACTTTCCCATTTGAGTTCCTGATCCTCAAATTTTGACTTTGTGAACCATAAGACGAAATCTGTCTTGTTCTTTTTGTTTTTGTCTACGCCAACAGAATCTCTGACGCCTTCCTGAAGGTCGTCCGCTTCGAAATTGTTGAAAACATAGTAATCGTCAAGTTTTGATGTGTCAAAATAGACGTTCCCTCCGGCGATGTACGCGTAACCCGAGTCGAGAAGTTTTTCGATTACTTTTATCATATCATTGACGCATCCTGTGGCAGGCTGAATTACCTCGGGTTTTTTGATGTTAAGTTTTTCGCAGTCCGAGAAAAACGCGTCTGTGTAATATTTCGCGATTTGCAGAACTGTCTTGTGCTCTCTTTTAGCGCCTTTCAGCATCTTGTCCTCGCCGGTGTCGCCGTCCGATGTGAGGTGACCGACGTCTGTAATATTCATTACTCTGTGAACTTCAAGTCCCGTATAATTTAAATATTTTTCGAGTATGTCCTCGAAAATATAAGTTCTGAGATTGCCTATGTGTGCAAAGTGGTATACTGTCGGACCGCATGTGTACATTTCGACATGACCCGGTCTGTTCGGTATAAATTCCTCTTTTGTATGACTTGCAGAATTGTAAATTATCATAAATATTGTCCCTCTTGTTTGCTTTTTCTGATTAATGACGCGCGCGATAATTTTTGACCGTTTGACAAAAAAGCGCGGTTAAAAATATTTTCGTCTATTTATCCTAACGCTTATTATTTTGTTTTTCAAGTTCGGCATTTCTTTTTTCGAGTTTGTCAACTTTTTTGTTCAGCTCTTTAATTTCCGTGCTCAGCCTCTCTATTTCGTTCCAAACCGGGTCGGGAATGTCGTTTTGATTCATGTAATCTATCCTGACTCCGTCGAGTTTTACTACCTTTGCCGGAACTCCGACCGCGGTTGAATTAGATGGTATGTCCTTTAAAACTACAGAGCCTGCGGCGATTTTTGTGTTGTCGCCTATTTTTACCGGTCCTAAAATTTTTGCTCCTGCGCCTATCATCACGTTTGAACCGACTGTGGGGTGTCTTTTTCCCGTGTCTTTTCCTGTGCCGCCCAAAGTGGCATTCTGATACATCGTGACGTCGTCGCCTATTTCGGACGTCTCTCCAATAACTATGCCGTGACCGTGGTCAATAAAAAATCTTTTTCCGATTTTTGCGCCGGGATGAATTTCGATTCCGGTCACCTTTGCGGAATGTTGGCTGATAGCCCTCGCGGCGTATTCCATGTCGTGGGTGTAGAACCAGTGCGCCACTCTGTGAGACGCGACGGCTCTGAGACCGGGATAAAGCGTCAATATCTCGAACGTCGTTTTAGCGGCGGGGTCTCGGGCTTTTACGCTTTCAATCTCTTTATTTAATTCGTCTTTTAGCTTTTTTAGCTTCTCCATATTTATTTTCACTTATAATTATATAATTATTTTTTTGTTATACATTAAAACAATAACGTTTATTTTTTCTTTTGTCAACCTGTTTTTTAAAATAGCTATTGCATTTTTTCTTAAGATCGGTTATAATGTTTTTCGTTACGGAAAGAATAGTGTGTTTTGCCGTTGGTCGGGTGAAAATTTTTTCTGTTCCGATTGCATAAGACATTTATTTTCCGGACGCTTAGCTCAGTTGGTAGAGCATTCGCTTGACGTGCGAAGGGTCAGCGGTTCGAGTCCGTTAGCGTCCACCATTTTCTTTCTGTAATTTTTTTTTGCAAAAAAATATAAGGACGTCAAAAAGCCGACGTCCTTTTTTTGACGGATATTTTTCCGTCAATATGCTTTAGGTTTGATTATTTTCTAAAACTCAGAACGCTGTCCGGTCAGTGGAGAGCATCATCCGATTTTAAGACTTTAATAATTTCGCCTATATAAATCTCGTGGTAATCTCCGTTATACCATCTTTCAATTATATCTTTATCAACGAAGTCGTTTTCCTCCATTGGACATCGAAAAGCTTTTTTGCATATGAACACATACTTCGCCTCGTCAAAATATACTGTTTCGTCTGAATAAACGGGGGTAAGCCCGCATTTTTTTATTTTGTCTTCATTCGCGCCTGTCGCCGAACCGAGATATCCCATTTCTTTTCTGAACTTTTTGCCCATTACAGATACCGAGAAGATATCGTTTTCGTCCATGAGACGCTTTGTAAATCTCTGAGGTCTCACGTAGACAGTTGCCACAGGACCGCCCCAGAGCGTACCGAGACCTCCCCATGAAACAGTCATGGAGTTAAACCCAGTTTTTTCATTGCCGGAATTTAAGGCGCACCAATCCTCGTCAAAAACTTTGAAAGGAAACAGCTCAACCGATTTTACGTCAATTTCTGTCATAATGTCCTCCGGAAAAACTTTTTTCATTGATAATTGTATCATAAAATCGTGTATTTGCAAATTGTTTTTTAACGTGAATAAAAAAAATTATTCAAACAGAAACCTCGGATAGCCCGAGGTCTCTGTTTGAAAGGAATTTGTGTTTTTATGAAGGATTCATTTATGAAAAAATCATTTTTTGACGCTTATCTTTGTCTTCATGTACCATCTCCTTGATTGCAATTAAATAATAACCTGTCACGCTTGAAGAAAACTAAAGTAAACTTTAAATTTAATTAAAATTTTTTTACGAAGACACTAAACGTTCTCAAGCAATGAAAAGCGTCGCCGCCGCCTGATTCGGCGGTTCATTTTTTTGAATATAAAAAATTTTCGCAGCCTATTTCTTTTTTATTTATTTTATGATATGATATCTTTGAAATGAATTGATTTTCATAATAAATAAAAGGAGCGATAATAAATGGAAATGAAATTTTATCAATGCGCCCACTGCGGACAAATCATTGCGAAAGTCAAAGACACGGGCGTTCCGGTTATCTGCTGCGGTGAACCTATGAAGGAGATTATCCCGTGTTCTACGGACGCGTCCGTTGAGAAACACGTCCCAGTTGTCAAAGTTGAAGGCGATACCGTAATTGTTACAGTCGGCTCGGTGGAGCACCCGATGCTGCCGGAACACTATATTGAGTGGATATCTCTTCAGACAAAACAGGGAAATCAGAGAAAAGAACTCAAGCCCGGCGGCGAACCGAAAGCTTGTTTTAAAATCTGCGAGGGCGACGAGGTAGAGGCTGTATACGCTTATTGCAATCTCCACAGCCTTTGGAAAGCATAATTAAAATTTTTCGTATGCGGAATATGATTATTCCGTATACAATGAAAAATCCGTCGGTTCCGTTCGGCATGTTAAGAAAGCCGGCGGAGCCGATTTTTATTTTACGTTTTTTTAAAAACAATAAATTCCGCTTCCCGTGACGCCAAGGACGAACCGACAAAAAATTTCGGCGTTTTCAAAATAAAAGCTTGCAATTACACAAAGACTGTGATAATATATTCAAGCAAGATAAATTTCCTGATTAGGGTTTACCGAAATTCAATTCCGGGTGTGGCGCAGTTGGGAGCGCGCTTGACTGGGGGTCAAGAGGCCGTGAGTTCAAGTCTCGCCACTCGGACCAGTCGAGGACCTCGACACGCAATTCAAGCGGTTGAGGTTCTTTTTTTATGGGGTTTTTTCTCGTAATTCAAGCCTGTTATAAACACTCGAACCGGTCGAGAACCTTAACACGCGATTCAAGCGGTTGAGGTTCTTTTTTATGGGGTTTTTTCTCGTAATTCAAGCCTGTTATATACACTCGATTCGATTGAAGTCTCGACATGTTTCGAACATTGTCGTTTTTTTTGTTTATTAGATTCCGAAAAAGTTTTTTACAAAAAAATCATTTCGGTTTTTTGCCGTTCATTTTATTTTTTTTATTGATAAAATTATTTTTTTCTGATAATATGAAAAATGAACATAATAACAGGAGGAGAATGTGTATGGTAAAGTTGAGCAAAAACGGGAAAATTCTTTTATTTGCCGCAGTTGTGCTGATACTTATTGCGTCTGTCTTCAGGGAGATTTCCAAAATCGCGCCGGGACGCATGATATTCGGCGTCATTCGTTCTGCTGTTTATATTTTGGTTTTTTCTGTTTGGGGATATCTTCTTTCAAAAAGAATAATCCGTCCGCAGCTGAAAAGGTTTATGACTGAAATCGCCGCCTGTCTTTCATTATGGTTTATTTTCCGCACGCTGAAATATCAATTTCTGACTTTAGAAAAAACGCCGACGGCAAACAGATACTGCTGGTACGCTTTTTATATACCGATAATTCTTCTTCCTCTTCTGTCGCTTTTTGCGGCGTTTTCGATAGGAAAACCGGAATCATATAAAATTCCCGGTATTATCAGGCTTCTCAACCTTCCTGCCGTCATTCTTATAGCACTTGTATTTACAAATGATTTTCATCAGAAGGTGTTTTATTTTCCCGACGGCGTCTCCTCTTACGATAACGGCGTAAGCTACGAGTACGGCGTCGTATACTGGATAATACTTGCTTATGTCGTCATTCTCGGAGTTTCCGCATTTGTAATGATTTTCATAAAATGCCGAATACCCGGCAGTGGAAAATTTCTCGTGCTTCCTTTAATTCCGGCGGCGGTAGTCGTAGTCTACAGCGTGCTTTTTCACGCCGCCAATTCGTTTATCATCAATATCGCCGGTGATATGACGGCCGTTTACTGCGTCTGGACAGCGCTTTTGTTTGAATGTCTTATACAGTGCGGTCTTATTCAATCAAATACCCATTACACCGAGCTATTTATGGCGTCGGATATTTCAGCGCTAATAACGGATGACGATTTGAATATCTGTTATGCTTCCGAAAATTCCGAGTCAATAGACAGTCAGACAATGACCTCCGCTTTGCACGAGCCTGTAATATCTTCGGGCGGAATCAGGCTTCGTTCCGCAAAGATTGGCGGCGGATACATATTTTGGCAGGAGGATATTTCGGATCTTCTTCTTGTTTTAAAAGTTCTGAAAGAGACAAGCGAAGAGCTTGAAAGCTACGGCGGCCTTCTTGAAGAAGAAAACAAAAAGAAGAGGCGGAGTACTGCGCTTGAAGAGAGAAAAAGGCTTTACGAGCCTATACAAGATACCGTAAGACCTCACATAGAACCGCTGAGACGGATTTCCGACGAATTGAAAAAATCGGATAATCTGGAGGAATCGAAACATATGCTCGGCAGAATCGCCGTCATAGGCGCGTATATCAAAAGGCGTACAAATTTGATAATACTTGCCGACAGACAGGGAAAGGTTAATTCGTCGGAGCTTGAGCTGTGCCTTATGGAATCTATAAATTATATCAAAGTCTACGGAGCGGCGGCGGCTTTAAATTACAGTATTACCGGCGATTTGTCTTCTTATTTCGCCGGGGAAATTTTTGACTTCTTTGAATTTGCCGCAGAAATTTCTCTTGACAGTCTATCCGGCATGGCTGTTTTCGCATCGGGAGACGAAAATAATGCTGAAATACGGATAGAACTCGCCTGTTCGGAGGATATGACCGAAATAAAAAAATATTTCGGCTCGTCTAAGGTTATAAACGATGACGGCGTATGGTACCTCACTTTGGATTTGCCCGAAAAAGGAGAATCTGCATGAAAAGAAAAAGGATAGGTACGCAGTCGATAAGGGAAAGCCTTGACAATCTGCCGAACGGTATTTGTTTTTCCGACAGAAACGGCTATATCATACTTTGCAACAGGACTATGAACAACATATGCCTTGAACTGCTGGAAAACGATTTAAAACATATTTCGGAGCTTGAAAGAGCACTGACAAATCCAAAAAACGCCGTACCGCTCGATATGGATTTATCCGAAAACGAAAAAATCATAATGATGAAAACAGGCGTAATATGGAAATTCACGCGAAGAGAAATACAAGATAAAGAGAATAACACATATATTCAATACCACGCCGTCGACGTAACAGAGCTTTATCTGAAAAAGAAAGAGTTTGAAAGAGAGAACGAACGCCTTCAGAACGTAATCGAAAGGGCGAAAAAACTTTACTCCGAGCTTGACGACATTGTGAAAGAAGAGGAAAATTTAGCAATTAAAACAAAAGTCCACGACGATATGGGTCAGCTTCTTCTGCTTACGAGGAAAATAATGTCTCAGGACAACGCGGAGGCGGATGATATCAAAAAAACCGCAAAACAATGGGAAATTATGATTTCGGCTCTCGGCAAAATTTCGGAGGAAAACGACGACGGCAAGTCATCCGTAAGACCGGCGGATCTTGAAAAAGATCTTTCCGTCATAGGAGTAAAACTTGTAATAACCGGTGATTTCCCCGAGGACAGAAAAACTGCTTCTCTTATGTCCGCCGCCATCAGAGAATCCGCCGTAAACGCCGTGCGTCATGCCAACGGAAAAGATCTGTATGTTTCGTTTTCACATTTCGGTTCAAAATTAATAGCGGAGATTACAAATTCCGGCGAAAGACCGAAAGGAAAGATCAAAGAGGGCGGAGGTCTCGGATCTCTAAGGGCAAAAACTGAAAAAGCAGGCGGAACGATGATAACGGAGAGCGAACCGGTATTCAGGCTTGTGATAACCGTTCCGGAAAAGGAGGAGAACAAATTATGAATGTGCTTCTTGTAGAGGACAGAAAAATGGCGCGCGACTGTATGACAGGGTATATAAACGCGTCCGAAAATTTTGTTCTTGCGGCTCAGACTCCGTCAGCGTCAATGGCGGAGATAATTTGCATGAAAAATAAAATAGATCTTATTTTAATGGACGTCTGTACGGCGGACAACGACGACGGCATAAATGCAGCCGCGCGGATAAAGAAAAAATTTCCGTCAATCAAGATAATAATAGTCACCGGCATGACAACTGTCGATCTCATCGAGAGAGCGAAAAAAGCCGGAGCCGACAGCTTCTGGTACAAGGAGACGGAGGGAGACGAGCTTATTGACGTAATGAACCGCACGGTTAATGGAGAAAACGTTTACCCAAAAAGTGCGCCTGTCGTTAAAATAGGAAATATGAACACATCTGAAATTTCTGAAAGAGAACTTGAAGTTTTAAGACTTATGGCGGAAGGTTATACCGATTCCGCCATAGCGAAAAAACTTTGCGTTTCGGTTCCTGCCGTCAGATACCATGTGACACAGCTTCTTCAAAAAACAGGATACGAAAACAGGGTAAAGCTTATTGCGGATCTCATCAACAAAGATTTCATCGTTCCGGATTTTTGAAAAAACAATTTAATATGCGCCGCGCTTTCGGATTTCAATCCGAAAGCGTTTTTTTGGTAAAAACTATCATTTCTGATAGGGAGTTTCCGTTCGGGGCGTTTTATAATAATATCGTACAAAGTTTAAAACGGCGAAAGGCGGGCCGCTTTGAAATGAGAACTGTAATAGTAAATATGAAGGACTATATATTTTCCGACGCCGTATCGAAGGCGCTGCGGTCTGATCCGTCGTGTGATTTTAACGTTTTAAGGGCGTCGTCCTCGTCGGAGCTTCTGAACTGCGTAGCGCAGTCGGATCCGTTCGCGGTGCTTATGGAGGTAAACGAAATGCCTCCGTATACGTTTGACGAGAGGTTGAAAACAGTAGATTTAATTAAGGGAAATTGTCCTAAATGCAAAGTAGTGTTTGTCGTCGATGAAAATTCCGAAAAGGGAGTTGCTGCAAACGTAAGGGAGGCGAAGAAAGCGGGAATAATCGATCAGTTTATCTACGGCTCGGTCAGCGCGGATTATTTGATTGCACTGACGGATACATTGTGAAAAGAAAAAAAGAGGTTAATTGTGAAATCAACAAAATGTATTTTTTATAAAACGATAATATTCCTGCTGTGCGCGGTTTTGTCGTCTTCGGTTTTTACGTTCTCGGTTTTTGCCGACGCAAATTATACGGGAACGGGATCTAAAGATGACCCGTACATAGTAAAAGATTACGAATCGTTAAAAGACAGAATGTTTTGCTCCGAAAAGACTTCTGGAAACGTATATGTAAAACTCGGAAAAGACATTACATTGCCGGCGGACAAAAAAACGAGAATTACCTTGTTGCGAATTTCAACTCGAATGTAACAGTTTATCTTGATCTTGCAGGATATGTTATTACAAGAAGATATGACGGCATCGATGCGGCTCAGATAATCGTCAACAAAGGCAATCTTATTGTAGACGATAGCGTAGGCGGCGGAAAAATAAATCTTGTAATGAATTCGGGAAAACGAAATACAGCCATGTTTCTCATATATGACGGCAGTCTGACGATAAACGGCGGAGAGTACATGATTTACCATGCCGGAGACGAAAATTACAGCTGTTCCGCAATAGCCTCCCAGGGCGGAAAAACAGTCGTCAACGACGGATTATTCAAAACAAACGGCCATCTGATTTATTTTAACGGTCAAGTCGTTGTAAACGGCGGCACGTTCGCAAGCAGTTATGACGGCAAGTTCAGCTCCTACAAAGCTTTGATGAAAAACACCGGAGAAAAAGGATCGCTTGAAATACATAATATCATAATAAATAATAATTCTAAAATGAATTATACATTTACTCCGGAAAGTGTTTATAACAAACGCGTAGTGTTGCCCTCTTCATCCGACGCGGTAATATGCAACTATTTGCAAAACGGAACGTATACTGAAAACGCATTCGACATAAAATCTAAAGTGCTTGAAATCTACGACTTTTCCGGAGAAAATTTAATAACGTCAAATCCGGATTCCGAGCATATATTAGCATCAAAATCCTCCGAAAAGACTTTTACTTTCAGCGTGTCTGATAACTACGGCGTAAAAAAAGGCGGTCTCAAATATGTGATAAAGGCTGATGTGTATAAAGATAAGTCGATTGTCAAAAGCAAATCGATAAAGAGCAATCCGCTGGAAGTTGACCAAAAGTTCACAGAGGTCGGAGAGTACGAACTCGATATCAATGCGTACTTTTACAGTAAGGTAAACGCGTCTAAACCTGCCGCACAAAAAAATATGAAAGTCAATGTAATATGCGGTGAAGCGATAATAGAATCATCATTCGTAAATTCGCCGACGCAGATAAAATTTTCTGAAAATCTGCAGGAAATATATGATTTCTATAATAAAAATCAGAATAAACAAGCGCTTGAATTTCAATGGCAGAGATATATTAAGACGGGCATGAGATCGAGATGGTTTAATATAAAAGGAGCCGAAGACCCGACATTTACTCCTCCCGACAACTACGAGGGCAAGATAATCAGGGCGGCGGTTACATCAAAGTATTATAGCGGAACGATATATACAAATACCGTAATCGTCGGCAAGGCTTTAAACACATCTTCTCCGACGCTTCCGACTCTCAGCTTTAACCCCGGTGATTATTCTCACATAATACTTTCGGGAACGAAAGCCGACCAGGAATATTTAGCCGCCTCGACAGACAGCGCGCCTTCGGATTGGACCGGCGCAAAAACTGTCGAAAAAGACGGAGACAGTCTGATATTGGACTGCGCAGAAGGGAAAAACGTCTTTGTCCATACACGGATAAAAGAGACGGCAAAACAAAAAGCGAGCGAGAGCAAATTCGGAATAATTTACGCGGGAAGACCGACTAAGGCGACCGGAATAATAATCCAGTCGGGCGGAAAAACCGTTGAAAAACTGAATATCTCGACAGGTCAAATCGTAAAACTTGCATCACTTCCAGAACCTTCAGATTTGGACGTATGGAACGGCTGCAGATGGTATGTTCTTGACGGAGCCGGTCTTTACGAGGACAAAGAATGTAAAACTCCGATTGAAACGGACAAAGTTTATAAAGAAGTCTACCTCAAGGCAGGCGACTCGGCTAAAGAAAACATCAAATTGGGAACAGAGTTAACTGTCGGATACAACGAGATAATCAGCAAAAATATTATGCTGAATATTTCATCTTCTCATTCACACGTCTTCTCCGAAAATTGGAAATACGACAATAATAATCATTGGCACGAATGCGATTGCGGAGAAAAATCCGATTTGTCGGCACATTCATTTGTAGAAAAAATCGACAAGGCGGCTACTAAAACCCAAAGCGGCCTTAAACATGAGGAATGTAAAATCTGCGGATTTAAAAAAGACGCCGTAATAATTCCCGTGATTGCGGAAGATACGACGAAAGACCAAAACACAAAACCGTCGGAGGAGAAGACAACAGATACCCCTGTAGTAAAGTTTACTTTGGGCGACGTAAATTTCGACGGCAAGGTAAACGCAACCGACGCGAGAATAGCGCTCAGAATTTCGGCGAAACTTGAATCTGTTGAGAAATACAAAACGGGAGCTTTTAACGCCGCAGATATAGATAAAAACGGAAAAATATCCGCTCTTGACGCGAGAAAAATTCTGAGAGTGGCGGCGAAATTAGATAAATTTGAATAAGTAAGGGAGAAGAAAAAAATGGGACTTATCAAGGCCGGAATAGGCGCCGTTGGAGGCGTGCTTGCCGACCAGTGGAAAGAATTTTTCTACTGCGAGTCATTGCCTAACAACGTACTTATGCGCAAAGGCGAAAAACAGACAGGCAGACGTTCAACCAACACAAAAGGAAGCGACAATATCATAACAAACGGATCGGGCATCGCGGTGGCGGACGGTCAGTGTATGATAATAGTCGAACAGGGAAGGGTAGTGGATTTCTGCGCCGAACCAGGACAGTACACATATGACAAATCATCCGAACCTTCGGTTTTTTCCGGAAAGCTCAGCGAAAGCGTAAAACAGACATTTAAAACGATAGGATCGCGTTTCGCCTACGGCGGAGATACCGGAAAAGATCAGAGAGTCTACTATTTTAACACTAAAGAGATACTGAACAACAAATTCGGAACGCCCAACCCTATAATGTTCGAGGTAGTAAACAACAGAATAGGTATGAGCAGAACGGTTCAGGTCAGGTGCAACGGCACTTACACTTATATTATGTCCGATCCTCTTATGTTTTATACTAAGCTCTGCGGAAATCAGGATGAGGAATATACGACCGATCTTTTAAACGAACAGCTTAAAGAGGAATTTGTGGACGCCCTCCAGCCTGCTCTCGCCGTTCTTTCGGCGGAAGGATTGAAACCTTCTCAGATTCCGGCGAAATCAAAAGAGCTTAAAGAGGCGATGAACGACGCTCTAAAAGCGGAATGGGCAGAAAACAGAGGTCTTTCTGTAGCGAAAATAACGTTGAATCCGATAACGCTTACCGAAGCGGACATGAAGAAGATAAACGAACTCGAAGACGCGGCGACCGTCGGTTCAAATCCGTTTATGATGGCGGGAAGACAGACGGAAGGCACTCTCAAGAGTATGGAAGCCGCGGCAAACAATCCCAGCGGAGCCATGACCGGATTTATGGGAATGGGAATGGTAGGAATGGGCGCTCAGTCTGGATTTTCTCAGGCGAACGAGATGTATAAAATGGGTGTCATGCAGCAACAGCAGAATCAGCAGCAGGCTCAGAGCCAGCAGGCTCCTCCACAGCAGACTTCGCCGCAGCCTTCCGCCGGTTCATTTTCTCAGGACAAGTGGAAATGTCCAAAGTGCGGAGCAGAAGTAAGCGGAAAATTCTGTCCCGAGTGCGGAACTCCAAAACCTGAAGCGCAGGAAGGATGGACATGTTCGTGCGGAGCCGTAAATAAAGGTAAATTCTGTCAAAACTGCGGAAAGCCAAAGCCTGCGGGCGCGCCTTTGTACAGGTGCGACAAGTGCGGATGGGAACCCGAAGATCCCTACAATCCGCCTAAATTCTGCCCCAACTGCGGCGATCCTTTCGATGACAATGATAAGAGGTAAAATATGGGATTATTTGATAAAAAATATTGCGATGTGTGCGGAGAAAAAATAGGAGTTCTCGGGAACAGAAAACTTGAGGACGGAAATCTCTGCAAAGACTGCGCCAAAAAACTTTCTCCGTTTTTCAGCGAAAGAAAAAGCTCCACGGTAGACGAGATTAAACAGCAGCTTAAATACCGTGAGGAAAACGAAAACCTGTTGCGTAATTTCCGCCCCAATGTGACAATCGGCGATGTCCGCATTGACACTAATGCCGGGACGTTTATAGTCTGCAAATCATCCGACTTCAGAAAATTCAACCCCGATCTGATTTCATTTTCTCAGGTGACGGACGTCAATACGGATATAAGCGAGGACAGGGACGAAATATATTATAAAGACGAACAGGGAAACAACAGGAGTTATGACCCGCCCCGTTATGAGTATAAATATTCGTTTTTTATCTCTATTTATGTAAACTCTCCTTGGTTCAGCGAAATAAAATTTGAGCTCACCGACTTTAACAGCCGACCTGATTCGAGATATACGGATCTTTATCGCGAATATGAACGTCAGGCATATGATTTGACGAATATTCTTACCGGAAGAGGGCTCGGCGGAATGAATAACGGCTACGGCAATTACAACGGAAACGCTTACACAATGCCGCAGAACGGAAATATGGGTTTCGGCGCGGCTTTCGGCGCGGCTCAGTACAATATGCCGCAGAATATGAATCAAGGCGGATTCTCCTCTCAAAATATGAATCAGGGCGGCTATACTCCTCAAAATGTTCAGAATATGAATCAGGGCGGCTACACTCCTCAAAATGTTCAGAATATGAATCAGGGCGGCTACGCTCCCCAAAATGTTCAGAATATGAATCAGGGCGGAGAAATAAACGCTGCCGGAGGAGTATGGTATTGCCCGAATTGCGGAGCCGAAAATACTTCCGGCTTCTGCCAGAACTGCGGAACAAAGAAACCGTAATAAAAAACATGCTGTTTTCTTGAAAAAACGCCGCATTACAAATATCAACTATATCAATATGACGCCTTAAAACGGCTCGCCGATGCTCCGAAAATCGGTTTTTGATAAAAAGCATCTTGCGAAAATTGACATTACGGCGTCTGAAAACTGTTTTTCTTAATAATTACGTTGATTTTATCCGTTTTTTTGCTTTGTTTGTTCGGCTGCGGCGAAAATAATTAATTTTCGCCCGCCGAACATTCCGGTGACGTTTCGATTTATTCTGTCGAAAAAATATTTACGAGTATTGTGAAAAAATTTAAAAAAAAGTGCGTGTCCGGCGCGGTTTGATTTTGAAAATATTTGCCTTTAATTGATTTGACATAAAAATATTGCGAAACCGGTCGGATAATTCATTTATTAATCGGACGGCTTAATTGTTGAGCCGGGAAAAATAAGGAAAAAAATTATGACTTCACCAATAGAATATAAATGCCCGTCGTGCGGCGGAGGAATAACTTTCGACTCCTCCCAGCAGAGAATGAAATGTCCGTATTGCGGAAAATTATTCGACATTCAGACATTAGAAGATTTTAACAGCCAGCTGTCAAATGAATTAGGCGACGATATGAATTGGGAAAACTCGGCAGGTTCGGAATGGACCGAAGAAGAGACCGACGGACTTAAATCATACGTCTGCAAATCGTGCGGCGGCGAAATTGTGTCGGACGAAAATACCGCGGCTACTTCATGCCCGTTCTGCGGCAATCCTGTCGTCATGTCGGATAAATTTTCAGGCTCGCTAAAACCCGACCTTATCATACCGTTTAAATTAAATAAGGAAGACGCGAAGAAGGCTCTCAACAAACATTACATGAATAAAAAACTTCTTCCGAAAGTTTTCAAATCAAAAAATCATATAGATGAGGTAAAAGGAGTGTACGTTCCTTTTTGGCTTTTCGATTCGGGAGCTTACGCAAATATAAGATATAAGGCGTCCAAGGTCAGAACGTGGAGCGATTCAAAATACGAATACACCGAAACGTCGTTTTTCTCGTGTTTCAGATCGGGTTCTCTTCGTTTTGAAAATGTTCCGGTAGACGGTTCTTCCAAAATGCCGGACGATTTGATGGAATCCATAGAACCTTTCAATATGTCGGATGCGGTCGGCTTTAATACGGCTTATCTCTCGGGTTATCTCGCGGATAAATACGATGTGGACGAAACACAGAGTATCGAAAGGGCGAATAAAAGAATAAAGAAAAGCGTGGAGAGCGCGTTTGAAGACTCGGTCATAGGATATACCACTGTAAACCCGGAAAGTTCCAATGTCCGTCTTTCCGAGTCTAAGGTTAAATACGCTCTTTATCCCGTATGGATACTTAACACAACGTACAAAAAAAAGAAATATACGTTCGCAATGAACGGTCAGACCGGTAAAATAGTCGGTGATCTGCCGCTTGACAAAGCCGCGTACAACAGGTGGTTTTGGCTTCTCACCGCCTTTTCCGGCGCCGCGGCTTATCTCGCGACGTATCTAATATGGCTTTGGCTTTTGTAAATATGACTATGAAAAATATAAAAAAATTATCGGCAGCCGTCTGCCTTTGTATAATTGTTTTTTTGTCGGTCTCTTTAACGTCTTTCGCTCAAAGCGAAATGCCGAGACTTGTCGACGGAGCGGATTTGATTGCCGAAAGCAGTGAGAATGTTCTTTTGGCTAAACTTGACGAAATAAGCGAAAGACAAAAAGTGGACGTCGTAATAGTTACGACAGACTCGCTCGACGGTAAAACAGCCGAAGCTTACGCGGATGACTTTTTTGATTACAACGGCTACGGATTCGGCGAAAATTACGACGGAATTCTTCTTCTTGTCTCGATGGAGAACAGAGACTGGCATATCTCAACATGCGGGTACGGAATTAAAGCGTTCACCGACGCCGGGATCAAATATATTTCCGGAAAATTTCTTCCGTCTTTAAGCGACGGCGATTATTATGACGCGTTCAACACGTTCGCCGGACTTTGCGACGAGTTTATTACACAGGCAAAAACCGGAAAACCTTATGATGTGGGAAATTTGCCTAAAGAGCCTTATAACGCACTGCTGTCTCTCGTCATAGCCGTCGTAGCAGGATTCGCGGTCGCCGCTATCGTTACGGGAATGATGAAAAAACAGTTGAAATCCGTGAAATCGCAGTACGCCGCCGATTCGTATGTTTTAAAAGGAAGTATGGTTATAAACGACAGTAAAGATATTTTCCTATACACTCAGCGTTCAAGGCGTGAAAAAGTTAAAGACGACGATTCCGGCGGTTCGGGCGGTTCTTCCACTCACACATCGTCATCCGGCAGAACTCACGGCGGAGACGGCGGAAAATTCTGACGTATAATTAATCGTCTTGTTCCGGAAAATAATGAAAATCGGGCATATTCGATTTGAGAAAAACGTCCGTCATTTGATAAGAAAGGATAAAATCAATGGGATTTTTTGATAAAATAAAAAGCGGCACAGATATCGGGAAGCCGTTTCAAAACGAAAAATCAAATGAGGTAAAAAAAATAGTTTTTGCCGATATACCCGGCAATATTGAGGCGTTCAAATCTCTTGAACAGGCAGATTTATCCGATCCGTTCAAAACGGCGGCGCTGACAGTAGCCGCGCTGTGCGTTTACCCGGAAAACAAAGAACTTTGTTTTGAGATGCTCGATTATCTGAAAGGACCTTCAAAATTGAGCGGTATGGATAAACAGTTTATCGCAGACCGTTTCCGTGATAAAGATTATGTTCCGCGCTCGTATTTTGAAGGCGCAGTTCCTTCAAACAACTATATGCCGTCATCACCGTACACGGTTTGTGTTTCGTCAAATTCTTATTCGTTTTTAACTGCCGGCATGGCCAAACTTTTTATCAAATCGGGAGGAGCCGATTCTCCGAGACCTGTCGAATTAAGGCTTGCGAAGGACGGGAAATGGTACCTTTGGCAGCAGCTTCTTCTATCTGGAATAAGACAGCCGGAAAGCGAAAATCCGTGGGCGTAAAAAGAAAAAATATTTCTTTGCCGCGCGGACGGCGGATAGGACTCCGGATTAATGAAGACAGACTTATTTGAATTAAGGCGTTTTCGTCAGTTCGACACTGTTTGGAAATGAATTTTTATTGTTACAAAAGGCGCGGTATTTTTCCGCGTCTTTTTTTGTCACTGTTTACAGGAGACAAAAGCGAAAAGTTGAGATATAATAATAAACCTAAGTGAAAAATTTTACGGAGAAAATCAACCGAATGAAAAAAGTACATGTCGTGTCAAAGACTCATCTCGATCTCGGATTCACCGATTTTGGAGAAAATATCAGAAGAAAATATATAGAAGAGTTTATTCCGTCGGCAATATCGCTTGCGGAAAAAGTAAACGCGCCGGACGAAAAAAAATTTATTTGGACTACAGGCTCATGGATTTTGAAAGAGGCTCTTTCCGATTCCGACGAAACAAGGAAAAACAATCTTATTAAAGCCTTAAAAGATGGGAATATTGTTCCGCACGGACTTCCTTTTACGACTCATTCGGAGCTTTTTGACGAAGATACTTTTGATTACGGACTTTCAATAGTAGAAGAGCTTGATGAAATAAGAGAAAAAAAGACGGTCGCGGCAAAAATGACCGACGTTCCCGGTCATACCGTTTCTTTGGTTCCGATACTTGCCAAACACGGCATTAAACTTCTTCATATCGGCGTAAACGGATTTTCCGCAGTACCGAAAGTGCCGGAATGTTTTTTGTGGAAAAACGGTGAAAGCGAGACTGTTGTGATTTACTCCGGCGGATACGGCGGCGCTTTTAAATCCGAATATATCGATGATGTGCTTTATATCGACCACACGGTGGATAACAGAGGAGCACCGTCCGCCGAAAAAGTTGACGAAAAACTGAATAAACTGAAAAAAGAATATCCGGGGTACGATGTATGCGCGTCTACTCTCGACGATTACGCCGAGGCTTTATGGACTGTCAGAAACAAATTGCCCGTGATTGAAAACGAGATAGGCGACACTTGGATTCACGGCGCGGCGTCCGATCCGTTTAAAACAGCGTCTCTGCGTGAGCTTATGGCGCTGAAAATCGGGTGGCTTGAAGACGGTTCGATGAAAAAGGGCGGCGAAGAATATAATAATTTTTCCGATGCCCTGTTATGTCTCGGAGAGCATACGTGGGGAGTGGATTCAAAAATCTATCTCGGCGATTATGAAAATTATCTCAAACCTGACTTTGAAAGAGCTTACAAGGCAGATAAAGTCGAGGTTGAGCATCCGCTCAGAGATTTTCCGAAAGGTTTTATTTACCGCGCTGTCGGTAAAGGCGCCGAGAGAAGATACAGCGTGATGGAAAAAAGCTGGAACGAGAAAAGAGAATATATAAATAAAGCGGTAAATTCTCTCGGACAGGAGCATAAAACCGCCGCCGTTTCGGTTCTGAAAAGTCTCAGACCGGGAAAAAAAGAAGATGTTTCATCTCTTGAAAAATTCCGCGGAAAAGCCGAATTTAAATTATCTTCGTTTGAATTAAACGAGTTCGGAGGAATATCAGGTTTGAATATCGGCGGAAGGCAGTTATTCAGAATAAACAACCGTCCCGTTTTTGAATACCGATCATATTCATCCGAAGACTACGATTTCTTTTTCTCTCATTACGCGCGGAACAAAAAAGAAAACGGAGTCTGGGGATATCCGGATTTCGGCAAGCCTCTTCTTGAAAAAGTCGACAAAAAATATCCTACGGGCAGATTTTTCTATAAAATGACCCGCGCTAATATATATAAAGATAAGGACTTTGTAAAAGTTTACGCAGAGCTTGAAACGGAAAAAATTCTTTCCGAATCTCTGGGCGCTCCGAGAAGCGTTCAGATAATATATACCCTTTCGCAAAATAATCTTTTAATCAATGTTTCATGGTTCGACAAAGACGCAAACCGTTCGCCCGAAGCGCTTTTCGTTCATTTTTATCCTAAGTGCGAAGATGTTGAACTTCAAAAGACAGGAAAAAATATCAACTACAAATCGACAGTATTCGACGGAGGCAGAAATCTGCACGCTGTTGAAAAGTTAAAGGCTATCCGGGGAGACTTTTTGTTTGATATAATTAATTCGGACAGCCCGCTGATTTCTGTAGGAAACGGCAAAATACTGGAATTTGACAACAAGATTGAAAATCCCTCATCAGACGGAATTTCATACCTTCTGTACGATAATATATGGGGCACAAACTTTCCGCTCTGGTACAGAGATAACGCATCGTTTAAATTTACTGTGAAAATTTGATGGTAATCCGACCGTACATTGCGGATTTAAATAAAGTTTTTCTTTATTATATTGAATTATATTTTTTAAAGATTATAATTTAGGCAATAATATTTTCAGAAGGTGTTTATTTTTGAAAAAAGGATTATTGTCTGTTGTATCACTTGTTTTATCGTTTATTTTATTACCAGGTTTTTTCTCTTCTTCCGCATCCGAATCCCGCTCACAGACAACCGCGGGCGTGTATTACGTATCGGCGGCCGATGACGGAGCGGCTGTCTGGAGAAAAATCAAAGATTTTTTTTATAAAATTATGAAAATATTCAATAAGCTTTTTAAATCTTTTTCGGCTCCTAAAAAAGAAACGCGTCAAACATGGAATAATTCGGGAAGATTCAACGTCATCAACCCTGTTCTGCCGGTTGAAAACAATTCAATCGACGTCAGGAAAAATTTCGGAGCCAAAGGAGACGGCGTGACAGATGACACGGCGGCTATTCAAAGTGCTTTGAATTTCTTTCACTCGATAGGCGGAACGATAGTTATTCCGGACGGCGTTTATGTAGTTTCAAAATGCCTTGTTTTTTATTCGAATCAGAAAATCAGGCTGTCCGACAACGCTGTTTTGAAGAGGTCGTCGTCGGCGCCGAATCTAAGGTATCTGATGGCGTCTTATACATCGTCAAATGAAAAATACGGCGGATATAACGGAGTTCACGACACTGTAATTTCCGGAGGCACGATGGACGGAAATGCGGAAATCAATCAGAAAATTACAATATTGAATTTATGCCACACGAAAAATGTCACGGTTGAAAACGTCCATTTTATCCACGGCTGTTTCTGGCACTGTATTGAGGTCAATTCTTCTCTTGACGCGACAGTGAAAAACTGTGTGTTCGACGGTTCATCCTACACCGCTTTAAGAACAGATTCCGTGCTCAACGAACTTCTCCAGATAGACGGAGCAGAAAAAGGCTTGTACGGACCAGTATATTATCACGACGGTACTGAGATGACGTTTGTCTCCGACAAGACGCCCTGCAGAAATGTGAATATACTTAACAATAAATTTATATGCAACACTTTCTCCGCGATAGGCGACCATGTGGATTTTCCTCATGACGGCATTATTATCAGAGGCAATGAATTTTCGGGCAATCCGGGGCGTGGTCGTTACTGCCACTTTACAAAATCCGTTTCCAATGTTGTCGATGAAGATAATATAAGGGAATTTGCCGAGGACTATTCATACGATCTTTTTGAAGAAGAAACAACGGAAATAAGTACGGGCGAAATTAAAGAAAACGCCTCGAAGCCGTCATCGGAACAGTCATCTGTCGGTACAGAAGAAAGTAAGGATTTTTCCGAACATACGAATTGATGCCGCAAAAAAAATAATAATTTATCAGGCGCCGCATTTTTTGCGGCGTCTGTTTTATTAAAAAATAATAAAGGTTTGAATGTAATAATATAAAATAAAGTGTATAACAGTTCTGATATCGTAATTTAACATTGTTTATGATATAATAAAACCAAAAATATCAGAAAAATACTAAAAATAAAAAATTTGATCGTCAATATTTTTTCAGTTAAATTCATCGAAAAAATTATTGTTAATCTTAATCCGAACGCGTAATTATGAATAAGAAGCTTTTGTTCGCTATAACGGCTGTGGTATTCGCCGCGGCAGTAATTGTGTGCGTGTTCGTTTTTAAGCCGGGAGCAAAATCCGGCGACGAAACTTCAACCCGGGCAGATGAAACTATTACCTATTCCGCGACGACTGAAATCGGCACTGAAGAGAAAACAACAGAGAGGGAAACTTATTCCGAAACAGAGACTGAAACCGACTCAAAAAAGACCGAAACGACAACAAAAGCGCAAATCTCAAAAAAAATCGAGACGACGGCAAAAAAGAAAGAGGAGACGACCGCCGGCAATCGGAATACAACCGAAGAAAACAGCCCTTATATTTTCAAGCTTAAAAACGTATATTATTACAGGGTTACCGATTTCGGAGCAAAGCCGGGCGACGATAAAGACGATACCGAGGCTATTCAGAACTGTATCGACAAAGCTCACAGCGACAATGTGAATGTATATCTTCCTGCCGGAACATATTTATTGTCGACAAATCTTTATAATAAAGACAATCCGTCTGTGGCGCACAGCCTCAGAATATATTCGAATGAAAAAATAGTCGGAGACGACGGCGCGAAGCTGATGACAGGTTCTCCCGACGTGACACATATTATTTTTACGTCAAACGACGACGGAGCGACCGGCTATAACGGAGCGAGGAATATTGAAATATCAAATATTATTTTCGACGGCAACAAAAATTTGACCGATAATAAAATTACGGCGGTAAATATTTCTCATGCGGACAATATCGGGGTGGATAACTGCACTTTTATCAACGGCAATATTTGGCACAATATTGAAATAAATTCGTCAAGAAACGTAACGGTAAATTCCTGCACATTCTATGAAAATAAAAAAGCTATTCCGACAGCTGAAAATATTCAGCTCGACGGAGCGTTCGGCAAAGGCAATCTCGGCAAAAACGACGGCACGGTATGCGATAATATAATTATACAGGATTCGGTTTTCAGAACTAAGGGCAATCCCGCCATAGGCAACCATTTTGCCTGCGGCAATAAAAATATCGTAATCAGAAGAAACAGAATTTTGTCGCCGGATAAAATAGGCGGTTATAACGGTGCGAAAATAGATTTTACGGATTCCGGCGGCAGTGCGGACAACGCTTTATTCAAAACAGACGAATCTCTCGCCGCCGGCGCCGAGAATGTAAAAGTGGAATTCAATTACATCGAGTGCGAAGGCTCGGGACTCGCCGTCAGAATTTTCAACAACAAGCCCGGCTCGGCGAGGTCAACTGTAGTAAACAATATTTTTATGAACTGCTCGGAAATTTCAAAATCACCGTCCGTGGACGTCTTCGGCGCAAGCTGAAAAAACGAAGTGCAAAACTTTTTTGTATATTAAAAAGCTGTGCGTTTTAATTTTTCCTAAATAATACAAGGATGTCAAAAACGGCATCCTTGCTGAAATTATTAGTATATATGTATATAGGTTCCATTGTCGTACTATATATAATCGACATATAAGCGGTGCTAAAATCCAAATAATAAATATAATTATCTCATTAAAAATTTTTTTTGGAAAACGTAAATTATTAAGCAAATAATCTTATTTAACCCATATTAAAAAAGCGTCGCATTTAGATTTGTCTATTTGCCTTTAATGAAAACAGGGTTGAATAAATAGCCGCGTTGTTATATAATTTAAATTAATATAAATAAATATGTTTTTTTGTTCCTGTTAATTCGGGACTTTACTCGGACAATATATGAAAAAAATTAAGACCGTACTGCCGGCCGTATTTATATTTTTTGTACTGCTTGGCATTTCATTTGTATGTTGCGCGGATTATGACGTGGCGAAATTCGATTTTTCTGCCGCGGCGTCCGAGGATGGGTCGGTGTCGGTAAATGAGGATTGGACTGTGGATTTTGCCGACGGAAATGATTCCTTTGATTATCAGATAGATATTTCCGACGATTACGGCAGCGAGGATATTAGCGATGTTTCCGTGGGACTTGATTCAACCGTTTTGGAGGAGGAAAGTTCCGGCGGGGCGCCGAATACATTCACGTCTTATAAAAGGGGAAGTTCTTTTTTTATAACGGTATATTCCGAGTCTCTTTCGGGACGGCATAATATTTCTATACGCTATACCGTGAACAACGCCGCCGTAAATTATGACGGAGACGCTGTTTTAAGGCTTTATATCGGGAGCGTCAACTCCTCGAGAGTTATCAGAAACATTACGGGAGAGCTTAAATTTCCATCAGAAGTGAACGAAAGACTTGTAACCGTTATTGACGCCGGAAATCTGACTTCAAAGAAAAGCGGAAGCGGCATGGAATTTTCTTCGGACAACGACGCGGGCAGAATACCTGTCGTAATAAAAACGCCTTTGTCTCTTTTCCCGTCCGTATCTGCGGCGAAAAACAGCGGCAAGTCCGACGCAGCAACTGTTTTGCTTGCAATATCAGCCGCTTTGGTGCTGATTTTTCTGATATATCTTATATTTTCAAAAAAAATATTTGTGGCGAGATATAAAAAACTTGCAAACCGCATTGCCGCGCCGTCTTACGAGTCTCTTGACGAAACTTTTCATAAATACAGCCCGTCGGAAGTTATAAAATTTGTTTCTGATGATTGTCTCCCGGCAGACGCCGTAATCGCGTCATTGCTTGATTTAATCATGAGAGGCCACCTTGCGATGACGGACTCAAAACTTTGCGTAAGTTCCGGCAGGAAGGATAAATACGAAAGAAACATATCGCGTTTTGAACGTGATGTGATAGAATTTTTCACCCGCCCGGACATAGATAAAATAATCATGCGGCCTGAAAAGTTCGCCGATGAAATAAACCGGCTTTATTACGAAATTCCGGACGCAGGCGTATTTTCCGCGGTAAATCCTGTAAATAAAGATTACGTCAGATTTTTCTTCATATATCTTGAATCTTTCTCGAGAAATCTCCCCGACCCCGGTTTTGTGTCGGACGAGATATTTAAAAACGACAGATTCAACGCCACAGATATTGTCATGAGCGTTATTTCTTCTTTTTCTAAGAATAAAAACGAATATTACCGACCGAAAAAGGAATACGAAAACGATATGTTCCTGTTGAGAAACGCCTACCTTAACGGCGAGAAAAAGAGAAAAACCGTTGGCGCGCAAAATCGAAGAAAAAATAAGACAAGAGTCGGTAAAAAGTAAAATAAATATCCTGTTTCAATTTTAATCAAGCTTTATATGATTAAATTGACCATATAAATCGGAATAATAGTGAAATAAAATATATAATTCTCTGAGTCGGCGATCAATGCGCCGGCGCTGTCGGAGTTTGATATAAAATACCATTCTATTCGCAGGTGTTTTTTATGAAAAACAGAAAAACGTTATTTATCAGATTTATTGTTTTAACTCTTATTTTGTCGCTGTTCGCGTCTTTTGCTGTGACGTCGTCGGCATATGAAAAGGGAGTTAAACTCGATACCGAACTTTCATCGGACAAAAAAACGTTGACCGCAACCATAATTCTTGAAAATGCTGTCGGCGTTGCCGGGGCGGATTTAAGGCTCGCGTTCGATTCCGATATAATGACATACGAGTCTTATAAGCAGCTTTGCCCGTCGGATATTCAGATAGCCGCAGGTCAGTCGGTAGACGTCGATAATCTTATCACGTGCTCTTTTATGCTATTAGATTCAATCCCCGCGTCTATGGTTGACGCGGACGGTTCTCTTCAGATTATTTCCTGCACGTTCAAATTGAAAAACCCCGACAAGTTTGACAAGGCGAAGGTAAATGAATATTTCTTCCTCTACGCCGATTCAATCGGGGACGCCGATGAAACAAATTACGATGTGGCCGGAGTGGGAAATGCCAAACTTATAGATGAAAAAGACACGGGACTTGTATTAGTCAATTCGCCAGTAGATTCGTCTTCGTCAAAAAGTTCGGGAGATTCAAGAAAAAAAATAGTAATCGCAATCGTAATTATTTTTGCCGCTGCCGTAATAATCGCCGTAATTATCAACGTCAGAAAAGGCAACAGTGAGGAAAACGGCGAAAAGAATACTGATGAAAAGAATACGGAAAAAAATAATCCGGATTCAGTCAAGTCGGATGACAAAAAGCCGGAAAATGAAGATGGCGCCGAAAAGGTAGAAAATACCGAGAAGACCGGAGACGGCGGCAGAGGTGAAAGCTGACGGGAGGTTTTTTGATCCGTCTGTATGTATTTCCGGTTAGATAATTAATTTTCACTTTTTAAAAAATATGAACAAAAAACTGCTGGCGGCCGTTGCCGTGATAATAATAACGTGTATGTCTTTGACATATGCGTTTTCAGCCTATAATATTGTCGACGACCAAGACAGTTATGACCCGAGACTCACCACTCAGACTACCACCGCCGCATCGACATCGACTACAAAAGCGAACACGAAAGATTCGGAGACGACAAAAAATTATCAGGATGATTTCAGAAGCGCTATAGACGGCGCTATTCAGAGGATAGACTCGGGTCTTTCATCGTTTATTTCAAATATTTCCGGCGGCAGAAACAATAACGCCGCTGCGACAACCGCAGCTCAGACTACCAGGCAGGTCATTGCCGAAACCACAACCATGAGCGCGCAGTATTACGGGCTTAATACTTACCCCACTCAGGCGGCGCAGGCCTCTCAGACCGAAATAAATACGGAGGAGGAGACTACCGCCCCTTCTCAGATAAACGTCCAGCCAGTTGCAGGCAGCACTCAGACATATGTTACTACAACAGAGGCCGGTACGGTGGCTGCAGTTGAGGACACCGGCGACAAAATTTCAGGCGGAACGCTTACAGTTATAGTTTTTGCCGCCTGTATTATTATACTTATTCTTGTCATAATTCTTGTTCTTGTGCTTTTGACAAGAAAGACCTCGTTTGATTCCAAGGTGTTGAAACGTTCCACTCTTCCCGGCGCCAAAAAGCCCGACGAGATAGATATAAGCGAGCCGGACGACGGCGAATACAGCGATTTCAACGTTTTGGACAATAAAAACAAAGAAAATAAAATTCCTGTATTAAGGGATGAATCTTCTCATAAGGATAAAAAGCGCGAGTACCGTGAAGCGCCCGACAACAGCCCTTATGCGAGAAGAGCGCCGGAAGGTTTTGTCAGCGGCTATGGAGAAAGGCGCGAAAACTCAAATCCGAACGAAAACGACACGGACAAACTTATAAGGCAGTACGGTCTTGATGAAGAGCCGAGCGAAATATCCGACGACGATTTGAGCGACATCAGAGATCTTTTGAATAAATACGGACAGTCCGGAGACGGAGAAAAAAATGAAAAACAGTAATCTTAAAAGAATATTGGCGTTGTCTCTCGTGATTGTTCTTCTGTCGGGAATTATCGCTGCGGCAGCTAAAGAAAAATCATATACTGGACTCAGCCCCGAAGAATTTTTTGAAAGCGCAGAAAATTCCGAAAATCAGGAGACGGAAGAATCCGTAACATCTCAGACCGAGAAAATTTCCGACAGCGAACCTCACACTCTCGACAGCACGACGCAGGCCATAATTAATTTCTTTAAAAGCAACTACGGTATAGATCTCACCGACGAAACCGTCAACGATTTGGTAAATTATATTCAGGAAGGCGGTCACCTTGATGACTGGCTCAAGGAAAATTATAATTTATCGGTCGGCGGTCTTATTATGGATATAGGTCTGATAGGGCTCAGAAAACTCTTGGACGATTATGTTAAAAAACAAGAATCGCAGGAAAACAGCTCGACTACCGACAGATTTGTGTTTTCCACAAAAAAAGAAGAGACGGAGCCGTCTTCATCTAAGACAGTTTCAGAGTCCTCAAGGAGCGACGATAATACTTCGGAAACCGAGAAATATCCGGACGTGCTTTTGGGCGATGTTGATTTGAACGGAAAAATAAATGCGTCAGACGCGAGGCTCTGTTTAAGAAAATCTGCTAAACTTGTAAATTTGACCGACAGGCAGTTTTATGCGGCAGATGTAAACAAAGACGGTTTAGTCACGTCAAGAGACGCGAGAAAGATATTAAGATATTCGGCAAAACTTGTATCGGCATTTTAAGCTGACAATAATTTTTTAAAAAGATTCAGTATTATTTTTTATTTCGGGTGATTGTTTCTGATGAAGAAGATAAAGACAGTAATTATGAGTTCGATGATAATAATATTATCGTCAATCTACGTCTTTGCGGCAAACAGTTCGTCATCCAACTGGTTTGATGACTGGTGGAATAATACGACGTCCACTACAGAAACTACGACAGAGTCTACTACTCAGTCCGGTTCAACGACTACGACGCCGGTAGTAACTACCGGGAGCGGAAATATTAATACCGTCACACAGGCTCAGAGAACTTATTATTATACTCAGACTTATGTCTACACAACGGTCAGCGTTCCGACTGTGACAATTCCGGAATCTTCATCTGTTGTCCCGACAGAAGAGGAGACCTCGACTTCTTTTGAAGCGTCGCTTTCAGACCTTTTTGAGGAAGATTCCGCGAATATGGTTGTAGTTCAGACGACAACCGAACCTTACACTCTGAACGCCGGTATCACCGAGACAGGAAAAAATCATAATTTTACATGGAGAACAGCGGCTTTGATAGCGTCAGCCGTTCTTTTTGTTGTTCTCTCGTCGCTTATAATTGTTCTTCTTCTGCAGAAAAAGAAGATGGCGTCCGGCGGCAATCCGAAAATGAACAGACATTCAAATACTGTTTATGACAGCCCGGACGCGCAGAAAAGACCGGAGCAGGACGATATGGACGACGGACTTGTCGAAAAATATACCGACCCGTTCGATATGTCGTCCGACGATATTGCCGAAAAAATTAAAGTGGCCGCCATGTCGGGACAGGTTTATTCCCAGTATCCTGACAGCGGAAATTACGACGGCTTGAACTTCGACAGCTCGATGTCAACGGCAGATATCCTCAAGGCTACCGATAAACTCGAAGAGGAAATAAGCGATACATACGGTCTCGAAGACGGAAATCAAAAGGGAAACGACGATACAGTTGAAAATCCGTCTGAAAATAAAACGGAAAACAAGCCGGAAGACGGACATGATATCCCGGACTTTTCCGATGATGAAAATAAAAACGAAAACGAAAACGGCGGCAGTCCCGAGAGAGTCGTAGTGTATTCAAACGACGGTTCCGACGAAGATAACAAGGAAAAAATCAAGACAAGAAAATGTCCGAAGTGCGGAGCGGAGGTTGACGAACGCCTGCTGTACTGCCCCGAATGCGGAAACTTTATCGGATGATAAATTCATTTACGTATTGACAATTTAAATCAATTTGATTAAAATAATCAAGTAAGAAAAAAAATATATTTCGGCTGTGAAAGAAGCGTAAGTAGTTTTCGTCATACGCCCGACAGAGAAAATTCCGTAAAATGCTGAGAGGAATTGGGATAAGTCGGCGAAAATCGAATTTCAGCTTCCGGAGCCGTCCGTGAAAAGCAAACAGCTTTTTCATTGCGTTAAGCGGACGAGTCAGGGCGCGTCAGACCCTGTAAAGAGCGTCTTAATAAGGCGAACGGCGGGTGGTACCGCGGAATTTGCAAGTTAAATTTCGTCCCGGATAAAATTAATTTTTTATCCGGAATTTTTTTATATTTTAATGGAGGAAAATAAATTGAGCGACAAGACCGATGAAATTATTGAAGAATTTAAACGAAAATTGACAGGCGTCAAGACGGGTGAAGATGTCGAAAATTTGAGAGTCGAGTTCCTCGGAAGAAAAGGAAAAATTTCCGAACTTATGAGCGGACTTAAAAACGTGCCGAAGGAAAATAAAAAATCTTTCGGTCAGAGAGTAAACTCAATTAAAAACGATATGGAGGAATCCATACGCGCCGCTAAGGAGAAAATGGCGGCGGAGGCTGTCGAGGCAGAGATTAAAGCGAGCGAGGATTACGACGTGACAATGCCGAAATCCATCGAGACAGGCTCTTATCATCCGATTACGCTTGTTCAGAGAGAACTTGAAGATATTTTCTCCTCAATGGGTTTTACAATCGAAGATTACAATGAAGTCGTAGACGATTACGAGTGCTTTGAAAGCCTTAACATACCTAAATATCACCCTGCGAGAGATATGCAGGACACTTATTACCTTGACAACGGACAGCTTCTCAAAACTCAGACGTCCGCCGCACAGAACGCTATAATGAAAAAATACGGGCCGCCTCTCAGGGCGATTTTCCCCGGCAGATGCTTCAGAAACGAGGCTACCGACGCGAGCCATGAAAACACGTTCTTCCAGATGGAAGGTCTTATGATAGATAAGGATATTTCCATTTCAAACCTTATCTATTTTATGAAAACAATGCTGTCTGAGGTATTCGGTCAGGAAGTCACCGTAAGACTTCGCCCGGGATTTTTCCCGTTCACGGAACCGGGATTCGAGCTTGATATCAAGTGCCTTATATGCGGAGGCAAGGGATGCCCTTCGTGTAAAAATTCCGGCTGGCTTGAGCTTTGCCCCTGCGGAATGGTTCATCCGAATGTTTTAAAAGAAGGCGGCATTGATCCGGAGGAGTACACGGGATTTGCTTTCGGTCTCGGACTTACGAGACTTGCAATGATGAAATACGGCGTAAAAGATATACGCACGTTCAATTCCGGAAAGCTTCAGGCTCTCTGCCAGTTCAACGACAGATAAAATCGGGAGGAGGAAAAAAATAATGTTTGTTTCAATGAATTGGATACAGGATTACGTCGATCTTTCGGGACTTGACATTCCTGCTCTCATACACCGCTTTACGCTTTCAACGGCCGAGGTCGAGGATGTTTATTACAAGGGAAACGACGTGAAAAACGTCGTCGCCGGACAGATAGTTTCAATCGAAAATCATCCTAATTCAAAAAAACTTCATCTTCTGAAGGTTGACGTCGGCTCAGAAGTTCTCGACATAGTCTGCGGCGCTCCCAATGTTCAGCTCGGAATGGTCGTGCCTGTCGCTCTCGAGGGAGGCAGAGTTCCCGCAGGCGAGATCAAAACCGCCACTATTGCCGGATACGAGTCTCACGGAATGTGCTGCGCGGCGGACGAGCTCGGGATATCCGACGATCATTCGGGACTTTGGGAAATTCCCGACGACGTAAAGCTCGGCGCGGATATAACCGAAATATACCCCATTAAAGATATTATTTTCGAGGTTGACAACAAATCTCTTACAAACCGGCCGGATCTATGGGGTCATTACGGAATAGCGAGAGAATTTGCCGCGATGACAGACAGACCTTTAAAGCCTCTTGATATCGATAACACGGATTGGCAGTCGGGCGGCGAAATAAACGTAGATGTAAAAAGACCCGACTTGGTCTACAGATATTCTGCACTCAGAGTCGCGAACATTACGAAAAACGTAAGCCCTGTCACAATGCAGATAAGACTTTACTACTGCGGAATGAGAGCCATAAATCTTCTTGCGGACCTCACAAACTACCTAATGCTTGAAATGGGTCAGCCAATGCACGCGTTTGACGGTTCAAAAGTTCACTCCATAGCAATCGGCACGCCTGATAAAAAAGGCAAATTCATAACGCTCGACTCTCAGGAAAGAGATGTGGACGAGAACACTCTTCTTATCTACAACAACGATTTCCCTGTAGCTATTGCCGGAATTATGGGTGGTCTAAACTCTGAAATAGAAAATACAACAGATTCTCTCGTCCTTGAATCGGCTACTTTTGACGGCGTTTCCGTAAGAAAATCGAGCGCAAGACTCGGGCTCAGAACTGATGCGAGCATGCGTTATGAAAAATTCCTTGACCCCGAGATGACGGTCACGGCTATCAGAAGATTTGTAAAACTTCTTGAAACAATCGATCCCGGAGTTAAAGTCGTATCTAAACTTACGGACAAATACGTAAAGCATTACGACAAAATAACAATTAAGCTCACAAAAGCTTATGTAGACAGATACACCGGAATAGATATTTCATCCGACAGAATAATCAAGACCCTCAAGTCTCTCGGATTCGGAGTCGATTATAAGGACGATGAGTTCACTGTTTCCGTCCCGTCGTGGAGAGCGACAAAGGATGTATCAATAAAGCCCGACATCATCGAGGAAATTACGAGAATTTACGGCTATGACAATTTCGAGATAAAGTCAACAAGATCACTTCTCCGCCCGGTTCTCAAATCCGTAAATAAGACCGACGATGCGAAAATTCAGGATATACTCGTAAGAACTTTCGGTCTTCACGAGGTAATGTCTTATATTTGGGCGGACTCCAAAAAATTCAAAAAACTCGGCATAGAAGTTGAGAACAATATCAGAATAGTAAACGGCACATCGCCCGACAATGAAGTTCTGAGAAATTCAATGATTCCGACTCTTCTTTCAATGGTCTATGAAAATAAGTCTTTTGCGGATACATTCGGCATTTTCGAGATAGGCAGAGTTATTGTAGGCAAACTTGAAAACGGATATGCGGACGAGAGAAAGCGTCTCGGCGTCGTTCTTTATTCAAAGACCAAATCCGAAAAACAGCTTTACAGTGAAGCGGTAGATATAGTAAGGGTTATTTTTGAAAACGTGAAACACGTCGAGCCCGAAGCTGAAAAGACGGCGGCCGTTCATCCTTACGAACATCCGAAGAACACGGCCGAGGTTACATTCTCGGGCGAAAAGCTCGGCAGAATTTTCACACTGTACCCGACAGTCAGAAAAAATCTTGACAAAACAGCTAACGCCGTCTGCATAGAATTAAACCTCAACGAGTTTTACGGCATCAAAAAACACGAGATTTCATTTATCGAGCCTTCAAAGTTCCCGTCAATCGATTTTGACCTTTCTCTTGTTCTTAAAGAAGGTCAGACTTACGGCGATGTGAAACAAACCGTAGAAAGCCTTGATATACCCGAGATCGCCGCGATGAATGTTATAGACACGTTCGATATGCCCGGCAAGAGTCGTTCTGTCACTGTAAGACTTACATTCTCATCTCAGGAGAGAACACTTGAAACGGACGAGGTTCAGTCAAAGGTTGATTCAATTTTGAAAGAGCTTGAAAATAAGGATATTTACCTTAAAAATTGATTCTTTTTATTTTCCTTTTTATAAATATGCCCTGTTGTCCCCCAATAAGGCGCAGGGCGTATTTTTTTCTTTAGTTTTTTATGAATATATGATAAAATAAATAATGAAAATTTGTCGGGAAGGAAAAATTCATTATGAAGATTTTTAAAAAAATACTTAAAGCTGTAATCTGCATAATTCTTGCGGCTGTTTTTGTTTTTCTCGCCGTTTTCTTTTTCTATTATCCTCATTACAGAAAAAATAAACGGAAAATCAATATATCGGTCGAAAATGCAAACTCAAACGCGATAACGGTTATGAGCAGCAACGCCCGCTGTCTCAATCCTTTGGACAAAGGAAAAAGAAGCTGGTTTTTCAGAGCGGATCTTCTCGTTAAAAATATCGAAAATGAAAAACCTTCGATAATCGGTTTTCAGGAAGTCACAAAATTTCAATATAAGTATTTGACCGACTGCCTTCCTCAATTCGATTCCGTAATCAAATACAGAGACAACTCTATGATGTCGGAGGGATGCCCCGTATTTTACAGGAAAGATATGTATAAACTCGAGGACAAAGGTTCGTTCTGGCTGTCCGAAACGCCGGACGTTATGAGCAAAGATTGGAACTCAGCCTGTTACAGAATTTGCAGTTATGTTATTCTGCGTGAAAAAAATTCAGACAAAAAATTTGTGGTTTTCAATACTCACCTCGACCATGTAAGCGATGAGGCGAGAATAAAAGGAATAGGCGTAGTCCTCGACAAGATAAAGCAGTTCGGTTCTCTTCCAAGTATAATTATGGGAGATTTCAACGCCGAGGAGGGCAGCGAAACTTATAAAAAAGTCACCGAAAATTTCTTAGACGCCAAATATCAGACAAAGAACACCATGAAAAGCTGCACATATCAAAATTTCGGCACGGAACTCGATAGAAACTGCATTGATTACTTTATGATATCCAAAACAGGCATTATAGTAGACTCCTACAAAGTCGTGACAAAAACGTATGACGGCGTCTATCCGAGCGATCATTTCCCGATAAAAATGGAATTTGAACTGACATAAAAACAGTTCGTTTTTTACTGATTTTGAGATTATATTTTTTGATAAAACGAAAAATAAAAAGCCGAACCTGATTTTTTCAGATTCGGCAAAAAATTATTGGTGGAGACGGACGGGATCGAACCGTTGACCTTCTGACTGCCAGTCAGACACTCTCCCAGCTGAGCTACGCCCCCGCAAGACTGATTTATAATAACACATCCAAAAAATAAAATCAATAGTTAAATAGTTAAATATGTTTTGATGTCTGTTCATATTGCAAATATCGGTTGACAATAACGCCCGATTATGATATATTTTCTACTGTTATTGAGGTGTCGCCAAGGGGTAAGGCACAGCACTTTGACTGCTGTATTCGTGGGTTCGAATCCCGCCACCTCAGCCAGATCTGAACGCTTATTTGGATACAATAGGCGTTCTTCTTTTTTTGCACTCCTCCGAAAAATATGCCCTTGCCGCATAAGGATTTGCGGCTTTTTCACACGATTACCCAATTTCAGACAAACAAAAAAGCCTTGCGATAATATCAATATTGTTTTTTAATATCATTTTGCATGAAATAAAATCCTAATCTGTTTTATGGTAGATGATCATGGCGACCACCTTCTGATCTGTCCCCATCCAAACCGGAATCTCACAAATCACACAGGGCTCCGCAGAAAGTGTACAACGGCGCGGACCGCCTTGAAATCAAGCAAAAATCCTGCCGCATTTGTGACAGGATTTTTTTTGATTTTATTAATTATAATAAAACTGTTCGTTTTCTGCCGCGCGTTTTCTTATTATTCGCTTAGGCATGTTGAATTTTGTCAGCTTATAGCCTGAAAACTGCTGATTATCTGTTTGAACGGGTCATAACCCAGAGCAAACGCTTTGAACATCCAGACAATGGGATCCCATTTGAAATGAAACCAATCCAAAACCGTGACGAGTCCTCTGAGGAAAGTAGAAATATCATGAGTCTCGGGTACATCGACAGGTTCAAGCTGTTCATTGCCTTTTAAAAACGTGATTGGCTCCGAATAGCATATGCCGTTTTCTCCCGTTACGTAAAATCTTACGTACATTTCCGGAGTGTCGAGAAGTTTTGAATCGTTCAAATCCAATGACGCCGTACCGCCTTTAATGTCTTCTCTTTTGATTACATTTCCGTTTGATACCCAGGTAATCTGAGTCGCGTTTTCGGTATTTACCGTAATCGTGTCGTTTTCGTCGTCGACATCGACTTTTGTGACAAGAGGAGTGTTATTTTTCTCAACAACTGCCGTATTGTCGCTGAAATTCGGCATTTCCTTCATACCGTTGAGTTCTTTTCCTCTTGAGAAATGAGATACGGCAAACATCTGTCCGCCTACCATGCAGTTCCTTATTGATTCGTTCGTATTTTCGGGCATGTACATTACCTGCCACGCGTCGTTTATAGATTTGTAGTTGTGCGAATCGGAGAAGCAGAAACCCCACGGAATAACGCCGTTCGGAATTGTTTTTTCAAGAATCTGATCGTATAAAATTCTGTCGGTGGCAGTGTGCCAGTCCTCTGCGGAGTTTACTCCCATTCCGACGCAGGAGCCGGCGTTGTCGAGGAAAATTCTCGCGAATTTATTTACGTAATATTCGTCGTTTTTCTGTCCGGCATGGTCGGGAATTGTGTCAGCGCCTTCCTTTACGTATACAAATTCGGCAACGTGTGCGAGCATTGTAACTCCGCCGGCTTTATTGACTTCCCTTGCCGGCGTCTCATAGTCGCCGTACACTCCGGCGAGTCCCTGACCGTAATCGGACCAGTAGCCGGTCAAATGGCAGTCTGCGAAAGGCGTCGCCATGTTAAGCTCTATTCCTTTTTGAATGTCGGTCATAGGGCCTCTTTGCTCGCCGTCAGTCGTGAGCGCCGTTCCAGTCGTGTAAGCTTTGTACTCCTCTTCTGTCAAAGGTTCAATTGGCTTTAACTGAGTGCGTTCGTATTTTACCGCTCTTACCAAAGGCACTAAATTAGGCTGATTGTTCCACCCCTGATTGATAGTTCCGTGGTCGGTTACGGCTACGGCGTCGTATCCGTAATCGTAATCAGCCTGAATTACCTCGTGAATTGTCATATACCCGTCTGACGTGTTGGTATGACAGTGAAGCTGAACTTTATACGGTTTCCAGCTGTCCCAGTCAACATTCGCGTAAGGATTATTCTGTATTTTGTAATCGACTTTTTCAAACGCTGCGAACGCCGGAAAAGCGAACGATAAAAATACAAGCAGAACCGACAAAATAAGAGAAATTGACTTTTTGAATTTTTTCATTTCGGATCCCTCTTTTATTAAATTTCTTTCAATGTTAAATTTATTATAATATCCGAAATATAATGATTCAATATATTTTTGGAAAAAAATTAAAATTATTTTGTAAAAAATAATGACATTTCAAATCATTTTTCAATTTATCGGCACGTTTTTACTAAATGATATAATTTAATGCGGGACTTTTTATTATTTTATTTTATGTAAAATTATTTTTTATTCATTCGAACTGCCCTGCAGTTTATTTAAGACTCGGCACGGGACAAATTGTCATAATCAGGACAAAAAAATAAACCGGCATAACCGGCTGAAATTATTTAAAAAGTGGGGTGGATAGGGGGATTCGAACCCTCGGCCTCCAGGGCCACAACCTGGCGCGCTAACCAACTGCGCTATATCCACCGGATAAATAGGATGTTTGTTGTCTCTGACTGAATATTTTTCCTTACAACGCAGCCGTTTTTTTTAAAAATTTTTAAAAAAAATGGTGCGCTTGCGGGGACTCGAACCCAGGACCCTCTGCTTAGAAGGCAGATGCTCTATCCAGCTGAGCTACAAACGCATCTATGGAGCGAGTGATGGGAATCGAACCCACACGACCAGCTTGGAAGGCTGGGATTCTACCATTGAACTACACTCGCATATTATATTGTGACGTCAAAAGACTTATCTGTCTTTTCAACGTCAAATATATTAACACATATGAAGATAGAATGTCAATAGAAAATTGAAATATTTTTCGGCATCTTTCAATTTTTAAAGGCTGTCCGCTTTTTTGCAATCGGATAATTATTTTTCTCAACGGGATAATGTTTTATTTGAAAACTAAATTTTCAGAAAAAATGCTTGACATAAACTCAAAGTTATGATATATTAATTTTCGCACTTGATTGAGTGTTTAAGGTTTAAGGAGACTTCGGTAATAATCGAAGTTGACTTATAAGCTGGTGTAGCTCAGTTGGTAGAGCAGCTGATTTGTAATCAGCAGGTCGGGGGTTCAAGTCCGTCCACCAGCTCCATTTAATTTAATATGTATGGAAGAGTTCCCGAGTGGCCAAAGGGGGCAGACTGTAAATCTGTTGGAAGTTCCTTCGGTGGTCCGAATCCACCCTCTTCCACCAAAGCTGAAATCCTGTCATGAAAATGACGGGATTTTTAGTTTTTTTATTACATCAGACGGCATATGACTGCGACAGACAAAACGAAGTTCACGAAGGATTTTTTTATCAAAGTTTTAGGTATGCGTTTGTTTTTCAAACCAAAATAAAAATAAAAATTTCCGATTTTTATTGTATGAAAATAGACGATATGGTATAATTAAAATCTGAAAATTTACATAATAATCAAATTCTCTGTCTGAATTTAAAATTGATTTAATTATCGGTTGTTATGATTTTCGGCAAAAACTGCATGATAAAATGCGATTTCAGGAGGAAGAGGAAAATGAAAGAATTAAAAAACCTTTCAAAGCAGGAGCTTGAATCCTTTTTAAGCGAAGAGGAAAAGAAGATGAACGGCTATATTTCGGAAAATCTTTCCATAAATATGGCAAGAGGAAAGCCGTCGCCCGAGCAGCTCGATATGTCCCAGAAGCTATTTGAAAACGCGTTTAAGACGACAAATTACATCTCACGCGAGGGAATAGACACAAGAAACTACGGCAATATGGACGGTATAGACGAGTCAAAGGAATTTTTCGCCGAGATGCTTTCGGTTCCAAAGGAGAATGTAATCGTCGGAGGCAACGCGTCGCTTGAGCTTATGTTCGATTTTATTTCCCAGTGCTGTGTAAAAGGAATAGGCGGATGCGAGCCGTGGCTCAAACAGAAAGATCCCAAATTTATCGCTATTGTTCCCGGATACGACAGACATTTTGCAATAACAGAATATTTCGGATTAAAGATGATAAACGTTCCGGTATATGAAAGCGGTCCCGATATGGATATGCTCGGGGAAGTTATAAAGGATCCGTCCGTAAAAGGAATGTTCTGCGTACCTAAATATTCAAATCCCGACGGATTTACTTATTCCGATGAGACGGTCGAGGCGATAGCGAAGATGAAGCCCGCCGCTAAGGATTTCAGGGTTATATGGGATAACGCTTATTATATCCACGACCTCTACGACGAGACTGAGCACCTTTCAAATATTTTCGAGGAAGCGAAAAAGTACGGAAACGAGGATTATTTTATAGAATTCGCTTCCACGTCAAAGGTGACGTTCGCCGGCGCGGGAATTTCCTGCATAGTCGCGTCCGACAACAACATAGCAGAAATAAAAAGCAGAATGAAGGTTCAGATAATTTCATACGACAAGATGAACCAGTTGAGACACGCGATAGCTCTTCCCGATATGGCTGCCGCAAGAGAGCAGATGAAAAGAGAGGCGGCAATACTCAGACCTAAATTCAAGACTGTTCTCGAAGGACTTGACAAGGGACTTAACGGTCTGGGAATAGCTAAATGGCACGACCCCAAAGGCGGATATTTTATCGGACTCAGAGTTATGACCGGTTCCGCCTCATACGCGGGCGAGCTTTGCAAAAAAGCCGGACTTACTTTGACTAAAGTCGGAGCGGCATTCCCGTATAACAACGACCCGGACGACATGGAGATAAGAATTGCGCCTTCATACCCGTCGGTTGAAGACCTTAAAAAGGCGACCGAAATTCTTACGACTGCGGTAAGAATCGCCGCGGCAAGAGAACTTCTCGGCAAATAATAAAAAATAAAAATTATCAGGAAGGAGCGGGACAATGAGAGTCGGTCACGGTTATGACGTTCATCGCTTTAAAGAAGGAAGAAACCTTGTTCTTGGCGGTGTAGAAATAGAATACAAACTCGGACTTGACGGTCATTCCGACGCCGACGTCCTGCTCCACGCCGTCGCAGATTCGCTTTTGGGAGCGGCAGGTCTCGGCGACATTGGCAGACTGTACCCAGACAATGATCCCAAATTCGAGGGTATAGATTCACGCGTTCTTTTAAGGGACACTGTTTCAAGGATTAAAGAAAAAGGTTACAAAGTAGTCAATATCGACTGCACAGTCATAGCTCAGGCGCCCAAGCTTTCGCCTTATGTTGAGACTATGGCCGAAAATATTGCGGCCGACGTGGGCGTAGACCCCGATTTTGTAAATGTAAAAGCCACAACGGAAGAACATCTCGGCTTTACCGGCAAAATGGAAGGCATATCCGCTCATGCGGTATCGCTTATAGATAAAATATAAAATTGAAATTTATTCGGATTTTGAATCCGGTTAATATATTCTCGGTAAAATGATTGTTTATACGGATAAATAGAAGGGGAGTCGTGCTTTGGGATCGTTCAGTTGGTCGGATGTGATAGGCACTATAGAAGCGACGTGGGAAAGATTTGCGGGAGCCGTCCGCAGTTTTTCCGGAATAAAAGACGTGATAGACATTTTGTTTGTCGCGGTATTGGTGTATTATATACTGAAACAATTCAGAAGAAGCCAGTCGATACAGGTAATAAAAGGGCTGTTTCTTGTTGCCGTTCTTTATCTCGCCGTAAATCTTTTCGAGATGAACGCTTCGGCTTATCTTCTCAGGTCGGTTTTTTCTGATATACTCGTAATTTTAGTGGTTCTTTTCTCCTCTGAGATAAGGCAGACACTTGAAAGGGTCGGAAACTCCAGAAACATATCGTGGAAAACGCTGTTTTCTTCCGGCAAGACGGACGAGCAGAAGCAGTACGACACGATTGATTCGGTCGTAAGGGCATGCGCGAATATGAGCGACAAAAAAATCGGCTCTCTCATTATTTTCCAGAGAAATTCATATCTCGGCGATTTGACGAGAAGGGGAGTCCCCGTTGATTCTGTAATAAATTCCGCCGTCATCGAGGGAATTTTCTTCCCCAACGCCGCACTTCACGACGGGGCTATAGTAATCAACAACAACAGAGTAGTCGCCGCGAGGTGCATAATACCGTTGAAAAACGAAAAAGCCGTAATGGAACACGTAGGCACGAGGCACAGGGCAGCGATAGAAATTTCAAGGACGTCCGACGCAGTAGCGGTAGTTACGAGCGAGGAGACAGGTATAATTTCTGTCGCGCTTGACGGCAGGCTTCACAGGAATCTGACGGATTCGGAACTCAGAAATATGCTGATTAAGCTTTTGATAGAGTCGTCTCCGGAGGAGAGAACAAGAAAAGTAAAGTCTGTGTTCAGACGCTCAAAAAACGAGGAAAAATTTGAGGAAAACGAAAACGAAAAATTTGAGGGCGCGGAATACAGTGCGCGCGAATCAAATTATTCCGAAACAATTAAAGCGGACTCGGATGAAAAAGACGGCGATTCGGAGGACAGCGTAAAATGAAAAACAATACTCCGAAAAACAAAGACAATAAAAACGAAAATTACGTAAACAGCAGTTCTTCAGAAAGAACAGATAAGCGCAGAGGATTTTCTTCTCTTATGGAGAAAAACTGGTTCGTATTTATTCTTTCGCTTCTTATCGCTTTTTCCGTCTGGGTCATAGTCGCAATGTATGCCAGCCCGGAGGAATCTTACACGGTTTACAACGTGCCGATAAAGATTAATACCGACGACACGATTGTAAGCGAAAACGGTTTTGAAAATTTCTGGCAGTCCGACACGACTGTCGACGTAACCGTAAACGGACCGAGATATCTTGTGACATCTATAACCGCTGACGACATTCAGGTCAATGCGTCTCTTTCAAAGGTGTCGGAGGCAGGACTTTCAACGCTTACGCTCAGAACCACATTATTGCACTACGCGAACGAAATCGACGTTACATCGCTTTCAAAGACAAGCGTTCAGGTGTATTTTGACGTGAAGGAAGAAAAAACCTTCGATGTGACGATGGATCAGACGGGAGTCACCGAACATATAGCGGAGGGATACAGATACAAAGACTACGAGCTTCCTGTTTCCACCGTTACATTGTCGGGACCGAGGACAGAAATAGAGAAAATTGTTTCTGTTTCCGCAGATCCGCAGTATTCTTCTTCCATGCTCTATGAAAGCACAGTTCTGCCCGCCGCTTTGAACCTTGTGGGAAATACTGCCGCCGATACTGTTTCCGTTAACAAATATATATCGACAGAAGGCATAGATTTCAATGTCAAGATAAATATCAATAAAGTCGCGACTATGAAAACAGCCGTTAAATTCAAAGGGACGGCAGGAGGAGCCGCTCAGGCGAAAATAACTCCAAATACGGTCGATGTGCTGATTGATACCGGGGTAGGATATACAGGCGGCGAAGTGCCAATATTCACTGTCGATTATTCCTCTCTCAAGGAAGGCGAAAATACTTATACGCTTGACGGTCAGAGCGTGGTTCTGCCTGACGGAGTAACATTGCAGGACAAAAATCAGACGTTTGAAATAACGATAACTTACACTCTGACAGGCTGATAAGAAAAAATAAACATGAAAGGAAGGACAAAAAATTGAAAAAAACAACGACCGGTATTTTATTGATATCTCTTGTCCTTTCTGTGATATTTTCGTTTTCGTCATGCTCCGGATCTGTTTTCCAGCCCGGAGAAAATCTTATAAGGCCGCCAAAGCTTTCGGGAGCGGACGGCGAGCTTGAGGCTGCGTTCGAGGATGTCATAGCTAAATCAGGCAAAGGCGATTATATTCTAAGATATCCGTCATCGGGCGACTACCGTTCGGCGTTCGTAATTCACGACTGCAACGGCGACGGAAAAGACGAGGCTTTTGTTTTCTATTCCTACACAAACGAGGAAATGAGCGTACATATGGCTATGTTCGGCTACGACGGGAAAAAATGGCAGCATTCCGGCGATGTCGTGGGCGAAGGAAACGACGTATCGGATATTTCGTTTTCAGATTTAAACAACGATTCGGTCGACGAGGTATTTGTCGGATGGTCAGGAGTAGACCGCAAGATAAATAAAACTCTCACCGTGTACTGTTCACACGGAAGCGGAACGTCTCTCGAATATAAGGCGGCAGCAAACGAGACGTACACTTCTCTTTACTCTGCCGATATAGACAACGATTCGGAAAACGAGCTTCTTCTTTTCACAATAAACTCGACGTCGGACGATTATTCGACTTATGTGTCTGTTTTCAAATTGAAAAGAGACGGCGACAATTATATGATGCGTCAGACAGGCACGGCAAATCTTTTCAACGGAGTTACATCGTTTAACAATATTGTGTCCGACAAAAAAGACGGCGTCACAAGGGTATTTGTTGACGAGACAGCGTCCGATTCGTATTTGACTGAGATTTTATACTGGGATGCAGATTCCGACAGCCTTGTACTTCCTGTCAAGGTAAGTTCTCTCACATTGTCAAAATGCCCCACCGCGAGGTCTCTTGATCTTGAGTCAAAGGATATTGACGGCGACTCCGTAATTGAGATACCTACTACCAATCTTCTTGCCGACAGCAGAATAATTTATAACAATACAGAGGAAAGCACTACGTCCGAAAGCTATTCCGGCGATGAGACGTCACAGGAAAACAGCGGACGGTTAAAGCAGAAAAATACAAAAGTCTATTTGACGTCATGGCTTGATTTCGACGGCGGCAAATTCAATACGGTGGCGTCATACGTCGAAAACGAAACAGACGAGTACCGTTTTTCGTTCAACGGAATACCCGCTGATAAATTTTCCGTAATGATATATCCGAACGAACATCTAACGCAATTTGGGAAAAAAGGCACTGACGGGAAATTTCAGATTCTTTTCTCTGTCGAAGCGTATGAGACAACGGACGATGTATTGACAGGCAATTATCTCTTGTCCGGAGACAATTACAAATATTTTTACGAAATAACAGACGAAGGAAGAAAAGAAGGAATTTCATCCGATTATATTATGAACCGTTTTTCTGTCGACAGCTCCGATATTCAGTTGACAGAGCCTGAAACGGAAAGCGAAACCGAAACCGCGGCCGAGCCCGGCTCAAAGCCAAATCGGTTTAGACCCGGAATATTCAGCTGATGTTTTTGGAGACGGAAAAATCAAGAATTTTTCAGAAATTGAAAGGAATCAATAATGAAAAAACTGCTTATAGCCGAGGACGAGGATTCCATCAGAAAATTTATTGTAATTAATCTGAAAAGAAACGGATACGAAGTGACCGAGGCCGGAAACGGGCAGGAAGCCATTGACAAATACGAACAGGCAGGCGGAAATTTTGACATCGCGCTGCTTGACATTATGATGCCTGAAAAGGACGGGACTGAGGTCTGCAGGTATTTGAGGGAAAAATCGCCGTCTATCGGTATTATAATGCTTACGGCGAAAAGTCAGGAATCGGACAAGGTGTCCGGGCTTTTGATGGGGGCGGACGATTATATAGTTAAACCGTTTTCTCTCACCGAGCTTATAGCGAGAGTTGACGCCGTTTACAGAAGAGTTTCCGTTTCAAGAAAAGCGGAGGACTCTAAAACGCCCGATGACAGACTCGTATCGGGCGATTTTAAACTCGATTACAGATTGAGAAAACTTTTTAAAGGCGAAGAGGAAATAGAACTCACATCGGTTGAATTTCAGCTTATGGAGTACCTGATGGCAAATCCCGAAAAAAAGCTCGCGAGAAAAGAGATACTTGAACGTGTGTGGGGCAAGGATTATTACGGCGATGAAAAAGTTGTAGACGTGAACGTAAGAAGACTCAGAATGAAAATAGAAGATGATCCGTCGTCGCCAAAACATCTGACGACGGTATGGGGCTCGGGATATAAATGGATTCCCTGAAGCGTAAAATGAAAAATAAAAATAACACCGCTTCTTTCACGGAACAGTCGGAAAAGAAAAGAAAAAAAGGCGGACTTCACGGAATTACAAAAAGATGGGTGCTCACAACGCTTCTTGTAATTTATGTAATATTGGCAATTATCGTCATATCTGCTTCTGCTGCTTTAAACGGATATTATGAAAGGCTTGTCGAAAACACGATAGATTCCAAAATTCAGATAAGCTCCGTAAATACATATTTCAGAAATTATATCTCGTCGGGCGGCTCCTTTTCCGACGCCGGCGTGGATTTCGCTGAAAATTTTCAGTACAGCAATCTTATGGATTTGTGGGTAATTGACGAAAAAGGAAAAGTCATAGTTTCATCCTTGGGATTTTCCGTAAATCCCGAGCAGTCAATGCCCGATTACGATACCGCTGTTTCTTCTTCCGACGGCACGGGACTGTGGATAGGCAGGAACTCGAACAACGAAAAAGTTCTTGCGAAGACATATATAATCACGTCCTCGTCTGATGAAAACATCGGAGCCGTCAGAATGATTTCATCTTTAAACGATTTGTCGAGGCAGCATTTTATCTACACTGTCATTTTCATTATTTTCGCATCGCTCGCCGCCGGACTTGTCACTTTTTCCGGCTCGTTTTTTATAGGCTCTATAGTAAGACCCGTAAGAAAAATAAATACGGTGGCGCGTCAGATAGCCGGAGGAGATTACAATGCGAGAGTCCAGAAGGAAAAAGGCGCCAACGACGAGATAAGCGAGCTTTCCGATTCAATAAATTATATGGCGTCTGAAATCGGCAGAACGGAACAGGTCAAAAACGATTTCCTTTCGACAGTTTCGCACGAATTGAGAACGCCGCTCACAGCAATTAAAGGTTGGGCGGAGACTATGAAAGATACCGATCCGTCCGATACCGAGCTTATCTCAAGCGGAATAAACGTAATAATCAACGAGTCGGACAGGCTTGAAAATCTCGTCGAGCAGCTTCTCGATTTCTCAAGAATGGAATCGGGCAGGATGATAGCGCATAAATCGAAAATCGACGTTATCGAGCTTCTCGATTTCTCCGTTGATGTTTTCAAGGGAAGGGCAAAAAGAGATTCAATAGATTTCAGATATGAAAAAACCGCCCTCCACGGCTATGCTTTCGCCGACAGGGATATGATAAAGCAGGTATTCGTAAATATAATGGACAACGCCTTCAAGTATACCGGCTCCGGCGGAAGAGTCGCTGTTTTTGCGAATATTCTGGAGGACACCATTATGATTTCCGTGGCGGATAACGGATGCGGAATAAGCGAAAAGGATCTGCCGCATATAAAGGAAAAATTTTATAAGGCGAATGTCTCTGTACCCGGTTCGGGAATAGGTTTGGCTGTTGTGGATGAAATACTCAAAATGCACGGCGGCAGTTTTGATATTTCATCTGTCGAAAACGAGGGTACGGTAGTCACAATATATATACCCGAAGATAAAGACGAATAATCAAGAAATTTTTCATAAATCCGGTATATAATAAATTCCACTTAAAATTAAAAATCCGAAGCGAAAGGAGATTCAAATGACGGAAGAGAAAATCAATGACAGGGGAAAATCCATTGATGAAATAAAAAAAGAAAGACTCGGAACGACAGGAGGTCAGGCTCTGATCGAGGGCGTCATGATGACCGGGCCGAAAGGCACTGCCATGGCGGTGAGACATGTCATTTCGCATAAAATAAAAGTAAAAAAGATAGAGAACAAAAGATTCAGAGACTCGCACAAAATAGGACGTGTTCCGTTTATCAGAGGAATAATAAATTTTGTTGAGTCAATGATTTTGGGATACAAGACATTGATGGATTCCGCCGAGCTTTCCGGTTCCATGGAGTCGGACGTCCCCGAAGAGGAAATGAGCAAGGCGGATAAATGGATTGACGAGCATTTCGGTCCCAAGATGATTACGGTCATATCGATAATATCGTCAATTTTAGGCTTCGCTATCGCGTTTTTTCTTTTCATGTACCTACCTTCAAAAATAGTTACTTTGGCGGACAATCATCTTTTTTCACAGGTTCTCGCGCATCACAATTTAAAACCGCTTTTCGAGGGAATAATAAGAATTGTCATATTCGTCGCGTATATAGCTTTGGTCGGACAGATGAAGGATATGAAAAGGGTGTTCCAGTATCACGGCGCAGAGCATAAGACTATATTCTGCTATGAATCCGGAGAAGAGCTTACGGTCGAAAACGTAAGAAAGCAGAAAAGGTTCCATCCGAGATGCGGAACAAATTTCATTTTTATAGTTCTTTTGATTTCTATTCTCTGCTCGTCTCTTCTTGCGGTTATTATCCGTCAGTTCCCGTGGGGAATGAACTTTATCGAGAACAACGCTATAGGCTGGGTGCTTGTCAAAATACTGATAATACCGATAGTCGTCGGAATAAGCTACGAATACATAATGTACGCGGGTCATCATGAAAATATTTTCACGAAAATAGTCTCCGCGCCGGGCCTCGCCCTTCAGCGCATTACGACAAAAGAACCCGACGACTCAATGATAGAATGCGGCATCGCATCAATGAAAGCCGCCGTATACAACGAATATCCCGATGACGAAACAGGCGAAGAAGATAAATGCCATGATGAAAAAATCAAGGCTCAGGAATAAATTAAGTCTTCTTTAATTGATTTTTTTGGTTTTAAAAAAAACAATTTATGAAAATTGACGTTAAAAAGCTTGAACGGGATTCGTCGGAAAAGCTCAGATTCAGGGAAAATCCTTCCGGCGACGCAAAGGAGCTTGTAAGGCATTTTTTCGGCATGTCCGAACTCGACGTAATAGTAAATCCCGTCGCGGAAATAAGCGGTGAAAAACTTTCGGAATTTAACGCCGCCGTAGAAAAAAGGGCGTTAGGCTATCCGCTCCAGTATATAATAAACGAGTGGGATTTTTTGGGCAGAACTTTTTATATTGATGAAAATGTTTTATGTCCGAGAACCGAGACGGAACAGATAGCGGACGAAGCCGTAAAATATCTGAAAAAAATAATATCGGCGGGAATAACAGAAAAACCTTTCGTTGCCGATATGTGCTGCGGATCGGGATGTATCGGACTTACCGTTGCGGCTGAAATCCCTCAGGCGGAAGTTGTTTTATGTGATATTTCCGAAAAAGCTCTTGACTGCGCCGAGATAAACAGAAAAAAATTCGGTCTTGAAAATTGCAGGCTTTTTAAATACGACGTCTTTTCCGGATTTGATGAAAAATTGTTCAAACCGTTCGACGCGTTTTTATCAAATCCTCCGTATGTCCCGGACGAGGAGATGGAAAAAATCCAGACTGAGGTAAAATACGAGCCGAAAATCGCCGTTGACGGCGGAAAAGGCGGAATGAGATTTTATTCCGTCCTCTGTCTTAACTGGATCGAACATCTTAAAAAAGGCGGATTTTTTATGTTTGAATCCGGCGAAGGTCAGCCGGAAAAAATCCTTGACATGATAGACAAAAACAAATTTGACGCGAAATCCGAGGCGGATATCTGCTCTGTCGTAAGATTTGTAAACGGAATAAAAAATAAATAAAAAAGGAAGAAAAAAACAGATGTTAAGCGCAATTATTTCGGCTGTCAGAGCCGGCGATATAGCGGTGGCTCTTATTCAGATTGCCGCGCTTCTTTTCGTAATGTTCGTCTGTATGCCGTTTCACGAGTGCGCTCACGCATATATGGCCGTAAAACTCGGCGACAACACTCCGAAACTTCAGGGAAGGCTTACGTTGAATCCTATGGCGCACCTTGATTTGATAGGTTCATTGATGTTGCTCATAATCGGGTTCGGCTACGCCAAACCTGTACAGGTAAATATCAACAATTTGAAAAACGGAAGAAAAAGCTTTGCGGCTGTCGCACTCGCCGGGCCTGTTTCAAATCTTTTACTTGCTTTTATAATATGCTTCGCAGGCTCGTTTTTTAATGCGTCTTACTCTGTTCGTATGCAGCTTATATATCAGTTTTTCTATTTCGGCGCGTTAATAAATATCAATCTCGCCGTTTTCAATTTGATACCGATACCGCCTCTTGACGGTTCGAGAATACTTACTCTTATCCTTCCGGAAAGAGCGTATTATTCTCTGATGAAATATGAGAGGATAATAATGATAGCTCTTTTCGTCCTAATCTTGCTTGGATTTCTCGACAAACCTCTGTCGTTTTTATCCGAATGGGTTTTCAAGGGAATAAATTTCGTCGCGTCGCTTCCGGCTAAAGCTGTTTTCGGCTGAGAAATACAAAAAGAGATGATTTGTCTGTCTCGTATTTTCCGAAAAAGTTATCATCTTCTGCTCAGAAAATTTTATCTATCGGGAAAATAATTTTACGGAGTTAAGACGGCTTAATGGAAGAAATTACATTTAAAACAGAAGTTTTCGAAGGACCGCTTGACCTTCTTCTTCATCTGATAGCGGTTCACAAGCTCGATATATACGATATAAATATAAGCGAACTTGTAGACCAGTATATATCGTATATTAAATCCATGAAGGAAAACAATCTTGACATTGCGTCCGATTTCATAGCGATGGCGTCAAGGCTTGTATATATAAAAACCGTTTCTCTTCTCCCCAAAAAAGAGGAGGCGGAGAAATTAAAAGAAGAACTCACGGGCGAGCTTATCGAGTACAGGGATTTGAAAATCTGCGCCGAAAAGCTTGCTGGCATGACGGAAGGCTTTGATAAACTTCAGCGCGAACCTGCCGATATTAAAGCGGATATGACGTACCGCCGCTTTCACGACAGCGCAGAACTCGTCTATGCGTATTTAAACGCGGTAGGGAAGAAACTCAGAAAGCTTCCTCCTCCTGAGGATTCTTTTAAGGAAATAGTGGAAAAGGCCGTAGTATCGGTATCTTCAAGGGTGAAATACATATATAAGCTTATTTCAATGACCGGAAAGGTGAGTCTTGACGACGTATATTATTCGTCGGCTACCCGTTCGGAGCTTGTGGCGTCTTTTCTCGCGGTACTTGAAATGTCGAGGAAAGGTATAATATCCCTGTCGGGTTCGGACAATGACGTATATATGGAAATAGGCTCGGGCGACATCGAAAATGCGGCGGCGGAATTTGACGAGTTTTGATTTAAAGTATATTTAGAGAAAATATTATGGAAGAAAAAAATCTGAAACCGCTTTTTGAGGCGATTCTTTTTGCGTCGGGCGATCCTGTCGATTTAAAAACTTTATGCTCCGAACTCGATATATCCGAAGAGACGGCGGAAAATACCATGAAAGAGCTTGCCGAAAAATTTTTATCAGAAGAAAGCGGTCTTGAAATAATAAAACTCGACGGAAAATTTCAGATGGTGACAAAAAGCAGATACGCGAATGACGTCAGAAAAGTTCTCGCGGTAAAAAAGAACGCGCCTTTATCTCCGGCGGCGTTTGAGGTGCTCGCCGCTGTCGCATACAACCAGCCTGTGACAAGGTCTTTTGTCGAGCAGATAAGGGGCGTCGATTCGTCCGGCGTTATGAATACCCTCTGCGAAAGAAATTTAATAGAGGAGGCCGGAAGGCTCGATTTGCCAGGGCGCCCTCTTCTTTACAGGACTACCGACAATTTTTTGAGATGCTTCGGACTTTCAAGCCTCGACGATCTTCCGCCTGTAACGGACTCGGATTTAGGATACGACGACAAAAACGACGGATTGAACCCCGAAAAAAATCATTGAAATTTGTATTTTAAGACACGTTGAAAAAAAATTTTTCATTTGAGCGAAAAATATTAAAATAACAGTAGAATTTTCATTTCAATTCTTATATAATAAACAGATAAAGGAAAATATTTTACCGGAAGAAGGGACAGATGATATGATTGCGCTTTATATTATTATCGGCATCGTCGCGCTTATTGTCATTATTTTATCCGTCAGGCTTTCGGTCAGATACGAGATAAATGAGGAGGGAAAAAATTCCCTTCTTGTTAAATGGGCTTTTGTTAAAATAAATATTCTCCCCGAAGACGAGGAGAAAAAAGCGGCGAAAAAAGAGAAAAACGAAAAAAAGAAAAAAAGCAAAAAACGCCAAAAAGCGATTGAGGAAAGCAGAAAGAGAAAAGACGGCAACACCGTAACCGAACATAAAGAAGAACAAAAGAAATCAAAGCCCGACATTAAAAAGCTTCTTGAATCGGAAGGCGTAAACGGAGTAGCCGAAATTTTAAATAAATTAGCAGTCATAACAGATAAATTGGGCTACAGAATTTCGCGGTCGATAATAATTCCCGAAATGTTGATAGATATTGGCGAAACCGGAAACGACGCCGCGGACACTGCCGAAAGGTACGGTGAAATATGCTCCGTTATCTTCCCGGCGGCGGGGCTTATCTGCTCTATGTGCAAGGTCAGAAAATACGCGGTCAACATCTATCCCGACTATATAGCAAGACACGGCGACAAAGTAAACGCCGTGGTTTCCGTTGCGGTAATTCCGAGAAAGCTCATTAACGGATTGATAGCGTCATTGGTCGGAGCGCTCAACTCAGTCGGATTCAGACTTATTAAGGATTTGAAAAACGCCTCGCCCGCTCCCGAAAACAAGCCCGTGATAGAGACTGAGGGCAGGGTCACTACGCCGGACGAGATAAAAGAGCTGAAAAAAGAAGAGAAAAAAAGCGGACGCCCAAAAAGCAAAAAGAAATAATAATTTGTCCGAATGATAACAACATATTTTTTATTATAAATATAACATTAAAAGAGAGAACGGTGCAGATAAATGAAAGAAAATTCAGCTGAAAAAATTCTTGCAACTACTATTGAAAAGGTAAGAGACCTTGTAGATGTCAGCACTATAGTCGGAGATCCCATCAAGTGCGGCGACGACATAACAATCATACCTATCTCAAAAGTTACATACGGATTTGCATCAGGCGGTTCTGATTTTCCGTCAAAGAGCAATCAGGAGCTTTTCGGAGGCGGCGGCGGAGCCGGAGTCTCCATTAATCCCATAGCTTTTCTCGTTGTAAATAAGGGTGAGGTATCTATTAAGCATATCTCTGCGAACGACAACGCCGCCGAGAGAGCCGTCAATCTCATTCCCGAGATGTTTGATAAGATTACAAATTACGTTGACGAGTCAAAGGAGAAAAAGAACGCTCCCGCTCCGAAGCCGGATGTGACTGTCGAGACAGAATAAAATTTTAAAATGCAGACTTAAAACCGTAACCGCAAGGCGGCTGCGGTATTGTTTGTATATTATTGTAAAAACAAGATTAAAATAATGGCTGAAAAAATCAGATTGCAGAAATATCTGTCGGAAAGAGGCGTCGCTTCGAGGAGAAAATCCGAGGAGATGATGAACGACGGCAGAGTTAAAATAAACGGCAGACCGGCTAAACCCGGCGACAAAGTCGATCCCGACAAAGATACTGTGACGGTCGACGGCGAAAAGGTCGGCAGAACGAGAGAAAAGAAGATATACCTCGTTTTAAATAAGCCCAGAGGCTATGTATCCACCATGTCCGATCAGTTCGGCAGAAAATGCGTGAAAGACCTTTTGACCGATGTAAACGAAAGACTTTATCCTGTTGGCAGGCTTGACATGGATTCCGAGGGACTTTTGATTTTCACAAACGACGGCGATTTTGCAAACCTTATGATGCACCCTTCGCACGAAATACCTAAAACATACCTCGTGACTGTAAGCCCGAGAGCGTCAAAAGAGCAGATGGACAAGCTTGAAAGCGGAGTGGAAATAGAAGACGGCTATGTCACAAAACACGCCGAGGTATATATTATGGATGAAATTTCCACATACAATCCGTCCGGCGGCGGCACATCGGATAAAGACGAAAGAGCCGGAAGGACTGTTCTCAGGATAACTATACACGAGGGCAGAAACAGGCAGATAAGAAAAATGTGTGAAAAAGTCGGACTCGATGTTTTAAGACTCAAGAGAATAGAAGAGGGTTCAATAAATATAAACGGAGTAAGACCCGGAAAGTACAGATATCTTAAATATTCGGAAGTGAGAAGCCTCAAATCTCTCGCTAAGACGAGCGCGCCTTCTGACAGAAAAAAACAGGAAAGCAAAAACAATTAAACAAAAAAAATTTATCGGAGCGGAATATGGCAAAAAGTATGACCGGATACGGCAGAGCCGAAAACTCTGTCGACGGATTTGATATAACAGTTGAAATTAAGAGCGTAAATTCCAGATTTCTGGAATTTGCGCCCAGGACGCCGAAAACATACGGATTTCTTGAGGACAGGCTCAGAAAATACGTGTCAACGTTTATTTCAAGAGGTAAAGTCGAATGTTCTGTCTTTATCGACTCCACCGAGGCGGACGACAATGTGACGGTTGAGGTCAACAAATCGCTTGCGAAAGGGTATATTGATGCGATAAATCTGATTGCGCGGGAGTATGGACTCGAAAACGATTTCAAGATTTCGGATCTCGCGATGAAAACGGATATTTTTACAGTCAGAAAAGCTCCGGCGGACGAAGAAAAAATCTGGAACGAGGTTAAATCAGTATTTGACGAAGCTATGGCGTCATTTATCGGAATGAGAGCTGCCGAAGGCGAAAAACTGAAAGAAGACATTTTGAGAAAAGCCGACTTTATTTTATCTCTTGTCGAAAAAGTCGAGCAGAGATCGCCTGTCACTGTCGAGGAGTACAGGCAGAAACTCACCGACAGAATAAAAGAAATGCTCGCCGATACAAAAATAGATGAGCAGAGAATTTTGACCGAAGCGGCGATTTTCGCCGACAAAGTCGCCGTAGACGAGGAAACCGTCAGGCTCAGATCGCATATTTCACAGCTTAAAAATTTGTTTGAACAGGATGTTCCTATCGGCAGAAAGCTTGATTTCCTCGTCCAGGAAATGAACAGAGAGGCAAATACGATAGGTTCAAAATGCACGGATCTTGAAATATCCGAATATGTCATTGAGATAAAGTCGGAAATTGAAAAAATCAGAGAACAGATACAGAATATAGAGTAATATTATGAAGCTTGTAAATATCGGATTCGGAAATCTTGTAAACGCCTCAAGAGTTATCGCAGTCGTAAGTCCCGATTCAGCTCCCGTAAAAAGGATGATATCCGATTCAAGAGACAGGGGTATGCTTATCGACGCATCGCACGGCAGAAAAACACATTCGGTTATTCTTACCGATTCAGACCATGTCATTTTGTCTTATCTTCAGCCGGAAAGGATAGAGGCTAAATTCAATGAACCCGAAACGGAAGGAGAAAACGATGAGTGAAAATATCAATCACGGCAATACCGAATTATCCGGAACAGATAAAAAGCTTATCAAAAATTTAATAATAATATCGGGTCCGTCCGGGACGGGAAAAGACACCATTGCGCACGCCCTCACCGAAAAAGACAATTCTCTGTGTATTTCTGTTTCGGCGACAACGAGGCCTATGAGAGCCAACGAAAAAGAGGGAAAAGATTATTATTTCAAAACCGAGAAAGAATTTAATGATCTTATAAATGAAGACGGATTTATTGAACACGCGTGCTACGACGGACACTGCTACGGAACGCTGAAATCGGACGTGTGCCGCAGAATAGACGAAGGCAAACAGGTGATTTTGGTAATCGAGGTCAAGGGCGCCGCCGCGGTCAGGGAAAAATTTCCAGGAGTTCTATCGATTTTCATTCTTCCTCCCGATATGAACACGCTTGAAAAAAGACTGAGAAAAAGAGCCACGGAATCTGAAGAGTCGATAAAAAAGAGACTTGCCGCCGCGAATGACGAGATAATGAGAGCCTGCGAATACGATTATAAAGTTGTAAACGCCGACCTTGACGAAGCTGTGGAAACGGTCTATAATATAATATTAAACAGAAGAAAAGAAATCTGAATTATCAATTTTTCGCGGGATTGTTTTATATTCGTTATTGAAAAAAGGACGGTAAAATAAATGCTTGATATGGATTTGTCTAAAATGCTTAAAAACGGAGTAAACCGCTATGAACTCGCGGCAGCTACCGCCAAAAGAGCGAGACAGATAGTTGACGAAAAAAAAGAAGCGAAGGAAATTTTTACGGAGAAACCCGTTTCACTCGCCATTGAGGAATATAAAGAAGGTAAATGGACCGTAGAAGTTGACAAGACTTTGGAAGGAAGAGTTGAAGTCAATCCCGAATAATTTTATCCCGGAAGAATCGTTTTCTTCAAAAAAACATTCCGGTTCAGTAGAATCGGCGGTGCTTGTCGCTGTCGAAAACACAGGCTACGGATTTGATAAATTATTTTCCTACCTTACTCCCGGCGGCGCCCCGGCGGACGTCTTAATCGGGCGTAGGGTTCTTGTAGGTTTTGGAAAAAGCAGATATCTGAGACAGGGAATAGTTTTCGCCGAGGCGGACATCGAAGATAAAGGCGAATTGTCCGGCTTAAAAAAAATCAAGAAAGTAATTGACGAAAAACCGCTTTTTACACCGGAACTTTTAAAACTCGCTTCATATATAGCCGATGAAACATTCTGCACTTATTTCGAAGCAGCGAGGGCGATGGTTCCGGCGGGTCTTTGCATGAACACCGTGAAAACATGGCGTGCGGTCTCCGATTCGGACGAAATTTATGACAAGTATCTGACCGAGGACGAAAAAAAAGTTTTTGATTTTTTGAAAAACAGAGACGGATTTTCAGAGACGTCCAAAATATATTCCAAGCTTAAAATGGATTCAAATTCCGGCGCGCTTGAATCATTGTACGAAAAAGGACTCGTAATTTCAGCCACCGATACTTTGAGAAAAATCGGTGACGCTTCTGAAAAGATAGTACACCTTTCTGATGAATATTCAGGCGACGATTATTCAAAAGCCGGTCTTACAAAGCGTCAGATCGAAGTTATAGATTTTCTGCGGAAAACAGGTTCTGCGTCTGTCACTGAAATTTCATATTATCTCGGCGTTACAAAATCTGTCGCCGAAAATCTTAAAAACAAAAATATCGTCTACTATGAGAATGTGGAAAGTTTCAGAACTCCGAAGATGATGAGAAATATCGAGCGCGACACGTCCGATTTTACATTGACGGACGAACAGTCAAAGGCGTTTGAAAATCTCAAAAAAAAGGCAGACAGCGGAAAATACAGCCAGACACTTCTTTTCGGCGTAACAGGCTCCGGAAAGACGAGAGTTTATATGAAGCTTATAGACAGCTTATCTTCCGATACCGGAGTTATAATGCTTGTGCCGGAAATTTCGCTTACGCCGCAGGCGCTCTCAATTTTTTACTCAAGGTATGGTTCGAGGGTCGCCGTCCTTCATTCGGGACTTTCGGCAGGGGAAAGAACGGACGAGTGGAAAAGGGTTAAAAACGGAGAGGCAAATTTCGTTATAGGTACGAGAAGCGCGGTGTTTGCTCCTGTGCGGAATTTGAAACTAATAATAATCGACGAGGAGCAGGAAAGCGCATATAAATCTGAGATGACGCCCAAATATTCCGCTTACGATGCTGCTCATTTCAGGGCGAAATATAATAACGCCCTCCTTTTAATGGGTTCCGCCACACCGTCCGTGACGACATTTGCAAGGTGCCGGAAAGGTCTGATTGATTATCTCGAACTTAAAAACAGATATGCCAAGGGCGGTCTTCCCGAGGTCACTGTAGTAGACACGTCTATCGGCGAAAATATGGGCGCACGAAAAACGCTCAGCACGTTTCTTGTAGACGAAATTAAGAAAAACCTTGATAACAAGGAGCAGACCATTCTTCTGATAAACCGCAGGGGATTCAATACTTTTGTGGCGTGCACGTCGTGCAAAAAGGTTCTTACATGTCCCAACTGTTCTATTTCGCTTACATATCACAGCGCAAACAACAGGCTTATGTGCCACTACTGCGGTTATTCGGAACCAATGACCGACGTCTGCCCGTCGTGCGGTTCAAAGACGGTCAGGTATTCAGGTTTCGGCACTCAGCTTGCCGAGGCGGAACTTAACGATATTTTTCCCGACGCAAATATACTCAGGATGGACGCGGACACTACGGCGGCGAAAGACGCGCATGAAAAAAAATTCGTTGATTTTAAAAACGGAAAATACGATATCATGGTTGGCACTCAGATGGTCGCGAAAGGCCTCGATTTTCCGAATGTCACTTTAGTCGGCGTTATTTCCGTGGATCAACAGCTTTACAATGACGATTATATGAGTTCGGAAAGAACTTTTGACCTTTTGACTCAGGTCATAGGCAGGTCGGGCAGAGGCGAAAAAAAAGGCAGAGCCGTCATTCAGACGGTGTCGCCCGAAAACGAACTGATATCTCTTGCCTCAAGACAAGATTATGAATCGTTTTTCGACTCCGAGATAAAGATAAGAAAAGCGATGGTCTATCCGCCATACTGCGATTTATGCGTCATAGAATTTAAAAGCAGATCCGATTCGAAGGCGAGGGAATCTTCAAGAAAATTTTTCAATTCGATAAAAGAAAAATTTTCCGAAAACGAAAAAATTAAAGTCGTGATGCTCGGACCGGTGGCGCCCAGAGCGTCGAAATTGTCGGGATTTTACAGACAAAGGATAATAATAAAATGTCATAACTCCGCTGATTTCAGACAGATAGTTTCTGAAAGCTTGAGGGAATTTCTCATGTCTTATTCAAATAAAGACGTTTCAGTTTCGGCGTCGATAAATCCCGAAAGCGTAATTTGATAATTTTTCAGAAAGGCAATCAAATATGTCATACAGAACAATCAAGACCGAAGGTAATCCGATACTCAGAAAAAAGAGCAGAAAAGTTGAAAAGTTTGATGACAGACTTTTTGAACTGCTTGACGATATGAAGGAAACTCTTTACAAAGCTGACGGAGTAGGCCTTGCGGCTGTTCAGGTCGGCGTGCTCAAAAGAGTTATTGTAATTGACGTCTCTGAAACGAGGGATAATCTAATCGAGATGATAAACCCCGAAATTATCGAGAAAGACGGGCAGCAGGAAGAGTACGAGGGATGCCTTTCCATTCCCGATATGACCGGAAAAACAAAGAGACCCAATCACGTCGTATGCAGGTATCAGGACAGAAAAGGCGATTGGTATCAGATAGAGGGCGAGGGACTTTTGGCAAGGTGCATATGCCATGAAACAGATCATCTCGACGGCATATTGTTTTCCGACAGACTTGCGGAAGGCGAAACTCTTCATTACAGCAAATCGGGAGAATAATATATTTTATGTATAATACGACGGCGGAATTTTTTTCTGCCGCCGAATGGTTTTATCTCTTTTTAATATGACCGTGAATAATTTATTCGGCGAAATTTTAAGCGATATTTAATTTCGCGCCGTATAATATTAATATATAAAAACGAGAACCTCTTTTTCGGTCGGATTGTTGGGAGGAAAATTTGAATTGAAAATAATCTATATGGGAACGCCGGATTTCGCCGTTCCGAGTCTTGAAAGACTATATGAAAAATACGGCGTTTCGCTTGTCTGCACAAATCCCGACAAGCCTGTCGGAAGAAAGCAGATAATGACCATGTCCGACGTAAAGAAAAAAGCCGTGGAATTAAACATACCGGTATATCAGCCCAAAACGCTTAAATCAGACGAGGCGTTTGAATATTTGAGCGGGTATGAGCCGGATTATATTGTAGTCGCGGCTTACGGAAAAATTCTTCCCAAAAGAATATTGGATCTGCCGAAATACGGCTGCGTCAATATCCACGGTTCTCTTCTGCCAAAGTACAGAGGAGCGGCTCCGATACAAAGGGCTGTTCTCGCCGGAGAAAAAAAGACCGGAATCACAATAATGCTTATGAACGAGGGACTTGACACCGGCGATATTTTAGCTCAGAAAGAATATGAAATAGGCGAAAACGAGACGTCGGGAGAAGTCTTTGAAGCTCTCGCAAATATGGCGCCCGATATTTTGACCGACACTCTCGAAAAATATTCCGAAGGCAGTATAACTCCGGTAAAACAGGATGACTCTCTTTCAAATTACGCGAAGATGCTTACAAAAGAAGAGGCGCTGATTGATTTTTCCTGGGACGACAAAAAAATACACGATTTCATAAGAGGAATGAATCCGTGGCCTGTCGCGTATACTTTTTTTGACGGAAAGAAAATCAAGATATTCGACTCCGGACTTACAGGAGAAAGAACTTTTACCGAGCCCGGAACATTGTACAGTGGGACGACAGCCGGTTCAAAAGAAAATAAGCTTCTTTTGTCGTGCGGAAATTCGCTCTCTCTTGAAATTCTGTCGGTTCAGCCAGAGGGGAAAAAGAGAATGGATGCGAAATCTTTTATCGCGGGCTATTTAAAAAATCATTAAATTACCCGAAAAATTCTTACACCTGACAATTTTTAAAAATTTCAGAACACATCATATTTTTTATATTCGATTTTATCGGAAAGGAGAAAATTTATGTATCTTTCGGCCGAATCAATTTATCTTTATATAATTCTTGTTGTTCCCGCGTTAGTATTGGCGATTTTTGCCCAGATTACGGTCAAATCGAGATATTCAAAATATTCAAGAATAAAAAATTCGAGGAATCTGACAGGCGCTCAGGCCGCTATGAACGTGTTGAATTATTACGGCGTAACCGGAGTAAAAATAATTCCCATTAAGGGAACGCTTACCGATAATTTCAACCCGAGAAACAACACTATAAGTCTTTCTGAAGATATATACTACGGCACGTCTGTCGCATCTGTCGGTATTGCCGGACACGAAGCCGGTCACGCGGCTCAGCATGCGGAAAATTATTTTCCGATCAAAGTGAGAAACGCCGTAATTCCTGTTTGCAACATAGGCTCATGGGTGGGTATTCCTCTCGCTTTAATCGGCTATTTTCTCGGAATACAGGGTCTCATTACGATAGGGCTCGGACTTTACGCGATGATAACCGTTTTTCAGCTCGTCACATTGCCTGTCGAGTTCAACGCGTCGAGAAGGTCTCTTAAAGTAATCGAAGAAACGGGCATGTTGGCAGACGGAGAGGAACGCAGCGGAGCAAAAAAAGTACTCACTGCGGCCGCAATGACATACGTCGCTTCTCTCGCGGTGTCGCTTGCCAACCTTCTCAGATTTATTATCCTGCTCGGCGGCGGCTCGAGAAGAGATTGAATATGCCAGACGCGAGGTATGAGGCGTATAAAACGCTTCGCATGACAGAAAAAGATTCAAAATATGTAAATATTTCCCTCTCTGAAAGGAATGACCTTTCGGAAAGGGATTTTTCGTTGTATCAAAGACTTGTCAGAACCGCAGTCGAAAGAAAAATTACTCTCGACTACAATATTTCCATTTATCTGAAAAATTCTATAAAAAAGCTCAAGCCACAGCTTCTGACTGTTTTAAGGCTCGGCGCTTCCCAGCTGCTTTTTATGGATAAGATACCTGCTTCGGCGGCTGTGAACGAATCTGTTAAACTCGCGAAAAAAACCGGATGTTCTTACGCGTCCGGACTTGTAAACGCCGTTTTGAGAAAAATTTCGGCGGAGGGAATTAAATATCCCGACAAAGACAATGAGATTTATTACCTGTCTGTAAAGTATTCTTTTCCGGAATACGCCGTCAAAAAATATCTCGACGATTACGGGCCAGAAATATGCTTAAAGATACTTGAAAGCTCTTTGAAAGAAGAACCTGTCTATATCAGAAAAAATAATTTGAAGGAGGGCAATTTTTCTTTCCCCGCCGAAAAATCTCTTGTAGTCCCGGGAGCTTATAAAGTTTCGGGAAATCTTTTCAGAAATTCCGACGATTTGAAAAACGGACTTTTCCACGTACAGGATCTGCCGTCTCAGATCTGCTGTCTCAAACTAAGAGCGAAGCCGGGCGACAAAGTTGCGGACGTATGCGCTTCTCCGGGAGGAAAGACAGCCGCATTGGCGGAGATTATGGAAAACAAAGGATTTATTCTTTCTTGCGACATTCATCCGCAGAGGGTAAAATTAATCGAAGAAAACGTCAAAAGACTCGGGATAAAAATAGTTAAAACATCTGTAAAAGACGCGTCGGAAGGAACTGTTTTCGACTTCGACAATGAAAAACACGATTTGAGCGGATATTTTGACAAACTTCTGTGCGACGTTCCCTGTTCCGGTTCGGGCGACGCCGGCAGAAAGCCGGACGTGAAATACAAGCGAAAAGAGGATATAGAAAATCTGCCTGCGCTTCAGAAAAGAATAATTTCTTGTTCATCGCGTCTTTTAAAAAGCGGCGGACGAATGATATATTCGACTTGCTCTCTTTATAAAGATGAAAATGAAAAGGTCGTCAATGAATTTCTTTCAAAGAACAAAAATTTTTCCCTTATCGAAATGAAGACTATTTTTCCGTTTGAATACGGCACGGACGGATTTTTCTACGCTGTAATTGAAAAAGAGTGAATGGATATGGCTGATTATGTGATTAACAGTTCAAAGTACGGTCAGGCTCAGGGAAAGAAAGATATTCTTTCAATGACTTTGCCGGAACTTGAAAAAGAGACAGAGGCGCTCGGAGAGAAAAAATTCCGCGCAAAGCAGATATTTTCATGGCTTCATGAACATTCGGTTCAGTCGTTTGACGAAATGACGAACATTTCAAAAAGTCTGAGGGATAAACTCGAATCAGGCTGCGCCATACTTCATACGTCTATTGAAAAAAAACTCTGTTCGGAGTATGATAATACAAAAAAATACCTTTTAAAACTTGACGACGGCGAATATATCGAGTCTGTCCTGATGAGGTATAAATACGGTCAGACTGTCTGCGTTTCAACGCAGGTCGGCTGCGCAATGGGATGCAAGTTCTGCGCGTCTACGCTTGACGGCTGCGTCAGAAATCTTACACCTTCGGAAATACTATGTCAGGTTTATTCGGCGGAAAGGGACAGCGGCGAAAAAATATCTCATATAGTTTTGATGGGAATGGGCGAGCCGCTCGAAAATTATGATAACGTTCTCAGGTTTCTCGAACTTGTGACCGCCGAAAACGGAAAAAATATATCGATGAGGCATATTTCAATTTCCACCTGCGGAATAGTTCCGAGAATTTATGACCTTATGCAAAAAAACCTTCAGCTCACTTTGTCGGTGTCTCTCCACGCGCCTAATGACGAAATAAGAAAAAAGATGATGCCAATAGCGAGAAAATATTCTATCGCCGAACTTTTGAAAGCGTGCGAAGATTACGAGAAAAAAACTCACAGGCGCATATCTTTTGAATACGCCATGGTAAAAGACGTAAACGACAGCGAGGATTGTGCGCGCGAGCTTGCCGGCAGACTGAAGGGTACTTTATGCCATGTAAATCTGATACCCGTCAACGAGGTCAGGGAGACCGGAATGAAAAAAAGCGATGAAAAGACTGTCGAAAAATTTTCGGAGATATTGAAAAGCCAAAATATCGCAGTGACGGTAAGGAGAAAACTCGGCTCTGACATAAACGCTTCATGCGGTCAGCTCAGAAGAAATTTTTCTTCAAAGTGAATTTTAAAAATTTTTCCCGGCTTTACGGTAAAAAATAATTATTTAATAAAAAAAATTAAACGCATATATGATTAAATTTCTATATTATAAATTAGAGCAGAGACATTTATTATAAAATAAATTTTACAGATTTTCTTTTGCACTCAAAGGTGCTTTGAAGGGGGCGTTTTTACGGAATATTCCGCAAAAACAGATATTGGACTTAAAAGACAATCCAATCAGGACGCCTATGTCGTAGGAAAGTTCTCCGACGGCAGTGTTTACGCTGTCGTATGCGACGGAATGGGCGGATATAACGGCGGCGGAATAGCCAGCAGCACAGCCGCTCAGGTCATACAGTCTACTCTCACCGAAAATTATATAGAATCCATGAGGGAAAATATGATTGAGGATTTAATTGAGACGTCTATCGAAAGGGCTAACGTCGCTATTTTGCAGAAAGCAGTTTCGGATTCGTCTCTTGCGGGAATGGGCACTACGGTTGTGGCGCTCATCGTCCGCGACTCCAAAATAATCTGCGCCCACATGGGTGATTCAAGGTGCATGATACTGTCCGGCGATAAATTGAAAAAGATAACAAAGGATCATTCATATGTTCAGGAACTTGTAGACAGAGGCGAGATAACCGAAGACGAGGCGAGAGTTCATCCGAAGAAAAATCTGATAACAAGAGCTCTCGGCACCGACGAGGATATTCAGATAGAATTTACAAAGTATACTCTTGAAAAAGATGAAAAAATTCTTGTCTGCACCGACGGTCTCGTAAACAACGTTACTGAAAACGAGATAATAGAAATACTCAACTCAAGCGATTTGAAAGACAGCGCCGATATTCTCGTGGACAGGGCGAACAGCCACGGCGGCACGGATAATATAACTGCATTGGTCATCGCGTAAAGGGAATTAAAATATGGAAAATATTAACGGACGCACTCTCGGCGGAAGATATATTCTCGAGGAAATGGTCGGGAAAGGCGGCATGGCTGTAGTCTATAAGGCTCGTGACACCATGAAGAGCAGAACCGTCGCCGTCAAGATAATGAAAGAAAAATATTCATCAAACGAGGAATACCGGCAAAGATTTCTGACCGAATCGAGAGCAGCCGCGTCGCTGAACAATCCGAATATAGTAAAAATTTACGACGTAAGTCTCGGAATGACTACGCCATACATTGTAATGGAGTATGTTGACGGCATTACTCTCAAGGATTACCTTAAAAAGAAAGTTTCTCTTTCGTGGAGAGAGGCGTTCGCCATATGCACTCAGGTATTGAACGCTCTTGACCACGCTCACAATAACGGCGTTATTCACAGGGATATAAAGCCTCAGAATATCATGCTTTTAAACGACATGAAAACTGTAAAGGTCATGGATTTCGGAATAGCGCTTTATACAGGCAACAGGTATTCGTCGGGCGAAATGGACAATGTCCCTATGGGTTCTGTCGGGTATGTATCTCCTGAACAGATTCAGGGCCGCAGAACCGATTCGAGGGCCGATATTTATTCTGTCGGTGTCACTATGTACGAAATTGTCACGGGAAAAATGCCGTTTACATCGGACAGCGCTGTAAATATAGCGAGAAAACAGATTACGTCAAACCCGATTTCGCCTAAAAGCCTCGTGCCTGATCTTCCTACAGGCGTTGACCAGATAATTATGAAGGCTATGAGCATCAACCCGACCGACAGGTATCAGTCGGCAAGGGAAATGCTTGCGGAGATGGCGGAGGTTTACAAAAATCCGCTTATCGTTTTTGACCACACGAGGAAAAAGACGGCGGCGGTGTCGGATAAAAGAAATCATGATTTTTCAAATTCGAGGTTAAAGGGAGTAAGTTCGTTCGGCGACGTCCGTTCGCGTCAGCCTCAGATAAAAACTGGCGTTTCAATAATGGACGGGTCGTCACCGTCGTCGGACAAAGACGGCGGCATAGAAATTGACTGGGATAAAGTCGATATGACTCCCCAAGACGAGGCGTATTCAAAAAAAGATATAACCGTCCCTATTTTGTTTATCATTATCTTCGTTTTGATCGCCGTATCAGTTTTCGCCGCGTGGTTTTTCTTCGCAGACACCAAAGAGGTATCAGTCCCTGATTTTGTCGGCAAAAATATAAATGAAGTAAAGGACGAAAAAGATTATAAATATTTCTTCTCCCATGACATGATAGAACAGAATCTCGTTTATACGACAGATCACGAGGAGGGTTATATTATTTCCCAGTCCGTCAAAAAAGGAACTGTTCTGAAAGTTACCCATTCTTCAAAGACGGTCATAAGGCTTAACGTCGCTTATACGAGCAAATCTATGACTGTACCTGAAATAAGCAAGGGTGAACAGCTTTCCGAGGCGAGGCAGAAACTTCAAAAACTCGGATTTAAGGTAAAAACAAAGGCGCAGGTCGATATGTCTCTTGATGAATCGACTGTAATCAAGGTGGATCCCGCTTCCGGCACTGAGGTGTCTTACGGTTCGACGGTCACAATTTATTACGCAATTCACGATGCGGATAAAGTCGCCGTTCCCGATGTTGTCGGCGTTGAGGAATCGGACGCCGTTCAGGAGCTCAAAGATCTCGGATTTAATGTCAAGGTAGAATATCAGGAGTCGTCCGGAACTAACGTAGGAAAAGTAATTTCTCAGTCTGTAAAGGCCGATACCCAGGTAATAGCCGCCAATACCCAGGTTACTCTCGTCGTCGGCAGGTCGTCAAGCGGCGGAAAAGTATTCGTAAGCGTATCTCTTCCCGATTTGAGTTCAAAGGACAATGCTGTTGAAAATATTTACGTATATGTAAACGGCAGTCTTTACAAGACTTATTCGTCCGTATCTTTGGACGGTTCGTCAAAGAGCGTCGAACTCGGAGGTTCAGGCAAATCGACGTTTGAGGTGCAGATAGGCGATCAGGTTGTAATGACGGGCGACGTCGACTTTAATTCGTCTGAGGTATCAAACACGACTAAAAAATCATACAAGTATTCCGAAAACGCCGAAACCACAAAAGCGGAAACGACAAAAAAGACCGAGACTACCGCCGCGACTACTAAAGCGCCGGAGACAACTACACAGGGAACTGTTTCAAGACCGTCATATTTTGGCAAAACGGGAACCGAATATTACAACGAGCTTGTAAATCTCGGATTTGACGTCGAGATAATCCGCCAGGCGTCGTCAAGCGTGCCGGAAGGCAATATTATCGGCGTTCAGGGACCGCAGACAGTCAAAAAGAGCGAAGTCGAAAATACTCATATTGTTATTTTCGTAAGTTCGGGAAGCTGATAAGGAAAATCGGAAGTGGCAAAAGACAGAAGAACCGGCGAAACTAAGACCAATTCAAATCTATCGGCGGACTCCGGAATAATAATGAAAAGCGATTCGGGATTTTACTATGTTAAAATTTCCGACGGCAGTATCGTTCAGTGCAGGGCGAGAGGAAAATTCCGCTCGGAAAATATATCTCCCCTGACAGGCGATTTTGTAGATATTTCTTATTCCGACCTTAAAAACGGAGCCGTGGAAAAAATACACGAAAGAGTTTCTTTTTTCAGACGTCCGCCGGTAGCCAACATAAAAAAACTGATAATAATTTCGTCTGTAAAGGAGCCCGAACCCAACTTATTTGTAATAGACAAACTATCCGCCCTTGCCGAGTCAAAAAACGTCGAGCCTGTTATAGTGTTTTCAAAATGCGACCTTGCCGACGCGGGCAGTTTCGTGAAAATATATGAAAACGCAGGTATTGTTTCTTTTGAAGTCTCAGCCGAAAAAAATGTCAATGTGGATAAGTTTGCGTCTCTTTTCGGTGACGGCGTCTGCGCGCTGACAGGCAATACCGGCGTAGGAAAATCATCGCTTTTAAACGCTGTCGACCCCGATTTTAAAATACCCACAAACGAGATAAGCTACAAGTTGAACAGGGGCAGGCACACTACAAGAAGAGTATCGCTTTACGAATTTCACGGAGGATATATCGCCGATACCCCGGGTTTTTCCTCCCTTGAAAAAGAGGGCGGCGAGATAATACCGAAAGAAGAGCTTCCGTATTCTTTTCCCGAATTCAGGCAGTATCTGGGAAAATGCAGATTTACGTCGTGTTCTCATACGGGCGAAAACGGATGCGCTGTCTGCGAGGCGGTTAAAAAAGGTGAAATTGCCGAATCGAGATACTCAAGCTACAAGAGAATATACGACTCCGTAAAAGACATCAAAGATTGGAATATGCGTTGAAATAACGAAATAATATATTTGACTGAAAATAAATCCGCTGCTTTAAGGCGGATTTTCGCCTAAGTCGGAAAGGAAAATCTTTTTCATGAAACCGTTTAAATTTTATGTGGTCACCGATACTCATTATTTTAAAAATTCTCTCGGAGCGTCCGGCAGGAATTATGACCGTTTTATGCGCTTCGAGCAGAAATGCTTTGCGGAAACTCAGAGCATAAACGAGTCTCTTTTCGCCGAGCTCGAAAAATCGGACGAGGCTGATACAGTGATTTTTCCGGGGGATCTCACTTTTAACGGCGAAAAAGAGTCTCACCTTGAATTTGTAAAGCTTTTGGCAAAATTGAAAGAATCGGGCAAAAAAGTATATGTGATTACAGCGTCGCACGACTACGGAGAGCACCCGAGAGCGTATCGTGAAAACGGCGAAGAGTATTCTCCCGATGAATTGTCATTTGACGAAGCTTACGATATGTATAAAGATTTCGGCTATGACGACGCGATAGCGTTTAACAGAAAACATCTTTCGTATGTAGCTCAGCTTTCCGACGATGTGAGGCTTTTGGCTCTTTGCAACGACACTGCGGAAAGAAAAAATTCAGCTTACGACGATGAATTTATGTCATGGATTATCGCCCAGGCTAAAAAGGCAAAAGAAGACGGATGTATGATGATCGCGATGGAGCATTATCCGGTTCTTCCCGGACAGCCTATACTTTCAATAGACGGCGATGCGAGACAGAAGGAATCTGATTACCTCTTGAGAAAACTCGCCGAAAACGATGTTCACCTTATTTTCACAGGTCATATGCACAACCAGTCAATAAACGAGAAAACAACATATTACGGCGATAAATTTTACGATGTGTGCACCGGCTCCGCGATAGGATGGCCGGCGTATTACAGACTTGTGACTCTCGAATCTCCGGAAAAAGCCGCAGTAAAGTCCATACCGGTTCCGGATTTCAAATGGGATAAAAAAGGTAAGCCGTATCAGCTTTATCTTTCTGACCTTTTTGACAATATGATAAAAAATATCATCTTTGAAATGAGAGACGACCCCGCGGATTTATGCGATCATTTCGGATTAAAAATTTCGGAAACATATTATCCCGTTTTAAGGCGTCTCGGAAAAACTCTTTCCGCAATCACGGTAGGCGGGTTATGCCGGTTATTCGCGGTAAGACCAAAAGGATCTTTTTCTCAGGAAAAGGTGCTTGATGTAATATGCCGTATCGGCAGGGGAGTTTTCGAGGGAAATCAGAAATTTGTCAAAGGTACCGACGAGGGTGATACAGTAATCGCTCTTCTTGACAGATTAAAACCTCTGTTATCCGTTTTGTCCGGAAAAATAAAGGGAGCGCAGGGCGAAAAGCTCGATTTGTACGATGTTCTTGTAAATTCCGTCGGCAATTACGGAATAGACGACTACAACGCGGTTCTTTTTTTAAAGTAAATTTACAATATATCGGACTTGATTTTTTACCATTAAAATTTATTTGATTAAATAAGTTCCATTCTTAAAAATAAAAGAGGTGAACGGAAAATGAACAACAGGGCTATGATAGCGATGAGCGGCGGCGTTGATTCGAGCGTTGCGGCTTACCTTATGAAAAAAGACGGTTTCGATTGTATCGGCGTCACAATGAAGCTTTATGACAACGAGGACGCCGGTGTTTCAAGCAGAAAAACATGCTGTTCACTGTCGGACGTCGAGGACGCGAGGTCGGTCGCTTATAAACTCGGCATGAAATATTATGTGTTCAATTTCCGCGACAAGTTTAATGAAAAGGTCATTGATAAATTTGTAAATTCTTATCTTGCCGGAATGACTCCCAACCCGTGCATAGACTGCAACAGGTATATGAAATTCGGTTTGCTTATGCAAAGAGCCAAAGAGCTTGAAATCGACTATATCGCCACAGGACACTACGCCGTAGCGGAGAAAAACGAAAGGACGGGAAAATTCGAACTTAAAAAATCAGCCGATAAAAATAAGGATCAGACATATGTTCTCTGGTCTCTTACTCAGGAAGAGCTTTCACATTTGAAATTTCCGCTCGGAAAACTTACAAAGCCGGAAGTCAGAAAAATAGCCGAGAAAAACGGATTTGTCAACGCGGAAAAGCATGACAGTCAGGATATATGTTTCGTCCCCGACGGCGATTACGCAAAGGTAATTGAGATGAGAACGGGAAAATATCCGAAAGGAATTTTCGCCGACAAAAACGGCGTGCGTCTCGGAGAAAGCAAGGGAATTATTCATTATACGCTCGGTCAGGGCAGACATCTCGGAATTTCCATCGGAAAAAAAGCGTACGTTACGAAACTTGACCCAGAAAAAAATGAAGTGATTCTCGGACCGGAAGAAGATCTTTTCTCAGATGAACTTACGGCAGGCGAATTCAACTGGATATCCGGAGAAGCCCCTGAAAAAAAGATAGAATGTCTCGGAAAAGTCAGATACAGAGGAAAAGAAGCGGAGTGCGAGGCAGAGCCTCTTCCGGACGGAAATGTAAAGGTAAAATTTAAAGAAAAGCAGAGAGCAATAACTCCCGGACAGTCTGTAGTGCTTTACGACGGCGATACTGTGCTCGGAGGAGGAATTATAGAGGCGCTTTAAACATTCAGCGCGCTTGACCGGCAGAAAGATGGAAGATATTTTAGAAGGACTGAACGACGAGCAAAAAGAAGCCGTCACGTCGACAGAAGGTTATGTCAGAGTAATAGCCGGCGCCGGCACGGGAAAAACAAGGACTCTTACAAGAAGATTTGCCTACCTTGTAAACGAGGTGGGAATTTTGCCCGGAAATATTTTGTGCGTCACTTTTACAAATAAATCCGCGGGGGAGATGAAAAAGCGGATTCACAAACTCACTGGGGACAACGACACCTCGTACATCAATACCTTTCACGGTTTCTGCGTGAGCGTTCTCAGAGAAGACATCTACGCCGTATCTTATCCAAAAAATTTCATGGTTCTCGACAATTCCGATATCGACGACATATTGAAAATAGTTTATGAAGAAAGAAAACTTACGCTCAAGGATATGACTTTTTCAAAGGCGCGGGATATGATAGAAATGCAAAAGCTTTTCTGGAAACCCGAATATTACCTTGATATGATAAATATGTCATCCGAGGCGCTCAAGAAAAAATACGACGACGCCGTTGTTGTGAGCGATATAATTTTCTACGGCTACATCTACAACGAGAAAAAATGCTTCGGTCTCGACTACAACGACTTGATTATTTATACGCTCTATATTTTCAGAGAAAACGTCGACGTCCGTCTGAAATGGCAGAAAAGACTTGAATATATTATGATAGACGAGTTTCAGGACATTGATTCTCTTCAGTACGAATTGATGGAAGTTCTCTCAAATTATCATAAAAATCTTTTCGTAGTCGGCGACCCGGATCAGACCATATACACGTGGCGCGGAGCAAATGTGAAATATCTTCTTGATTTCGATTCAAAATTTCCGAAAACAAAGACAATAACGATGCTTAAAAACTACCGTTCCACTCCGCAGATATTAAATGCGGTAAACTCGCTAATAGATAAAAATATACTGCGTATAAAAAAAGACCTTGTCCCCGTCAAAGAGGACGGCGAAATGCCAACCGTGTTTTTTGCAAAAGATTCGGGCAATGAGTCGGAATATGTAACGTCGGAGATTATCAGATTAAATACAAAAGAAAGCGTAAAATATTCCGATATCGCGGTATTGGTGCGCTCCCACTATCTTACAAGACCGCTTGAAGACAAATTGATTAAAGCAAAAATACCTTACATTATATATTCGGGAGTAGGATTTTTCGACAGGGCGGAGATAAAGGACTCTCTTTCGTATCTGAGATTTATTCTGTACAGGGACAATGTCGATTTCAGAAGAATAATAAACAGACCCAAAAGAAATATAGGCGAAAAGAGGATGAAAAGGCTTGAAGAATTGGCGGACGAAAACAATATAAGTTTATACAGCGCGCTAAAACTCAGCCTTGACGATGACCTTTTCAAAAATACGAAAGCGTACGAATTTGTTTCTTTAACTGAAAAATATTTTAATCTTTACGATAAAATGTCGGTATCGGAACTTTTTACAAAGATACTTGACGAGTCGGGATATGAAAAAATGCTCAGGACAGAGGGAAGTCAGGAACGTCTCGACAACCTGTCGGAATTGAAATCCGATATGCTTGAATGGGAGATGACGTCCGGTGAGGAGACTTATCTTGAATCATATTTAAGCAGGACGGCTCTTTATTCCGATTCCGACACGGTAGACGACAAAAAGGAAAAAGTAAAGATAATGACTGTTCACGCCGCAAAAGGTCTTGAATTTAAAAATGTTTTCATTATTGGCATGAACGAGGGTATTTTCCCGTCGTCAAAAACATTGTCCAGAGTTCAGCTCGAAGAGGAGAGAAGGCTCTGCTTTGTAGGAATGACAAGGGCGCGTGAAAGACTTTACCTGACCGAATCAATGGGAAAAGATTATTCCGGTTCTGTAAGGTATCCGTCGAGATTTATTCTCGATATAGACAGAAATCGCTACAAACCCGAGGGCGATTACAGCGAAAAACTTCTTGACGAAACTAAAGAACTTATCAGGGACAACGAAAAATATCTGCCGGAAAACATAGAAAAAAACATATTCGAGGCGGGAAGCAGAATCAGGCACCCCGTGATGGGCGAAGGCACTATAGTTGATATAGATATGTCTAAAAACGCCTATATCATCTCGTTTGACGGACTTGAAACAGTAAGAAAGATATCATTTAAGGCCAAACTTGAATTGATTGAATAAAAATTTTGTTTTTTTATTTCATTGACATTTTACAACGGGTATGGTATCATTAATTTGTAAATAATGTCGGATAACGTGAAACGGAGGTTATAAAAATGAACGAAGAAGCCAGCACTGAAAAAGAGTTTAACGTTGACCCCAAAATTTATACGAGAGTCGATATCATCTGGAATCTTTTGCAGATGTTCCTCAATTTCTTTGTAACTCTCAAATATTTCTTAAAAAAATAACAGACAAATAAAAAATTCCGGCAGATTTTTTCTGTCGGATTTTTTTATTATTTTATTATTTGATTGATAAAAATATTCTTATCTGTTAAAATATTTTTGAAAAATATAAAATATGAAACGGAGTAAAATTTTGAATAAAGTTAGCGACGGCAAATTTAAATATATAATTTCGGACGGCAGTGCGGCTTTGGCCGGGTTTGAAACGGAACCGGAGGGCGACGTCATTTTTCCGTCTGAGTTTGAAAATATACCTGTTACGAAAATAGCGTCAGGATTTCTTCTCGACGGACCTTTTTCGGGCTGCGGCAAAATCATATCGGTGACTATTCCGGATTCTGTCGAAAGCATTGGAAATTGGGCTTTTTCGGGATGCGGCGCTCTCGAGACAGTGAATATACCTTCGTCCGTAAAATTTATCGGAAACAAAGCGTTTTCGGGATGTTCAAGTCTCAAAGACATATGGTATGACGGGTATGAAAAAGACTGGAACGAAATTTTTATAGGTTTCGGCAACACGAAACTTTCGGAAGCCAAGGTTCATATGAACGTTGAAATTTTAAAATACGATAAAGACAAAGAAAAAGAAAATAAACCGCTGTCAGAAAATGAGGAAAATTTCATAAATGAAAATGAAAGTCAAAAAAAATTGACATCGGAAATTTCAGGGGATAATATCGGTATCAATGAAGAAAACGGCGATGTCACCGCAGAATCGGAAAAACATGATTCCGACAATTTGCAGGCGGAAGAAGAGGAAGAAGATAAAAGCGAAACAATAATATCTGAAAAAGTCGAAAAGACGGAAATAGCGGAAATCGAAAATCGGCCGGAGGAAGCGGAAAAACAGGAAAAAACCGAAATCGAAAACCTGACGGAAGAAACCGGGAAACAAAAAGAAGACGAAAATGAAAATATAAAAGAAGATAAAAGCGCGGATGAAAAACATGCCTCCGAAAACGAAGAAAACGACATAGACGCTCAATTTTCTTTTGATACAGGTGTTTCGGCAGAAGAAAAAGAAGAGGAACAAATCAGTAATTTTGACGCTTCGGACAGCGGAAAATCATCTCCGTCTCAGGATGAGTCTGAAACAAAGACTGAAGCTGCCGATAAAAATAATAGAACATACGATATCACAGCGGAAAATAAAGCGGATAATAATCAGGATAATGTACGTGAAAAGGCGACGTTCGAAGGAACAAATTGTTCATTTGTCTATTCGCAGCAGCAAGGTCAGATTGTCGTATGCAATATGAAGGAGACGGAAGCCGATGTCGTTTTGCCGGACGAAATCAACAATATCCCTGTCTGCAAAATAGGCAACAATGCGTTTTCTTCGAGAAAAGATATTAAATCCGTAAAATTGCCGGAGACAATCGAGGTTATAGGATTCTGCTCGTTCAAATCATGTTCCGGTCTCACAAGCATAAACCTTCCGGAAAAAATCAACAGAATAAATAATTACGCGTTTACGGGCTGCTCGTCGCTAAAAAATATAAAAATTCCTCATCAGGTAACGTATATTTCTAAGTCCGTATTTTCCAACTGTTCAGAACTTAGCGTCATTTTACTTCACGACAAGGTTAGTTATATCGGAGAATATGCCTTCAAAGGATGTTCAAAACTGTCGGCGATATCAATTCCCGACGCGGTAAATTTCATCGGAGGCGATGCTTTCATAGATTGTATTAATCTGAAAAAAGCGACGCTGCCGAAGGCGATTGAAAGTGTGGAAATTTATACTTTTTCAAACTGCACAAGTCTGGAAAGCATAAAAATCCCGAAAAAAGTTTCTGAGATTAAATCGTTTGCTTTTAACAACTGCTCGTCTCTCAGAGAAATTTATTTGCCAAAATCCCTGAAAAAAATAGATTCGAGAGCGTTTTTCAAATGTCCTTCTCTTAAAAATGTTTTCTTTGAAGGCAGTGAGGAGGAGTTTAAAAATATATCAATCGAATCCGGCAGCAATCAGCTTCTCTCTGCCCAAATACATTACGGTACAGCTTATTGATTTAAAAACGGATAAATTTTTTTTTGATGCTTTTATTTTCACAAAAACGCGCCGCCGAAAAAATATTCGGCGGCTTTTTTATGACGATTTGTCGGCGGAACATAAAAATCTCTTATTTTATATCTTCCGCAAGTTTTTTCAGCGCAGCTTCAAAATCTCCTTCGACGATAATCGCAGGTACTGAAATCATGAGATTGCACGGCAGTCCGAAGTTTTCTACCTCGTTTGAGTTTGAGTCGAAATATTTTCCGTTTTCCTCTTTAACGGCGTATTTTTGAACAGTGCTTCTTATATCAGACGTGTAGGCGTATATTTTTTTGCCGAGGGCGTAAGCCATTCCTATTTCAAAAGCCGTACCGGGGTCTGTCTCGCCTCTGAAAGAATTAATATTTGATATTATAACGTCGGCGGATTCCAGGCTTTTCACGTCGTATTTGAATATATCCTCCGCGCTCTCTGCGCCGGAATCGAGAGGAGAAATTCCCTCAAATCCGTATTTTCCGCACAGCTTTTTGTTTTCGCTCAGAATTTTTTCGCCGTCCTTGTAAAATATATCTGGACCCGATATAAAAATTTTCATTATTTCTCCTTTTCAAATATTCTGATTACAAATTGCGCCGTGACTTCGATCGAATCTAAGTATTTTAATTTTTCTGCGTCCTGCTTTGACGTTTTGTATCTGTAAGGCGTCATGGAAAATAAATCAATTATATCTTCGTTATTATCGATTTTTATTTTTTTCTCGGCTGTCACGATGTCTTTAAGCCTGAAGAAATCAATGTTTCGCTTGTCCGGGTCGTTTTTCCTCGGAGAAGAATAGATTTTTTCTTTTAATTCAATCAGATGTTCTTTTCCCGGCATTGCGGAAATAAAAAGACCGTTTCCGGAAAGCATCCTTGAAAATTCGCCTGCGTTAACAGGCGCGCATATGTGCGTTATTGAATTTACGGAATTTGAAGCGAGCGGAATGGATGAAATGTTTGACACAAAATAAAACGGAGGATTTGCCTTATTCAATCTTCCGGATTTCGCCGCGAGAGCAGTCATTTTTTTAGAAAGGTCAAATCCGTAAAACGAGAGATCCGCACGTTTCCGGGCAAAATAATTTGTGTAATATCCCTCTCCGCAGCAGGCGTCGCATACAACGCCGTCATCGGGAAGAAAACAGCTCATTTTTTCCGCCAGAAACGAATAATATCCTTTTTCGAGAAATCTTTTTCTTGCTTTCGCCATCTCCGGACTGTCGCCCGAACCGGATTTGGAACCGGTTAACAGATTCAGGTATCCCTCTTTCGCTATATCGAAACAATGTCCGTTTTCGCAGAAAAACGATTTTCCTTTTTTTATCAGCTTATCCCCGCAGACGGGGCATATCAAAGCGTCGATTATTATCACCTCTTAAAATCATTCCCCTGTGTCAGCCTGTAATTTTCTTATTGCAGGTGCAGCGGACAAAAAACCGCCGCTTTTGATTTCGCGGCGGTTCATAGAGTCAATAAATCTGTCAGAACGTTCTCGCCTTGTTTTTCAGACGGAATTTTTCATCTGACATATTCATTATCGTTATACCTCTGATTATCGCGTAGGCGAAAGGAAGAATCATAAGTACGGGATAATGAAAAAGAAATACAAAAAGAAGATAGCACAGAGCGGTAACGGCCAGCTCTATTATTCCTTTTACAACATGACCCATGTAGAACTGGTGAACGCCGAGAACGCCGAAAACTATTGCGAGAACGCCTGCGAGATATTTGGAGCGGATTTTGTTGTTCGACCTGAAATAATCAAACTCAAGCTCGGTGCCGTATGCTGTCTTTTTCCGGGTAGAGCCTTTCTTCGCGTTTTTTCTGTCGGATTTGGCCTGCTTTTTAGCCTGCTTTTCGATAGCCTTTTTTTGGGATTTGTCAATACTTTTTTCGGCAGGAGGAGTTGTCTGACCTTCATCCGCCGTCTGAACGTAACCGTTTTTATTTTCTTCTGCCATATCAGTCACCTTTTGAAAATATATCTTTAATTAATAATATCACAGACGGTTTTATTTTTCAACTGAAGATAATTATAAAAATTATCTTTTTAAATTTTGGTTTTTCTCAAGCTCTATCGACCTGTATTTGAGCACGTCAAAATTTTCCGCCTTGTGATTTTCGATGTAGTCTACAACATCGTCTTCTTTATCGAAAAATTTTACGAGATGAAGAGAATTGTCCGGCATGAATTTTTGTTTTGCCGCATCTTCCAGAGCGAGTTTGATATATTTGAAATAATCGTTTACATTGTAAACCGCAAGCGGTTTGGATGTCTGACCGAGCTGAAGAAGAGTGTATATCTCAAAAAATTCCTCAAATGTGCCTATTCCGCCCGGCGTCACAACGAAAGCGTCGGACAGATCGTCCATTTTCTGTTTTCTCTGCCTCATTGTGTCAGTGTAAATCATTTCGTCCGTCTTTTCGTAGAGTATTCCGTCTACTTTGAAAAATGACGGAGCGACGCCTGTGATTTTTGCGCCAGCTTTTTTAAATCCCCTCGCGGCAGCTCCCATCATGCCGTTCGCTCCGCCGCCGAATACGAGATTATGTCCTCTTTTCCCGAGTGTTTCGCCGAGGTGTTCCGTCTTTTCGTAGTATATGTCGGCAAGGTCAAGGCTTGCCGAACCGTAAACGCATACATTCATATGAATTTGTCCTCAATCGATAATAATTTATTGTATTATTATACTTGACATTCGTGTCAATTTCAATAAAAAATCCGCGGCAAGCAATATCCGCCGCGGATAAAATACATTCGAAAAATTATTTGAGAAGTTCTTTAAATCCTTCCGTTGAATAACTTTCGCCTTTGTTTTTCTTGTTAAGAGCCTCTTTCAACGCCTCATATCTCTCTCTTGTTACCGGGAAAAGTATCATGCAGACTATAGATAGAGATATGATTATTCCGGGTATCAGCGTTGAAATATTGCTCATTCCGGCAATAATCTTGGGATCCGACACTATTTTGAATAACGATTCGTTTCCGACGGTGTCAGCGGAACTGTCATATCCTATCGCCGACAGCAGCTGACCCGCGATAAGTATTCCGCATGCGGAACCAAATTTCTGAATAAGCTGCGGAAACGCGGTTATAATAGATTCTTTTCTCGTTCCTGTTTTGAATTCGTCGATTTCAACAAGGTCGTAAGCGAGAGAATAGAAAAGAGTCCAGAATGTAGCTGTTCCTATTCCATAGAAGAAAGGAAGGAATATTATCATTACCGGGAAACTTCCAACCTTTGCGTCAAGACCTATTATCTTCATGGCGAAGAGACCGACGACTGTGATGCAAAGGAAAAGAATCGTAGCGAATCTTCTGTCTTTTACCTTCGCGACTTTTTCAACTATAGGAATAAATATCAGCATAGCGACGGAAAGAACGACTATGTATATCGCCGTGCCGCTTGTGTAATCCATTTTGATGCAGTCAATTACGGAGTATGTGATATTTGCCTGAGCCATCGAAGAACCCATAAGGAATAAGAACACGAATCCCAAAAATGTTCTCGCAGGATACATTTTGAGAAGTTTTCCGAAACTTTTCATTATTCCTCCGAATGAAGACGACGTCTGCTGACCTTCAATTACCGGCTTGGGTTTGTAAACGCCTTTAAGAGACTTGACGCAGACAAAACCTCCTACTGTTCCCAATATGGCAAGTATGGCGGCGATGACAGCATATGACTCCGACTTATATTTTTCACCGAGGATAATGGCAACCGAAGGCACAAGCGCGGGAAGAATATTTCCGAGCGCAACTGCTATCGCGTTTGCCGTAGACGCCCAAGACCTTATCTGAGTTCTCTCGTCGTAATCGTTTGTAAGTTCCGCTACTACCGCGTAATAAGGAATAGTATAATAAGTATAAAAAAGCCAGATGAACATAGCGATTATCGTGTAGAACAGGACTTTGAGAAACTGCGAATCAAAATTAGCGCCTATTGACGTCCAGGCGACTATGTAGAAAATCGCAAGCGGGAAAAGAGCTTTTCCCATTACTTTTCTTTTATCGACTCCGGGTTTGTCCGTATAGGCGCCAATCATGGGGTCTGTTACGGCGTCCCAGAGAATTGAAATGAAAATTACTATTGACGAATATTTCGCCTCGACTCCGACTATCTCGTTCAAAAATACGAGATAATACGTGTAGAACATGTTGTAGTACACGGAGTCGGCGAATATACCTAAGGCATACCCGACTTTTTTCTTCTTTGAAAGACCCGACTTTACCGTTGCGGCTGATGTCGCTGTTTCATTTGACATAAGTTTTCCCCTCTTTTTTTTAAAATTGCTCCAAAAAGGCATTTGAAAGTTTTGAAGCGAAAAAGCGGAAATTTTCTGACTTGCGTCAATTAATTAAAGCTTTTAACTAATTATAAAGAAATAAGGACGGATATGCAAGAAAAAATTTAAAAAACGCATTTTTCGGAAAAACACAAATTTTGAAAAATGACGGCGAGCTTTATCGCTTTATCTCACTAAAGTACCTTTTGATAATTATAAAATAAATAAACCGATTTATCAATATGTAATGTTTATTGATATTGATATTTGCAATCTGATTTATTTCATTATATTTTAACAAAATCACTTTGAAATAAAAGGTATTTTTTACTTTACAAAAAAAGTAAATAGTGATATCATTATCATATACTATTACGCAACAAGCGTCAGACGGTCAAGTCCGGCAAAGCTCCGGCTTGTTTTTATGTGGATTTTTTATTTGGTTTTCCGGTCTTTCGTTTTTCTTGCGGTTATCATATGATAGTTTATATTCCGGAATTTTGCGGTGAAAATATTTTCCGCTGTCCGGACAGACTCTTTTTTTTCAGGAGGAAAAAGGTTTCTATGGTTGAAAGAAAAAAGAAAACTATGGACGGTAACGAAGCCGCGGCATACGTGTCATACGCTTTTACCGAAGTAGCGGGCATTTATCCCATCACGCCTTCTTCACCTATGGCGGATCACGTAGATCAGTGGGCTGCCGCGGGACAGAAGAATATGTTCGGAACGCCCGTAAAGGTTATTGAAATGGAATCCGAGGGCGGCGCGTCGGGCGTTGTTCACGGTTCTCTTGCGGCAGGAGCTTTGACCACAACATACACGGCGTCTCAGGGACTTCTTCTTATGATTCCCAATATGTTCAAGATCGCCGGTGAACTTCTTCCCGCCGTTTTTCATGTGTCCGCCCGTACTGTAGCGACTCACGCGCTTAACATATTCGGCGATCATTCCGACGTTTACGCATGCCGTCAGACAGGTTTCGCAATGCTCTGCGAGACAAATCCCCAGGAGATAATGGATCTCGCTCCCGTAGCTCATCTTTCCGCTATCAAGGGCAGAGTTCCTTTTATAAATTTCTTCGACGGATTCAGAACATCGCATGAAATTCAGAAAATTTCTCTCTGGAATTACGATGATCTCAAATCCATGGTAGATATGGACGCGGTAGAGGCTTTCAGAAAGAGAGCTCTCAACCCCGAGCATCCCGTCATGAGAGGTTCTCATGAAAACGGAGATATATTCTTCCAGAACCGTGAAGCGGCGAACAAATATTATGACGCTCTTCCCGATATCGTAGAAGGATACATGAACGAAATCAACGAAAAACTCGGCACAGACTACAAGCCATTCAATTACTACGGCGCAGAGGATGCGGACAGAGTAATAATCGCTATGGGTTCAATCTGCGACGTTATAGAGGAAGTTATAGATTACCTTAACGCCCACGGCGAAAAGGTAGGACTTGTGAAGGTCAGACTTTACAGACCTTTCTCTGCCGACAGACTTATCGCTGCTATTCCTGCCAGCGCGAAGAAGATTGCCGTTCTTGACAGAACAAAAGAGCCCGGAGCAGAGGGCGATCCTCTTTTCCTTGACGTTGTCACGGCTCTTGCGACTCACGGCATTTCAAAGAAAATTATTTCCGGCAGATACGGACTCGGCTCAAAGGATACTCCTCCCGCGTCTGTGTTCGCAGTTTACAAGGAGCTTGCAAAGGACGAGCCCAAGGAGAGATTTACAATAGGCATTGTCGATGATGTCACAAACCTTTCCCTTCCTGAGGAAGAAGCTCCCAATACTGCTGCCGAAGGTACAATCGAGTGCAAGTTCTGGGGTCTCGGCGGTGACGGAACAGTCGGCGCAAACAAGAACTCAATAAAGATTATCGGCGACCACACAGACAAATACGTACAGGCTTATTTCCAGTACGATTCAAAGAAAACAGGCGGCGTCACTATTTCCCATCTGAGATTCGGCGACAAGCCTATAAAGAGCCCTTACTATATCAACAAAGCCGACTTTGTCGCATGCCACAATCCTTCCTACATAGTCAAGGGACTTAAAATAGTCAACGACGTAAAGCCCGGTGGCACGTTCCTTATCAACTGCCAGTGGGATCAGGAAGAGCTTTCCAAGCATCTTCACGCCGATGCAAAGAGATACATTGCCAAAAACCATATCAATCTTTATACAATAAACGCCATTGACCTCGCGGCTAAGGTAGGCATGGGCAAGAGAACAAATACAGTTCTTCAGTCCGCTTTCTTCGCTCTCGCGAAGGTTCTTCCTATTGAAGACGCAATCAAGTACATGAAAGATGCGGCCACCAAGTCTTACATGAAAAAAGGTCAGGACATAGTCGACAACAACCACAAGGCTATTGACGCCGGAGCTACCGCGTTTGTAAAGATTAACGTACCCGACGACTGGGCTAATGCGGTTGACGAGCCTGCGAAGACAGCCACGGAAGGCGACCCCGCTCTTCTCAAGATGGTCAATGAGATTACTACTCCGGTTGACAATATGGACGGCGATTCTCTTCCCGTTTCCGCATTTGTAGATCACGCCGACGGCACATTCCTCCAGGGTGCTTCCGCTTACGAAAAGAGAGGCGTCGCGGTCATGGTTCCGACATGGGATGAGACAAAGTGTATTAAGTGCAACCAGTGCGCTTTCGCGTGTCCTCACGCCACAATCAGACCTTTCGCTCTTTCGGAAGAAGAGGCGGCTGCGGCTCCGGAGTGCGCGAAGTTTACTCCCACTCCTGTCGCAAAGACAAATTACAAATTCGTCATGGCTGTATCGCAGCTTGATTGTATGGGATGCGGCGTATGCGTAGGCATCTGCCCGAAGGGTGCTCTTACTATGGTTCCGAGAGAGGAAGAGGAGTACAAGCAGCCCATATTCGATTACTGCGTAAGCAAGGTATCAGAAAAAGAAGATATTGTCGATACGACCAAGGTTCCCAATTCTCAGTATAAAAAACCTCTCCTTGAGTTCTCAGGCTCATGCGCAGGATGCGCGGAGACTTCTTACGCTCGCCTTGTAACACAGCTTTTCGGCGACAGAATGTACATCTCGAACGCGACAGGATGTTCTTCAATCTGGGGCGGCCCCGCAGGAATTTCTCCTTACACAAAAACAGCCGAGGGCAAAGGTCCGGCATGGGCGAACTCTCTGTTTGAGGATAATGCTGAGCACGGCTTCGGAATGTATCTCGGTCAGAAAGCTATAAGGGAGAGACTCGCAGGCGAAATCAAGGAAATTGCGGCAAGCGATAAAGCGTCCGACGAGCTTAAAGCCGCTGCTGACAAGTATTTCGAGACTTACGACGACGGCAAGACAAACGGAGAAGCCACAAAAGCTCTTGTAAAAGAACTTGAAAAGCTCGACTGCGACTGCAAGAACGATGTTCTCGCTCACAAGGATTACCTTTCAAAGAAATCCGTTTGGATATTCGGCGGCGACGGATGGGCTTACGATATCGGTTTCGGCGGTCTTGACCATGTTCTCGCTTCCGGCGAAGACGTAAACGTCATGGTCTTTGATACCGAGGTTTACTCCAACACAGGCGGACAGGCGTCAAAGGCTTCCCAGTTGGGTCAGGTCGCTCAGTTTGCAGCTGCAGGCAAGGCTATCAAGAAGAAATCTCTTGCCGAGATAGCTATGTCCTACGGTTATGTATACGTAGCTCAGGTAGCTATGGGTGCAAACCAGATGCAGACACTCAAGGCTCTCAACGAGGCAGAGGCTTATCACGGTCCGTCGCTCGTCATCGGCTACGCTCCCTGCGAAATGCACTCTATCAAGGGCGGTATGACGAACTGCCAGAAGGAAATGAAGAGAGCAGTTGACTGCGGCTACTGGAATATGTTCAGATTCAATCCTGCGCTCAAGGCAGAAGGAAAAGATCCGTTTATCATCGATTCCAAGGCTCCAGAGACAGAGGATTACAGAGCGTTCCTTATGAACGAAGCTCGTTATTCCAGACTTACAAAGTCATTCCCCGAGAGAGCGGAGAAACTCTTCACCGAGGCTCAGGAGAATGCTGTCGACAGATACAATCACCTCCTCAAACTCAAAGATATGTATTCTGCGGACTGAGAATAAATTTCAAAATAACAAATCGACCGACGGCTCCGAAAGAATCCGCCGGTCTTTTTTTAATTTTTCATTAGATTTAAGATGTAATATACCTCCTGCCCTTGAACAAATAAAAATAAAAAACACAGACAAAGCCGTGTCTTGTTATTTGGCAGAGGAAAAGGGTTTCGAACCCCTGCTGACTTAAGTCAGAGTCTGTAGTGCCGCCGTTGCACCATTCCTCTGAAATAAATTAAAAAAACACGGACAAAGCCGTGTCTTGTTATTTGGCAGAGGAAAAGGGTTTCGAACCCCTACTGACTTAAGTCAGAGTCTGTAGTGCCGCCGTTGCACCATTCCTCTGAAATAAATTAAAAAAACACAGACAAAGCCGTGTCTTGTTATTTGGCAGAGGAAAAGGGTTTCGAACCCCTGCTGACTTAAGTCAGAGTCTGTAGTGCCGCCGTTGCACCATTCCTCTGAAATAAATTAAAAAAACACGGACAAAGCCGTGTCTTGTTATTTGGCAGAGGAAAAGGGTTTCGAACCCCT